>Ga0209515_10004261_pt1 | contig 19491 bp, 21 predicted proteins | sample Subgroupgradi54m_FD_187454 | JGI IMG/M metagenome (GOLD analysis project Ga0209515, IMG submission 187454) | Subsurface groundwater microbial communities from S. Glens Falls, New York, USA - GMW60B uncontaminated upgradient, 5.4 m (SPAdes)... ...
AGGTGTAGTGGCCTTTTTGTCCTATCAGAACGTTGTCGATCTCATTCACTTGGCGACTCGTGTTCATCTGGCGCAAGCCTATCAGGAGTATGTCGCCATCTGCTCGTCCGAGGATCACACCTTGGACGAGCTCCCACTCATGTTCTCGAGGTGACTCGAGGATGAGAGTGGGGAGAGACTTAAAGGGGCCTGTTTTTGACTTCAAGGATTTTGTCCCTCCCCAACCTTTGAGATCGACTTATGGCTCACTGGCTCATCTCGCCTGTATCATAATTGTTGATCTCATTCACGTGGCGACTAACTGTAGGCTGGCGAAAGCCTTTGGGTCGTCTGTCGCCATGCCCCGCCTGGATCACTCCTGGCGGGGCTCAACTTTTTGCGGACGTGGTAGCCCCGCCTATTGATTTGCGCTAAGATACACTCATTATGAAAATCGCGATGATTGGACAAAAAGGACTCTACATGACCGAGCGTGGTGGCGGCATTGAAAAGCATGTCAAAGAAATTGCAGTGCGGCTTGCGGCACGAGAGCACGAAGTCATCGTTTACGCTCGTCGGCGTTACACGCCAAAATATGCAGTGGAAGTCGCAGGCGTGAAACTCATCTATCTGCCAACGCTCTACACAAAAAATCTTGAGGCGATTATCCATTCCTTTTTTTCAACTGTGCATGCGTTGTTCCAACATTACGACATCATTCACTATCATGGCGTTGGTCCAGCAACGCTCGCGTGGCTCCCACGCCTGTTTTGTCCGAGCGCCAAAATTATCGTCACCTTTCATTCGCAAGATCGCTTTCATCAAAAGTGGAGTTTTCCCGCACGAGTCTACTTGCGTTTTGGCGAGTGGGCGGCGGTGCATTTTTCGCACATCTGCATTGCGGTGAGCCATGTCCTGCAAGTGTATGTACGAGAGCATTTCAAACGTCAGTGCGTCTACATTCCAAATGGCGCGGACATTCAATACGTGAGTTCTGATGCACAGCTCGCGCGTTTCAAACTCACGCAAGGAAATTATATTTTGAACGTCGGCCGCATTGTGCCGCAAAAAGGGCTCCAATTTTTAATCGCCGCGTATCAAACGCTCGACACACAAAAAAAACTCGTGTTTGTCGGCGCGCCAAGTTTTTCGCAGCGTTATTTTAACGAGCTCAAACGTCAAGCGGCAAACAATAGCAACATTCTGTTTCTCGGTCATCAAGAAGGTGAAGCTCTGCGTCAACTCTATGCACACTGCTATGTGTATGTACAGCCGTCGGAGTCGGAAGGGCTTGCGCTCACCGTGCTTGAGGCGATGAGTTTTGGCAAAGCAGTTCTTGTGTCCGACATTCCCGAGAACACCGAAGCGATGCACGGCAGTGGTTTTACCTTTGTCAGTCGTGATAGTGAAGATTTGGCAGGACAGCTTAGGAAATTGTTGAATCATCCCGAACTTGTTCTTGACGTCGGGAAACGCGCCCAACAAGTGATTGCCAAAGATTTTTCATGGGACGTGGTTGCCCAAAAAGTCGAAGAGGTTTACGTAAGCGCCAGACATTAGTATGATGATCGTATGTCCACACTTTCTATCACCTTCGCACAACGCGAAGTGAATCGCCGCAAGGTCATGCACCTTGCCAACGAAGCGCTCAATTTATCCAAACGCGCCATTTTTGCCTTGCATCGTGATGATGAGAAAGCAGCGAAGGAAAAATTGAGCGAAGCGGAAACGCGTTTCAAGGCCTGCGACGCGCTCATCAAAAAGGAAGCGTCGCTTGCCTATGAAGGATCGTTTGTCGCCGCGCTTGAGGAGCACGCCGAGGCGCAGTTATTTTTTGAGTATCTGGCGCGTGGCAACTGGAGTCGTCCAGCACGCGCAAAAAGTTTGAACGTGTACCTTGGGGGCCTTTCTGATTTCACCGGCGAGCTTGTTCGTTATGCCGTGAAGGAAGCGACGCTAGGACATCAAAAAGTGGTTGCGCGTGTGCACAAGGATGTAGAGTCAGTCGTTGGCATACTCATCGAACTCGATCTCACAGGGAACTTGCGACAAAAATTTGATCAAGCTAAACGCAACTTGCGTCAAATGGAACAAATTATTTATGAACTGGCTCTTTCGTCGCGACGAAATTGATTTGTTTGAACACGAGTACGAAAAATTGCGCGCGCTTTCAAAGCGACCGCGTAAACTTGCATTGCGACAAGTGTTTCAGGAACAGGATGCTACAGAAGCGAAAGCGCAGGTGGAGTTGGAGATCGCCTTGTTACCATTTGATTTGGAAAGTACGGAATGCCCGATTCACGCAGAGCAGGCAGAGGATGATTTCGATGACTTTGCTGATACGTCACTTGAGGAGTTGCTTGAGCCGATATCGTCGTTTGACGAGCTTTCTGCGCACGCCTCTGCCTGGTCACGCGCGCTGTGCGAATCCATCAACGGGAAAGATGAAGAACAAATGGAGTTCATCCGTATTCGCATGAATGCGCCGCTCATTGTAGCAAAGCTCACGTTTGCCGCTGAAGAGGAAGCGTTCGGTGATGAGCCCGCACTCATCATTGCAGATAAAGAGTTGGAGCTTGGAGAAATTTATTTACGGCGCGTTCTTGAATCTCTTCGGAATCTCGCGCGTGAAGAGCGTCTGTCACAAGCACTTGTTTCTGCGGCAACGATGAGCGGTCATGTACTCATGCATGCCATAAAAGAACGACGTTATGACATCAGTCACGGCGATTATCCCGGCGCTTAACGAACAAGAAACGATCGGCGAGGTTGTGCGTGTGATCAAAAGTTCACCGCTTGTTGGCGAGGTGATTGTTGTTTCTGATGGTTCCACTGATGAGACGTCGGCGCGGGCGCAAGAAGCTGGCGCTCGTGTTTTTGATTTGCCGATCAACCAAGGCAAAGGTGGCGCTATGGCGCATGGCCTTGCGCAGACGGATGCAGGAATTATTTTTTTTGCAGACGCAGATTTGCGTGGACTCACAGTGGATCACATTGAACAACTCATACGTCCAGTGATGAGTGGCGCTCGCTTTATGAACGTTGGCTTGCGAGATCGTGGTCCACTCACGCCGCTCACCGCTCATCTACCGCTCATTAGCGGTGAACGGGTTTTGAAGCGTGAAGTCATTGAACGCATCAATCCTCGTTTATTACATGGATACATGATTGAGTCTGCGTTGAACTATTCTTGTCGATCGCGTAAACTTGCGTATGGATCCGTGGTGTTGCGCGGACTGACCATTCGCCGAAAATACGAAAAAGTCGGCTGGCGGCGCGCAATTCCACAATATGTAAAAATGAGTTTCGAAATTGCAAAATCCATTATGATGGTCCGTTTATGGAAATAAAAGATTTTAAAGATGCAATCGTGACGGTGATGGGCCTTGGGCGTTTTACGCAGGGTTCGGGTGTTGGCGCAACCAAATGGCTCTTGCGACATGGGGCGCAAGTGATTATCACGGATCTCAAAACGGCAAGCGAGCTGAAAGAGTCTGTGGATGAAGTCACAAAGTGGTATGAGCAGTACCGCGTGGACTTTCCTGATCGTGAAATTTATCATCCGATTTTTGTCTTAGGTGAGCATCGAGCGCAGGATTTTACAGACGTGCAAGCCGTGCTACAAAATCCAGATGTGCGACGTGAGTCAGAATTTGTGACTCTTGCGCGTGAACATCACGTGCCGATTTTTTCTGATGTGAGTTTGTTTTTCAAATTCTGTCCGTACAAAATTACAGCCGTAACAGGAACGCGCGGCAAGACAACGACTACGGCGCTCATTGGCGAGATGTATAAAGCCGTCGATCCGCGCGCCGTGACGGCTGGCAACATTAAGGTGTCGCCGCTCGAGTCGCTAGATGAAATTTTGGCAGATAAAACGCCTCGTCCTATTGTGCTGGAGCTCTCCTCCACATTGCTTGAATCGCTTGATGAAGTTGATCGTGGCGCAGACATTGCCGTCATGACGAACGTCTATCCAGATCATCTCAATCGCTATGACACGTATGAAAAATACCGCACGTCAAAGGAGCTCATCTTTCGGGATCAAACGCCTGATCAAAAACTCGTGCTCAATTTTGATAATGAAGACGTTCGTGCCATGGCGCTGCGTGCAAAGAGTAAGCTTTATTGGTTTTCGCTCCAACCGTTACCCGCTGGTAAACAAGGAGCATGCATAAAAGACGGACAAATTATTTTTAGTGATGAAAAGATTCTTGCCGTGAGTGAAGTGAAACTCGAAGGCGAACATAATTTGTCTAACGCACTTGCGGCGGTGTGCGCGGCGCGTCTTTCAAACGTGCCAACAGAAAAAATTGTTCAGGTGCTCAAAACATTTGCGGGCGTTGAGTATCGCCAAGAGATTCTGCGTGTGATTAATGGAGTGACGTACGTCAATGACACAACAGCAACAAGTCCAGATGGAGCCGTTGCGGCACTCAAGCGATTTGGTCCAAAAGGAAAAATTATTTTGCTCGCGGGCGGTGCGACAAAAAATTTGAGTTTTGATGTGATGATCGCGCCTATGCGTCAGTTCTGCAAGCAAATTATTTTATTTGAAGGCACGGCAACAGACGAACTTGAAAAGGCGATTGGCTCGAGTATTCCATCGATGCAAGTAAAATCCATGGCGCAAGCGGTTTCGGTTGCGGTTGAGCTTGCCAAAGATGGCGACTATGTGTTGCTCTCGCCAGGCTGTGCGAGTTTTGGGATGTTCAAAAATGAATTTGACCGCGGGGATCAGTTTCGCGAAGAAGTAGGAAAAATTCGATTGTAAACCAAAATCCCGCCGGTTAAGCGGGGTTGGTTGGTCTCAAGCGTGGTGGACTCGACGGGATTTGAACCCGTAACTCTAGGTGGCAACCTTAGTGAGGTTACCAGTTACCTCCACGAGCCCGAGTCCTGCTCGAGTCGAGATGAAAACAATGCCAGCACTTTCGTACTGGCATTGTTTCAGCCACCTAGATCGTGTTCGCGAAACGCGAACCTCACTAAGGATAGGCTCAGAATATCAGTTATTGTCGCTTTTGTCAAACGTATGTTGCTGATAAAAAATAGCGACCACCCCGAGAGATGATCGCCGTGAGGGGCGAGCCTGGGATGGTCGTGAGGCCTCAGGAGGCGAGGCGGCGGACAGCGAGCAGGTAGCCTTCGGGGTAGGAGTGGACGATGTGCGGATCCAACTCGAGGAAGCGGCGGAGAACGTGGCGGTCGCGCTCGATGATCTTGTCGAGCTCTAGGGCGTAGGCTTCGTCGCTCATCTTCAGGTAGTGGCAGGTCGTGCTCAGGCGGATCAGGGCGTTGACCTGTTCGGCGTGGACGTGCTTTTCGAACACGGCCCTGGTCTCCGCGGAGTGTCCTTTGCAGGTCTCCGCGAGGTCATAGCCTCCGAGGGAGATGCCCGCGAGAGCCCATTCGACTTCCTCATGGATCCTCTTGTCATGCGCATCGAGCCTCTGCCGCTCCTCGGCGTTGAGGGCGATCACTCGTTCGGCGAGGAGCTTGATGTCCGGGCCGATGTTGATCAGACCATCGGCGGTTACGTTGGCTGTTTCGATGGCCTTAGGGATCGATTTGTCCTTCATGATCCCACGACGCTCGGCCTCGGCGACGGTTACCTTGTAGAACTGGAGGAGTACCCCTCCGAGGCGCTCGGCCTTTTTGAGGATCTCTGTCGCCGTGTTGGCGACCCTGGTGTAGGCATCTTGCTTCTCGGCGAGCTGTACGTGGAGTCGGGTCGCCGTCGCGTGGTACTCGTCACGCTCTGCGGTGAGCTGCGTGATGATTCGTCCGCGATGGACATAACCGACGAGGCTGAACCCGACGCAGGCAAGGATGATGATGCCGAGACCGATGCCGATCTCGGGGGTGAGGATGAGGTTGGGGATCTTGGACATGGGAGGTTCCTGGGACGTGGTTGATTGGACTGGGACCAGAGACAATATGACAAAAACCCTTTCGTGTCAAGCGGAAGATTTCCAGTCGTCCATCCCTGAGGTACGGGCGGATGGTCATAAACATTGATTAAATCCGTGGTCCAGGTGCGGATAAAAAGCAAACGACCACGCCATTGCGTGGTCATTTCTTGAAGAAGTGAAAAAATTAGGCTCTAAATTGCAAGACCACCCATGAAGAGGGTGGTCTTTACGTAGAGTTGAGTTCTCAACTAGTCGGGGTCGTAGGTGATTTCGAGCAGATTCACATTCAAATGCTTGGCAGTGAAATGCTCGTTTCGCACGAAAATGATGAAGTGTGTCGGTGCGCCGCGCAGGGGATGCAGGGCGCAGGAGCCCGGGTGCTGCGCTTGGTAGACCGCTCGCGTGGCCTTGTTCCACGGAGGGATCTTTTCGAGACTGTGTAGCGTGATGGGGCAGGTGCACTCGGCGCGCAACGGCAGGCCGGTCAGGCGCACCCAGTGCAACTCAATCTGGTATCGTGCGTTCAGTTCCATCCACGGCGAGTGGAAGAACGCTTGCTCGTCGGGCGTGATGAGCTGCGCGGCCTGCATGGCAAGGCGCGGGCTTGGCACGGGTTTCACCACAGGCCCGCTGAACGACCAGGGTTGGGCGCGTGGTCCTCGCGGGCTTGGTTCAATCCCGAAGATGATGTGATCGCCAACCTGCGGGATGCGACGGTCGAACGGGCCATTCTTCTGTTCAGGGTCATCACCCCGCTCATCATTGACATGGAAGAAAATCTCGGCGCCCAATTGAGCGCTGTAGACGAATCCGTAGCCAGTATTTTGGCCGAAGCGCCGAATGACTCCGGCAAAGACGGTAGGTGACGATGGTGGCAGGATACTCATGGGTGTCTCCAGGGACAAAATAGACTACCTCTTTTTGAGGTTTTTGTCAATGGGAATGGCTGCTTTTGGTGCTTTTTGTTATGATACCTGCATGATCAAATCTTTTGTTCGTCGATTTCTCCCTCTGCCGTTGCTTGCCTTTTATCACCGAACGCTCGCTGGTTTGGCTGATTTTTGGTATCGGCATCCGAGTAATGAGCTTATCGTCATAGGAGTTACAGGCACCAACGGCAAGAGCACAGTCGTGAGTTTGATTGGACAGTTGCTGGAGCACGCAGGTCATCGCGTGGGTTGGACCTCAACTGCAAGTTTTAAGATTGGACACAAAGAATGGCTCAACGACAAAAAGATGACGATGCTCGGGCGTTTTCAACTGCAAAAGTTGTTGCGTCAAATGGTGACGGACGGCTGTGAGTTTGTGATCGTCGAGACCTCGAGTGAAGGCATCAAACAGTCGCGCCATCTCGGCATCAATTATGACGTCGCTGTGCTCACAAATCTCACGCCAGAGCATATTGAATCGCATGGGGGTTTTGAAAATTACAAGAATGCCAAGCTTGATCTGTTTCGTCAGCTTACGCGAAAACCACAGAAGAAACTTTTTTCGTTTTCTGCAGGCGAAAAGATACCAAAGATTGCCGTGGTGAATGGAGCGTGTCCGTATGCAAAAGAGTTTCTCGCTTTTCCTGCGGATAAAAAAATTGCCTATGTTGTTGATGGAGACGTTGAGCTCACACAGAGCGGTTCACATTTTCACGCGCTGGGCGTGGACATGACTATGCCGCTCCTGGGTCGTTTTAATGTTGAGAACGCACTCGCTGCGATTTCAGTCGTGAAGGAATTTGGGATGAGTCCGGAAGCGGTTGCCGAGGCGGTTGTACATCTCAAACCTGTACCTGGTCGCCTTGAACGCATCGCAGAAGGCCAGCCGTTTACGGTGATTGTTGACTATGCGGCAGATCCAGACTCCATGGCGAAACTCTACGAAGTGACAGAGCTTATTCCACACAAACGTGTCTTGCATGTGTTTGGTTCCTGTGGCGGAGGACGCGACGTGGCGCGACGACCGCTGCTTGGTCGGCTTGCTGGCGCTCATGCTGATGTGTGCATTGTCACCAATGAAGATCCGTACGACGACGATCCTATGCAGATTATGCAACAGGTTGCTGCGGGTGCTCGTGAAGTAGGAAAGCAAGATGACGCTGATCTTTTTGTGATTGAGGATCGTCGCCAGGCGATTATCAAAGCGATCGCGGCCGCACAGGCAGATGATCTTGTTCTGATTACAGGAAAAGCATGCGAGCAAGGGATGATGGTCGCAGGTGGAAAAATGTTACCTTGGGACGATCGTGTTGAGGTTCGCAAAGCATTGCATCGCCTATGATTCCTGTGTTTGTCAAAAAACTTCTTGCAACGCGTTCGTTCCTTGTTGTGAACCTTGTCATTTTTTTCTTCATTACGCTAAGTTTCGGTCGACTCTTTTTGCACAACACGTCTATTCAAAATGAGATTGACGCGCTTCAGACAGAAAAGGAATCCTTGGCCGCAAAAAACAGCGATCTTCTTTCGCTTGCCGATCAATTACAAACAAAATTTTATATAGAAAAAGAGGGGCGCAAAAAATATGGCCTGCAAAAAACAGGCGAAGAGCTCGTTATTGTGAAAGGTGAATCTTCGGTCGTTGGAACGCCAACCGCCGATCCTCTTGCTGAAGCTGGGCTCGAGGCGACGACACAAGAAGCAGCCGTCGTTTCGAATCAAACACGTTGGTGGTGGTATTTTTTTAATCGTGACGCATTCGATCAACTGAACTCGTATGACCATGGAGCCTGATCAACCGTTCATACCCGTGGCTCCTGCAACGGCCGATGCACTTGAGAGTGCACGCCGCATGACACAAGCAAGGAGGAAAAAAACGAAAACACCTTGGTGGCCTAAGGCTATTCTCGGCATCGTCGTTGTGTTTATCGTGTGGTGGTATGGCCTCGTGTACTTACACTGGAGTTCTCGCTTCGTCCAAGTGGTTACGAGTGTCATTCCGTTTCCGGCGGTTGTTTTGAACGGTGAGTCCATTACCTATCATGCTGTGCTTGAAAAGATGGCGCTTTTGTTGTGGCTGGCGCAAAAACAAAACGAAGGCACACGCTTGCCGGATAATGACGAGCTTCTTTCCAAGGCATTGCATGCTTTGCTACAAGAGCGGGCTATTGCACAGCTTGCAGATGAAGAGGACCTTGCTGTGACGCGCGATGAACTTCAGGCCGCACGCATGAACCAACAAGGTTCTCTTTCTGATAAAGAATTTGAGACACAGTTACAAACATCTCTTGGTGTTGATTTGAACACATTCTTGAACAAAATTCTGCGACCGTATCTGCTTGCGCAAAAATTTGAAGCACACGTGCTTGCTTCGTCAACCGATCAGTCTGCTGTGCGTACACTCGCCGAGCAGGCGCAAATTCGCATCAGCGCCGGACAATTATTTGGGACGATTCTTGAGCAGGCACAGCACAGCGCCTTCAAGGTCGATGGAGGAGATCAGGGTTATGTTTCTGCAAGCACCCTTCCTGAGGGATGGAGCGCATTGCTTTCCATGCGCGAAAATTCCACGAGTCCTGTGATTGAGACAACGGACACGTTTGTCATCCTTGCCGTCGAGGATGTGATTGGGACAGGTGTCGACGCGCAGTTTCACACTAAAGCGATTGTATTTCATAAGCGCGGAGTCGATGAGGTTGTGAAAGAGTATTTGGATCAAAGCACCCTGAAAGAAATTATTAAACGCGTTGAATAACGCGGCTCACTTTTTGTTTTATGAAATTAGCGTTTTTACCTCGTAACACCGACCTCGGTTTACTCGTGATCCGGATCGGCCTTGCCATAGTCTTTATCGCTCATGGATATGACAAGCTCACACACATCGAAAGCACGATCGGTTTTTTTCACGGCATCGGTCTTTCTGCTTTCTTTGCATACTTTATCGGAATCGTTGAGCTCGTGGGCGGTCTGTCTTTGTTTATCGCACAAAAAGTGCGACTCGCAGGATGGATTCTTGCCATTAACATGGTGTTTGCAATCGCGCTTGTTAAGTATCGTCTTGGTTTTTTTGGTGGATATGAGTTCGACCTTGTCCTGCTGTTCTCATCGCTCGGAATTGCGCTAACAGGGGGAGGAAAATATACGATTGGCCGTCGTCGCTAAGTCCTGAATCAAAAAACCACCCTGAGCTTGTCGAAGGGTGATTTTTTGATGGAGCCGATGGTGAGAGTCGAACTCACGACCTCTGCTTTACGAAAGCATTGCTCTACCACTGAGCTACATCGGCCCGCTCCTTTGCCCGACAGACTTTTGTTCAGGCTCCTAGATCGTCGCCTTCACTCTCGTCTGTCGGCCAGTCGCGTTTTATTGGCTGCGCCAATCAAGACGGAAAGCAGTATCGGTTGGCGAATCAACTGGGAACCGGGACCGATATCGATGGCGAAGCCAAGGCGAGCGGCAGATTGGCACAGCGAGGACGAAGCCAGATCTATGGATGAGTCCGAGCAAAAGCCAATCTGGTAAGCGAGCTTGGAGCGGGAGACGGGGATCGAACCCGCGACATTCTGCTTGGGAAGCAGACATTCTACCACTGAATTACTCCCGCAATTGTGTGAACTGGTCACGAGATCGAACTCGCGGTATTATATACGTCGTTCATGCCTATGCCAAGAATTTCACTTGCTGTTTCTATCATACTCACCTTGTTCGTTCAAGTCGTTCCTCTGCAGGCACAAGAACTCGAGGTGATTCGTTCCACACAATTCGACGCCGTGACAATCGCCAAAGGCTACACGCTTGAAAGCTCTGACGGCTTGATGCGTCTCGGTATTCGTCCAAGCACGTTGAATGTTGCCACGCGGGTGGATATCAAAACGCTTGATCCGAGCATCATGGCGGAGACGTTGCCAGACGACAAAACACTTCTAGGCTCAATCTATCTTTTTGATATTCTGAATAAGAGCAGTTATACCGGCGAGGATTTCTTTTTTCTGGAGATAAAATATCCACAGGCGTGGACGACGCTCACGGCTCGCCGCAAGATCTATTATTACAATGGGGTGAAAGCAGATTGGGAAGAGCTACCGAGTACGGATCGACCAGATGAAGGGTCAGTGCGCGCTCTTATCCATTTGCCCTATGCACGGCTTGCGATTTTCTCCGCCGAAGGCGGATCCGCCTCTGGCGGAGAAGACCTAATCCCCGAAACAGGAAAAGCAAGTTGGTATGCGTACAAAAAATGCGATTGCACGGCTTCACCAGATTATCCTAAAGGCACGAAACTTCTTGTGACACGGCTTGATGATCCAAGCAGACATGTCGTTGTAACGGTAAACGATTATGGTCCTGATCGATCTCTCTTGCCTGATCGTATTATTGATTTAGACAGCACCGCTTTCAAAAAGCTCGGCCACTTATCCGCAGGCGTGCTCTGGGTATCCGTTTATCCGTTATGATTCGTTTGAAAAACGTCAGCAAACTCTATCAACCCAACATCGTGGGGCTCAAAGATGTCAGCCTGCATATGAAGCCGGGCGAATTTGTGTCGATTGTGGGGCAGAGCGGCACAGGAAAATCCACGCTTGCGAAATTGTTGTTTGCAGAAGAACACGCGACGCAAGGACACGTCGTGATCGGTGGCTGGGACATTACCGACATTCGCGCCACGGACGTGCCGCTGTTGCGTCGCCAGATCGGCGTCGTGTTTCAAGATTTTAAATTGCTTCCCAAGAAAACGATTGGTGAAAATGTCGCGTTTGCGCTGGAAGTAGCAGGCGAGCATCCAAGTCGCATTCGTGAAGTGGTGCCGCATGTGTTGCGTATGGTTGGACTTGGCGAAAAAGGGGATCGGTATCCGCGTCAGCTTTCTGGCGGTGAACAACAACGAGCCTCTATTGCTCGCGCGCTTGTGCATCGTCCAAAAATTCTTGTGGCAGATGAGCCGACCGGCAACCTCGATACGATCAACACGCACGAAATCATGGACCTTTTAAAAAAAATCAATGAGTTTGGCACAACGATCGTGCTTGTCACTCACAACCGTGACGTTGTGAACCGTTTAAAAAAACGCGTTGTGACTCTGGACGCAGGACGTATCGTGGCGGATGTCGAAGAGGGTCGTTATCGTCTGTAAATTTTATGTTTATTACAACACGCCGCATCATCAAATTTACGTGGCAGAATTTTTGGCGTAATATTTGGTTGTCGTTTGTTACGATTACCATTGTCACGCTCGCCCTGCTCAATGTGAATGCACTACTGGTTCTAAATGTTTTGGGAGAGCGCGCTGTGTCCGCTGTGCAGGATAAGCTTGATCTTTCTGTTTCATTTACTGCGCAAACGAGTGAGGACATCGTGGCTCAAGCGCGTGGCTATTTGCAGAGCCTGTCACAAGTACGCACGGTGACGGCTTTTACGCCCGACGAAGTGTTGCAGAAGTTTAAAAACGACAATGCGAATCAGCCCGACGTCCTCGCTTCGCTTGATGAAATTGATGGCAACCCATTTGGCGCACAACTGGTGATCACCGCGCACAGTCCCGATGATTTTGCGTTCATCCTTGAGGCGCTCAAAAATCCTCAGTATGCCTCTTCGATCGAGGAAACAGATTTCAATGACTATCACGAGATGATCGACAAGATTACCTCGGTGAGTCGTCAGCTACGCAACACCGGAATCGTGCTCGGCGTTGTTTTTACGCTCATTGCACTCCTGATTGTTTTCAACACGATTCGGGTGGCGATTTATACGCATCGTGAGGAGATTGCAATTATGCGTCTTGTTGGCGCCTCTGATCTTTTCGTGCGCGCTCCATTTTTAATGGAAGGTCTTGTCTACAGTTTGCTTGCTGTGCTCATCTGCATGGGCATTGTTTTTCCTACCTTGCATCTTGTTGAACCATCGCTCGATTCTTTTCTTGGCAGTTCAAGTCATTTGGTCAACAATTTTCAGCAACAATTCTGGTTTATTTTTGGAACTCAGTTTGTGGTCTTCTCCGTGCTCAATATGTTTGCTACGGCGTTGGCCTTGCGACGCTATCTGAAAATCTAGTATGTCACACAGCGTCGCGAGGCGCGTAAAGAGCGCACTGCTTGCTTGGTACGATGAGGTTGGACGCCTACTGCCATGGCGTACCACGCATAATCCGTATGAAATTTTGGTGAGCGAGGTGATGTTGCAACAAACGCAAGTGCCTCGCGTTTTGTTATTTTATAAAATGTGGCTCACGCGTTTCCCAAATTGGCGAGCGCTTGCGAGAAGCTCAAATGCAGATGTGCTGCACGCATGGGCTGGCCTTGGTTATAACCGTCGAGCTCTCATACTGCTCAACATTGCGCGTCAGATTGTTGAGCGGGGAGTTCCCAGATGCGAAGAAGAGTGGAGAGTTCTCAAAGGTATTGGTCCATACACTGCCGCCGCGATCGCTCTGTTCAGCGGCAGGGAGGCAACGATCCCCATTGATACAAACATCCGCCGAGTGTGGGGAAGAGTTTTACTTGGTAAATTATTTCCGAGTCTTAGGGAAGATGAGAAGCTCAAAAAGAAATTAAGATGTATTCTCGAAGATGAAGAGCGTCAAGCAGATATGTTTCAAGCAACGTTTGATCTTGCGACTTCGATCTGTACCAAGCAACCACACTGCGCCACCTGTCCACTCAAAAACGTTTGTCCTGCGAGCAAGAAATTTCTTTCCGGCAATGTTAAAACTCCAAAACGCACAACACCAATCGCACACGAGACGATTCACCGGAATAAAAAATATCCCGATCGCATTTACCGTGGGCGTATTCTTAAGCTTGTCCGAGAATCAGACGTGCCGATAAAAATTTCGCGTATTGGCTCACGTATCGATAGCTCATGGAGCGTGACATACGATTCCATCTGGCTCAACGCCATGCTGCAACGCATGCAGAAGGATGGAATGATCAGCATAAAACGTGATACAATCGTGCTGCATGAATAAACGCGCGACGTGGAAAATATTTTTTCGTTACATGCGCCATTATCGTTGGATAACAGCGCTTCTTGTGTTCTGTACAGCCAGTGTTCAAGTGATCGAAATGTTTCCACCGATTCTGTACAAACAGTTTTTTGACACGCTTTCAACTGCATCTTCGCGCACTGCTTCTGCACCGATTCTGAGTGCCATTCTTTGGAAAGTATTAGCAGCGTATGGTGTCGTTTGGCTCATCTGGCGTGCCATTTCATTTCTGACTGCTTACTGGCAACCAAAACTTATGGCCGAAATGACGATCGGTTCTTATGCCTATTTGCTTCGGCATTCGTATGAGTTTTTTAGTAATAGTTTTTCTGGTTCCTTGTTGCGTAAGGTGCAACGTCTAGGTAGAACGTTTGAAAACATCACCGACAAATATCTTTTCAACATTATTCCGCTGATCGTTCGCATTCCAGCGATGATGGTTGTTGTCTATGCCTTCAGCCCCACGATCGCCTTTGCCATCTTAGGTTGGATCATTCTGTATTTGTTGTGCATGTACGCCTTTAATCGTTGGGTGACAAAGTATAATTTGGAAAAGGCGGACAATGATACAAAAGTCACAGGTTTGCTTGCAGACGGTATTACAAATAGCACCACGATCAAACTTTTTTCTGGATTTAAGCATGAAGAGTCGCTTGCTTTCAAGGCGATGGAAGTTTTGAGAAAACTCCGTACGCTCACGTGGAATCTCAACATGGCACTTGAAAGTTTGCAGGCAGCTCTCATGATCGGTTTTGAGGTAGGCGTCTTTTTTATCGCTGTCCATTTTTGGAAAGCAGGTACACTAACGATTGGGGACTTTGCGCTTATTCAATATCTTGTTGTGAATCTTTTTGTACGCGTGTGGGATTTTGGTCGCTTATTCCGTGAGATGAACGAAGCCTACGCTGATGCAGATGAGATGGTCACAATTTTAAACACACCTTACAGTATTTCAGACACTCCTCGCGCGAAAAAACTTCAGGTGAAAAATGGCGAGATCATTTTTGATCATGTGAATTTCTCGTATCGCCAAACACGAAAAATTCTCAATGACTTTAGCTTGCAGATTGTGCATGGAGAAAAAGTAGCGCTCGTGGGGCCATCAGGAGCGGGCAAGTCAACCGTCACAAAACTTCTTCTACGTTTTTATGATCCGGAAGAAGGCAAAGTTTTCATTGATGGACAAGATGTTTCTAAGGTCACTCAAGAATCACTGCGCAACACGGTGAGTTACGTGCCACAAGACCCTGTCCTTTTTCATCGTACGCTTCTTGATAACATCCGCTATGCTGCCCCAAAGGCAACAGATGCACAGGTCATTAAGGCGGCCAAACTCGCCCATTGCCATGAGTTTATTCAGGATTTTCCAGAGAAATACCAGACATTCGTTGGAGAGCGCGGCGTAAAACTCTCTGGCGGCGAGCGACAGCGTGTTGCCATTGCTCGAGCGATCTTGAAAAACGCGCCGATTCTTATTCTCGACGAAGCCACATCGAGTCTTGATTCAGAATCCGAACAGTTGATTCAATCAGCGCTCGATCGACTGATGAAAAATAAGACGACGATCGTCATCGCACATCGTCTTTCCACAATCATGAAAATGGATCGTATTGTTGAAATGCAAGATGGTCAGGTGACAGACATCGGGACGCACAATGAACTCATCTCACGCAAAGGCGGCATGTATCGCAAGCTGTGGGAAATTCAAGCGGGTGGGTTTGAAGGATGAGCCATAATGATTGACGGAATTCTTCGGATAAGGCATACTCCGCCCTTAAGGGTCTATTCCCCAATGTCATTTTGACTGCAACGACATCCTTTCGGTCATAATGGCTTCAAAATTTTTCAGCTTAACTTCCAGTTAAACCTCAAAATTTATTCAACCATTCTGCCACGAAATGCTGTCGTTTCGTTTCAAAAGCACATTGGGGAACAGACCCATTATGGAGTTTCGAAACATTGCAATTATTGCGCACGTAGACCATGGCAAGACGACGCTCGTCGATGCTATGCTTCGGCAATCAGGCGTTTTTTCGGAACGCGAGGAAGTGGTTGATTGCATCATGGACTCAAACGAGCTTGAGCGCGAACGCGGCATTACCATTTATGCCAAGAACGCTTCGATTTTGTACAAGGACGTGAAGATTAATATCGTGGACACCCCGGGCCACGCGGATTTTGGTTCAGAGGTTGAGCGCATTTTGCGTACAATTGATTCCGTACTACTGCTCGTTGATGCGTATGAGGGTCCCATGCCGCAGACAAAATTCGTGCTGCGCAAATCGCTTGAACTTGGGCTTAAACCGATCGTGCTCATCAACAAAATTGATAAGCCAACGGCTCGTCCAGATGAAGTCGTTGATATGATTTTTGATTTGTTCGTTGAGCTTGGTGCGACGCCTGAACAACTTGATTTCACGTACCTCTACACGATTGGCAAACAGGGGATTGCAAAAAAGAGTCTTACAGACGACAGCAAAGATTTGACGCCGTTGTTTGAAACGATTTTAGAAAAAGTCGCGCCGGCGGCAAGCAATGTTTCTGTGCCCATGCGTATGCAGCCAGCAAATCTTGCGTACGACAACTATCTGGGCCGTATGGCGATTGGACGCGTGTTTGAAGGAACGGTGCGTGTCGGCATGAACGTGACGGTTATCCGTCCAGATGGTTCGCGTGAGGCGCAAAAAATTACGAACATTTTTACGCACGAAGGATTGAAACGTTGCGAAGTGAAAGAGGCTCTTGCTGGCGACATTGTGCAGATTGCGGGAATTCCAAATATTTACGTAGGCGAGACGATTGCGGAAGATCCAAATGCTCAGATGCTTCCCGTCATTAAAGTGGATGAGCCGACACTCGCGATGAATTTCATGGTGAATAACTCCCCGTTTGCAGGTCGTGAAGGAAAGTACGTAACGACACGTCAAATTCGCGAGCGTTTGGAAAAAGAGTTGCAGACGAACGTAGGACTCCATGTCGATTTTCCAGATGGTGGCGACGAGTTTCGCGTTTCCGGTCGCGGGGAAATGCACTTGGCCGTGCTCATTGAGCAAATGCGTCGCGAAGGATTTGAGCTGCAGGTTTCGCAACCCGAGGTGATCATGCACAAAGAGGGCGACATACTCATGGAACCGATTGAGCAAGTCGTGGTTGATGTTCCAGAGGTTTCTTCTGGGATTGTTATTCAGAAACTTGGAGCGCGTAAAGGCGACATGAAGAACATGGTGGCACGCGATGGATCCGTGCGCTTGGAGTATGAAATCCCAACACGTGGGCTTCTTGGTTTGCGTGGTGAATTTATGACGGATACACGCGGCGAAGGCACACTTAGCCACAACTTTTTGAAGTTTGCGCCGCACCGCGGGAGTATTGAGCGCCGCACGACCGGATCTATTATTTCTGGCGAGAACGGTAAGACGACGGGGTATGCTATCGACACATTGCAGGAACGCGGCACGCTGTTTGTAGCGCCTGGTTTGGATATTTATGAGGGGATGGTGATCGGGATGAGTTCTAAAGCTGAGAGCATGACCGTGAACGCCATTCGCGAGAAGAAGCTCACGAATATGCGTGCCAGCAGTGCCGACATTGCGATTCAAGTTGCACCACCCTTGGACATGAATTTGGAGCGCGCTCTTGAATATATCGACTCAGACGAGTATGTTGAAGTCACACCACAGAACATCCGCATTCGCAAAAAGCATTTGAAAGAGACTGATCGTAAACGCGCAGACCGCTCATGACCTATGACCCCAAAACGCATCCTGATCATCAACGATTGTTCTGATGCAAATGCACGCAGCAGAATTGAAACGCATGTTGCGCATCATTTTCCTGGTGTGCCAATGACGTTTTATTCGGCAGCGCCATTTGCGACATTGGCGTTGAGCTTCCTGCTTGCGGAAGGTGAGTTTGCCGATGGAGACGTTGTCCTGTTTAATGCCGCTCCACGCAACTCGGACCAGATGTTTGAGGACAACCGCGGCGGCGTTATGGTTTTTGCTCTATTGAAAAGCGGTGCGGTTCTGGTCGGACCAAATGAAGGAAACTCATTGACCTTTGTAAAAAATCAAGTCGTAGAGCTGTGGATGAAGCGCGGAGATGATGGAAATAAAACAGGAACACAATTTCGTTCTGCATATGTGTTTCCAAAAGCGGCGGCCGAATTCACTGCGACACCTGAAGAAAATCGCGACAGCCTTTATGAATCTATGGCGCTTGGCGATTGGCCATGGCGCGAGCTCAAGGACGAGCGCATCATCTGGATTGATTCCTTCGACAATATCAAACTCTCTTGCCAACAAACACTCGAGGATCGGGAATACACTGTGCGTTTTATCCGTGAGGGAAAACTTGTAGGCGAACTTCGCTTGCCCTATCGCGAAAAGCTCACCAAGCTTGCGCCAGGTGAGCTCGGAATCATTACCGGATCGAGCTTTGGACAAAAAGGACTCGAGGTTGCGCGTCGCACCGGACAAGTGGGACTTTCAGGTGCAAGAAGTTTCATTGACGAGCAATATGGCTTCCGACCGCAACTGGAAGACGTCGTGCAAATCACATAAAAAATCGCCCCTTACAGGGCGACTTTTTTCTGCCAGAGGCAGATCAGCTTTTGGCTGAATTTGCAGCAGCTTTTTTATGTCGAATGGCTGCGCTCTTGCGGTGTGTGGCCTTCTGCACTTTGCGCGCGGCCTTCCAGATATTGCGGTTTTTTTTGCGGTCACCCATAAAAGTGAAATGAGAAGTGAGAAGTGAGCACATGATAGCGGGCAGTTGCCTTTTGGTCAAGAGTTCGCTAGTCTGTGGCCATATGCAAATTACGATTCGCAAGGGGGATCTGACAAAAGAAAAGGCCGATCTGCTCATTGTCAGCGAGTTTCAGGGGTTTGAACAAATGGGGGGAGGCACGGGAGCTGTGAACAAGGCTCTTGGTGGACTGCTTCTGAAGATCGCCAAGGAGGAGCAGTTTAAGGCTAAGCTTGGGCACACGTTACTTTTGCGCTCGGAGACGTTTGCTTGCAAACGCGTGCTTCTCGTTGGTCTAGGTAAAAGAGAAGAGTTTTCGCTCGAGCGTGTTAGAGAAGCGGCGGCGGCGTCGTATAAAGCGGCGGATGCGCTTCATGTTAAGCGTGTTGTTTCTATTTTACACGGAGCATGGGAAGGTGGACTTAATGCCAAAGAATGTGGACGCGCTGTTGTTGAGGGCCTGCAACTTGCCGCCTACAAATTTGAAGGATTCAAAAAAGAGAAAAAGAAATCACAGATTGTTTCGTTTGATTTTGTTTCCAACGAGGCACGAGATGTGCGTAGTGCACAAGCCGGGGCTGAAATTGCGGAACTCGCGGTTGAAGGAACGATCTTGGCGCGTAATTTGGTCAACACACCTTCTGGTCACATGCAACCAGCGCAGCTCGTTGAGGTCGCCAAAGCCATCGTGAAGGCAAGCAAGGGTGCCGTGAAGATTAAAATTTTTTATGAGGCGGCGCTCAAACGCATGGGTGCTGGTGGGATTCTTGGAATTTCTCAAGGATCAGATCATCCGCCAGTGATGGTGCATTTGCGTTACAGCCCACGAGGAGCAAAAAAGCATTTGTCGCTTGTTGGTAAGGCGATTACGTTCGATTCTGGCGGACTCTCGATCAAACCAGCAGAAGCGATGTACACGATGAAGTGTGATATGGCAGGAGCAGCT
>Ga0209515_10004263_pt1 | contig 19489 bp, 17 predicted proteins | sample Subgroupgradi54m_FD_187454 | JGI IMG/M metagenome (GOLD analysis project Ga0209515, IMG submission 187454) | Subsurface groundwater microbial communities from S. Glens Falls, New York, USA - GMW60B uncontaminated upgradient, 5.4 m (SPAdes)... ...
CCGCCTCGTCGGCGTGTCCAAGGACGTCCATGGCAACCCGGCCCTGCGCCTCGCCCTCGGCACCCGCGAGCAGCACATCCGCCGCGACAAGGCCACGTCCAACATCTGCACCGCCCAGGTGCTGCTCGCCGTCATGGCGTCGATGTATGCCGTCTACCACGGCCCCGAGGGCCTGAAACGCATCGCCGCGCGCACCCGCCGCCTCACCCAACTGCTCGCCGCCGGCCTCAAGGCCGCCGGCGCCACCGTCAACGCCGAGCCCGTCTTCGACACGCTGACTGTCTCCGGCGTTGACGCCGCCAAAGTCCACACCGCAGCTGCCGTCGCGAAGTTCAATCTGCGCCCAGTGGACGCCACCACCGTCGCCCTCTCGCTCGACGAAACCACGACAGTCGAGGAGGTGCAGACCCTCCTCGCCTGCTTCAGCACATCCGCCGTATTGCCTGTGCCGCAGAATTGCGACGAATGGCGCGCAAGTTCTGCGGACACATCCCGGGCGGCGAGCACGCCGCAACGGGACGCCGATCTCCCCGGAACCGAGACCCCGGACCCCATCCCCCATTTCGAGCGCAGCTCGAAATACCTGACCGCCGCGGTCTTCAACCGCTATCACACCGAGCACGAGATGCTCCGCTACATCCGCCGGCTCGAGGCGAGGGACCTGTCGCTCTGCCATTCGATGATTTCACTCGGCTCGTGCACCATGAAGCTGAATGCGACGAGCGAGATGTTTCCGGTTACGTGGCCGGAGTTCGGCCAGCTCCACCCGTTCGCGCCCGCCGACCAGACGAAGGGCTATGCGAAACTTTTCGCCCAGCTCGAGAAATGGCTCGCCGAGATCACCGGCTTCGCGGCCGTGTCCCTCCAGCCCAATGCCGGCTCGCAGGGCGAATACGCCGGCTTGCTGGTGGTTCGCGCCTACCACGAGTCGCGCGGCGAGGGTCACCGCAACATCTGCCTCATCCCGACTTCCGCGCACGGCACCAACCCGGCAAGCGCGGCGATGTGCGGCTTCAAGGTCGTCGCCGTCGCCTGCGACGCCAGCGGCAACATCGACGTCGCCGACCTGAAGGCCAAGGCCGCCGAGCACGCCGCGAATCTCGCCGCGCTCATGGTCACCTATCCCTCCACCCACGGCGTGTTCGAGACCGCGATCAAGGACATCTGCCGGATCGTCCACGCCCACGGCGGCCAGGTCTACATGGACGGCGCCAACATGAACGCCCAGGTGGGCCTCACCTCGCCCGGCTTCATCGGCGCCGACGTCTGCCATCTCAACCTGCACAAGACCTTCTGCATCCCGCACGGCGGCGGCGGCCCGGGCATGGGGCCCATTGGCGTCGCCAAACACCTCGTGGAATTCCTGCCGAGTCATTCGGTCGTGCCGCTGCACCACGATTCCGGCGGCCACCACATGGGCGCCGTCTCCGCGGCCCCCTACGGCAGCGCGAGCATCCTCGTCATCACCTGGATGTATATCCGGATGATGGGACCCGACGGCCTCACGCGTGCGACCAAGTTCGCCATCCTCAACGCCAACTACACCGCCCGGCGGCTCGAAAACTATTTCCCGGTGCTCTACCAGGGCGCCACCGGCCTGGTCGCCCACGAGTGCATCCTCGAGTTCCGCCCGTGGAAAAAACACGGCCTCGAGGTCGAGGACGTCGCGAAGCGCCTGATGGACTACGGCTATCACGCGCCCACGATGTCGTTTCCCGTTCCCGGCACGCTGATGATCGAGCCGACCGAGAGCGAGGCGAAGCCCGAGCTCGACCGCTTCTGCGACGCGCTCATCTCCATCCACGGCGAGATGGCCGCCGTCGCCAGCGGCGAAAGCGACAAGCTCAACAATCCTCTCAAACACGCGCCCCACACCGCCGCCACCGTCTGCGGCACGGAATGGCCGCATCCCTATTCGCGTGAAACCGCCGCCTTCCCCGACGCGCACACCCGCGCCAGCAAGTTCTGGCCCGCCACGGGCCGCGTCGACAACGTCTACGGCGACCGGAACCTGGTGTGCAGTTGTGTCGGGATGGAAGCGTATGCCGAGCCGGCGAAGGCGTGAGGCCTACACGACGCCAAGCGCCGGCGAGTGACAAGTGTCACGTTGCGGCGTGCTCGGCGCCCGGGATGCGTCCGCAGAACTCGCGCGCCATTCGACGCGATTCTGCGGCGCAAGAGTGAAAGGGAAGGTGACCCGAACCTGAGGCCTGCGCCGCGGTGCCGAAGGCGTGGCGGGAGGGGCCGTTGCTCTCAACGGCCCTGCCTTTCCTGTAGGAGCGGCTTCAGGCCGCGACCCTCTCGGCCCTGCCACCCAGCGGTAACTTTCCATTTCAGGCGGTGAAACTCAGTTTCAGTTCGCCCGCCGCCTCGCCCAAGGCGCGATCGCGAGTCCAAAGGCTGAGTCCATCGATGCGAGCCGCAGCCAGCAATTGCACATCGGACCAGGACAAGCCCCGGCCCGCCAGGGAATGTTCATCCAACAGGTGCAGGCCCTCGGTTAGGTCGATTTCATCGGCCCGGGGAAGCTTCTGCAGGTGCCGCAGGATGTCGGCCCGCGCTTTAAGCCGTCCTGTCGCCAGTTCGCCGATCACCACCGTGTGCGTCCAGACCTGTCCGGCTTGCAGGCAGGCCTGCAGTTGCGGATCCGACCGGTGGAAGTGATCGATCCAGACAGAGGTGTCGACCCGCACCCTCACCGCCGCGCAGCCGTCTTCCGCCGCGGCGCCGCCATGGCCATGGGATCCTTGCCTCCGAGCGCCGCGAGCCGCGCCGCCGCTTCCCGCTGGATGAGCGCCCGCAACCCTTCGTGCAACAAGGCGGTCTTTTCCTTCAGGCCCGCATACTCGCCCGCCTCCTCCATCAGGGCGTCATCCAAGTTCAACGTGGTTCTCATGCAGACGAAGCCGCATATTCCGTCTGCATCGTCAAGTGATGAAACCGACCCCCGGCAGGTTGCGTCGCATGATGATGTGACTCCCCTTCTGTCGGTCCCGCACAAAACCATGTGCTGCCAGGATGCGGCAGATTTCGGACGGTGGCAGCGGGCGCAGTTTAGGCATGCGCCAGCGTCAGGGCCCGCACCCGGGCGCCCTGCCGGAGACGCCGCCTGATTTCCACAGCACTCGCGGACTCCAGCCAAAGCTCCACCGCCTCGGTCAGCATCTTGTGGGCCTCCTGCCGGGTCTCGCCATCGCCGAGAAACGGCTCGACAAGGCCGGGCTTGTCGAGGTGTTTCGCCGGCGCGCAGGGAATGGAAAGTGCGAGTGCTGGAAACCGCACACCCTTGTTGCTAAACCACCCTCACTTTCACTCTCACCTTCACTCTCATGCACCTCATCCGCCATCTCACGTCCGCCGGCCCCGCCTACGCCGCCCTCCAGCCCGATGGCTCGGCCCGCGCCGTCGCCGGCGACATTTTCGGCGACTATCGCGTCACCGCCGAAGTGGTCGCACCGGGCAAACGCCTTGCCCCCGTCGTGCCGACCAATCTCCTCTGCATCGGGCTCAACTACAAGAAACACGCGGCCGAGAGCAACAACGCGCCGCCACCGCATCCCGTGCTTTTCATCAAGAACACGGCCAGCGTGCAAAATCCCGGTGATCCAATCGAGATCCCCGTGAAACTCCCGAGCACCCGCGTCGACTACGAATGCGAACTCGCCGTCGTCATCGGCCGGCGCGGCAAGAACATTTCCCGCGCCGATGCCCTCGATTACGTCCTCGGCTACACCTGCGCCAACGATGTCTCCGCCCGCGATTGGCAACGCGACGGCGGCGGCGGCCAGTGGTGCCAAGGCAAGAGCTTTGACACCTTTTGCCCACTCGGTCCGGTGCTGGTGACGAAGGACGATATTCCGAATCCGAACGACCTGCGGATCAAGACCGTGCTCAATGGCGAGGTGATGCAGGACTGGACGACCGCCGACATGATCTTCGACGTGCCCGCGCTGATCGAATTCCTCAGCGCCAGCAAAACGCTGCTGCCGGGCACCGTCATCCTCACCGGCACGCCCCATGGCGTCGGCTTCGCCCGCAAGCCCCCGGTGTGGCTCAAGCCCGGCGACAGCGTCAGCATCGAGATCGAAAAGATCGGCACGCTGACCAATCCCGTGATCAACGAAACTGTCGGTTAGCCATGGAACTTTGGCCCACGAATGCACACGAATGACACGAAATGAACCGTAGGGGCGCAGTCTTGCTGCGCCCGGCCGGCGGCAAATATCCTTGGGGCGCAGCAAGACTGCGCCCCTACACGAGCTATCCGAATTTCGAATAGCCTCCAGCCTCCGGGCGTTAAATATCCAAACTCTCACCCCCGGGCTTCGTCTTCAGCAACTTCTCCCGCGCCACAAGATAGAGGAACACGCAGAGGACACCGAACGGAAGCAATGTCAGCGCGTTGGCATGCGGTCCCTGGAAGAAGGGATTGTTCGCCACCGACCAATCTGTCACCGCCCGGTCAAAAGTGCTGAGCACACCGGCCAGGAACGCGATGATGATGCCGGCAATAGCGCCGCCGGCGATATAACCGGAGGAAAGAAGCACGCCCGGACTCTTGTCGCACTCGGCGTTGAAGGTGTCCTGATCCATGCTCGCGCAGGCCGCGGTCTGCCGCAGCTTGCGGTCCACCAGCCAGCGGATCATGCCGCCGATGAAGATCGGCGCCGAGGACGAGAGCGGCAGGTAGACGCCGACCGCGAAGGCCAGCGCCGGCACGAAGGACATCTGCAGGAAGATCGCAATCGTGACGCCGAGCAGCACCAGCGCCCAGGGGAGCTTCCGGTCGAGGATGCCCTTGATGATATAGGACATCAGCGTCGCCTTCGGTGCGTCGAATTTCCGGACGGTCGAGCCGTCCGGCCGCTGATTGTGCGTGCCGTTGATGCCGGGATCGACCAGCCACACCGCGGCGCCCTGTGCGTTGACGAGGTATTTGCCGGCCGGCGCGCCGACGTCGTCGGTCTTGTGCCACGAGAAATAGGCGCCGGCATCGTCGCGCGCCTGCGGCCCGCGCAAGCTCTCCTTGTGCTCGCGATCAATGGCCGCCGCGGGCACCTGCAAGCCGGCGGGCGCGACCGCGGCCACCGGAACATAGACGGTCGCGGAGTCGTTCAGCTTGAGCAGGATCGGCCCCAGGATGACAGCGGAGCCGAACGCGCCGAGGAGGATGGCGTATTGCTGCAGCTTGGGCGTCGAGCCGACCAGGAAGCCGGTTTTCAGATCCTGCGACGTCGTGCCGCCGTTGGACGAGGCGATGCAGACGATGGCGCCGATGGTGAGAGCCGTGACGTAGTGCGTGCCACCGGTCCAGCCGACGAGGAGGAAAATCAGGCAGGTGAACAGCAGCGTGGCCACGGTCATGCCCGAGATCGGATTCGAGGTGGATCCGATCTCGCCGGTCAGCCGCGATGAGACCGTGACAAAAAGAAAGCCGAACGCGACAATCAGCAGCGCTCCGAGCACGCCCATATGCAGCGAGGGCACGAGGATGATGGTGCCGATCAGGGCGACGATGCCGATGCCGACGAACTTCAGGGAAATGTCGCGGTCGGTGCGGAGCGTGCCCTGCCCTGAGCCGGTCGATGAGCTCCCCGGCGCGAGCTTGCCCGCCGGCCCGCTGAACCCCAGGTCGCGCAGGCCGCCCTTGAGTCCGTGCCAGATGGTGGGCAGCGCCTGGATGAGGCTGATGATGCCGCCCGCCGCCACCGCGCCGGCGCCGATGTAGAGCACGTAGGCGCCGCGGATCTGCCCCGGGCCCATCTCCGAGATCGGGATCAGGCCCGGCGCCAGCGGCCCGGCCAGGCCCTCGCCGAAGAACTTGATCAGCGGGATGAGCAGCAGGTAGGACAGCACGCCGCCGCCCGCCATGAGGCCGCCAATGTAGGGGCCGATGATGTAACCGACACCCAGCAGCGCGGGCGAAACCTCGACGCTGACCGAGCCGGCCTTGAACGGCGCCCCGAAGATTTTTTCGGAAACGTCCTTCCAGCCCTTGAAAGCGAGGTTGAGCGTGGTGTAGAGCAGGCCGACGCCAAAGCCCGTAAAGATGACCTTCGCGCCCGGGGACTTGCCGAGGCCGGCCGCCTCCGCCGCCAGCATCTCCGCCTGCGCCGGGGGCGAGGCGGCGGCGCGAGAGACATCGTCCGCGCCCGCCTTGAGGACCGCGGCGCAGGCCGTGCCCTCGGGATATTTCAGGATGCCGTGTTCCTTCACGATCAAGGCACGGCGCAGCGGGATCATCATCAGGATGCCGAGCAACCCGCCGAGAATCGCGACCAACATCACGCGGGTGAGTTCGAGATCGAAGCCGAGGATCAGGATCGCGGGCATCGTCACGCCCACGCCGAATGCGATCGATTCACCCGCGGAGCCGGCGGTCTGCGTGATGTTGTTCTCGAGGATGGTGGCGTCGCGGCCGCCGGCTTTCGACCAGGCGCGGAAGATGGCGAGCGAGATGACCGCTACGGGAATCGAGGCGCTGACCGTGATGCCGACCTTGAGCACGAGGTAGAGCGACGAGGCGCCGAAGATCATGCCGAGCACGATGCCGGTGATGACGGCACGGAAGGTGAACTCGGGCAGTTGGGCCGAGGCCGGAATAAACGGTTCGAACTTCGCTGGGGAAGGTTGAGCCATGGGGATTATTTTCCCGGAAGCGTGCTGATGGATCGACCCGGGGCAATGCCGGAGTTCCAATCATTCCCTGCTGGAGCCACGGCGACCCCGCCGTGGTTCTTCGTTCCCCTCGCGGGCGGGTCGCCGGCGCTCCAGCGGATCGATCGTAGGGGCGCAGTCTTGCTGCGCCCACGGGGACCCGACGTCGAAAGGGCGCAGCAAGACTGCGCCCCTACGCCCCTACCGCGCAGCCAGCCGCCCTACTTCGCCTTCGTCCGGCTCTTGTTCCGCGCCGCGAGCATCCGCTTGATCAGCCAATAAAGCATTTCCAGCCGGGGCACGGGCACGCCGACGGATTTGGCGCGGCGCACAGGCTCGCCCCAGATTTCCTCGATCTCGACATCGCGGCCCTCGATGAAATCGATCAGGCTCGACGGCCGGTAGGGGCCCATCTTGGCCGTGCGTTCGAATTGCAGGTCGACGAACGAGCGGGGAATTTCGTGGCCGAACTTCGCCGCCGCTTCCACGACCTCCTCCATCAGCCGCCGCGCCAGCGTGCGCAGGCCCTCGTCGGCGAGCAGGACATCGGTCGTGATGCTACCGCCGATGATCGCGAGGCCGTTGAAAGGCACATTCCAGACGAGTTTGTGCCAGCGCTGGGCCTCGAGATTGTCCTGGGCCGTGCATTTGACGCCGGCTCGCCGCCACAGGGACGCCACCGCCTGCGTGCGCTCGCCGGCGGGTTGGCCGAACTTGCCAATCGTCATCAGCCCCGGAAACGCACACTCCACCACGCCCGGGGCCGTTCGCATGCAGCCGATGTAACAGATCGCCCCCAACACCCGGCCCGGGCCCGCCACCTCGGCGACGGGTTCCTCGACCCCAAGACCGTTCTGCAGGGTCAACACAATGGTGTCGGCCTTGAGCAACGGGGGCAGCAGGCTTTTCAGCGCAATGTTCGCCGTCGCCTTCGTCGCCAGGACCACCAGATCACACGGACCGATCTCGGCCGACGAGCCATAGACCTGGACTTTGCGCAAATGGATGCGCTCGGTGGGCGTCTTGACCCGGATGCCGCGCGCCATCAGTGCGGCCCGTCCGCTGCGCACAAGAAAATGCACATCCTCCCCGGCCTTGGCGAGCCGCGCGCCATAATAACAACCGAGAGCGCCGGCACCGATGATCGCGATGCGTGGTTTGGCGGGAAATGAGGTGCTCACAACGTCCCAGTCGTCACAAAGATAACCGGAAAATACAACCCCGCAGTCGGAAGCGGGCGGCTTTCCTCGTTTTGCATGTAGGGGCGCAGTCTTGCTGCGCCCTTTGCCCTGCGTGCGACCTTTTCTAAATCATTCACACGTTCGCTCCTGAAAGGGCGCAGCAAGACTGCGCCCCTGCAAACTTAAGGCCCCGACCCTCCCTTCCGGGACAAATTGCGTCATTCCAGCCGCCCAGCGTTTCGCTCCTGGACGCGTTTTCTTCACAATCGCGAATCTCGCTTGGAAAACCGGCGCGGCCGTCCTTTGAGTCTCCCTCTGGAAAAGGCGGACCCGGCCGGGCCTGCGGAGCCATCTTCCCTCTGAAAATTGTGGGAATTACCTGTCAGCAACATTCCTCCGCTCTGAAAAAGATTCTTACTCATTTCTCCACAGTGGGTTACCGGATGAATATTCCAGCATCATGCGCCCTTATGCTGGCCGCACTCACTCCGGCGGGCGAGTGCACCGTGGAATCGCAAGAGTGCAGCCTGGCGCGTCTGCCGCCTGTTCACAGCTCCTATAATTCGTCCTTTTCCGAGCGGAAAAACGTGTCGGCTGACAAGTTATTCACACCCTGCCGCGCGACTCACAAGGGCAGGTTGTCCGTGAGCCGAACCTCATCGATCCAGAAGGAGATGGCGAGAAGGCATTGACCGGGCGCAACCTCGCGCAACGGCTCCATCGTGTTGCGGTCGACGACCGCGATGTAGATCACCCGGAGCCGGCGTTTGGCGCCGATGAGATGCGTGACCTCCGCCACCAGCCGGTCGGGGCTTTTCACGCCCGACTCGACCATTTCCTTCGCCTTGCGCAGGGCCGCGAAGACCGCGAGCGCCTCCTCCCGCTGGGTCGGCGTCAGGTATTTGTTGCGCGCGCTCACCGCCAGGCCATCGGCGTCGCGCACGGTCGGGCCCGACACGATTTCCAGCGGCAGCAGCAGATCCGCGGCGACCTTGCGGACGACCGCGACCTGCTGGGCGTCCTTTTCCCCCATCACGAGGACCGCGGGCTGGACGATGTTGAAGAGCTTGAGCCAGCACGTGAGCATGCCGCGGAAGAGCACCGGGCGCGCGACGCCACAGAGGGGCTTGCTGATCAGGTCCTCCTGCAGGGAGGTGGAAAAACCGCGCGGAAACATCTCGTCGACCGCCGGGGCGAACAACACCTCCACCTTTTCCTGTTCGCACAGTCCCGCGTCCGCCGCCGTCGTGCGGGGGTAGCGCGACAGGTCCTCGCTCGGGCCGAACTGCATTGGATTGACGAAGGTCGACACCACGACTGCATCGGCATGGCTCCGCGCGAGCCGCATGAGGCTCGCGTGACCGGCATGCAGCGCGCCCAGCGTCGGCAGCAGCGCGAGGCGTTTTCCGCTCTGGCGGAGCGCTGCGGACGCTTCCCGCATCGCGTCAATTTTATCGATTTTTTGCATGGTCGGGGGCGCGTGAAAGTCAGGTTGGATGGTTGTGTCCAGCGCAGGCTGTCCCGGTCGGCCGGGGTTTCTCCCCGACATGCTGCAGTTGATCGTCGGGCATGAAGCCCAACCTACATCAGACCGGCCCGGCGCCGAAACTGGCTTGAACTATCCAGAAGCGGTTACCTTTATCAAGCCTCGCGTTCGTTCGGCAGTGCTCGCCTCCTGGTCGCTGCTCACTACCCGCTACTCGCTGCTTTTCATGCCATGATCCGTCTCAACGACAACTATTCCAAGCTCAAGGCCAGCTATCTCTTCGCCGACATCGCCAAGCGCGTGAACGCCTATGTCGCGACGCATCCCGACAAGCCGGTCATCCGGCTCGGCATCGGGGATGTCACCGAGCCGCTGCCGCCGGTGTGCATCGCGGCCCTGCACGCCGCCACCGACGAGATGGCGCACCGCGCCACGTTCAAGGGCTATGGGCCCGAGCAGGGCTACGCCTTCCTCCGCGAGGCCGCGGCGAAGCATGATTTCCAGGCCCTCGGCGCGAAAATCGAGGCGGACGAGATCTTCATCAGTGACGGCTCCAAGTGCGACGTCGCCAATATCCAGGAAATCTTCGCGCACGACACCCGGCTCGCCATCCCCGATCCGGTTTATCCGGTTTACGTCGACACCAATGTCATGGCCGGCCGCACGGGAGCAAACGTCGAGGGACGCTACGAAGGCATCACCTACCTGGATTCCACCGCCGCCAACGGCTACGTTCCGTCGCCGCCGGAGGTGAGTTCGTCGAATCCGCCGGCCGATCTCATCTACCTCTGCTTCCCGAACAATCCCACGGGGGCGATCGCCACCCGCGCGCAGCTCGCCGCGTGGGTCGCCTACGCCAAACAGCACGGCGCGCTCATCCTCTACGACGCCGCCTACGAGTCCTACATCCGCACGCCCGGCATTCCGCGCTCGATTTACGAGATCGAGGGAGCACGGGACGTGGCGATCGAGTTCCGCAGCTTTTCAAAGCTGGCCGGCTTCACGGGCCTGCGCTGCGCCTACACCGTGGTGCCCAAGTCCCTTCAGGCGCGCGACGCCAACGGGAAGCTGCACGGCGTCCATGCCCTCTGGAACCGCCGGCACACAACGAAGTTCAACGGCGTCTCGTATCCCGTGCAGCAAGCGGCGGCGGCGGTCTACACGCCCGAGGGCAGGGCGCAGACGCGCGCGCTGACGGATTTTTATCTCGGCAACGCCAAGCTGATCCGCGACGCCATGACGAAGCTCGGCATGAGCTGCATCGGCGGCGACGACGCGCCCTACATCTGGGTGAACACCGGCCGCGACTCCTGGGAATTCTTCGACCTGCTCCTGAACCAGGCGCAGGTGGTGGTCACGCCCGGCGCCGGTTTCGGCAAGTGCGGCGAAGGCCACGTGCGCATCAGCGCCTTCAATTCCCGCGATGCCGTCGAGAAGGCCCTCGCCCGCATCGCCGCCGCGCTGAAGCAATGAATCTCGCGAATTACAGTGACGTGGACCGACCCTCTTGCAGGTCGGGCTTTACGCCCGACCCGCTCGTCACCCGCCAGCGGGGGCGACAGATCGAAATTGCAGAGCAGACCCGCGCCATAATCCGTCGCCCAACTGCCGAGCACATTCACTGGAGTCTCCAGTATTTTTCACCACCGGCGGTCTGCTGGCCGTGCAGCGCCGCACGCTGGTCCGGCTGAAACCCGTGATGGATCAGGTAATGCATGTCCTCGATGACCGGCCGGTGCTCCGCGTAATAACTGTGGCCGAGCAGGGCCAGGCGCGCGCCCGGCACGTCGATGGTGTGGACGTCCGGCATGACGGTGATCGGCGGCGGCCGGCCGACCGTGGGCCGGTCCTTCTTGATCTTCGAGACGAGCAGCGCGCCGTCGCGCGCCGATACGTAGAGAGTCCGGCGGTCCGAGAATTTGCCCATCAACCTGACGACATATTTGAAACGGTCGGTGGGAACGTCCGGCGCCGCGAAGATCGTGCCGGCCACCTTGAGGTTCGGGTGCGTCGCGCGGGTTTCCACCAGCAGGCTGAGAATGGTGTCCAGCAGCAGATAGTTGCCGAGGCTGTGCGCCAGGATGTGTAGTTTCCTGCCCGCCCGCTGCGTGAGGTCGGCGAGATGCGCGAGGTAGGCCACCATCGCCTCCATGCTGTCCTGCACGGTCCCCTCGTCGCGGGTGTATTGCCACCAGTGGGCACGCGAAGCCCAGCTGAAAAACGCCAGGTGCGGCACCTTCAGATCGTAACCCAGCTGGGCGGTGCGGATCGCCGCCTGATCGAAACCCACATTGTAGCCGTGAATGAAGAAGAGCACCGGCTTGTCCTTCACCTCGGCCCGGGCCAGGTCCTGCGCGATCTCCTTCCAATGCACCTCCTCGGAGGCATGATCGGTCACGTGGAGCGTCCGCAGGATCCGGTCCTTCCCGAGGCCGAACAACCGGGCCAGCGCACCCGGGCCGGTGTCGCCCGTGGTGTGCCCGCTCGGGATGTTGACGATGCAGCGGCCGTAGTGGGTCAGCTCATCCCGCTCGCCCGCAAACCGCTTCGCCGGCTTGTCCGGTTTCCGCCGCTGGCGGTTCGTGCCGAACCAGACCGGGACGTTGCGCGGATCCCGGAGCAATTCGATTTCCTTGATGACCGGCGGCAACAGGTCGGTCACCACGATCCTGGCTTTTCCAGCCGGTGCGCCGGGCGCCATCGCGGGCTGGAGCGTGATCTTCCGCAGCGGACGCACGCCGATCTTGAGGGACTTTCCTCCCTTGCCGTAGCCGAGGGCGCCGCCGCCCCGGCCGAGCCCGGCGAGCGAACCGATTCCGCCGCCGGCTCCCCCGCCACCCTTGCCGAAGCCCGCGCCCTTGCCCAAACCGGCCCCGGGGAAGCCGGACACATCGCCACCCAGATCGCCCAGGTCGAGATAGGCCCGCGGCTGCTTGCGCGCGGCCTTGGACATTTTGCCTGTCAGCAAATCCCCCGGAAAAACCGGCCGCTTGAGGTCGAAAACAATCGCGCCGCGGACCGTAAGCAGATCATTCCCGATGGATTTCGGATGCGCCTTCGCGATCCGCCGGCCGGTGGCGGTGATCCGGCAGCCGCCGCTGCGCAGGCTGGTCAACCACCCTTCCCGCACCAGGCAGGCCAGCGCGCGCCTGAGGGCCTGATCCCATTCCTCCTCGTGATGCTTCAGCTTGATCGTGATGGTCGCCACGATCACGGCGCCGGCGAGGGACTGCTGCGACAGGCCGCGGCTGATCTTCGCCCGCGTCCAGCTCCCGCCGTCGAGCAAAAGCTGCAGGATGCGCGCGCGCAGGATGGATTGGCTCGGCATCGGCATCATGGCGGGGAGCGGGGGTTGATTGAGTTCGGCCCAGACGGTGGCCCCGGTCGACCGACGGAGGCTGGGACAACCGAGCCTCCGGGTCAAACGGCAATCCGACCGCGCTTCGTCCCGGTCTTGCCGTGGGTCTCGGATTTTCTCGAGATGAATGTGCGGTGGTTCCCGAAAACGTGAAAGTGCAAAAGCCGCGCGTGAACCGACCGAAGCAAGCGCGCCAGAGCGGACCGTGGGCCGCAGATCGGCTGCCATGTCCGGCGTGCGACCCGTTGCGGAGCTATCTGGCTCACTGCTCTCCGCTCCCAGCTCCCGGCTTTGTCAGGTGAGCTCCTTGGGCTTGCCGTCGTGCACCCAGAAGCGCGCCACGGTAAGGTGGTCGTGCTTGAGATCATAGCCCCATTCCGTGTCGGTGAGGCGGATCTCCTTCACATGCACATCGCCGTCGGGCATCGCAAGGGCCTCCTCCCATTCCTGCAGCGCCGCGGCGCGCGCGGAATCGAAGGCGGATTCGACGTTCGTGAATTTGCCACAACTCCGGACCCGCTGCGTCAACTTGCCGGTGGGGTCTTTCTCGAGACCGAAACGGAAGACGGAAAATGCGGGATTCATCGGATCAGGTAGGTCGTGGTGGCGTGGCTTCAGCCGGAAACATGCCAGTCGCGGAGTCGGAGTCAGCACGAAAAACACGAAACGCAGGAAAAGGGACGGCGCGGGCGGACAGGACGGTTTCGAGTGACCGCATTTGCAGACCGCATTCCGGGAGGAGGAGTGCCTCGCGCCGCAGGGGCGCGGTCTTGCTGCGTCTTTCTGCGATCGGAATTCAATGGGCGCAGCAAGACTGCGCCCCTACCAATGGGCCCGAAAAGGGTCGCTGCAGCGGCGGTCTGTGACCGCCAATGACTACCTGGCCACCGCGGCAGCCAGCGCATCGCCCAGCTCGCCCGCAGCATCGCGGAGCAATCCGACCAGCACGCCGGGGTCCTTGCCATCCCAAGTGCGCGGGGCGGACGTAAATGCGCCGCGCCGGGCAGCGTCCTTGCCGGCTCCGGCCGGCAGCACGCTATAGGTGGCCGTCAGCTGCACGCTGTTGCCCTCGGAACGCACCAGCTCAAAGCGGGACACTTCCACCGTCACCGTGGCGCCGCCGCCGATCGCGCGCAGCCGGGTCTGGAGCAGCCGGGTGAGGCCGACGTCCAACCGTTCGGCCCAGCGCACGTCCTCGAGATAGACCACCTCGTGACCGGCCACGCGCACGGCCATCGACCGGCCGTCAAGGTGTCCGGCCAGTTTTACGGGACGCACGTTTGCGCCGTCGGCCACGGGCGCCGCGGCCGGCGTGCCGGCATCCAACGTGAAATACCGCACCGTGTCTGCCTGGGGCCGCGGCAGGGAGCAGCCGGCAAGCAAAAAGCTGAAAACTGAAACCTGAAGGCTGAAAGCCACTATCATCCATCTGTGTCGGTTGGTGTTCATCGGTGGTTCTTTGCTTTATCCGGGCTAAGCGCTTGGGCGAAGGCTGGGGTTTCAGGTTTCAGCGTTTCAGGTTTTCAGGATGCCCCTTCTCATTCCTTCTTTTTCTTGCCAACGATGAGGGAGCTGGGATTGCGCTCGAGGGCATCGGCCAGGCGTTCGAGCGAAGCGGCGGCATCGGCCACCTGGTTCAGGGCGGTCGTGACCTCGTCGCCCAGCGAGCCCTGGTCGCGCACAAAGTCGCGGGTGGTGGCGGCCGCGGCTTCGAGCGACTTCAGCGCACTCTGGGCGTCGGCCAGGGTCTGCCGGAGATCGTCGCTGACCGGACCGACGTTGCCGTCGAGCCTGGCGATCAGCGTTCGCGTCTCCTGGATGGCGGCATTGAGATTGGTGAAGGTTTGTTTGACATCGGGCGAGTCAACGAGGGCGGTGACGGCCTCGGCCGCCCGGCCCACGCGGTCGGAGAGTCCCTTCACGTCGACCTCGTTGATCTTCTTGTTGGTCGTCGCGAGCACGGTCTTGAGGTCCCGGGACAAGCCCGCGAAGTCCACCTTCTTGAGATCGGTCACGATCTCGACAATGCTCTGCTGCACCTGGGAGATGGGCGAGGGGATGGCGGGGATGACCGGGTACTGCTCAAGCATGAAGCGCGGGTTCGCGGGGTATTGGCGGACATCCTTGAAATCGAGTTCCACGAACAGCAGGCCGGTGATCCCGGTAAGACTCAGCCCCGCACGCAAGCCGCGGTCGATCAGCGTCTGCAGTTCCGCCGGGCTGGTCAGGTCGATGGTGACGCCCTCCTTATCGAAGAGGATGTTGCGGTCGATCTCACAGATGACCTGCACCTGCGACTCCCGGGTCGCCTGGTCGTAGCGCACGTTGATGGCCGCCACGCGGCCGACGCGCACGCCGTTGAGCTTCACCGGCGCGCCGGGATCGAGCCCGCTGACCGACTCGTCGAAATAGACGAGAAACCGCGTGGGCTTGGCAAAGATGTTGGAGCCGCCGAACGACAGAAACGCGACCACGCCCAGCACGAGGGCGCCGAGCACGAACATGCCGACCGAGACGGGACTGAGTTTGGCTTTCAAATGAGCTCCTGTTGTCGCTGAACCGGGTCGATCCGTCTATTCAAAAACTCCTGCACCCGCGGGTCCGGGCTGTGGCCGCGCAATTCCGCCGGGGAGCCCTCGGCGATGATGCCCCGCGCGGCGGCGTCGAGCATCACCACGCGGTCGGCGATGTCGAAGATGCTGGCGAGCTCGTGCGAGACGATGACGATGGTGGTGCCGAGGGTGTCGCGGATCTGTCGCACGAGTTCGTCGAGCTTCAGGGACGTGATCGGGTCGAGCCCGGCGGAGGGCTCGTCGAAAAACACGATGGCGGGGTCGAGGGCCAGGGCGCGGGCGAGCCCGGCGCGCTTTCTCATGCCGCCGCTGATCTCGGCGGGAAAATAATCCTCGTAACCGGCGAGGCCGACCTGCGCGAGCTTCAGGGCGACGATCTCCTCGCGCTCCCGGCGGCCGAGGTCGGTCAGCAGTTCGAGCGGCAGCGCGACGTTCTCCCCGAGCGTCATGGAGCTCCAGAGCGCGCCGCCCTGGTAAAGCACGCCGAAGGTGCGCAGCAATTCCTTGCGCTCGTCCGGCGTGGCATGGGTGAAGTCGCGCCCGAAATACCTCACGCCGCCCTGGCGCGGCTGGTTCAGGCCGATCAGGTGGCGGAGCAGCGTGCTCTTGCCGCAACCGCTGCCGCCGATGATGAAGAAAATCTCCGCGCGCTTCACGACGAAGGACACATTCTCCAGGATGACCCGGTCGCCGTAGGCGCACTGGAGGGCGCCGACCTCGATGGCGGGCTGGGGGTCGTCGGTCGCGGGGTTCATGCGGGGACCTCCGGTCCGCTGTCATTCTGAGCGCAGCGAAGAATCCATGCGTTCGCCCGTGATATCATGATCGCTGCCGTGGATTCTTCACTTCGTTCAGAATGACAGACCCGTTCGAAGCGCGAGCCAGGCGGGATTAGCGATCCCGCCCTACAGTCCGAAGATGTGCCGTTCCGCGTTTTCACCAGCCAAGGATATTGAAGACGACGGCGAAGATCGTGTCCGCCACGATGATGAGCAGGATGCCGGTCACGACGGCGGAGGTGGCTGCCTGCCCCACCCCGACCGCGCTGCGATCCGCCTGCAATCCGCGGAGGCAGCCCGACACGCCGATCAGCAAACCGAAGGCGGAGGCCTTGATCAGGCCGGTGTTGATGGTCGAAAGGTCCACGATGGTCTTCATTTCGGCCCAGTAAAGGCTCGCCGGGATGTTGAGTGGCGGGGCGGCGGCGACGGCCATGCCGCCGAGGACGCCGAGGCCATCCGAATAAAGCGCCAGGAACGGCATCATCAGGAACAGCGCGACGATCCGCGGCATGACCAGGAAATCGATGGGCGACACGCCCAGGGTCGAGAGCGCGTCGATCTCCTCGTTGGCCTTCATGTTGCCGAGCGTCGCGGCGAAATTCGCGCCGGGGCGCCCCGCCAGCACGATGGCGGCCATCATCGGCCCCATTTCCCGGAACACCGCCAGCCCGACCAGATCGGAAATCCAGATGTCGCCGCCATATTGCCGGACGACGATCGAACCGACATAGGCGAGCGTGACCCCCACCAGGAAGCTGACGAGCCCCACGATGGGCAGGGCCATGATGCCGCACTGCTGCATCTCGACAAAACAGTCCCGCCAGCGGAACTGCGCCCGCCCGCGCATAAACCGGCCGACGCTGAAGACGCATTCGCCCACCAGTTGGGAGAGATCCTTCGCCTCGCGCCACAGCGAGACGGTGGCCACGCCCACGCCCGTGACGAGGTCGGGCAGGCCCGCATGCTTGCCGGGCGGTGCCAGCTTCTTGACCAGCAAGTCAGCCAGCTTTCCAGCCTCCGCCGGCAGCCCCAGTTCGGCAACTTCCACGCCGTGCTTGGCGCTCCACACCCGCGCCGCGCGGAGGAACAGCGCCAGCGAACTGTCCCAGGAGCCGAGATCGTCCGCCTGCAACCGCACCTGATGGGGACGGTGGCCGACCATGACGTGATCCCACACGGGGTGCGGATCCGTGATGCGCCAGTCGCCGCCGAGCCGCAGGACCAGGGTCTCGCCTTCATGGAAGACAGCGGCCCGGGCGATTTTGGGAGAGGCATCGGGAGGCATGGGACAACGGAAGTGTGAAGAGCGGGCCGGGCGGCGCCAGACTGATTTTTTGCCCGCGGACGGGCCGGCGTCGGTAAAACCCCGGAGGCGTCGTCGGGAGCCGCCCCGCAGCGGGGATTTTATCCGTGCAATCCAGTCTGCCGCCGCGAAGGATTGTTCCCTGCATGCGGCACAATACCTTCCTTTTCGACCTCGACGGCACGCTGCTCGACCATTTCAAGGCCATCCACCGCTGTCACACGCACACCCTGCGTCAGCTCGAGCTGCCGCTGCCGACGATGCCCCAGGTGCACGCCGCGGTCGGCGCCGGGCTCGAGACCGCGATCGCACGGCTGGCGGGCCCGGACCGGGTCGAGGAAGCGCTGCCGATCTATTGCGCGCATTGGGATGCCACCATGCTCGACGATGTCGAATTGCTGCCCGGCGCGCGCGACCTGATCCTCGCCCTGCGCGCCGCCGGCGCGCGCTGCGCCGTCTTCACCAACAAGCGCGGCGATTCCTCGCGCCTGCTGTGCGATCACCTCAAGCTCACCCCCCACCTGGCCGGCATCTTCGGCGCGCACGACACGCCGTGGCTCAAGCCCGATCCGCAGTTCGCCCGGCACGCGCTCGAGCAACTCAAGGCCACGGCCGCCACCACCTGCCTCATCGGCGATTCCACCTATGATTTCGAGGCGGCCCGCAACGCCGGCCTGGAATTTCACGGGGTGACGACCGGCACGCACACGGCGGAGCAATTGCGGTCGGCCGGAGCGGTCAACATCCACCCGAGTCTCGGGGCGCTGGCGCCGGTGCTGCTGGGGTGAGCGGAGCCATTTTTGGCGGCGGGTTGCCCGCGCTCCAAGGCACTCAGGAACTTTTCCGCAGCACGCCCAGCTTCGTCTCGACCACGTCGAAGCACAGCTCTTGCGCGGTGCAGAATTCCTCCAGGGCCTGGCGCGAGCCGTCGTAGACATGCCCGGCGTGGCAGTCGTCGACGACGATGATCCCGCCGGGGCTGAGCAGCGGCCAGAGTTTTTCCAGAGCCGCCCGGGTGGGCAGGTAAAGGTCGACGTCGATCAGCACGAAGCAGAAGCGGGCCTCCGCGGAAAACGCGAAATCCTGCACCGCCGCGGCGTAGGTTTTGACGCGGGTGATGCCGTTGAAGAGCAGCGTGCGTTCGAACCAGCGGCGCGAGTTGACGGTGAATTTGTCGAGCGCCCGGCGGTCGTCGTCCGAATTCTTGCCGCGCGCCTTTTGCTCATGCGCCACATCGCCCGCGACGAAGCCGCCGAAGGTGTCGAGGGCCAGGTAGCGCTTGTGCGGCGCGATGGCGTCCAGGTGCTTGTTCAGGAAAACCGTCGTGTAGCCCCGGTAGCAGCCGATCTCGCAGAAATCACCCGGTGCCGCCACCGCCTCCGTCGCCAGCGCGGTCAGGCGCGCCAGCTGCCCCGGCGTGAAGGCGTAGCGGTACTTGTAGAGGAGATAGGAGCGGAGCGGCGACCAGAACAGCGCGCGCTTCACCAGCCCGTCGAGGAAGATTTCCCACCGCGAATTGGTCATGGCCGGCCGGTCCCCGCCCGACGCACGCGCTCCACTTCCAGGCGCAGGGCGTGCAGCGAGACATGGATGTCGCGCAGGAAGGCGATCAGCGAGGCGATCAGCAGGAAAATGCTCCCGGCGAAGAGGACCAGCAGCAACGGGCCGAGGTTGCGCTCCAGCATGGCACCCCCGAAGATGGCCACAACCAGCAGGCAGGCCACGAGCATGCTGAGGCCGTTGCAGGTCACGGCCTGGCGGATGAGCTGCGCGCGCTGCCACATGATCTCGAGCTGATTTTCGAAATGCCGCCGGTCCGCCTCGCCCGCCAGTCCCACCTGCCCGGCCAGGCTGCGCGTGCGGTCGACGATGCGGCCCATCCGGTTGGTCAGCGTGATCATCAGCGCGCCCATGCCGGAAATGAGAATGACGGGGGTGATCGCCAGTTGGATCACCGACAGCAACGAACTGGTGGCTAGGACCTCCATGATCGCCGCACGCTACCTCGGCCGGGCCGCAGGGCAATCCTACACGCGCCGAGTCGTGTCCTGAGGGTGTGGGACAAATTTCAGGCGGGGGTATAAAAGTGGCGGGAGCATCCTGCTCCCGGGTTCGGACGGGAGCTGGAAGCTCCCGCTACTTTCCCACC
>Ga0209515_10004264_pt1 | contig 19488 bp, 22 predicted proteins | sample Subgroupgradi54m_FD_187454 | JGI IMG/M metagenome (GOLD analysis project Ga0209515, IMG submission 187454) | Subsurface groundwater microbial communities from S. Glens Falls, New York, USA - GMW60B uncontaminated upgradient, 5.4 m (SPAdes)... ...
CCCCAAAATCCGAACTCGACCGAATCAATAGCCTGTTGCAGAGTGGATTTTTAGAGACCGGAAAGCTCATGAAATTCTTTCCGAAGGCTTTTTCAACACCCTGCTAAGGAGGCAACATGGCTGTATCCGGGTCAGCAATTATAAAGACAATCCGCCGCGAAGGCGGGGACAAGATAACCGATGATCCTGCCGACCCATGGCCGCCTTTGGGATTCCAAAGTGGGATTTCTGCGTAAGGAGGGACCCCCCTATAGGGTCCATGGATATGGCGAAAGTATGGCGTTTTGAGGCAAAAATCTTTCGATACCCGTTGATGACCGTAGTGCATTGAAGTATAATATATGACAATGGGCGGCAAGGTAGCCGAAGCCCAAAGAAGGAAAAGCGGAATGAAAAAGCAAGCCAACAATACCACCGCCCAGGTCCTTGAGAAGATTGCCAAAGAATTCCTCAACCGCGAGACATTGGAAACCCGCAATATCGGAGACCTAGATTTTAGGGAGAATGCGGTTTGGTGTATTAAGGCTGCCCTGGAAGCTGCCTACAAAGCCGGTAAGGATTCCAAGTAAATAACTCTCCTCAAGATAAAGGAAAACCAAGATGGCAAAGCCAACCAAAACCAACAGCCCGAGCAAAGCTAACGAGAAAGCCCTGTATAAGAAGGCCCTCCGGTCCTTGCAAGAAGCCCGTGCTGCGCTTAACGCTATCGCCGCTTTGCCAAGGGACGCGGGCTTTACTTGGGCCGACGTAGGTACGGCCACCAAATTTGCCGCTGACGTCGGCGAGATTATTTCAAGCGATAACGGCGAATGCGGGATCTTGGCTATCGTTGACCCGCTTTATATCTAACCCCTACACAACCAGCCAACCAAAGGAAACAAGGATCATGGCAACGCAAAGAACCGAAACCCAAGAATACAACCTGCACCAGGAGGTTAAAGCCGAGGCTGCACGGATCGAGCGCTACCTTGCCGCGTTGAATGGGCATCTTGCCGCGTACGCAAAGAACGGAAATTTCGAGGAGATTGAATTGGCCCAGCACGCAATCACCAAACTCAAAACCCCTTAAGCGATAAAAGGAACCAACCATGAGCAACCAAACCCCGAAACCCGTTTCAACCTGAAGCCCTTTACTAAAGCCGACTGGTGCCATGGAAATCGAAATGGTCGGACCGGAAAAGTACGACGTACTTTCGTCCCAACTTTTCTCCCTTTCGGAAACCGTTGAGTCGCTTGCCGTGAATCCGAAAGCGAACGAGGAACAGAAACTCCGGTTCATCGGCTTACACATCCGCCTGCTTGAAGTCTTAGGTCAGGCTGACCAAATCGTAATCGACATGGGTGATACTGAAATCACCGAAAGAACTGAGATCAATGCCCCGGAATAAAACCCGCGCCAAGACCACCCCGCTTTCTTTGCGCCCTACTTTGCAGGACGAGGAAATGTTAAAGGAGCTTACCGCCCTTTGCGCCGCCCAGCGACCGGCAATTGATCGGAGTACCGCCATGCGGGAAGCCCTTTTCCTTTGGGTGGACGTCAAGGCGGGCCGGAAAAAAGTTTTAATTGATAAATCCGTGAAATCCGATTAATCGCCAATGAAGCCAAGGGCCACACGTTTTGTATCGGAATTATGGGCTGTAAGTTCTCGCGCTCTGACAGCGTAAAAATCCCGCACATCTTTCCCTGCTGATTTCCCCGTGCAAAAAGGCCCCTTCCCGGTAGGAAGTGAACCGGCACCCCGTTTCGGACACTCCTAGAAAAACTGCCGGATTCAGCCGAAATGGGGTGCGGGTTTGCCGCCGTTTCCAGGTACCAGTTAAGGCCGAGTTACGCAGCTAGTGGCTTAAACTTTTGCGACAGGAAGCAAAGCAAATGATGGAACCCTACGTTAGCCGTGATGAGTTTTTCTCCCCCTCTTGGTTTTGTAGGTATCTTTGTAGGTATATAGGGGTACATTGATTTTGCCAACCAAACCAAGGAGGTTTTCGTATGGCTGCACACCCTAAGAAGCACACCTTTTATTGTCCTGAGTGGGAGGATTTGGAAGTCCTTGCGGATAAGGAATCGAAGCGGACCGGCTACAAGGTAACCGCCGGGCAATTGGCCAGAAAAGCCGTCCAGGCCCTGCTTAAGGCACCCGCAAAAGTGCTTAAATTCGACAAAAAGGACCATAAATAGAGGTCGATTGGAGTTGATGCTGTAGGTATATGGATGTACAGTGTGTGTACCGGGTTCGGCAATAAGGCCGGACTTAAGGACCGGAGCCAAATATGAAAACCGAAACCAGGATGATAGCGGAGGATCTAAAAAACGCCGGGTTCCCCGTTTCCGAATACGGTGCCGCCATCCGCGTTTCGCCCTTTACCAATCGCAAGGTAACGCGGATGGAAATCGAAGCTGCTCTTTTTGAGGCCGGGTACGAAGAGGGAATGTTTCGGATTGCGCCCGCCATGATTGGCGGGTACACGGTTATTGCGGAAGTGGGCTGATCCAAGAACCTTAAATTTTGAAGGCAAGAAAGCCTGCAAAGGAGAACCCACCATGCATAACGCCATCGAAACCACCACCACCCCGATTGAAGCCACCACCGACCTTTCTTTCATGGACCGCCCCTGCATTTACTCGGTTGTCCGCACCGGAGAAAATGTTCAATTCCTGAAGTCCCGCGCCCATCGAATTGCTACTGATATGGCGGCCCTTGTCCCCCTGGGATTCAAGTTGGTCGGCCTTCATTTCGAACATCTGGGCAGCGTTCAGGAAACTGAAATCATGCTGGCCAGCGTGGCCGAATTGGATGACGGTTCGGAACTCATCATCACGCCCGACTTCGAAGAGGCCGAATTCGCTACCCATGTCTAATCACCGCCGCCAAGGAAAGGAGCACACAATGAACATAGCCACGAAAAGCGCCGCCCTGATTGCCCCCCTTACCGATGCTCGTCCGGTGGTGTACACCATGCAAGGCGAAGACGGGCAATATACCTTCACCGCGCCCGATGCAAAGGCCGCAGCCGAAATGATGGGAATCCTTCACGCCATGGCGGCGCTGGAGCCTGTGGTGGCCGCATACGCCGATGCGGCGGGAGCACCTTCCCCCAGCGAGCCCAGCTTCGCGCATGAACTTCCCTGCCGGGTGGAGGTCCATTCCAGGCTATTCGAACGCCTGGTACCCGTGAAAGGACACGAGGAAACCTGTGGTTTTGGCTTCAAGAAACGACTCGCCTGATTTCGAGAGTTACGGGATCCGAAAGGAAGACCAGATTTATCGTCTCCCCTGCTGCAACCAATGTTTTCAAAACAGGAAGAACCGTAGATTTCCAGTGCTCACGTAACTCAGGCGTTAACATACTCGCATCCATAGAATGCAGGATCTCCACCTTGGTGCCTGACAAAGCGGCCTTTCCATTCCTTGGATTTTCCACCACCTTTTTGTCCTTTATCTGCCGCTCCTTTTTTGAACCAGGCCCGCCGGGGATTTCCCCGGACTTTCTCAATGCTGTGCGGATATTGAAGAAATAGGGTTTGGATAGGCTGGTAATACCCAGGTCTTGGATAAGCTGTTCATAGGTACAATTCGGATTTTTTCTGAGGTAGTCCCTGGCAACTGCTTTTTCCTTCTTCTTCACAAGCGGATTCATCGGTTCCTTCGGTTCGAATTCTTGTTTTTGCTGCTAACCAAAAGGGACGTCGTATCGTCTGATTTCACCAGGACAACACCAAACTATCGATAACCTCCCCTTTGGATTCCATTGCTAAAAGGGAACCATTGGAAAGGATAATGCCGCTGCTGCCGTCGAAAAAACATTTTTTTATCCGAACCTGTTTGGAGAATGTTATTATCGGCGTCGGAGCCCGTACGAATGTGGCATGATCAAGTACAAGGGTTCCGCCCTCTGCGACTTCGATTCCACCCCATGGCTTTTTGCTTGGTTTCCAAGTTCCATCCTCAAATACAATGGAACCGCAGAATGTGACAGCGGCTTTGTCATTCCCTTGGACAATCATGGTTCCTTCCACTTTTATAGTGCTGTTCAGGGTCGGGTTGGCAAAGTAGAGGAAGGTCCCCGGACGAACAATTGTTGTATCGTTTTTCCGAACAAATACCGTGTCGCAATCCATCGAGAAAAGAGGATCCCCCGATTGATTTTCCCGCCCGATAACCGGCGGCAGGTTTTTACAATGATCCGAACTCTTTACCAATGGGGCCGCTGAAGCAAGACCGATATAGGTGAAGAGGAGCACCCCCAGCGTCCTCAGTGGGAGCTTTGAATTCACCGGCTGAATTTTAGAGTTCGGCAAAATGACCATGGTGAGGCTATTCCTTTTTCAGATAAAATTGAAAATGATTTTCGCCCTCTGTCACTTGGACAACCGTATCAATGGATTTCATTTTTCGCCACAATACGTGAAGTCGGTACTTGCCTGGACTTACTTCTAAACCGGATATCGGGCAGAAGCCCCAAGAACGGTTCCCAGCGCCAACCTCTGCAAAGGGCGGCGTGGAAGTGATACTGATTTTCGCCATTGACCTGGATCTGGAAGGTATTTTTTCCAGTTCGGAATGCTCCTGCCTGATCGACGGCACGTGATAACTTGGTGAAGAAACCCTTGGATTTTCCTCACCGGTTGGATGCTCCGAGACCGCCGATACTGTGACCACCGAAGGCAAGGAAACCGGAGCCAGTTTCGGAAGGTTCGATTCTTTATTCGAGGCTGCCTTTGTTTGGATAGGTTGCACCGATTCTCGAACCGCATCCTTCATTCGGATGACTTGAAAAAAAAGCAGTAGTGCAACGGGGAGCAAAAACAAGAGAATTCCCCAGAGCCATTTCGATTTCAAAGTGAACAACTGGGTTACGTGTCCGCGAAAAGCGCTATACCGCCCAAGAGTCTCCCTGGTTTTCCTCTGACCTATATGCTGCTTCATGGCGATTTCCACGTCCAGCCAGTCGAATTCACGTAGTGTTTGGATACCCCTCTTGCTCAACTCATGGGTGTATTCCCGAATCCGAGCGATGGGATCGTACACGCCTCGTTTAAACAGGAACTTTTTCAGTTCCGACTGAAGCCATATCGCACCCGGTCCCCTTTTACCAGGCTCCTTTTGAAGCAAAATCTCGACTAACCTTTCCAGGTCGGGGTCCACGGATGGGAGAAGCGTGCGGATGGGTTGATGCGGTTCGTCGACAATCGCGGCCATGACTCCGTGAATAGAATCGGCTTGAAACGGCAGCCGACCGGACAGGCAATAGTAAAGAATCACACCGAGTGAAAATAAGTCACATTGAGGCGTAATTTCTTTCCTACCACGGACCTGCTCTGGAGCCATGAAGCGGGGCGTCCCAAGGACTTGTCCCGTGACAGTCAGGTGGTCATCCCCTTTCAAGTAGGCAATCCCGAAATCCGCAATCTTCAAGTAGCCTTGGGAACTGATTAGAACGTTTTCAGGCTTGAGATCCCGATGGACGATTCCTGCATTCGAGGCGACGGCAAGACCTTCTGCGATTTGACATAGGATGGCGACCGCCACATCGGGATCCATGGGTTCATGGTTCAAGCGATCCAGGATCCAATTCAAGGTCTGTCCATCGATGAATTCCATGACGAAGAAAAGGCTTCCCTCGTGAAGACCGTAGTCGTAGATTTCCACGATATAGGGCGAATGCAGAGCAGCCACGGTCCGGGCTTCATTTTTGAAGCGCTCGATGAGTAGCTTGTTGGTCTGTAAATGAGCATGGATGACCTTGATGGCGACCAAGCGATCCAACCGATCATCCATGGCCAGATCCACCTTGGCCATACCACCGGAACCGAGATTGGAAACAATACGGTAGCGGTCGGCAAAAAGTACCGACCCTTTACTGGTATTAGAATGAGTTACCATTGTCACTTTCCTGCTTGCTTTTTTTGCATAACCAGGCGCTCCAATATGCGATCTCCCCATCCCATCAACAGAAGGCTATCCACGATTTTGCTTTTTTGTCTCTTGTTCGACTCCACCCCTGCTTCCACGGAAAGCGAGGCTTGCAGAAGTAAACCTTTGTCCGTGGAATGGGTACGACAGATTAGTTCCCCGTGCGTCAAAAGCAAAGCCGGATCGGGAACTGACTTTTTTCTTTCGCACTGGGCAAGGTATCCACGAACCTCTCCTTCCGATGTCTTCGTTTCGCCTGAGTACGCATCTAACCGGGCATTGTGGAATAGGGTTCTGAGTCTGGAAAGATCGGGGCTATCGCTTGCCTTTGGGAATGTCGGTGGGATGTAATCCGGCAGGAACGCGTATCGGATCGCCCCTTGCTTGGATAGCCTCAGCTTGATTTCATCGAAGTGCCATTGAACCGGAAGCGGCAGATTCAAATCGAATATTTCGGTTTCAGGATCATGCTTCAACAGGGACTCCCAGGAAATCCTCCCGGACAGGGTATCCTGCAACGCAAATTGGGACAGACCATAATACAGATTGACGAGGGCGAAGCAGGGCCTCGGCATAATCCTGAACTGGCCACGAAACGCATCGATTTCGGAAACGATTTTCTGAAACTTGGCAAGGCCGTAGAGGCCCCTGATTTCCGTCGTATCCGGGCATCCTCTGCGGTATTGAGGAGACGCCTGCTGGCCGTAAAGGCTGCTCAGGCCGAGAGCCACCAGCCAAAACAGTCTCATAAGGGGTCCACCTTGCCCGGTGGTTCCGGCAAGGGTTTAAACGAGCTTCCGCCTGGCGTGGGCGGCGAAGGTTTTTCCGAGTTACCGTCCGTCCAGGGGTGCCATGCCAAAAGGCTAATGGCAACACCTCCGGCCCCAAGGAGCCCTCCGGTCCACCACCAGAATTTCCCTTTGGTTACTTTGACCCTTTCCGTTTTTGTTTCAACCTCCGTTGACAAGGGTTTTGAGGCGAGAAAAGGTGAATCGATGCCCTTCACCGATTGGTATTGCCCATTACCCAATTTGTTGATCGTCCCATCGGAAAGAACATATACATCGCAATCGCTGAAGTATCCCTGCTCCATGCTGAACTGATTGGAATGCAGGGAGAAGGCCGTATCCGCATAGAAAAAATCGGCATGCGCGATGAATAACGCCCCGGTTTCGGTTACCCGGATGCCCCCCCATTTTTCATTTCCAGGGACAGTGCCCCCTAGCTGGCTGACCGCCTTGGATCCGGATAGAACGAGGGAATGGTTGGATTTGCCGAGGATCTTAAGCGTTCCCTCAACCAGGATAATCCGGTTCGGAAATTTCTGGTCCGAAAAGTGGAGTAGAGTATTGGTGGCCACCATAGTCGTCTCTCCGGCAGGCACGACCATGGTGTCGCAGTTCATTTGGAATGTAAACTTCGTTCGCGATTTCTCCGGACCGCCGATAAAGGGCGGCAGGATGGCGGATGTGGAGCCGATAGAACCAGTGGAATCGACATTGCATGTGTTGGCCAAGGCAATCAGTCCGGCCACATGAATGGCTAGGCATACCCGAAGAAAGGAATTCCGTAGCATGATTTTCCTTTTCACTCCTTATTCTGCGCCATCAGGATCATCAACCCCGTCACAATGGTGATGCCAAGAACGGAGGTCCAGGTCCAATAGGTAACCTGGGACCGCGACCAGCTTGACGCTTTTGTCGACGGCACCGGCCTCTTGACGGCAATAAAGGGATCTCGATAACGGGGTTCCGGGCAATTGTAGAAGACGCCCTGGATCCCAGGCAGAGTGGAAGCGTTAAATCGGTCCAACACATCGGACTTCGGGTTCACGGATAACCTCGAAGAATCGGGCATCAGCAGAGCACCCGAGCCCTCAAGTTCCAATTTGTTGACGAAGACCCGAGTTGTTTTCAAGGCGATGGGAGTGGTGGCTCCCGTCAATGCCAGTTGCACAAGCTGAAGGGAAGCGCAGGTATCTACGATGATGCCTCCCCACCGGGTTATCGTATCCCTAGCGTTGTATGGACCTTTGATTTCAAGACGGCCGTCCCCCTCGAATCGGCCTTTGATAAGGAGAACCGTTTCGAACGTGTCCAGGCCCTTGTCCCAGCGGAAGCAGACGGAGCCGCCGCCCAATATTGCCGTAGTGTCGCCGTACTCAACCGTCATGGTGTCGCAGCTAAGCACGTAGGGCTCCCGATCCGGGATATAGAACGGCATGAGCCTGCCCCGGTATGGGTTGTTTTTCGAGATTCCCACGCAATTCAAGGCGGAAACCCGGAGCGGAAGAACCCCACTCAGCAGCAAGCCTAGCCAAAGCCATACCCAACGTTTCCATTGCTCTGATTCCATATTCAACAAATGCGGTCCATTCAGCCAATACTTCTGGCCCACCGTGTGAGCACTGATGTTCTGGTTTACCTTAAAACCGTCATACGCCTCTGCATTCTCAGGTTTCGTTCCGAAGTTTTAAGGAAAAGCCGATACACGTAGATTCCTGCCCGCAACTCCGGCGCGTTGATGGTGGCGGAATAATATCCTACGGCAGGCACTCCCAAGTCCATGACTTGGACGATACGGCCTGCGAGATCTGTAACCTCCAAATGGGCCTTCAAGATCCGCCCATAGCCCGCAGGTACCGTGTATCGTATCCGTGTCGTGCCTCTGAATGGATTGGGGAAGTTTTGGGACAAGGACATGATTCTCGGCAATGAAGAGACCAGTTCCGCCGTTCGGGAAGCCACGTAACTTTTATCTCCGGCAATCAGGCGGTAAACATTGTCACCCTGCCCCAATTCCACTTTGGGGTCCTTCGAAAGGTCTTGGACTGTCCCGCTGCGTGGGTTGAACAACACGTAATCCAAGCCAGAGCCATCCGCAAAACCAATCGCTTCCAGTTTGGCCGAACCAGGTTCCGCCGCGTTGAGAATAAGTTTCGTTTCCACGCGATGTAAAGAAGGCTGTGCCAGGGACAGCTTCCCATTAATACTTAGCTCAAGGGAGGAAGCAGGCTTTGGCAAAAAAGGCAGCGAGAGGGCGCTGGGACCGGATTCCACAAACGCCCTTGAAAATCCCGATTGCCCGATGGCGGTAATCTGAATAGAACCGGATCCACTTGACGTTTTGGCTGCCGGTGCCGGATTCAAAATCGGAAGCGGCTCAAATGTCAATTTCGCCTTTCCGAAAACATAAATGGCGTACCCTTCGAAAGGCTTAAGGGTATCTACGGGCTGCCAGTAGTAATCCTCTTCTCCCTTGGCATTGAGCGTGTCGCGCAGTTGCATGGCTCTGGAGATCCGCACTCCATCTGATTTGATGCGCCGGATCGGATATGGGAATGGATAAGCGCTGGTCAAGAAAGCCCACCCTTCCGATGCAACGTCCATGGAGAAAGTTTTCAGATCCAGGATATCGGAGGAGTCGATCTTGGGCTTGAAACGTTCCGTGGATATGAATCCATATGATTCGCCACGCCGCAAAATGGGATCGCGGGTGTCTTTCATGGCCAGGGTATCGTAGCGGGACCCCGACCAGTGCATCAACAGGTATTGCGTGCTGTCGACGGGGTTTTCAATGCCGGTCTTCAGATGAGTACTGAGCTTACCATCGTATGGGAACCCGATCAGGCTCCAGGTTCTTTTTCCCTGCATTTTTGGAACATTCTTGAGGATTTGTCCGGAAAGCGTGCGCGTGTCGAGCAAAACCCAGGCTGTATCGGCATTTTCTTTGCCTGAAAGGATTTGATAATTCACCCGGTAGGCATAGACCCGTGTCTCACTCAAGGGGATTTGGGCCGTGGAGTCGGAGGAGTAGAATTTGGACGTGTCTTTACGAACAGCACCGTCCAGACCGACCGAAATCAACTCCACGGTATAACCAGTCACCCGCTCCTTTTCCTGGAGGGTGAGTCGCGGAGTTACTGCCAGATTGCTCCGAGAAACAGAAGCCTGCGGCGGATTGGAGGGTCTGAAAATCGGCATTCCTTCCAGGATCGCAACCTCGGTTTCGCCAGCGCCGAGAGAAACAATGTACTGGCCCCCTGAAAGGGTTGCCGCCCTCATGGTCCACGCGCTGCTCTTGAGGACATAGGCATGCACGGAGTCCGGAGTAAAAGCTGTGCGCCCAACAAACCCCAATGAATAGTTTCCCTGTAAGAAGAGGTTTTCGATGATGATCTTGCGGCCACCCAAAAATCGTGATGAGGAAAGGGGCAATCCCTCCGAAGTCAATCCCGTGCTATCCGTGAAAATTTCTCCAGGGGTCGTGGAGAGCAGGGCCTTGATCGAATCCTGGCCAATGGCCAAATCCGTTTTGGCACCGGCAATGATTCCATACTTCCGAGCCAGGAACACAACCTTCCCGCTGTCGCCGACGCCTAAAGACAGGGTAATGGAATTCGAATCCTCCTTGATTGGGCTTAACAGGGTCGCGGTTGTGCCGTTCTTGATGTAGGCTTTTTGCCGCCGATTCGATTTGAAGAGGGTCAAAGTGAAACTGTCTTCCGCCCCGCGACCGGGCCAAAGGAAGGATAGACCTTTGGAGAAGGAGCCCATGTCCGGGAACTGGGGCTGATCCGGCTGGGAGCTCGAATCCACTTTGAGTTGATGGCCGATGATACTTAGTGCTACGATACGGCCCTGGGGCAATGCGACCGTGTCCTCGCCCTTTCCAATGCGTAGTCGTTCGATCAGCACCGCCTGGTTGGAGGATGCAACGGTCGACGTTCCCCAATACTTTCCCGCCGAGTCCGTCACGGATGTGAACGCATTCCCACCCATCCACCACGCCGCCGAATCCGGCAAGTAAGGTTTATCCACACCCGTCTGCGCCAAACCGAAACGAATATCCCCGGATGCGTCGGCGTTGGTGGTGTCCTTAAAGCCAAGGGGCCTCCCTCCCTTTTGAAGCGCCCGCCAGCGCTTATTTAAAGAGACTATGGTCGCAGTTTGGAAAGCCGTACGGCCCGAGCGAGTAACCGTGGAGAAAACCAAGGCGGTGTCGGTGGACAGTCCAGTAACCGAAATGTTACTCCCTCGAAAAGTATTCTGCCCGACAAAGGCGGGGAGGAATTCTTTCGCGGCGAATACTCCGTTCAGGAATACATTTCCACCTTCCGAGCCCGTGGAACCAGGGGTGAAAACAGTTCCGGCTTTCGCAAAAAGAAGCGGACGGCCCTCAGATCGGGAAGGCAGGGTGAGGGAGCGCACTGTGGCCGTACCGCTAAAGACAAGGGTGGAATCGCGCCCGAACCAGGAGCGGGCCGAATCCGGCAGCGCCGTTACATACTGGGAAGTGCCGAAGGATGCGGAAATCACGCGGGGGAAGGCCGATGCGTTCAACGTAAAGATGGCGTTGCCGCCGGGAACAGAAAGACTCAAGGTCGAGTCGGGTGGGAAGAAGTTAAAATCCGGAAGCGGTGTGGGTCCGTTCCAAGCGCCATGGATGGCGTCGCCTGGGATTTTCCAATCCCAGGTGACGGTGGAATCCTTAGCTGGGGTAATGGTAGTATTGCTGGGATCGGAAAACATCGGGATTCCAGGTGGATAAAAATCGTATCCATCCCAGGATGAATATCGGACATTGGTGCTGAGACTCGATCCGGCGGACAAGAAGCTACCGCCCTTGAAGAAGGTCGCGAATCTTTGCGCTCCACCTTGGGCGAGATTATTTTTTGCGGGGGGATTGGCAAAGTAGTTATTCCGTATTGTGCATGTTGCGGAAAAATTTCCGTCGAGTAGAAGCTGCGTCCTATTTACTGTGTTGTATTTCATCTCAAAGAGCGATGTCGCGTTGGCCGTCAGTACCCCGGAGAAATTGAACAGGTTATTTGTGAGGTTGATGGTACTGCCACTGCTCGCCCCCGTCAACGACAGCGCACCGGTTTGGGAAAACATCGAGTTCGACAGCGTGATAGTGCTCGCCCCCGTCAACGACAGCGCACCGGTTTGGGAAAACATCGAGTTCGACAGCGTGATAGTGCTCGCCCCATCGCCGCCCCAGGAAAAGACCTTGCCCTTGGTAACCGTATCGCCCAGCACGGTACAGCCATCAAAAACTAGGTGGTGGTTGTTTCCGGAACTCGTATCGAAAAACACGCCGTTTCTGTTGAGCTTGAATGCTAGGCCGCGAAAAACAACTACACCTTTTTGATCCTTTAAATGCAGCAACACGCTATCCACCCTCACCGCCGAATCGGTGGGGTTTACCGATTCGAAGATGAGACTGTCGCTGCTGTTGTTGCTCAAGGTGAGGCTTCCAGGATTCTGATAGCCCGCACCGGAGAAACGGATGTGGTGGGAGCCGGAATTCGGCACTGTAATTGTGTTGAGTCGCGTGGTGCCGCCGATTAGGAAATCGGTGGCTCCTACCGGAAACGCAAGCATGAGAGAAAACACCACGGACGAAATCGCTTTTCGAAGGGGTAATCCGAGGTGTACGAGTGACTTACGAGGGCCTGAAAACCAAAGGATCATAGTTCTGAGAAAGGTAAAAACTATTGCCGGGATTCCCAGAGGAGCCAATGCTCTTTCCACGGATCCGATGACCATTGAGCCTGCCTTTCCCTGGCCAGGCACCCTATTTGCCCTCTCCCGAGACCTCCTTTTCCTAAGAAAAATAACGAATCCCCTTTCCAAATTGATCGACCTCGGTAAACCCTTCCCAATCCTAGTCGAAGCATTCTGGAGATCTCAGTCCATGCGACGGATCATTTCCTTCGAGGAGGAGTCCATCATTGCCCTCATCTTGCCAGCTTTAGCCCGGATTTTTTCCGATACAGGAACCGGCATTTCTCCGCTGAAGGCACGGATAAAATTAGAGCACAGAGAATCAAATTGAGATTCGGTCAGGCCGGATTTCAAGTTGGCATCCCAGGTTTCCCGCCACTTTACGTCCTTAATCAGCTTTCCGAAGGAATGGCCGCATTCGCTTTCTGCAGTCTTGAGTGAGTGGATATTTTCTTTTTCAATGTACGTGCAATCCAACCGGGCCATTTTCAGAAACGTCGCGTACGCTTCCGTCCGAATGCTGTCGGAAGTTGGGGATTTCTGGTCGACGATATTTTGATACGAAGGTTCCAGGGTTTTTAGGAACGCTTCAACCTGGGTGGAATCGAGGACTTTCTGATCCACAATGCGACCATTTAGGTACGTCTCCCGCACAACTTTATTGGACTGCCCTGGGTCATTGCCGCTTGGGAAGATTGTCAAAGTGCCACTGCCATTGGTGATTTTGCCCGTGGATTTTCCATTTGGAGCCCAGGCTTCATCGTTGATATATTCGATTTCGAGAGCGGAAGTTGATTTTCTGGGGTACTTGGTTAGATATTGCACTCGCGGCGTTCCGTCTTGAAAATACTCCGTGGCAGACACGATACTGCCGTTTTTGGCAACTGCATCAACCTTTTTGTTTCCATTCTCCCACCATTCCTTCCACTCGCCATCTTCCTCGCCTTTCATGTTGCGATTTTTGATGAGGGAGGGATTCCCGGGGGACCAGTACGCTTCATGTTTCCCCACTGCGATTCCTTTGTGATAGTGACCACGGTAGATGACATTTCCGAGGGTGTCCCAAGACAGGCTTTCACCTTCCTCCTTGCCATTTACGAAGAAGGTACTGTCTTTTTTGTGCCAGAGAGTATCGTAGTCGATTTGAAAGCCATGCTGTTTCTTGCCTTTGAATTCAGCGACTGAGATGTTGTTGTATTTGTTATAATCGCACTCCACCCGAATTTGCACATTACCATAGGTTCTCTTTTGGATTTTCTTCTCCCCGCATAAATAGGGCTCATTTGCTCTGGTCCAGCCCAACATAAGAAAAAGCAAGATTAATGTTTTCATGGCAATTATTTAACTCCATTTTGAATCAGAAAATCGTTAAAATCGCCCAGGAAGACCAAATTTTTCTTTGGTGCGTTCCCATTTTTATCGTGCGGATAGCCGAAGCCGTTACCGAAATCCTCGATTCGTTCGATCCCCTCCTTCAGAGCCTGCTCTTTAAGAGCATCCGATCCCGGCCCGTCTTTAGCGGGCACTTGTATTTCCGTAGCGCAGCGCAATGTACACTCCAACTTGTGCCGTGCTGACGGATCCTCCTTCGGGTTTCGCCCTGGTCTCACCGTCGAATAAAGAATGTCCATAATCATCCGGAAGTCCGATTGTTCACGTGTCTTCATGATCGTCTGCAATGCCTGGCCCAATGCCTCTGGCGGAACATTGTTGAGCGTACTCGAGTGCCGTGTGCTCGTTTGTAAATTCTCTTTGATCTTTTCGATTTTTTTCGGAATCGCCTTGGCCAGATCCGTTATTTCCCCTATCAAATTTTTGACGAACTTCTTTTCCGCCGTGAAGACCGTTTCGCCCATGGCCATGAGCGTGAAGGAAATGTCCTTATATGCCTTGAAGGCTTCGGCGTTCACCTCTTCCACAAAATGGAAGTCCATGCACTTGAAGAGGTGGGATGCGAATTCATACCCTTCGGCCAACCCGAAGTTGGCTGTGAACCCGCCCTTGATGCCCAAAACCGCGCTCGCTTCGGCCCCGCAATGGAAATAAAAAAAGCCGTCCCTGTATTCGAGTTTGAAAGCGAATTCACCGCCGTACCCGGCGGTGAGCCCGGCAACGCCACCCACCTCGGCCAAGGACTCAAACGGGTAATTCTTATTTCGAGCCCACTCCAGCGCCACGGTGAGTCCTGTATCAACTTTTGCTCCTACAAAGCGTTCGCCTTGCACGCCCGCCTCGGCATGGCGGCCACGATGCGCGCCGCCCGCCAGTTTTTCCCGGCTCAAATCCACTTCCGGCAAAGTCAGGGCCGTGCTCAGGCTGATACCGGCGAAAACCGAGCCGGAGAGACCTAATTTGATCCGCATCTGGCATTGGCCGTTCCGCTCCAGTACGGCGTTCAGATATGGACTGGTCTTGAGAAAGGTGATCAGGTTCAGGCCCTTTTCCGGCAGGGGGATTTCCCCTTCGGCCTTGCCCTCCAGGAGCGCGGCTTTGATAGAGCCGCCGGTGCCGATATGCAATTTGCGTTCCTTCAAGTCGATCTTGCCCTCAGCCCCATCCCATTTCATCAACAGGCGACCCACGCAGCCTTCCTTGCTGAAATGGAAGGACTGCCCGGCGATTTTTCCCTGCTTGGAAGCCCCGCCTTCCAGCCAGCGCAGGTCTTTGCTTACAAGCGGCTTGGTCTCGAAAAGCTTGACGCACAAATCGTTCTCGAAGAATGGCGAATGCTGCTTGCTCCCCGGAGCCCGTTCCAAAAGCTCCTTTAGGTTCTTGGCGATAACTGGATCTCGGGCATTGTACCACTTACCCTTGGGGCCTATGCCTGCTATGGGGGCGTTCACCCGTCCAAAGGCCCATGCGGGGGGATTTTTCCAGGTCGTATGCTTGCGAACCAGGATATGCTCCTGGACCGGATTGGCATCGGCTTCGAACGCCGCCTCGCCAAAAAAAGCCTTCACCCGCTTCACCATCTCCGCCGCAAGCGAGGTACGCTGGGACGCTTCCTCGGCGGCGCGCACCCGTTCCGCCAAGGCCACCATCTCCTGTACCTGATTGAACTCCTCCAGGAGGGCGTTATAGTCGGCTTCGGAATCGAGGAGCAAATACTTCCCGTCGGCAGGGCAATAATAGATGACGCTGTCGAAGCCGGATACCCCGCTGCCGATCCCGGCCTCTTTTGCAGGTCCGGTTTCCGTCTTGGAATAGGCGTGCTTGGCCAAGACGCGATAGGTGACGGATGCGGGAAGCATGCCGTCGGTCTGCCGGGGCGGTTCGATAAGGGAAACATCGCACTCCGCCTTGCCTTCCCGCACGTGGCAAGTGGCGGAACCGGGACACGGTTTCCAGGGCGAGTTCTTGAGTTGGTACTCGACCGTGCACGTAATGCGGGTCAAGGCGCGGCGCTCTTCGGGAAGGAGGACGTCCATGCCCACCTGCGCCGTATCACCTACGAAGAGTTCCGTGGTCTTCCAATGGAGGTTTGTGATCTTGACTGTGGTGCGATCAACTACCGGCTCAGGGCGCGGCGTATTGGCCAGAATCATTTCCGCCGTGGGCGGGTCTTCTTTGGCCGCTTTTTCCTGGTCGGCACGTGCCCGGTCTTCTTGGACCTTTTTCCCGGCCCTGCCCATGCCGCCTCCAGGGCTTCTGACGAGGATGGAGTTGGGGGATTCCTTTCCCTGATTTTTTCCCAGGTGCAGCAAATCGTCGCCGGAGATACGAAGCGAGGAGTTGGACATCACAGGTCTCCGCGGAAGGGGGAGTAAAACGAAAGCGAATTGTCGAATGGGTTCAAGCGATGAAATGCCATTTCAAGTTCCGTTCCAATGCCGTAGGATGTAATACAATGCCGCCGCTACGCACAGAAGGAGGGCCAGCAGCAGCGAAAGCAGGACTCCAAAATTGATGCCCAACGTTCTCGGAACCTTTCTGGGGCTCTTTTCCAGATTGGCCAGGATCACGGCCAATTCATTCCGGTTCCGTTCCGAGGTAACCCGATCCCCCTTCAGCGACAGGGTTTGCAGGTACGCTGCAACTTCGTTCTGGGGATCGATGACTTTTTGGTAGTACAGGAATTTTTGCAGTTGCCGCTTCAGCCACTGCGGCCCGTCACCACGCTTTACGGGGTCTTTCTGCAGCAAGGTATCGATTAGTTTGCATATCCCCGGATCCAAATCCGACCGTATTTGTTGAATGGGACGATGTGGCTCCGAAACGATCTTGTGGCGCAGTGCCGTAGCGTCCTCGGCGTAAAAAGCGGGTCGTCTGGCCAGGAGGTAATAAAAGACGGAGCCCATCGAGAACAAATCGGACTGCGGGGTAATGGGCTTTGTGCCCATCGTTTGTTCCGGGGACATGAATAGCTGAGCACCCAAAACCATCCCGGTCCCCGTCATGGTTTCCCCCTTGAGATGGGCCAATCCGAAATCAGCGATCTTGAGGCGTCCATGTTCGGTGATCAGCATATTGGCCGGTTTCAAGTCTCGATGAACGATGCCGCATTCGGCGGCAGCCGTGAGACCTTCCGCTGCTTGGCACATCAGGGCGGCCACTATTCGGGCATCCAATGCATCGGGTTTTGTTTGGTCGAAAAGTTTTTGAAGGGTCAACCCATCCACGAACTCCATAACCATAAATGGACTATTGCCCGTTTGGCCGATGTCGTGGATGTCGACCACGTGCGAGTTTTTGATCCGAGCTACGGTCCTGGCTTCACGGAAGAACCTTTCCAGGATTTGCCTCTTCGCAACAAAATGGGGATGCAAAACCTTTATGGCGACGAGACGCGCCAAAACGGGATCTTCGGCGAGATACACCGTCGCCATCTCGCCCTCTCCTAGCTTGCTGCGGACCTTATATCGGCCTAATTGATCCTTCATGGCTTCCTATCGCTGGCTTCCGGCAAAGGTAACAAGTTTTCAGGCCCATTGCCTGGGCTAGTGAGTGGCACCGTGCGCCCTGCGACGGCCCTCAAACCGTTTCCTAAGAATAGGGGTTGCTGTTTCCTTCCGGAGTGATTATTCTTTTAAGGCAATAATATGTCTCATAAAGAACGAATTAGCCAGGGAGGCGGCAGAACCCCGAAACCGAGGGGGATAGGCAAATCGCCGGAATTTGTTAGATTTAGGGGATGGCTAAGCAGAAAAAGAAGAAGATGGGCAGACCGCCCATCCCGAAAGAGGCAAGGCACACGGAACGCGTGGTTTCACTGTTTACGCGTTCTGAATTCCAAGACCTTCTTGATTTCGAGACCGACAAGGAAATCCGTGAGCACGCACACTCCGTGCGTACTTTGGTCCTTGAAGGCCTCCGAAGATACAAGGCCCGGAAGCAAAAGCCTTCCCAGTAAACCGGGGTCCACCCGGTCTCTTTTCTTCGCACCCCTAATTCCATCGCGGACTTTTTGCCCTATCGCTCCACGGCAGCCCCGTGGTTCTCTTTGCCTGCCTGCCTTGCTGTCGCGTTCATGGACAGGAAAGGAATAGGATGGAAAAAAAGCTATGCATTCTGCTGTTCGAGGACGATCCGTTTCAGCGGGAGGTCATCCGCGAATATCTGGACATGGAAGGACGCTACCTTGTCTATGAAGCCAAAGGCATCTATCATGCATTGGCCATCTGCGAATGCGCACATCCCTCCGTGGATGTGGTGCTCCTCGATATGGCGATGACGAGGGTGGACATGGTGGACCTGGTTCTGGCTATTCGGGATAGGCGTCCGGACATGGCCATCCTAGGGATGACGGATTGCCCGGCGGACTTGTATGAAGAGCCGCGCCTCCGAGCCTCCCGCGCCGGATTCATCCCCAAACCCTTTAACCCATTTCGTTTGGACCGTAGCATCCAGGCGGTGATCCGGGACGGGTCCACCCATCGATGGCATCGAACGCGAATCGCAAACCAGAGCAAGGTTGATTCTGCGCCGGTTCGAATCCGAACCAACTGAACGGCAACGCAATGAAAAAGACCGTTTCCGAACTTATGCAAATGGCCAAGGAACAAAAAGCCCAATACCTTCAAGGCTTGTCCTGCCGGGAGTTGGAAGTCCTCATTCTTACCCTGACCAAGACAAAAGTCGAAGAAATGGACCGAGAATCGTTTGACCGGTTTTTTATGGCGGTCGGCTCTGTCCTCCGGGATTGCCGGGAGAGGGAGGGCCTGGGAAAACCGGGCCAGTAGGCGGGGCTTCGGCCAATTCTTTGTAATTTTCAAAATGAAGGTAATCATCCACTCCGAAGGATGTCCGTAGCGCGGGTAAATACGGCTCCTTCCCCTGGGCGGACGGTCTTGTAAAAGGCTGTCCGCCTCTCCTTTACCTTTTCCTCCGGCGAATCGTCCCAATCTTCGTACATTCCGGAAGAGCGTATTAACCTGAAATAATCCAAGAGACGTCGAAACGGTTCAATCCGTTCTTGGTGCAAGGCCATAGAAAAGGTCATACCCAAAAGGGACGAGATCCATCCCGACATTCTCCGTTGTATTCGATTGGGAGCGATGGATGAAATTAAATCCCCTGTGATTTGTAGTCATGTGAAATCAGGCACCACTCCACGTGGTGCCTGATTTCGATAAAATATCTTCGCGATTGACTATCATAATTTGCTGCCAGCGGATAACCTGTTCGGCCTTCAAGCCTTTTAAAATTGGGGTCGATATGAATTTATTGGCTTTTCTACAGCGGATAACAATCAACTACAACGTGCTTGGGGATATATTATCAATAACTACTTGTCTGGATTTTTTGATTGGAGTATTCTAGTTGCCGGACCCGAAATCACAACGTAACTTGCGCGTAACAAAGCCTTGCAGGGAAAACAGCAAGGACGCGAAGTCGGAAAGGGAAAAATGGCGGTGAAGTTTGATGCGAAGCTAAAAGAGGCACTGGCAGCAGGGAAGGTCGTAATGCTGACTCAGGAACAGTACGCCAACATCGCCAACCTTCCCCTTCACTTTGTGAAACTCCTATGTTCCCCCACGTGTGAAAAATGGCGATGCGCGAGGCGGTTTGACGAACGCGATGTCAAGCGGTTTTCCAAAAACAGAGTCATGATTTGGTATCAGTCG
>Ga0209515_10004265_pt1 | contig 19486 bp, 20 predicted proteins | sample Subgroupgradi54m_FD_187454 | JGI IMG/M metagenome (GOLD analysis project Ga0209515, IMG submission 187454) | Subsurface groundwater microbial communities from S. Glens Falls, New York, USA - GMW60B uncontaminated upgradient, 5.4 m (SPAdes)... ...
CGTCCCGGCGACGTCGTGACGGAGATCGATGGCAAGCGCGTTTCCGGTGCGGCCGAGCTGCGGCGTCTGCTGGCAAATGTGCCGGCGGGTAAACACGCCGTTCTTCGTATCCGCCGTGGCCCGCAAGCGCTGTACGTGGCAATTCGCCCAGGTGGCTGACGTCGTTTATGGGAAGGCCTAAATCGGGTATCCTACGCGCCCTCGGCGGCAACGTGCCTATCCGACACAAGTAATCGGCCGACACAAATAACCGGGCGCCCATTAACGAGACAGGGCGCCTTTTTTATATCCGCGCGCAAACCTTAAATAGTTAGGGTCGCGCGCCGGACGCATCCATGAACCAAGCGCAGATTCGAAACTTCTCTATCATCGCCCACATCGACCACGGCAAGTCCACACTTGCCGATCGCTTCATTCAACACTGCGGCGGGCTCGAGGCGCGCGAGATGCAGGCGCAAGTCCTGGATTCGATGGACCTCGAGCGCGAACGTGGCATCACGATCAAGGCGCAAAGCGTGGCGCTCGACTACAAGGCGCGCGACGGCCAGGTCTATCGCCTCAACATGATCGACACCCCGGGGCACGTGGACTTCTCTTACGAAGTATCGCGTTCACTGACTGCCTGCGAAGGCGCGCTGTTGGTGGTTGATGCGTCGCAAGGCGTGCAGGCGCAGACGGTGGCGAACTGCTACACCGCGGCCGAGCTCGATCTCGAGATCATTCCGGTCCTGAATAAAATGGACCTGCCGCAGGCCGATCCGGATCGCGTCGGCGCCGAGATCGAAGACATCATCGGCATCGATACCACCGAGGCCATTGCCGTGAGCGCCAAGAGCGGCTTGGGCATACCCGACGTGCTGGAAGCGATCATTCAGAAAATCCCACCGCCCAAAGGTAATCCCGACACGCCGCTCAAGGCGCTCATTATCGATTCGTGGTTCGACAACTACATGGGCACGATTTCCCTGGTGCGCGTGATAGACGGATGCCTGAAACCGAAAGATAAAGTGCGGTTCATGGCAACCGGTGAAGATCATCTGGTCGAACAGATCGGTATCTTCACGCCCAAGAAAAAACCGGTGGAGCAACTGGCCGCCGGCGAAGTCGGGTATGTCATCGCCGGCATCAAAGACGTGCGCAGCGCACGCGTCGGCGACACCATTACGCACACCAATCGTCAGGCCAGCACGCCGTTGCCCGGCTTCAAGGAAATAAAGCCGCGCGTGTTCGCCGGTCTCTATCCGGTCGAGGCGCACGAGTTCGAGGGCTTTCGCGATGCGCTGGCAAAATTGCAATTGAACGACGCCTCGCTGCACTACGAACCCGAAACCTCGACCGCGCTCGGCTTCGGTTTCCGTTGCGGCTTCCTTGGCATGCTGCACATGGAAATCATTCAGGAGCGGCTTGAGCGCGAGTACGAACTGAATCTTATTACTACCGCGCCAACGGTTATCTACGAAGTAGTCGTCACCAGCGGTGACGTCGTGCTCGTCGACAATCCGGCAAAACTGCCCGATCTGTCGGCGACGCAGGAAATCCGTGAACCGATTATCAAGGCGACTATTCTTGTCCCTCAGGAGTACGTCGGCAATGTGATTCAGCTTTGCGTCGAGCGCCGCGGGGTACAGAAGGACATGCACTATCACGGCCGTCAGGCCATGATCGTTTACGAATTGCCGCTCGCGGAAGTCGTCATGGATTTCTTCGATCGATTAAAATCAGTTTCGCGCGGTTATGCCTCGCTCGACTATGAGTTTGTCGAGTTCCGGCCGGCGGACGTGATCAAGCTCGACGTGCTGATCAACGGCGATAGGGTCGATGCGCTGTCCGTCATCGTGCATCGCGACCAATCGACGTATCGCGGGCGCGACCTGGTCACCCGGTTGCGCGAGCTGATTCCGCGCCAGATGTTCGATGTTGCCATTCAGGCCGCGATCGGCTCCAAGATCATCTCGCGCGAAACCGTCAAGGCACTGCGCAAAAACGTGACCGCCAAGTGCTACGGTGGTGACATCTCGCGCAAGAAAAAACTGCTCGATCGCCAGAAGGAAGGCAAGAAGCGCATGAAGCAACTGGGCACCGTAGAGATTCCGCAGGAAGCGTTTCTCGCGGTATTACGAACGGATGAAAAATAAAATGATCCTGGATTTTGCACTAGTGATGTTTATCGCGCTCGTCGTCACCGGGGCGCTGTGGCTACTCGACCGCGTATGGTGGTCGGGGCAGCGTTTGCGTCGCGCCGACGCGCTGGCACAGACCGGCAAACACGAGGCCGCGGAACTGGCGCGTCACGAACCGGTGCTGGTCGAGTACGCGCGCGCCTTCTTCCCGGTGATCCTGGTCGTGTTTTTGATCCGCTCGTTTCTGGTCGAGCCGTTCCGGATTCCGTCCGGCTCGATGATGCCGAACCTGTTCAACGGCGATTTTATTCTGGTAAACAAATTCAGCTACGGCATCCGGCTTCCGGTTCTCAACGAGAAGGCGCTGGAAGTAAACAACCCCAGGCGCGGGGAAGTCGTGGTGTTTCGTTTTCCCGGCGACCCGTCGGTCAACTACATCAAGCGTGTAATTGGCGTGCCGGGGGATCATGTTGTATATAAAAGGAAGCGCCTGTACGTCAACGGTACACCGGCAGAACAACTGAACCGCCGGGCCTACGTGTCGGCGCATATCACCGGGGAGGCGCAACGGCTCACCGAGGAGATCGGCGATAACCGGCACGACATCCTGATGGATGCGCAATCCGACGACGGGTATCTGGAGTTCGACGTTCCGGCCGGGCATTATTTTGTAATGGGCGACAATCGCGACCATAGTAACGACAGTCGATTTTGGGGTTTTGTACCCGACCAGAACCTGGTGGGGCGGGCGTTTCTGATCTGGTTCAGTCTGGACACAACGAGTCCGGATAAATGGTTCTTCCAGCGCATTGTGTGGAACCGAATCGGCGACGCCATTCATTAAATAACACTCACTGACTCGAGAGGTCTTTGTATGCACAATCGGCACAAGCAACGGGGAATGACGCTTTGGGGAATGCTGTTTGTCATGGGCGTGCTTGCGTTTTTCCTGTTCATCTTCTTCAAACTGTTCCCGCCGTACATGGAGGATTTCAAGATAAAGTCTGCGCTCGACAGTCTGGCCCGTCAGGAAGACGCCGGACGCATGTCCAAGGGCGAAGCAGCGGAAGCGTTACGCAAGCGGTTCGAAATCGACAACATCGACTCCGTTAAATTGGACAAGGATCTCACGGTCGAGGCGCGTGGCCGCATGAAAATCATTCGCCTGCGCTATGAAAATATCATCCCCATAATGGGCAATCTCTCCATCCTTCTTGAGTTCGATCATTCGAAAGAGGTTCGATCGGGTGCCGAATAGTGAGAGCGAAGCGCTCTGCCGCCGTCTCGCTTATACGTTTCGCGATCGAGCGCTGCTGACGCGCGCGCTGACGCATCGCAGCAAGGCAGCCGAGCACAACGAGCGCCTGGAGTTTCTGGGCGATTCCGTTCTCAATCTGGTTATTTCAACGGAGCTGTACGATCGTTTCCCGGCGCTCGCCGAGGGTGAACTCACCCGGTTGCGCGCCAGTCTCGTGCGCAAACCGACGCTGGCATTGCACGCGCGCGCGCTTGAGCTGGGACAATGCATTGAACTTGGCGGCGGTGAATTAAAAAGCGGCGGTTATGATCGCGATTCGATTCTGGCCGATGCGCTGGAAGCGGTGTTCGGTGCGATTTACAAAGACAGCGGCCTGCAAGAGGTCACGCGGGTGATCAATCAGCTCTATCGGCAGAATCTGGCCGATCTCGATCCGAATGCCGTCCCGAAAGATCCAAAAACGAGGTTGCAGGAATATCTGCAAAAACATTCATTGCCGACACCCAGCTATCAGATTCTCGACGTCACCGGCGAAGCGCATAGTCAGAATTTCGTGATTGAGTGCCACGTCAACAGCCTGAGCGAAGCGGTGCGCGGCGAAGGCAACAGTCGGCGTGCGGCCGAACAGCAGGCGGCGGAACGCGTGCTGGCCGTGCTCGAGCGTGCGTCATGAGCCAGGCGTTTCGCAGCGGTCTGGTAACCCTGTTCGGCCGACCCAATGTCGGAAAATCAACGCTGCTCAATCGGCTGGTGGGCATGAAGCTCAGCATTGTCTCGGCCAAGCCGCAGACGACGCGCCATCGCATCCTCGGCATTCGTACGCAACCCGATATGCAGGCGGTGTTTGTCGACACGCCGGGACTGACGCGCGATATCCCGCAACGAATCCATCGCTACATGGGCCGCGCGGCCAGCGGAAGTCTCGAGGGCGTGGATCTTGCGCTGCTGGTGATTACCGCTGATCGCTGGCATAAGGAAGACGACTATCCGTTGCAACTTGCACAAGGTGCGGCTTGCCCGGTGGTGCTGGTCATCAACAAGGTCGATCGCCTGAAAGACCGCGCCGAGTTGTTGCCGTTGATCGAACAGCTCTCCGGCAAAATGGACTTTGTCGCGATTGTTCCGATTTCCGCGCAAAAGGATGAAAATATTGAGGCACTCGAGAAGTTGCTGCCGAAATATCTGCCCGAGCAGGAGGCGATGTATCCCGCAGATCAGCTGACGGACAAGAGCGAACGCTTTCTTGCCGCGGAGTTGATACGCGAACAGATCTTCCGTCGCTACGGCCAGGAAGTGCCGTATTCGACCGCGGTCGAGATCGAGACTTTCAAGCACGAGAAGAACGTCCTGCGTATTGGCGCCACCATCTGGGTCGACCGACCGGGCCAGAAACCGATTCTGATCGGCGCCAAGGGCGAAGGGCTGAAAACCGTCGGCAAGCACGCACGCCTGGAAATGCAAAAGGCATTCGGCGAGAAAATTTATCTCGAGTTATGGATCAAGGTAAGAAAAGGCTGGGCTGATAACGAGCACATCCTGCGTCAGCTTGGGTACAACGAAGAGTAGGCAAGACGTCCAATACGACAGGACAATCGAAGCAGGGCTCCAAATTTGCGTATTCAGGACCAACCGGGCTTCGTGCTGCATGCACGCGACTACAGCGAGACCAGCCTGGTGCTCGAGGTATTCTCTGCACGCCACGGGCGCATGGGTCTGATCGCCAAAGGCGCGCGCCGTCCAAGCAGCCGCGTGCGCGGTATGCTGAAACCGTTTCAACCGCTGTTGCTGTCGTGGACGGGGCGGGGCGATTTACCCATTGTCACCGGCGCCGAACCCGACGGCGAGACACCACCTCTTGTCGGTGCCGCGGTCTACTGCGGTTTCTATCTCAATGAACTGCTGGTGCGCCTGTTGCACCGCGACGATCCGCACGAAGCGCTTTACCACGATTATCGTCAGGCACTGGTGTCGCTCGCGAACGCCGCGCGGTCGGAAGCGACGCTGCGTCTTTTCGAAAAAAAGTTGCTCGGTGAGATCGGCTATGGATTGGTGCTCGATCGAGATGTCGTCGACAACAAGCCCGTCGAACCCGGTGCCTGGTACGACTACATTCCCGAGCGGGGTCCGGTGCGCCTGCTCCATCCGGAACTTGGCCGCGCGCAGGGCGTTATCGTGCGCGGCGCCAGCCTGATCGCACTGGCCGAGGAATCGTTAACGGACCACGACGCGTTGCGCGAAGCAAAACGGCTCATGCGGACAGTGCTGGCGCGTTATCTGGGCGACAAGCCCTTGCATAGCCGCCGGCTTTTTCACGGCGTCACTGCGCGTTATCCCGAAACTGTGGTGGAGGAGGCGCTCGGATGATCGAACTCGGCGTCAACATCGATCACGTCGCTACCTTGCGTCAGCAGCGTGGCACGTTCTATCCGAATCCGGTGCAGGCGGCATTGGCGGCCGAGGAGGCCGGCGCCGACGGGATTACACTGCACCTGCGCGAAGACCGCCGTCACATTCACGACCGCGATGTCGAATTGATCCGGCACACCATGACCACGCGCATGAACCTGGAAATGGCGGTCACGGATGAAATGGTTGAAATTGCCCGCCGCGTTCGCCCGCACAACTGTTGCCTGGTACCGGAACGACGCGCCGAGCTCACCACGGAAGGCGGGCTCGATGTGGTCGCACACGGCGATCGCATCGCGGCGGCCTGTGCACGGCTTGCTGATGTCGGTATACGCGTATCGCTCTTTATCGACGCCGATCCGTCACAAGTCGACGCCGCTGCAAAAACGAGTGCGCCGGTCGTGGAAATTCATACCGGACGCTACGCCGACGCCATGACGGACGACGAGCGTCGCGCAGAACTGGCCCGGATAGAACGAGCGGTGAACCGGGCGCTCGATCTCAAACTGCAGGTCAATGCCGGACACGGGCTCCACTATCAAAACGTGCAGGCGATTGCCGCGGTCCCGGGCTTAAGCGAGCTCAACATTGGCCACGCCATCATCGCGCGCGCCATTTTCACGGGCCTACCGGAAGCCGTGCGGGAAATGAAGCGCCTGATGCGCGAGGCGGCGCCTCGATGATCTTCGGCATCGGCACCGACATCGTGCGTGTGGCGCGCATGCAGCAAGACCTGGATCGTTTTGGCGAGCGTTTCGCCGAGCGGATTCTGACCGACAACGAGTTGACCGATTTTCGCGAGGTAAAAAACCGCGCCAATTTTCTGGCCCGGCGCTTTGCCGCCAAGGAAGCCGCCGCCAAGGCGCTCGGCACCGGCTTTCGTGACGGCATCCAGTTGCGCGACATTGGCGTTGGTCATGACGCGCTCGGAAAGCCCTCGCTCGAATTCAGCGGCCGTGCACTCGAATTTCTGCGCGAAAAGGGGGTAACGGTTGCGCATATCAGCCTTAGCGACGAGGCCGACCACGCCGTCGCGTTTGTCACCCTCGAAACCGCCGGCTGACAAAATTATCCCGCAGCGGTCAGAACATTATTGACGGGCGGGAACCGCTGCCAGTAGGATACGCGCCCTTCTTCCCTGGTAGCTCAGTCGGTAGAGCAGGTGACTGTTAATCACCGGGTCGGCGGTTCGAGTCCGTCCCAGGGAGCCATTTTTCCTTCCGCTGTTGTTCAACGTTGTTCACGGACAGCGTTCCAGACCTTCGTCCGCCTTGCCATCGGGTGGCACGGCGGCGACGCGGCCGCGGCCGGTGTTGGAAATAATGACGTACCTCGGTCGCGAGGCGCCGCGCGCATCGCAGAAGGTAAACGTGATCGTTGTGCCAGACGCCAAACCGTTCGACTGGTACACGACGTGCGGACGAAAACGCGACGATTTGATACGGACATTGTTATCGGCAGCCGAATGAACCCGTATCACCTTTTCATCGGCATCGAGTTGGCCGTTGCCGTTAGTGTCTGCGAACAACAATAAGCCACGATCCCATCGGGTGTATTCAGCGGCTGGTTCACATTGCCGGTTGTCCACGGTCGGGCATAGCGCAACTTTGTAGCCGCGCGTAATCGCCTCACTGCGCGCCAGCGCCAGATGCCCCAACAACTGATTAATTTCCGACGTCAGCCGCTGGTCGCGTACAAGGCCGTACATGCCGATACTGCCGAGCATGAGGCCGCAGACAATCGCGAGAGTAATTATCAGCTCGTAGAGCGAAAAGCCGCCTTGCCGCACGCGCGGGCGTATCTGAACCCGCGCCACGGCAGACACATGGGTACTACGCGGAAATATTTCTGGAATCATCCCTGTTGTCCGGCAAATGTATAATGCCGACACTCCTCCCTTAGTAACCAGTTTGCCGAAGCGGCTACCGAACGCAAGGCACGAAAGTGCCGCCACCGGCGCCATGATCTCTGTGCTGCGGTACCATACGGCCACAGGAACAAGTAATGAACCACCTCTTTCAACTCGAAAGCCCGTTTGCGCCCGCCGGCGACCAGCCCGACGCTATTGCCGCGTTGGTGGCGGGGCTGCGCAACGGCTCTGCCTATCAAACGCTGCTCGGCGTGACCGGTTCGGGCAAGACGTTTGCGATTGCCAACGTGATCCAGGCGGTGCAGCGGCCGACGCTGGTGCTGGCGCCGAACAAGACGCTGGCGGCGCAACTCTATTCGGAATTCCGCGACTTCTTTCCCCGGAACGCCGTTGAATATTTCGTTTCCTATTACGACTACTACCAGCCAGAGGCCTACGTTCCGTCGACGGACACCTTTATAGAAAAGGATGCCGCGATCAATGAACAGATCGAGCAGATGCGGCTGTCGGCTACCAAGGCGTTGCTGGAGCGACCCGACGCCATCATCGTGGCAACCGTATCGGCCATTTACGGCCTGGGCGACGTCGATGCCTACCACAGCATGATTCTGCATCTGCGTGCGCACGCTGAAATGGAACAGCGCGCAATCCTCAAACGGCTCGCAGAAATGCAATACACACGCAATGACATCGAACTGCGCCGCGGTACGTTCCGTGTTCATGGCGATGTGATCGACATCTTTCCGGCCGAATCGGAGAAGCTCGCCATCCGGGTTGAACTCTTCGGCGATGAAATCGAAAACCTGTCGGAGTTCGATCCGCTCACCGGCGAAGTCGTGACCAAACTGACGCGTACGACGGTATACCCGAAGTCGCATTACGTGACCCCGCGCGAGACCATTATCGGCGTGCTCGACGTGATCAAGAAAGAACTGCATCAGCGCGTCGCTGAATTACGCGAGCAGGAAAAGCTCGTCGAAGCACAACGCCTCGAGCAACGCACGCTCTACGATCTCGAAATGATGCGCGAGCTTGGATACTGCAGCGGCATCGAAAACTACTCACGCTACCTGTCCGGTCGCAATCCGGGCGAACCGCCGCCGACGCTCATCGATTACCTGCCCAAAAATGCGCTGCTGGTGATCGACGAAAGCCACGTCACGGTGCCTCAACTGGGCGGCATGTACCGCGGCGACCGCTCGCGCAAAGAGACGCTGGTGCAATACGGCTTTCGGCTGCCGTCGGCACTCGACAACCGGCCGCTGCGGTTCGACGAATTTGAACGCATGGTGCCGCAATCGATATTCGTTTCCGCGACACCCGGTCCGTACGAGAAAGAACGCTGCGGCGGGGTAGTGGTCGATCAGGTCGTGCGCCCGACGGGCCTTCTGGACCCGGAGATTGAAGTCCGGCCCGCGACCTCGCAGGTCGACGATCTTCTCTCCGAGGTCCGCGCCCGCGTGCAGGTCAACGAGCGCGTGCTGGTCACCACGCTGACCAAGCGCATGTCCGAGGACCTCACGGAGTACTTCGACGAGCACGGCGTGAAAGTGCGTTATCTGCATTCCGACATTGAAACCGTCGAGCGCGTGGAGATTCTGCGCGACCTGCGCGCCGGCGTGTTCGACGTGCTGATCGGCATCAACCTGCTGCGCGAAGGGCTCGACATGCCCGAGGTGTCGCTGGTCGCCATTCTCGATGCCGACAAGGAAGGCTTCCTGCGCTCGGCGCGCTCGCTGATCCAGACCATCGGCCGCGCCGCGCGTAACCTGCATGGCAAGGCGATTCTCTATGCCGACCGGATGACCGATGCCATGCGCACCGCAATCGACGAGACCGATCGCCGGCGCCACAAGCAGCAGGCGTATAACGAGGCGCACGGCATCACGCCGCAGAGCATCGTGAAGGCAGTGAAGGACATCATCGAAGGCGCGCGCCCGGAACCGGCACTCGGACGCCGCAGCCCGAGCGAACGGCGCACCTATCTAGAGGCCGCCGAAGACGCCGCTGAGTATGCGGCGCTGGCGCCGGACGCGCTGGCGAAGCTGATCACCCGGCTGGAGAAAGAAATGTACCAACACGCCCGTAACCTCGAGTTCGAGCAGGCCGCGGCGGTGCGCAACAAGATCCACGCCATCCGCGAACGCAATTTCGGATTGATCGAAGGCGGGCTATCCACGCCCAGTCGTACACCACAACGCAAACGCAGGTAACGCATGTTTCAGGGAAACTATCCGACACTGATGGCGGAGTACAACCGCTGGATGAACGAGCGGCTGTACGAACTTTGCGCGTCACTACCGGACGAAGAACGAAAGCGCGACCGTGGCGCCTTTTTTAAATCAATTCACGGTACGTTCGAGCACGTGCTTTGGGGCGACCGCATGTGGCTGGGGCGTTTTAACGGCAAAACCTATCCGTTTGCACCGATCGGCCAACCGCTGTTTGAGCAATTCGAGGACCTGCGTGCCGCCCGCGCGGAGATGGACGCTGAGATCGCGGCGTGGGCCGGCGGCACCACCGCGGAGTGGCTGGCCGAACCAATGACGTGGACGAGCAAGCTCTACGGCTTTACCCAAACGCAACCGCGCTGGATTCTGATCACGCAGATGTTCAACCACCAGACGCACCACCGCGGGCAGATTACGACGCTGCTGAAACAGATCGGAATCGACCCCGGCATCACCGACGTGCCGTTCCTTCCAGCGCTCAACACGTAAGCGGCCTTACTTGGAGCGCGCGCCAACTTATGATATTTTGCGCGGCCTTTGGCGGTACCCGCCGGAGAGCCTCTAGGCGCGTAGCTCAGTGGTAGAGCACTACCTTGACATGGTAGTGGTCGGTGGTTCGATCCCACTCGCGCCTACCAGTTTTCTTTAGCAGTTTCGGGGGAATTCCCCTAAAATAAAAAGCGCCCAATTGAATACGCGTTGGGCGCTTTTTATTTTGAATGTTCACGCGGCCGTTCGTAGAGGTCGCCACTGATAGAAGAGCCGCACATGCCCATAATCACACTCCCTGACGGCAGCCGCCGTGAGTATCCTAATCCTGTCACTGTCGCTGAGATCGCCGCCAGCATTGGCGCTGGCCTGGCCAAGGCCGCGCTCGCCGGCAAAGTCGACGGCAAGCTCGTCGACACGTCGCATGTGGTGTCCGAAGACGCTGCCATCACCATCGTTACCGAACGCGACCCGGCCGCCGTGGAAGTACTGCGCCACTCGACCGCGCATTTGCTCGCCCAAGCGGTAAAAGAATTATTTCCCGAGGCCCAGGTCACCATCGGTCCGGTGATCGAAGAGGGCTTCTACTACGACTTCGCCTTAAAGCGCGGCTTCAGTGAGGAAGACCTCGCCAAAATCGAAGAGCGCATGCGTGAGATCGTCAAACGCGACTATCCGGTGAGTCGCTCGGTCATGCCGCGCGACGAAGCGGTGAAGTTCTTCCGCAACCTGGGCGAGGAGTACAAGGCCAAGATCATCGAAGCCATCCCGGCCAACGAGCCGCTCTCGCTTTACAAGCAGGGCGATTTCATCGACCTGTGCCGCGGTCCACACGTACCTTCCACCGGCAAGCTGCGCGCCTTCAAGTTGATGAAGGTTGCCGGCGCCTACTGGCGTGGCGACTCCAAGAACGAAATGCTGGCGCGCATCTATGGCACGGCGTGGGTAAAGGAAGACGAGCTCAAGGCCTACCTGCACCGCCTCGAAGAATCGGAAAAGCGCGACCACCGCAAACTGGCGCGCGCCCTCGACCTGTTCCACATGCAGGAAGAAGCGCCCGGCATGGTGTTCTGGCATGAGCGTGGGTGGCGCATTTACCAGACCGTTATGCAGTACATGAGCGACCTGTGGCGCCAAAACGGCTATGGCGAAATCCGCACGCCACAACTGGTCGACCGTTCGCTGTGGGAGAAGTCAGGCCATTGGGAGAAATTCCACGCCGACATGTTCATCACCGAATCGGAAAAGCGGCTGTACGCCGTGAAGCCGATGAACTGTCCGTGCCATATCCAAGTGTACAACCAAGGCCTCAAAAGCTACCGCGACCTGCCGCTACGACTGGCCGAGTTTGGCTCCTGTCATCGCAATGAACAGTCCGGGTCGCTGCACGGGCTGATGCGCGTGCGCAGTTTCGTGCAGGACGACGCCCACATCTTCTGTACTGAGAGCCAGATCCAGGCCGAGGTCATGACCTTCATCGATCTGCTGCACAAGGTCTACGCCGACTTTGGCTTCAAAGACATCAGCTACAAGCTCTCGACCCGGCCGGCGAACCGTATCGGTACCGACGAGGCCTGGGACAAGGCCGAGCAGGCGCTTGAACAGGCACTGAACAATCACAAGCTCCCCTGGCAGCTGAATCCGGGGGAGGGGGCGTTCTACGGTCCCAAGATCGAGTTCACCCTCAAAGACTCCATCGGCCGCCTGTGGCAGTGCGGGACCATTCAGGTCGACTTCTCGATGCCGGGGCGCCTGGGGGCCCACTACATCGCTGAGGACGGCTCAAAGCAGGTGCCCGTCATGCTGCACCGGGCTATTTTCGGCTCGCTGGAGCGCTTCATAGGCATTCTGATCGAAGAATACGCCGGCGCCTTCCCGGCATGGCTGGCCCCGGTACAGGCAACGATCCTGACCATCACGGATGCGCAGGACGACTACGCCCGCGAAGTGGCTAAGGTATTGTCCGGCGCCGGTCTCAGGGTCGATACCGACTTGAGAAACGAGAAAATAGGCTTTAAAATACGAGAACATACGTTGCAGCGCATTCCGTACTTGCTGGTTATCGGCAAAAAGGAAGCGCAAGACAAAACCGTCGCCGTGCGCACGCGTAAGGGCGAGGATCTGGGAGCGATGCCGCTTGAGGGCTTTGCTACCCGCCTCGCACAGGAGATCGCGAGCCGCGGCGGTTTTATTTCTACCGGCACTTCGGAGGGCAGTTCACATCGCCACAGCATCGAGCAGTAGCAGTAAGGACGTCCGGATCAATGGGCGCATCAACGCGCCGAAATTGCGCCTGATTGGCGCCGATGGCCAGCAGATCGGCATCGTCTCGTCGACCGAGGCGTTACAAAAAGCACAAGAGGCCGGTCTCGATCTCGTCGAAATTTCCCCTGCTGCCGTGCCACCCGTGTGTCGCATCATGGACTTCGGGAAATTTCAGTACGAAGAGAGCAAGCGTCGGCACGCGGCCAAGCGAAAGCAGAAACAGATTCAGGTTAAAGAGATCAAGTTTCGTCCCGGCACGGACATCGGCGATTACCAGACCAAGCTGCGCAATCTGATGCGATTCCTCGAGAGCGGAGACAAAGCGAAAATCACGCTGCGCTTCCGCGGACGCGAGATGGCGCATCAAGAGCTCGGCATGGAGATGCTGAAGCGCATCGAGAACGATCTGAAAGACTACGCCATTGTGGAAGCGCATCCGCGGCTCGAAGGCCGGCAGATGGTCATGATCCTGGCACCGGGCAAACGCAGTGTGCCGGCAGCGAAAGAAGCGGCGGCGAAAGAAACAAAAGAAGCGCCGAAAGAGAAGATCAGCGGCGCTTCGTAACAGAAGTTGTTCCACGCCGTTTTGTACTCACGGCTTTTAAAAACGCCGCATCAATTTATAAAATTGAACGCGGTGTATAACTCGCCCACTGGGGGCTACGTGGTGCCTCCAGGGGTACGACAATAGGAGTCAAAACCATGCCGAAGTTGAAAACCAATCGAGCCGCTGCCAAGCGGTTCAAAAAGACTGCGAGCGGTACGTACAAGCACGGGCAGTCGCACAAGCGCCACATCCTCACCAAGAAGAGCTCGAAGCGTAAGCGCCAGTTGCGCGCGACCCACGTGGTGCATGACACCGACGTGAAACGTATTCGCCAAATGCTTCCGAACGGTTAAGAGGAGAAAGCCATGCCACGTGTAAAACGCGGAGTTACCTCGCACGCGCGCCACAAGCGCGTGCTCAAGCGCGCCAAGGGTTACTACAACGCCCGGCGTAAATTAATCAAGACCGCCAAGCAGGCGGTGATGAAGGCGGGGCAGTACGCCTACCGCGATCGTCGCGTCAAGAAGCGCGAGTTCCGCGCGCTCTGGATTGCGCGTATCAACGCCGGTGCGCGCGAATGCGGATTGTCTTACAGCCGCTTCATCAACGGCCTGATGAAGGCGTCGATCGAAATCGACCGCAAGGTCCTTGCCGATCTCGCTGTGCACGACAAGAAAGCGTTCGCCGTTCTGGCCGATCGCGCCAAAGCCGCACTCACGGCCTGAGGCCTGTAGCGCGAGAGGCCGCGAAAGCGGCCTCTCTTTGCTGCACTCCTTTTCTCAGTACTAGGGGTGATGTCGCCTTGAACGAACCGCTCACCGCTTCTCTCGAAAACCGGATCGCGAGCCTGCTCGCTGAAGCCGACGCTGCGCTTATTGCCACTTCGGACGTAGCCGCGCTCGAGTCCATCCGTGTGCGTTACCTTGGCAAGCAGGGGCTGCTCACCGAACAGTTAAAGAGTCTTGGCAGCCTGTCGGCGGAAGAACGTCCGCGCGCCGGCAAGCTCGTCAACGATGCCAAGGAGCAATTGCAGACGAAAATCGGGGAACGTAAACACGCCCTCGAAGCGTCGCTCCGTAGTCAACAATTCGCCAGTGAAAAAATCGACGTTACGCTGCCGGGCCGCGGCCTGCGCATGGGCGGGTTGCATCCGATTACGCGCACCCTCGAGCGTCTTGAAACCATCCTCACGCGCATGGGGTTTGCCACCGCTGACGGTCCCGAAGTCGAAGACGACTATCACAATTTCGAAGCGCTCAATATTCCGTCGAACCACCCGGCGCGAGCGATGCACGACACGTTTTACTTCGACGCCCACCGGTTGCTACGCACGCATACCTCGCCGGTCCAGATTCGCTATATGAAGTCGCACCAGCCGCCGCTACGGATCATTGCCAGCGGACGTGTTTACCGCTGCGACTCGGACGTCACCCATACGCCGATGTTCCATCAGATCGAAGGGCTGCTGGTGGACGAGCGCGTCAGCTTTGCCGATCTCAAAGGGCTGTTGAGCGACTTCTTGAAAGAGTTCTTCGAGACCTCGCTCAAAGTTCGTTTTCGCCCATCGCATTTCCCGTTCACCGAGCCGTCGGCGGAAGCCGACATCAGCTGTGTGATGTGCGACGCCAAGGGCTGTCGCGTGTGCAAGAACACCGGCTGGCTCGAAGTGCTCGGCTGCGGCATGGTGCACCCGGAAGTGTTTCGCCATGTCGGCATCGACAGCGAACGCTGGACCGGTTTCGCCTTCGGCCTCGGCGTCGAGCGTCTCGCCATGCTGCGCTACGGCGTGAACGACCTGCGCCTGTTCTACGAAAATGACCTGCGTTTCCTGCAGCAATTCCGATGAAGATCAGCGAAAAATGGTTGCGCGAGTGGGCCAGCCCCAAGCTCGACGCCAAGACGCTCGCCGAGCGTCTCACGATGGCTGGGCTTGAAGTTGGCTCACTCATCCCTGTGGCGGCGAAACTCGACCATGTTGTGGTCGGGGAGATTCGCGCCATCGCCCCCCATCCGGACGCAGATCGTTTACGCATCTGTCAGGTATCGCTCGGTAAAGCCAAAACCGTTTCGATCGTCTGCGGCGCGGCCAACGCGCGCGTCGGCATGAAGGCGCCGGTGGCGCTACCCGGCGCCACGCTACCAAACGGTGCAGTGATCAAGGAATCCGATGTCCGTGGCGTGCGTTCCGCCGGAATGCTGTGTTCGGCGGAAGAGCTCGGCTTGGACGAGAAGTCCGAAGGCCTGCTCGACCTCGGCGCCGACGCGAAAGCCGGCGCCAACATCGTCGACGCACTCGATCTGAACGACGTCGTCATGGAAGTCGAGCTGACGCCCAATCGTGGCGACTGCCTGAGCGCACGCGGTCTCGCACGCGAAGTTGCCACGCTGACCGGCGCCAAGCTGAACAGCCCGCGGTTACGTTCGGTGAAGGCGAAATCGCGGCGACGCCTTGATGTGAAGCTCGAGGCTGCTGCGGATTGCCCGCACTACGCCGGGCGCGTGATCGAAAACATCGATTCGAACACCGTGACGCCGTTATGGATGCGCGAGCGCCTGCGTCGCGCCGGCCAGCGCTGCATCCATCCGGTGGTGGACGTCACGAATTATGTAATGCTCGAACTGGGTCAACCGATGCATGCCTTCGATATGGAGAAGCTCGAGGGCAAGATCATCGTGCGTCACGCCAAGGGCAAAGAGACCGTCGCCCTGCTCGATGGCAGCCGTGTGGAAGCAGAGAAGGGCGCGCTGCTGATCGCCGATGCGCGCGGCCCAGTGGCGCTCGCCGGCATCATGGGCGGACAAGAATCCGCTGTCGGCGGAAACACCCGCCATATTTTTCTCGAAAGCGCTTATTTCCGTCCGGAAGCAATTGCCGGCCGTGCACGTGCGCTGGGTAAACAGAGCGAGTCTTCGCACCGCTTCGAGCGCGGCGTCGATCCAATGTTGCAAACCACCGCACTGGAACGCGCAACGGAGTTATTGCTGGAAATCGTCGGCGGCAAAGCGGGTCCGGTTACCGAGCGCAGCGTAAAAAGCCATCTACCCAAACCGAATCCGATCGTATTGCGCGATGCGCGCATCGAACTAATCCTTGGTATCACCTTGCCGACAAAAACGATCGCGACCATTCTCACGCGATTGGGCATGCGCGTCGCGCGCAGCGGTAAGAGCTTCCGGGTGCTGCCGCCGTCCTGGCGTTTCGATATCTCGCGCGAGGTCGATCTCATTGAGGAACTCGCGCGTGTCCACGGCTACGACAAGCTGCCGAGCGTTCGTCCGCGTATCGAGATGAGCGCTGCGCCGGCACCGGAAGGACGTGTGCGCGAGGCGCGCCTTCGAACCGCGCTCGTGGATCGCGATTACCAGGAAGTGATCACCTACAGTTTTGTCGATCCGAAACTGCAAGCGCTGCTAGATCCGACGGCATCGCCGCTCGTGCTCGCCAATCCGATCAGCGCCGACATGGCGGCGATGCGCACGACGCTGTGGCCGGGCCTGGTACAGGCGATTCAGTACAACCAGAACCGGCAACAGACACGCCTGCGCATTTTTGAAATCGGGCGCCGCTTTATTCAGCAGGGCGCCGGTCTGCGACAGGAGCTGTCTCTGGGCGGTGCGCTGATGGGCTCGGCCTATGCCGAACAGTGGGGCATCCCGTCGCGGGACGTGGATTTCTTTGACGCAAAGGGCGACATCGAAGCCCTGTTCACGCTCACGGGACGGCGCGCCGAGCTTCGGTTTACCCCGATCACGGACTCGGTATTGCATCCCGGGCAAGCCGCCACGATCAGTCTGGCAGGACAGCCGATTGGCGTCGTCGGGGCACTGCGTCCTGAAATCCAGACTAAACTCGGCCTTGATCGAAAAGTGATGGTGTACGAGCTTTCCCTCGAAGCACTTACCCATGCCAACGTACCGGCGTTCAGAGAGATATCGCGGTTTCCGGCGTTACGGCGCGACCTGGCAGTGGTCGTGTCCGATAACACACCGGCCGAGTCGGTGCTGCAATGCGTCGAAAGGGTGGCTGGAACCTTGCTGGTAAACCTTGAGCTGTTTGATGAATATCGCGGCAAAGGTATTGATTCGGGAAGAAAAAGTTTGGCCTTGGGCTTGACCTTACAGGACTCTTCGCGCACTCTTAAGGAGACCGAAGTAGATGCCTTAATAGTGCGGGTAATTACGGCCTTACAGACGGAACTGGGGGCCCACCTAAGAGCTTAAGTAGGGCGGGGCTGACCGATAAGCGGGGCCGGGGTTACCGGCACAAGAACAATTAGGGGATGACACGAGCAATGGCGCTGACCAAAGCAGACTTGGCGGAAGCTCTGTTCAATGAACTGGGCCTGAACAAGCGGGAGGCAAAGGAGTTTGTCGAGCTGTTTTTCGACAAAGTGCGTGCCGCGCTGGCGGAAGGCCATCACGTGAAGTTGTCCGGTTTCGGCAACTTCACGCTGCGCAAGAAGAACCCGCGTCCCGGACGTAATCCCAAAACCGGCGAAGAGATTCCCATCACGGCGCGGCGCGTCGTGACGTTCCGCGCCAGCCACAAGCTAAAAGAGCGGGTTGAAGAGAACGCCCGTTTGCACGGCGACAAGATTCGCAAACAGGTAGAAGCGAATGCTTGATCCGGCCGAAAACCACGAACTCCCCACCATCCCCGGCAAGCGTTACTTCACCATCGGTGAGGTAAGCGAGCTGTGTGCAGTGAAGCCACACGTGTTGCGTTACTGGGAGCAGGAGTTTCCGCAGCTGAAGCCGGTGAAGCGGCGCGGGAATCGTCGTTATTACCAGCGCCACGACGTGGTGCTGATCCGCCAGATCCGTAGCCTGCTTTACGTCGAAGGTTTCACCATCAGCGGCGCACGCAACAAGCTCGGGCTCGAACACCCCACCTCGGAAGATGTGCAGCGTCTGCAAGCCATTAAGGCCCTCATCGGTGAGCTCGAAGATACGCTCACCATGCTGAACGAAAAATAAGCGGTTCCTTTATTGTTCTCGACCTATCTTCGGGTATCATGGCGACCCCGCGCGGTGCCCTTGTGCCCAGCGGTCATTCGGCGCGTAGCGCAGCCTGGTAGCGCACCACCTTGGGGTGGTGGTGGTCGGAGGTTCAAATCCTCTCGCGCCGACCAATCTGGTAGTTCACACATGCCGTCCATGGCTTCGCACAATCGACTTCGATTGACCCCGGCCCGCACATCCGTGTGCGGGCTTTCGTCGACGCCGCCCGTGACGCAAACTCATAAAACTCCTGAGTCGCTCACTGTGCTCTTTTTTGTTGCGATATGCGCTTCCTGCTAAGCAATGACGACGGCTATCTGGCCGAGGGCCTGACCACGCTTGCGCGTGCGTTGCGACCGCTTGGTCAACTCGACGTATTTGCCCCGGAACGAAACCGCAGCGGCGCCAGCAATTCACTCACGCTTGATCGGCCTTTGCGCGTAAAGCAAGGCGAGAACGGTTTCCATTACGTGGACGGCACGCCTACCGATTGCGTTCATCTCGCCATTACCGGTCTGCTGGAACACAAACCCGACATCGTGATTTCCGGAATCAACCATGGCGCCAACCTCGGTGACGACGTTCTGTATTCGGGAACCGTGGCCGCGGCGATGGAAGGGCGCTTCCTCGGCGTGCCGGCGATCGCCGTATCGCTCAACGGGCACGAAGGCAGGCACTTCGAGACCGCAGCGAAGATAGTGGTGCGCGTGGTCGAACGGCTGGTGCTGGCGCCGCTGCCGACCGATACCATTCTCAATATCAATGTTCCCGATCTGCCACCTGAAGAAATCGTCGCCATCGAGGCCACACGTCTGGGGCACCGCCACCAAGCCGAGGCAATGGTTCAGACGCACGATCCGCGCGGCTTCCCGGTGTATTGGATCGGCGCGCCCGGCCTCGAAGCGGATGCCGGTCCCGGTACTGACTTCGATGCCATGCGGCGCGGTTGTGTCTCGATCACCCCTGTGCAGGTAGACCTGACTCGTTATACTGCGCTCGACCACGTAGCGTCGTGGCTCAAAAAGCTCTGAGTGAAACAACCGTGAACGTTCATACGCGCGGCATCGGCATGACCTCCCAGCGTACGCGTGAGCGACTGATCCAGCGCCTGCGCGAAGAGGGCATTCGCGACGAGCGCGTGCTGAATGCCATCCGCAACGTCCCGCGCCACATTTTTGTCGACGAAGCACTCGCCTCACGCGCCTACGAAGACACCGCGCTTCCCATCGGCTTCGGCCAAACTATTTCACAGCCTTTTATCGTCGGTCTCATGACGCAGACGATACTCGCCGCCGGCGC
>Ga0209515_10004266_pt1 | contig 19484 bp, 10 predicted proteins | sample Subgroupgradi54m_FD_187454 | JGI IMG/M metagenome (GOLD analysis project Ga0209515, IMG submission 187454) | Subsurface groundwater microbial communities from S. Glens Falls, New York, USA - GMW60B uncontaminated upgradient, 5.4 m (SPAdes)... ...
TCCGATCTGTGAGCACCATTTCTATCGAAAGCCTTAAGAAAGGTTGGGAACACGCCAAGGACGGATTGAGGTTTGCCATCAACTTCTTGAGAACCAACGCTCAGATTGAAGACGAATCGCTTCTGTCCTCACCGCTATTTTTTATCACCCTTGCCTATTTCAGTTACGTTAACAAGGAAAATATTTCTCAACAGGCCGAGAAGGATTTTCTTTATTGGCTCCATCTTGCCAATGCCCGCGGAAGGTATTCGCGCGGGTCGTCTGAAACCCTGTTGGATGCAGACCTGAGTAGTTTGGCCAAGGGCGGGGGACCGCAGGCCCTTCTTCAAACCCTCAAACAACAATTCGGAAGGTTGCATATTGAGGAAGTGGATTTTGTCGGCCGCGGGGCCAACAGTCCCTTGTTCTCACTTGTCTTCCTGACTCTTAAGGCCAACGGGGCAAAAGATTGGCAAACAGGATTAGGTCTCTCCCTTACGCATCAAGGGCGGTATCATTACATTCAGTATCACCATATTTTTCCCAAAGCGTTGTTGAAAGGGAGATATGAGAGGCAAGAGATCAACGAGATCGCGAATATGGCCTTTGTCTCCGGTCGGATGAACCGCCGAATTGGAAGCAAGGAACCCTCGGAATACTTCCCTTCAATTATCAAGGAAAGAGGTAAGGAAGCTCTGAATACGCAAGCCGTTCCTTCAGAATCGAGACTTCACAAATTGGAAAATTACCGGGAATTTTTAGAAGCGCGCAGGCAGCTTTTGACGCAAGCCGTTAATGCTTTTATCGAAAGCGCGAAGGCTGGCAAATTAGCAGTAACAGAGAATGTGGCGGTTTGAGAAGAATGACAAACCCACACCAGCAATTCGATATAGAATCAGAAAAGTTTCCTTCCAAGAGCCCCGTCATCTCCCGACTTTCCGCTTCCAAGCCCCCCATTACTGTGTTAATCTATTCAGCCATAAGAGCTTAGCTACTTGACGCCTTCGCAGGCTTGAAGGCGTCGTCTGTCTTTATACTTCTTTTCAGCTTAGAATCAGCCGATTTAAAAGGAATGAACTGGAGGTAGGCTCAAGGGCTATGTGGCACAACGTAGACGCTTTTCTAAGATCAGACACCTTCCTATCAGCTTGGCAGGGATTCTGGACGGTGCTTTCTTGGATTGGCATTCCCCTCACACTTTTCCTCATGTGGCCTCTTCTGATTTCGCCTGGAAGAAAACTGACAAAGCGGATTAAACAAGTCCAAAGGGATATCCATTCTCCCGGCATGGAAGACGTGCGGCATTTCTTCAAACCTCTCTGCAAGAAACTGGGCATTGAAATAGACGACGAACATCATAAGAGAAACTGATGGAATCCAACGTCGAGGAACGGGTCAGAAAGATTATTGTTGAACAGTTAGGAGTAAAGCCGGAAGAGGTTGTTCCGGATGCGGACTTCGTTGACGATTTAGGGGCAGACTCACTTGACACGGTGGAGTTGGTGATGGGTTTCGAGGAAGAGTTCAACTTCGAAATATCAGACGAAGATGCTGAGCGTATGCGGAAGGTAAAGGATGTTATGGAATATGTTTCTAAAAGACTACGCGAAGGAAAAATAACCGGAGCAAGTTCTTGAGCGAATCAAAACAAGCTGAACAAACAATCTTTGAGCGCGTTGAATTCTTGTGTGATAAGTCTCTCTTCAAAGGGAAGGTTTACCGCCCCGCCGACCTTGATAAATGCAAAGGGATAGTCATTTTCACACATGGTTTGGGCTATTGTGATAGGCAATATAAGATCAACGGGCAATATTTCGCAGACAATGGATACTTGATGTTGATTTACAATCTCCGGGGCCATGCAGGGACGCCGGGAAAATGGACTCTTCAAAATTCAGTCGATGATCTCATCGAAGGGATCAACTTTCTTACCCAAAAATATGATTTCCCCAACAAGGAACGAATTTGTGTCATCGGCCACAGCACCGGCGCGTTAATTACCCTCCTTGCGTCTCTGAAGGACAAGCGAATCAAATTTGGCAGTATCGTTACTATCGTGACCTGCCTTACCGATTCCTATCTTCATTGGTTCAAAAGCGGTTTCAATCGAGAGGTTAAAGATTTCTTCAAGACAAAGGGTGTCATTCCGCCAATCATTGAGCGTTTTATGAGCGATCCAAATATGATTAACCTTTATCGTGAAGGTAAAATTCCAAAAGAGGAACTAGAAATTCCTCATCGGTATGGACTGCTTCGATCAGATAACTGGAACGAGTTTTTTCATGAGATAGTTTATACGGAAAATATCATTGATCATGCGGATCAGTTGGCGATCCCCTTATTACTTTTCCGTGGTGAATATGATGAAGTTATGGATGTCCAGAAAACAAATGAGCTTTACGAACACCTAAATAAAAAAGTGCCTTCTAAGCTCTATGTCACCAAATCGAGAAACCATTTTCATAATGATGAATGGGATCTTATTCAGTCAGAGACCTTAAAGTTCTTTGACAGGTTTTGTAGTTACAAATTGAAGGAAGAAGATATTTTCAAAAAAGATATTCTCATTATCGATGATGAACTGTTGATTACCAAAACTCTGTCAAATCTGCTCAGAAAAAATGGATTTGATAGTGTCATGGCTGTAAATAGTGGGGGGGAGGCATTGGCTAAAATTCGGGAGCTTAAGGAAAAGAAAAACAAGGAATTCGATCTGATTGTTACGGACATCCGAATGCCAGGAATTGATGGTATCGAGACGGTAAAACGCATTAAACAGATCATCGCAGAATCGGATGGCCGAGAAACTTCTGTGGTCTTCATGACTGGCTATGGTGCCGAGAGAGAAAACGATGCTAAGGCTGTGGGGTACGTAGATTACCTCCATAAGCCCTTCGATACCGAAGATTTTCTGCTGAGCATTAAGAAGCATCTGGAATGATTAAAAGAATTCTTGTTCATCTCGATAATTTTTTTTATAAAGTCCTCCTGAAGAATCTCCTGAAAACCTCAAAGTTGGGCTATGGTTTGGTTGTTACCGGTGCTGAGTCAGGCGCGAATTTTGAGCATATGTATAACAATAGACCACAGGGATCGTTCATTATCGGGCGTTACGTAGACAAAGCACTTCTTAACTTGCCTGCGGTTCATGCGACACGTGGTCGGAAGGAGGACATTAAAAAAATTCTCTGGAATGAGGCGGCCAACAATCAGTTATTAGGGAAGAAGACAAGGATTTTAGACCTGGCCGCTGGGAGTGCGAGGTATCTTCGGGAGTTAGCTGAAGAGCATCGAAACGGTGATATTGAGTCAATCTGTATCGATAAGGATGGGGCATGCGTTCAACTTGGAAAAGAATTATCTGAGAAGGAGAATCTAAAAAATATCAGGTTTTTCAAGGGGGATATTTTTCACCTTAGTCATCTTAGAATCTTCGCTTCCAAATTAAGCTGGAATCCTAACGTCGTTGTCGCATCGGGATTATTTATTTACTTTAGTAACCAAATGGTCGAGAAAATGATCAAGGAAATTTACGATATGTTGCCTCGAGAAGGCCTTCTTGTGTTCTCATCCTATGAGAATCTTAATACCAGGAAGTTAATGAGAAAGGCGATGGCAACTTCCTCAGGCGAAGAATGGACATTATATTATCGAAAACCAGAATACTGGAGATCCTTGCTTCACAACGTAGGCTTCGGACAGATTCTTATAACCAGAGACCAATGGCAGATGAACAACATAATCTCTGCCAGAAAATAGCCCGCCCCTAATGCTTAACCAGGTAACGATCTTTGGAATAATCAGCCTGGTCAATTTTCTCACCTGTGTTTCTATTGGCACATGGCTTCTCATTAGAAGTAAGGGTGGTGCCATTAACATCTCTTACAGCATTTTTGATTTCTGCGTCGCTTTTTACGCTTTCTTCTATTTTCTCTGGCAATCCTCAATCGATCAGGATTGGGGGATTTTGTTCTTCAAGTGGTGTATCTTCGGTGTCGTCCTGATCAATAGCGCCTTTGTGCATTTTACCTTTGTTGTTCTGAATCTCCACAAGAAGCACCTTAGGCAACTTTTTTTAGTTCACGCCGTCAATGCCTTCTTTTGTTACGGTTCTCTTTTTCTTTTTTATAACGATTGGGTACTTAAGTATACCTATGGCTTATGGCCCATTCCGTCGAACATATTTCACTTTTACATTACATGGTGGTTTATGCAGGTCATTTACTGTTTCTATCTCTTGTATCAGCGGGGAATCCGGCAATCTACCGGAAAACAGAGGAAACAATACCAGTGGATTTTTTGGGCCACTCTAATTGCTTACGCTGGCGGCGCGACTAATTGGTTTGTTTGGTATGGAATTAATTTCCCACCCTATTTAAATTCTGGAATCGCAATCTACGCACTAGTTCTTGCATATGCCATATTCCGACACCAATTGTTGGGAATCGAAGTCATCATCAAGAAGACAATTATCTTTGCGGGATTTTTTGCGATGGCAATGATGGTCGTCTCTGCAGTGAGTACGATTACAAGAGAAATCATCGGACAGTATTTTGCTATAAGCACAAATGTTTCAACGCTTTTGAGCGTCCTTATAACGATCCTCCTTTATCAGCCTACGCGGGATATTTTGGTTCTAGTCACGGATAGATTTCTCTTCCAAAAGAAGGAAGAGATCAAGGTAATTCTGAATCGCCTCTCGGAGCGGGTTATTACCATATTGGACACCAAGCAGATTGGCAGAACAGTTCTTTCGACCCTCGAGGAAACATTTCGACTTGAATCAGGAATGATTTTTTTTCGGGATAGAAAGTCAGGAAAATATCCCTTGCTGGAATATTTCGGTATCCAATCGCGTGAATTTGCGAATAGCGTGAAGTCTTTTTTTGACCAATCCGACATCAGTAATTTTTTACTGAATCATAAACCAATCTTAGCCCTTGATCATTTTGATCCTCAACGAATTCCGGGTGAGATTAAAAATTGGCTGGTGCTTGCAAAAGCAAGGGTATGTATGCCTCTAATGGTCGACGAAGATCACAAAGGACTGTTGGTTCTTGGTAAGAAGAAATCGGATCAGGAATTCGCTCAAGAGGAAACAGACTATTTTCCGACAATTGCAAGTCAGGTATCATTGGCCATTCAAAAGGCGCTTTTGGTTGAGACTGTTTTGGAAGAGAGGGAAGCCAAGATCAAAGCTGAGCATGTGGCCGAAAGAGTAAGGTTTGCCAGAACAATCAAACATGAGCAGAAAAATTCCTTAGCGGGCGTGGAATCACCCGCCCGTTTCTTGTCGATGTATCATGTTCCAGATCTCAAGAAAGCTTTTAAGGAAAATGACGAAGAATGGTTTAACGAGATCTGTTCAAAAATTGACAAGGTATCGCAAAATATATGCAAGGGGGTCGATAAAGTTCTTGATATCGCAGAAGCATCCCTTGGCGGAATGGAAATAGGGGAGCAGCCGTTTCGGAAGATATCGTTCAAGGTCATTTGGGAGGACGCTAAAGAATCGAGTGGTGTTAAAGGAAGTGACTATGAAACTACAATGCCGGATGGGTTTGCAGTTTCTGTTCGATACACGCCCTTTGAAAGGGTGCTGGAAAATCTGATTATTAATGCCAACGATGCGATGAAGGACCAGGATCAGAAGCTGATTCAATTGAATTGTTCATACAGGGAGATAGACGGCAAACAAGTTGCCTATTTTGAGTTCAAAGATAACGGCCCGGGAATTCCTAAGGAGATTCAGGACAAAATCTTTCAGCAGGGATTTTCGACGAAACCGAAACCAGATGACGCTAATCTATTAGCAACAGGCTATGGGCAAGGGCTTTATGTCTGCAAGAATAATATCGAGAATATTCACCGTGGTAAGATTTGGGTGGAAAGCGAGCCCGGAGAAGGGGCAACTTTCAAATTCTGGATTCCCATCGAGGGAAAACAGTTAGGATTATGAATCTGACCAAGGACAAGATATTAGTTATCGATGACGAACCCGAAATATGCCTTAACATAAAGGCCATGTTTGAATACGAGGATTATGAAGCTGACTATGCAACAACGGCAAAAGAGGCGTTTCGAAAATTAAACGAAAGAGAATACAGTTTGATTTTAGTTGATATTAAATTAGAAGGGCGCGTCTCTGGAATTGACATTATCAAGACCTACAGGGAAAGAGAAAAGAGGCCGAAAATCATTGTGATTTCTGCCGTGCCACTTACGGCGTTAGATCCGGCTTTTGAAAAAGAGGGTATCGCGAATTTGATCGACGGCTTTATCGACAAACCAAGCTGTGGCGATCCTGAAAAGCTGATCGGAATGGCAAGACGGGTGTTGAGATAATCATTTACTGGGAGATACGGGGGAAACAGCTATGAACGGCAAAAAAAGCACAATCTTAATCGTTGACGATGAAAAGCAGGTCATAGAACTTTTAGTGACGCACTTTCGCCGTAGAGGTTATGAGCCAATCGCGACGGTGAATCCAACCATTGTGGAGCAGGCTCTCGAGACTTACCAAGTCCATCTTGTTGTTCTCGATCTTCGCATGGAGCGGCGGGGCGGTTATGAAATCTTGGAAAGCCTCCGGCAGAAAAAAATCAAGACCCCTGTTCTGATCATGACCGCTTATATGGACCAGGAAAGAGATCGGTTGAAAACGCTGGGGATCACCGAAGACGATGTTATCAAAAAACCCTTCGGGGATTTTACCGAAGCCGAAGCTTTGATTAACAAGGCGCTTAACAAGGTGGTCATGCCTGGTGAGGTCGGGAGCGAGTATGAGGACAAGATATACCGCAACAATAAAACCAAACTTTTGATTGTGGATGATGAGGTTGAGATCAATGAAATTCTCAAGGATGATTTAGAAGCCAGGCGGTATGAAGTGAAGTGCCTTACCAAAGGGGATGCGGCGCTTGAATATATCAAGCAAAACGAGTGTCACGTTGCCATCGTTGATATGAAGATTCCCGGTCTGGCGGGTCACGAACTGATTAAAGAAGTGCTTCGAATCAAACCCTCACTTAAGATCATCCCTTTTTCCGGGGCCTACGCGAAAGAAATGAGAGACCTTCTTGCAAGCGTCGGCTTCGATCCTGAGACACTTATTACCAAACCATTCGATCTCAATGTCCTCATCGAGCGGATAAAGGTTCTCGCCACAGAGGCCAACACTTTAAATCCCGGCAAGACCGTTAAATCCTAGACCGAGTTTAAATCTGAATCGCTGGGCAGGTCGCAAGGAAAGCCTTTGCCTGAGTGGTGACAGGATTTCTCAGCACATACCCGAGGCTGCCGTCGAAGTAAATGCTCTCGCCTTTTGAAAGAGGGAGGGGGCTTCTTAATTTGCCTCCCACCGTAATTTCAAGTTCTCCCTGCTCAAGGTAGAGGGCGCACATCGCCGAATCTTTTCGTTTCCAACTTTTCGTTTTCTTTCCCTCAATAAAAATTTCACCACAACAGAATTTGTTTCTCACCCCAGGTGGAGTTGCATGATAAATTCTTACGCCATCTGATAGATAGGTGGTATTTGCCCTTGTTGCCGCTGAAGCCAAAGAAAATGGAGTGGGAAGGCGATTATAAGACCAATCAAGGAAATCCTCGATTGAGACACCGGTGGTACCTAAAATATCCTCAATCTTTTCCCAATAGACTACACCCGAACTCTTTTTCAACTTCGTTATCTTATGAATTTGTTGATAGTCAAGGTGATCTGTCAGATCTGCAAGATGCTGGATGGAAAGAGGGCGGTCCGGCCGGTCAGAGGAGAATTCGCGGAGATATTCAAGCCCTTTGACGATACTCATTACATCAAGCGGTTTTCCGCTTACCTGATAAGATAACCGTCTTTTGTCATAACTTGGAAGTTTCGCCATCAGGTAAAGGGTGGCGTCATGATGTTCATCCTCGTTAAGAATTGAATGGGAGAAAAAACCATCCAAGGCAAAGGCTTGATTGCCGGTAATGGAAAATTCTTTCTCACCATAGAGGATTTTCAGATTAAATCCGTCGGCGAGGAATCCAATCACGAAACTATGCATTCCGAGCATTAGTTTCTCTATGGAGCATTTTGGCGGCAGAATGATACGCGCGCAAAAAAAATCTTTCCTTGAATTTATGGGGGCTGAAATAGGTGTAACTTCAAAGCCCTTAAATCGAATAGGGAGGGTTTCATACCATTCGATGGGGGCCCGCTTGCGGATTCTTATGCCTTCAATTTTCGGCGGCGCTGAACGCTTCAACGCAAAATAATTTGCTTCGTCCCATTCCCTTCCCATAAGGATCACTTCTTCGATGGACGTTCCCAAGGCAACGGCGCAGCGGTTCAGATACTCGACTGTTGTAGCCTGCTGGTGGTCGTTTTCTATATTTTTCAGGGTAGGTTCCTTGATCTGGACAGTATTGGCAAAATCCTTTTGCCGAATTCCCTTGTTGATCCGGATGGTTTTGATTACAGATCCCACCCGCGGCCTCCTTACGCTAGGGAAGCCGGGAAATTCTCCTCTATATCTTTCAAAAATCTCGCGATACATGGGGCTGAAAGTTAATTTTTAACGGCATTTTCCTGTCTCTGTCTTGCCTCGAATCCTACCTAACCTCAAAGTATATCAACAGATACATAAGATATCAATAGTAATAAAAAATTATCCTAAAACTATCTTATCGCCTACCCTTGCCAATCCGATTACCTCCTGCTACCGTTCAAGTTAGGTAGGGAAAGGGGGTAGACGAAATGGAAACCAGTGAGCGCAAAGAGACAGAAAAGGTGGCCGATGAGCAAGACCTCAAGCAGCCGGTTAATTCATACGAGAAGCAGGCGGGCGGAATTGTAAGAATTGAGCGGGAAACGAACGAATCCGAGGAAGAGTTCCATACACTCCAAGAGCAGCACAATGCAAACCATGCTCTCTATTATTTCAGCATGATCACAGACGGTATTGTCCGGGGAAGGACCACCGGGGATGACAGCGAGAAAATCCGACGTATCAAGGAACATATGATGACGCTTCGGGAATTCCTCGGTGAGGATAAGGCCGAATTAAGAACCATCATCAATTCGCTGCTTGAGCATTTGAATAAATTCCAGCCAGTTCAAAGAAGACAGTTCACTCTCTTTATTTACAAAAATTGGTCATCGATCCTTCTCTTTGCCGAAGCGTACGGCCATAAAGAAAGGTGTTTTTCAGAGGCTAAGTACCAAAAGCTACGGGATATTGTTTTGGGGACCTCCTATTTCAAGGCGTGGTGGTGGGAGTTGAGATGGACGAGGCTTATTAAGTCAACGAAGCATTTTTTAAAATCACTTCACGCTAAATTTAACGCAAGAAACGTCAAGGCAACTCATCTCATCACTGCATTTTTCAATAACAAAATGGCCGTAGTGAGCACTATTCTGATTCTTCCGAAGGCAAAAAGGGAACCCGCCATGGTCGAAAGAACTATCCACAGCATCGAAGATATTTTTCATCATCTTTGTCCGAAAAACAGCCGTCTTGAAGGACTCTTTGAAGAATTGATCGGGATTCTCAAAAGGCACCCCGAACTTACGGACGAGGATTGTGAGAAAGGGAATAGGATCGCAGAAGAACTCTTGAAGGCTTTCAACAGCAGAACGATCGGCAAACGGGGTAACAATGGTTAAGAAGCGAATTCTCAACTGTGTTGTCTTAAGTTGCCTTAATAGACCGGGCCTAATATGGAGATTCTTCAGACGGTATTATTTCAGCCGTCTCAACCGGCAGATTGAAGAGTTACCCAAGATGGCGAAGAAACTTGGGCAGTCGTATTCCAAGTCACACAAATCGTTCTTTATCTTGTAAGTAAGAAGTTTATCAAAGGCAAACCCGGAGTGATCCGGGGACGCAAAGCCAAGGGTCTCTTGAGAAAGAGATAGCCTGGTTGCCGCGAAGGAAGCGTAAATTCCGGCAATCAGGCTTTTTTATTGGGGGATAAGATGAGAATTTTAAAGAGAATGGCACACGAAACGAACCAAGTGGTATACGGAATGGACCACTACATCAATCCAGCACGTCTTTTTTCTTGGGTTTCCTGGCAAGTGCCAGGCAGAATTCATAGAAGGGGTATCAGGTTTTCAGGAATGGCGAAAAGGCACTCGGCGGAAGCCGAGAGCCCTGATGAGAAGGTTTCCCGTGGCAGGGTTCCGGATCGTCTAGCCATTCCTACTGTAACCCAAGGCTCAAAGTTTGTAAAACGGATTTCTGAAATGATTGAACTTGCTAGTTCGTGTTTCACCCTTAAACAAGAGAAAGATTTAAAGAGCGTTGGCAGAAATATTTTTTTACTCATCTCCTTGACATCTTTGGAAAGTACAGGTAGTGTTTTGTTGCATTTCGCAGGAATGGAAAAAAGCATTTGAAAAACCCAGCCACCCATTCCTGAAATAAAAAACCCAGCCACAATAAAAACTCTGCCACGTTCGGAAGAGCTTTAAAGCTGAAAAGGCTCTTAGAGCAAACCAAGCTTCCGTTCCTCAAGATGACGAGTGAACAAGCTTCGAGGAAAAAGGGGAAGGGTAAGATTCACGCGGAATCATTTTTTCAGGCTGACCGCGTATTTCGTTCTCCTGACTTTCACAACGACCCAAATTACCTGGGCCCAGGGATCAGTTCCCACTGAGCCGCAAAAGAATTTTCAGCCTGAAGAATCCGTCGCGCGCGTTTCCGGAACCTCTCCTAACCCCGAAGCTCCTTTTGTTGAAACCTCCACACAATTCCTAAGCGATGAATTTCCTCTATTTCCGTTGAAAGAAAATGAGAAGAATGAAGAGTTACCTTTGCTGGATTACGAAGATGAAAGGCATTCTCTTAAAAAAGCCCTTGATCTTTTCCGCCCCGAATTTGCCTCAGCCGTTATTTTAGAAAAGCCCCTCTCAAGCGAAGATTTAAAATCCCTCTATGCGCATTCCATAAAAGAGGAGATTGAGATTGCAGTTCTTGTGCTCCACGGCGAGACCGTTCTCACGAGCTCAGGCAATGAAGATGAGATTGCCTCTTCCCAGCCGGGGAGAGAAATTTTAAGTGAAGCCAGCTTTTCTTTACACACTCACCCGGATGAGCATTTAACAGAAGGCCCGAGTGTAGCTGACCTTCTTGCCGCAGGAGGAACCACCCATTATGTCCTCACGACCCAGCAGGCTTATTCCTATACGGAAGAAGGAGTGCGCGAAACAGGAGACATTAACTGGCTCATAGAAAAATACATAGAAGCCTATCAATCCGCCCAAGAAACCCGGGATGAGATCAAGGCGAGGGAGGAGCTTAACCGCCTTATCGCTGAGCAAGACCGACTTAATCAATTAAGCGAAGAAGAAAAAGAAACCTGGCTTGCTGGGAGCACAGGACTTTCCTATACCTCTAGCCTTACGGTCTCCAACGTCACAACCCTTCCGGGAAGCCCTTATCCCTATCTTATGGCAGGATCAAGCGCGGCAACCGCTCTTTCTTACTCCTCAGACCAATTCACTCTCTCTTACAATGTCACAGCCTCAGGTTCCTATTCCGCCCAAGTCATTTCATTTGACGATGCCTCCACGTCCGCGGTTGAAACCCGGGATATTTCCGTTCTTTCCTCAATTATCTTTGGAATCAAAGGAAAGTCCGGGAAACTTCATGTGGACATCGTCGATGTCAATGGCAATAAAGACCGCTTCACACTTAAAAATATCTCTTCTTCATCCGAGAGATTCTGGAAGATCCTTACCACTAGCATTGTCTCCTCAGTGAACAAAACCAAAATCAAAGAGATCCGGATGATTGTGGATCAGACGACCACAAGCTCAAGCACCCGCACAGGCACTGAAGTGATCCGGATTAAGGGCCTCAATGTCAATATTCCCGCTGAGCCCGCCATTACCTCTCAAATTCCTGCGGCCACCAATGCGTCCTCCTTCATTCTCACAGGAACCAAAGAGGCTCATACTTCAGTGGTCATGAACGGCACTGAGGTGATTGCAAAGAATGATTCCACGACTTGGTCTTATACCGTGAATTTAGCTATCGAAGGAAATAACACTTTTGACATCCAGGCAAAGAATACGATCGGCAAAACGAGCGCCACAAAATCGGTCATCCTGGTAAAAGACACCGTTGCACCCACAGGCTCAGTCGATATCAATTCCGGCGCTTCTTATACGTTTTCCCGCGATGTCACGCTCGCGCTTTCGGGAGCGGACTCCACTTCCGGGCTCGATCAAATGCGCTTCTCAACAGATGGCGGCGGGACGTGGACCGAATGGGAACCAGCTCTTTCAATAAAATCACTAACGCTTACCGGTGAAGACGGCCCCCGAGAAATTCTCTATGAACTGAAAGATAAAGCAGGCAACACGGCTCAATTCAAAGACACCATCCGGCTCCACACCGCTCCGGTTTCCTATTATGTTTCAAAGACCGGATCGGACACCCAAACCGGATCCGAGGCAAGTCCCTGGCAATCCATTCAATACGCCGTCTCTCAATTATTGCCGGGGGATACGCTTTACATTCAAGAGGGCGTCTTTGAAGAAAGTGTGAGCTTTGTCTCCTCGGGTCTATCGGATGCTCCCATTGTCATTCAAGGAGTCGGAAACGTAACAATCGACGGCCAAAATTTCATAAGCCCCGGCCCAGGATTTAATACCCAAGGCCATGATTACCTGGTTTTTAAGAATCTAACGCTTAGAAACTTGACGGCGGGCATCGACGTAAAAGGATCGAGCGAGTTTATCGAAATTGATGGGATCAAAGCGGAGGGAAATAACTATGCGGTTCGTATCCAAGACAGTTCCCATGTAACCGTAAGAAATGCCTATGCGAATAACAACAGGCACGGCTTTCGTATTACCGGGATAAGTCACGACATCTTTCTTGAAAAGGTGGAGGTCTATAACTCACTTGATATTTATCCCGGTTCCAATCCGGATTATCTCAATGGCGACGGAGTCATCGCTGAGGCCGAAGCGGACCAATTGACGATTAGAAACTCCACTTTCGCTAATAACGCCGATGCCGGGATTGACTTCAAAGGGACCAACGGCCTCTTCGAAAATATCGTGGTTTATGGAAATAAGAATAATTTCAAGATGTGGGGGACTGCCACCATCCGAAGTTCACTCAGCCGTCATGCGAAACGTCAAGCCCGCGCCGACGGTTCTACGGTCGAAGGAAACGGAATCACGGTGGAATCGGGAAATACGAAACTCGTCAACGTCACGCTGGTGGATAACGAAGACCACGATATACAAGTCTACGCCGGTGGCACGTTAAGCATTGAAAATAGCATTGTGGCCCGACGAATTCTTGATCCTACGGCAATGCTTCTTGAATCAGCTGGTACTTTCACGAGTCAAAATGTTCTTTGGTACGCGCGGGGAGTAGTCCCCACTCAGTTCCAGCTCGCTTCAACCGACCTTTGGGATGACCCCCAATTTATCGACTGGTCAGCAGGCGATTACCGGCTTTGGTATGCAAGTCCCGCGATTGACCGTGGGGATCCTGCACTGGAACAATCCTCCTCTGATCTTGATTTAAACGGCAGGGTTGTGGGAAGCGGGATCGATCTTGGAGCCTATGAAAATCAGATGATTCTACAGAAGCCCTTGCCCTTCCAAGAATTTGAGGGCGCTCTCGTAATTGAAGCAGAACATCCCTACGCCAAACTTGCGGGTATTTCACAGGACTGGCTCCTTGAGAAGAACCTTACGGCCTATTCTGGGGAGGGATACTTCTTCGCCGATCCTGATACGAACGCCACCTACAACGACCCGTCGCAATATCTCGCAAAAAGTCCCGAACTCCGCTACGAAGTCCAAATTCAAAACCCAGGAACCTACTATGTGTGGGTCCGGGCCTATGCGGCGGAAGGAAAAAGCGATTCAATCCACGTAGGACTTAACGGTCTTCCTATAGACACCTCGGACCGGATTTATTTTAAGGAGAAATCCCTCTTCTCCTGGTCGAACAAGACCATGGACCTTGATCCGGAGGGCCGTTCGCTTCGGGCCACGATTGACATCTCCACGCCAGGAACTCATCTCTTGAATGTCTGGATGCGTGAAGACGGGCTCCGGTTCGATAAAATCCTTCTCACTCAAGATCCCAACTTCAAGCCGGTTGATTTAGGTCCTGAAGAAAGCTGGCGCGTGGACACGGTTCCTCCCCAAGGCCTGCTTGAAATCCCAACAACTGGAAATTATGTTTCCTCACGCGAGATCTCGCTCAACCTTCACGAAACCGATGAAAGCTCTGGGATTGGGGCGGTCCGGTTCTCAGAGGACGGGATCAATTGGAGAGATTGGGAAACTTACCGGGGCGGACCGAAGACCGTGACCCTCACGGGAGCAAACGGTATCCGGAAACTCTTTGCCCAGCTCCGGGACCGGGCAGGCAATGTGGGTGAAGTCCTAGAAGAAGAATTCATTCTCTATGCCCTTCCCACGGATGGCTCGCTTGTAACGCTTAAAACCGAGGAAGGATTTGTTCTCAATTATCTGGCGGGCGTTCTTTTCTCAGTTGAAAAACCCAACGAATACACGTTGATGGCTCCCGAACTTGATCTGAATCAAAATCTCATCGGCGGTGTGATTCTCTTTGAAAAAGGGGGAACTGCCTATTACAAAGAAAATAAAATTCAGTGGAATGAGACTCCTCAAAGGGATCGGTATTCTTACAACACTGAGGGAAGAGTGAACGAAATCCGGGATCGGAATAAAAAGGAAATCACCTTCTCTTACACACTCGACGCGAATAACCAAATTCTTTCCATCCAGGCCCAATCCGAGGGATTCACGAGCACCTATAATTCTCAGGGGAAGCTCCTTGAAGTCAGGAAGCAAAATCAAGACCGGCTTCTCTATGAGAATGGAACCCTAAGCTCGATTCACTTGGCCAACGGAAGCATCATCTCTTATACGCAATCCGCGCTTGCAAATGGGGGAACAAGAGTAACGCTTACTTCTTCCGCTCTGGAAGCTTATCCCCAATCCATTGATTACGACTTGCAAGGAGAAATCACGAAGATAGTCAGACAATCAGGAGAACAAATCCTTTTTGAAAACGGAGTTCCCGGCAAATTCATCGACCAGGACGGGACCGAATCCAGTTACAGTTACGAGGCAAGTTCTGCAGGTGATCTAACCGGACTTACTCTCACGAAGCTTAATTACGTCCAGCACTTTGACAACCAAGGGAATCTTTTTGCTATTGATCTTCCCACCACTGAAGGAGTTATTTTTGAGGCCGGAGATCAAACCCAAGTGAAGCGCTTTGAGGCTCAAGACGGAAAAATTACCAAAGTGATTTTGACAGATGGCACAGTCGTAGAACTTGGCGAAGATGGCTATGAGACAAATAGCGACCAGATTAAAAACGGCACGGTTCATTTCACGGATGGGTCCAAGGCCAAATATCAAGATTCAAAACTCGTTGAAATTATTACCAAAGAAGGCGTCAGTTACCAAATCGCTCTCCAGGGAGAAAATTATCTTGCCACCCAACTTGGAAATTCTTCTTCAAACCAAGCTACGCAATTTATCCTCGATCCAAATTTCAATGTTCTTGAGCTCGCTCATCCCAAAAACATCGTGAGGCTAAGGGACCATAAAACCGAGGAGATTCTTCCGAATTGCAATCCCGAACTAGATACGGATTGTGAGGAAGCGAGGTTCTTCTATTACCTTCCGGATAAAACCGTTGTTGTTCAAGGGAATTTCTCCACAAGGCCCGTGCTTGAAACCCTGAATCCCAATTTGGGGGTTTCTTATTCCGTTTCCACCTTTGACCTCCAGGGCCAGCCTCTTGGCATGAAAACCTATGAAGGGGCGAAGCTCACGCGCGTGGATTTCGCTTATGGAAAGATCCGTCATGTCTTTGAATGTAATCTCGATGAGACAGACTGCGAAGGAACTTTTGATTACACCTATGAGTTTGATGCTTTGGGAAATGAGACGACGGTTGTGGCTGAGCTCGCCACAGAAACAATCCGAAGGTATCGGAATAATCTTCTCGTAGAGGCCCTTAACAAAGACAACGTTCTCACAAGCTACACCCACGATTCTAAGAAAAGGGTCCTCACTTCCCAGATGACATGGCAGGGAAGAACCCTTGAATCATACAGCTATGAGTACGGCGAAGCAGTCCCCGCAGGGGGCGATGACGCGAATCAAAGAACAAAAATCACAGACACTGAAAATGTCACAAGAATCTATAATACCCAAGAAAAGCTGGTGGGCATCATCCAAGGCAATCAGGAATTTTCAATCCTTCACTTCACCCAGAATGGCGAAGAGCGAACGGCACAGGAATTAGTCCGCGAGACCCAAGATTCAGGCCTGGTCTTCCATTATCAAATGGGTGAGGTCACGAAGATCGAATACCCAGACGGAAGGATCCTTGAGGAAATCGTGGAGGATGAGAAAGAAGGAAAAATCTTCTCAGGCCTAGTCCGTTATCCCGACGGCACGTCAGAGCGGATCGTTAATGGCACCAGAGTCGAAATCAGAAGGCCGGATGGAAGCATCTGGGAATATGATGAGGGGAGGCTTGTAAGGCAAGTCGATACAACAGGTCGCACGTTCATTTACTGGTATGACTGGAATAATGTGAGGCTCTATGAGGAAGCCGCGGCTTCGACGTATCGCTATAACCTCCAAGGCCAATATCTCCAGACCGACTCCGGAACAGGGACGCCTCCCGCATCCCTTGATCCTTTGACTTGGTCGCTCGCGACAACTTCCTATAATGACCTCGCCACGAATCTTACGAAGACAAAAACGGATGAAACATCCGATCTCTTTAAAGCCAAGATCATTTCTTCACAAAATGGGCTAATTACGCTTGAGACAGTCCACGGCGACCAGCTCATTTACGAAAGCGGAAAACTCATTAGAGAAATCGAAGCTGGAACAGGACATATCAAGGAATATTCCTATGAGGGAGACACAGTCGTCCTAAAGGAATCCGGCTCCATTCAATCCTTCAATCTCCAAAAGAAGCTCTTCCGGTTTATGGATTTCAAAGGCAACGTCTTTGACGTAGCTCCGGTCCTTAATGGAAGTGAAACCACAGGCTACGACCTTGTCTCAGGAACTCTCACAGTAAGGCTCGATACAAGGGGAATCATCCAATCCGTTACGGGAGGAGCGGTCACTCAAAATCAATTCCTTAATATCCATTTTGATTTAGAAGACGTTCCTTCAAATCTCACGGATGTCACTATCCAAGGCTCAGCCACGATCCTTAAAGAGGGGAATTTCTCGCTCAGGCTCCAACAGGGAACAAATTTACAGGACATGAACCCGCCTCAAATCTATGTTTCATCGCCCAGAATCATTGACACCTCCAGTTACACCCTGGTCTATAAAGTGGATGGAGTGGAGAAATCAAAATCAGTTACTCTTGTTGAAGGCAAAAATCTTCTCACGATCGAGGAGACCGATCTTTCAGGCAACAAGACCACGCTTGAATATGAAGTGACTTATGTTCCCCCAATTCCTTTCGAGGAAAAAGACGGTCAACTGGTGATTGAAGCGGAGCACCCGCACGCTTCCTATATAAAGGGAGGACACTCCTGGGAATATGAATCTTCGATGAATGAAAAATCTGGCGTTGGTTACTTTGTGGCAGGCCCGAATATCGGGAAAACGAGAGATACCGATTACCTCACAAATAGCCCGGAGCTTCAATACAAAGTCCAGATCACTAATCCCGGGACTTACTATGTCTGGGTAAAAGGAACCGGTCCGAATGGAGCAAGCGACACAGTCCATGTGGGTTTAGATGGCCAAGCGATCGATACCGCAGACAAAATCAACTTCTGGCCGAACGGAAAATGGATTTGGTCGAAATCGACTTCGGATAAAGACGCCCTCGGAAAAAATATCCGGGCCACGATTGAAATCACAACCGCAGGAGTCCACACCTTGAATGTGTGGATGAGAGAAGACGGGTTTATCTTCGACAAGATCCTTCTCACGAAGGATCCTAATTTCGTTCCCCAAGATTTGGGCCCCAATGAAAGTTTCCGGAATTACACGCTACCAACTTCTAATCCGACTTCTCTATTCACTTCCCTTTTTGAGAATTACAAGTTGGCTCAAATGGCCTCCGAAGAAGTCATGTATTCGGTCTTTGATAAGGAGGGAAAGCTTGTTTACGCCGAAAAGGTGGATGGAACAGTCACCGAATACGTCCAAGGAAGAATCGCTTCTACCTGGGACAGAATCGGCAGACTCCTTCAGAGTTATGAATACGATTCAGAAGGGAATCCCGTGAAAATCAACCTTCATCGGATGAGGGATGAATTTCCCGCTAAGATTCAAACCGCAAGAGAAGAAGTAGAGAAACAAAAGAATGAAGCGCTCCGGGGTCTTGCCGAAGCGGAAACAAGTGCGGTCGAGCAAATCCAGCAAACCTACGGCGCTGAACGTTCCCGGCTTGAAGCCCAGCGCTCAAATCTTGAAGCGCAGCGTTACCAGACCCAATGCCAGAAAATGGCCTGTTTTGAACAGTGCCGGACCGTGGAAGTCCCGGGCGTTGCAAGCGCCATCGCCCAGGTGAATCAAGCTTTGTCTGACTTAAACGCTCAAGAGGCCCAGGCTTACGCCAACCTCAGAACGGAGGTCAGTGAAGCAAGGACTACGATTGATACCGAAGTCACAAAGGCCTTTACCACCATTGACGGCGAAGACAAGAAATTCAAAGACGAGATTCTCCGCCAGGAAATCTCGCCGGTCGTCTTCCATTATTACCGTAAGATCCTGGGACGTGACCCTAGCAAGGCCGAGTATGACCGTTGGATCGATGAGACGGATTTCAACGTGGGGCTCGATATCGCAAGGCTGAAGAACTTCCTCAACACCACCCCTGAACTTAGCCAGAGACAAGCCGAAGTTTCCCAGATTAAATCCCTGGTGAGCGGATTTGTGAATGATTACAAAGGAAGAACAAACGAAGATAAAATTTCTATCGCCCAAACCCAGTTGGGACTTCTTCCAGAAAACCTGACTTTCTTTACCTCCCAGGAAGCGGACAAAATCCTGGAGTGGGTCAATTCCCGCTCGCTTCATTTCGGCCAGTCTGCTTTTATCGCCCTTGAGAAAATGCTGGAGCAGGCCGGAATCAATTTCACAAGAGTAGAACTTGCAAAAAAGCTGATCCTTACCGACATCCTCACCGGCGTCATCAATCCCTTCGACGAAGGCGAACTATTGATTTCCCTTTTTTCCATGAAGCATGTGGCCTCACTCTACGGCCTTAACACCGAGGGACTTGAAATCCAATTTCCCGATTTAGCCAATTTTTATAACTCTCACCCTGGACACCGAATAATCGCCCACATCAATGGCGACCATTATGTGATTGTCACCGATATTAAGGATGGCAAAGTCACCTATATCGATCCCGGAGCAGGCCCAGAGGGAAATAACCAAATTATGGAAGTCACGCAGGAAGAATTCACAAAAGCCTGGGACGGGAATGTGTTGGTTACCGATACCACTTCTCAGG
>Ga0209515_10004267_pt1 | contig 19477 bp, 14 predicted proteins | sample Subgroupgradi54m_FD_187454 | JGI IMG/M metagenome (GOLD analysis project Ga0209515, IMG submission 187454) | Subsurface groundwater microbial communities from S. Glens Falls, New York, USA - GMW60B uncontaminated upgradient, 5.4 m (SPAdes)... ...
CTCGCGAGCCGCGGCGTCAAGCTGGTCGGCATCGACAGCCAGTCGGTCGACCCGGCCGCGAGCAAGACGCTGGACAGCCACCACCGCCTGCTCGCGCTCGATCTGCGCGTGCTCGAAAACCTGGTGCTCGACGAGGTGCCGGCGGGCGACTACGAGCTGATCGCCCTGCCCCTGAAACTGATCACGGCCGACGCGTCTCCGGTGCGCGCCGTGCTGCGGGAACTCTGATGACGACACGACAAGACCTGGCGCGGCTCGACGCCGAAGACCCGCTCGCCGCGCTGCGCGAGCTGTTCGAGATCCCCGAGGGCGTGATCTACCTCGACGGCAACTCGCTCGGCGTGCTGCCGAAGGCGACTGCCGCGCGGCTGCAGCAGGTGGTGCTTGCCGAGTGGGGCACCGGCCTGATCCGCAGCTGGAACACTGCCGGCTGGATCGATTTGCCGCAACGCATCGGCGACAAGATCGGCACCTTGATCGGCGCTGCGGCGGGCGAAGTGGTGGTCGCCGACTCGACCTCGGTGAACCTGTACAAGGCCTTGAGCGCGGCACTGATGCTCGCGCGCGCCGATGCGCCCGAGCGCAGGCTGATCGTCTCCGAACGCAGCAACTTCCCGACCGACCTCTACATCGCCGAGAGCCTGGCGCGCGAGCGGGGCTTCCAGCTGCGGCTGGTCGAGGCGGATGAGATTGCGGCGCAGCTCAACGACGAGCTCGCCGTGCTGATGCTGACGCACGTGAACTATCGCAGCGGGCGAGTCCACCGCATGGTCGAGATCAACGTCGCGGCGCACGCGGCCGGCGCGCTGGTCGTGTGGGACCTGGCGCATTCGGCGGGCGCGCTGCCGGTGAATCTGAAAGGCGACGGCTCGACCGAACAAGCGTCCGACTTCGCGGTCGGCTGCGGCTACAAGTACCTGAACGGCGGGCCGGGTGCGCCCGCCTTCGTCTGGGCCCACCCGCGCCACACCGCGCGCATGGATGCACAACAGTTGTGGCAGCCGCTGTCGGGCTGGCTCGGCCATGCCGCGCCGTTCGACTTCCACCCCGAGTACCGGCCGGCCAGCGGGGTGGCGCGCTTCATCTGCGGCACGCCGCCGGTGCTGTCGCTGGCCGCGCTCGAATGTGGCGTCGACACGCTGCTGGCGGCCGGGCCGCTCGGTGGCATGGCCGCGCTGCGGCGCAAGTCGCTCGAGCTGACGGGCCGGTTTATTCAACTGGTCGAGGATCGCTGCGCCGGCCACGCCCTGCAACTCATCACGCCGCGCGACCCGGCCGAGCGTGGCAGCCAGGCGAGCTTGGCGCGAGCCGATGGCGGCTACCCGATCATGCAGGCGCTGATCGCGCGCGGCGTGATCGGCGACTTCCGCGCCCCCGACATCCTGCGCTTCGGCTTCACGCCGCTGTACACCCGCTTCGTCGATGTCTGGGATGCGGTCGAGCACCTGCGGCAGGTGCTTCAAAGCGGCGAATGGCGCGAGGCGCAGTTCAACCAGAGGGCGGCGGTGACATGAGCACGAGCGAACGAGACCGAGCGCCCGGCCGCCCGAAGCCGGGCTCGGTCCCCGCGGGGGACCGGCCGCGGTACTCCGCGGACGAGGGGCTGTCATCTACGGAGAAGATCGTCGCCGACGAAGGCGCGCAGCTCGACTTCTCGAAGGACATGAGCTACGCCGACTACCTGCACCTCGACGAGGTGCTGAACGCGCAGCATCCGCTCTCGCCCGACCACAACGAGATGCTGTTCATCATCCAGCACCAGACCACCGAGCTGTGGATGAAGCTGATGCTGCACGAGCTGGGCGCGGCGATCCACTGCGTTGCCACCGACGATCTGGGCAGCGCGTTCAAGATGCTGGCGCGCGTCAGCAAGATCATGGAACAGCTGGTGCATGCGTGGGACGTGCTGGCCACGATGACGCCGCCCGAGTACTCGGCGATCCGCCCGTACTTGAGCAGCAGCAGCGGCTTCCAAAGCTGGCAGTACCGCTGCGTCGAGTTCATGCTCGGCAACAAGAACGCGGCGATGTTGAAACCCCACGCGCACCGGCCCGAGATCCTTCAGCGGGTCGAGGCGGCTTGGCGCAGCCCCTCGCTGTACGACGAGTCGCTGCGCCTGCTGGCGCGGCGCGGCCTGGCGATCCCGGCCACCTGCACCGAGCGCGACTGGACCCAGCCGTATGTCGCGAGCGACGCGGTCGAGCAGGCTTGGCTGGTCGCCTACCGCGCGCCCAAGCAGCACTGGGACCTGTACCAACTCGGCGAGGAGCTGACCGACCTCGAGGACACCTTCCGGCTCTGGCGCTTCCGCCACGTCACCACGGTCGAACGCATCATCGGCTTCAAGCGCGGCACCGGCGGCACGAGCGGCGTCGGCTACCTGCGCAAGATGCTCGACGTGGTGCTGTTCCCCGAGATCTGGAAGCTGCGAACGGATCTCTGACTTGTCGACCGGTGGCCTGACGACAGGCAGCTCCAATCTCCGTTCGGGCTGAGGTATCGAAGCCCTCGCTCGGTGCCGCAGCGACCCGCGTTCCGGGGCCCGGTGCCGTCGATATCCGTTCGGCCTGAGCTTGTCGAAGGCCCCGCTGCATCAGCCAACCTGCATTGTCGAGCGGGGGCTTCGACAGGCCCAGAGGCTGAGAGTTTTTCGTTGTGAAAACTCCATCTCCGTTCGGACTGAGCTTGTCGAAGTCCCACGCCGGCAGCGCGGGTGCTTCGACAAGCTCAGCACGAACGGGCTTTTGGGGACTTCAGAGAAAAACTCTCACTCTCTCAGCCCGAACGGGCTGGGGTGCCTGGGCGAGAACCTGCCCGCCTGCGGCGTGGCCCTGCCGATGACGAAATGAGGCCCGGCGGCCGCCGGGCGTGCCCTTCAGCCGGCTTTGCCCGAATAGGCCTCCTTCAGCGCCGCGATGTCGATCTTGACCATCTTCATCATCGCGTCGGCGGCACGCTTGGCCTGCGCCTTGTCGGGGTCGGACATCATCTGCCCGAGAACGGTCGGCACGATCTGCCACGACAGGCCGTAGCGGTCTTTCAGCCAGCCGCACTGCTCGGCCGAGCCGCCTTGCAACAGCGCGTTCCAGTAGCGGTCGAGCTCGGCCTGGTCCTCGCAGTTCACGACGAACGACACCGCGTGGTTGAACGGGTCCAGCGGCCCGGCGCTCATCGCGGTGAAGGTCTGGCCGAACAGGACGAACTCGACGATCTTCACCGACCCCGGTGGGCCGCTCGGCGTTTCGGTGGGCATCGCGGTGACCCGCGTCACGCGCGAGTCCGGAAAGATCGAAGCGTAGAACTTCGCGGCCTCCTCCGCTTCCTTGGCATACCAGAGGAAGGGGGTGATCTTTTGAAGGGCCATGTGAACTCTCCTGTCAGTGTGGGCTGTCGAAGGGCAGGTACGACGCCGGCCCGTCAAACCGCCGGCACGATCACCATCCACGACACGCCGAAGCGGTCGGTGACCATGCCGAAGCGCGGGCTGAAGAAGGTCTTGCCCAGCGGCATCAGCACCTTCCCGCCTTCGCCCAGCGCGGCGAAGCGACGATCGGCCTCGGCCTCGTCGGCCACCGAAACCGAGAGCGAAAAACCCTGAAAGTTCCCCGACTTTGCATCGGGCCCGTCGGACGCCATCAGCGTCGTGTCGCCGATGCTGAGGCTGGCGTGCATCACCTTGTCTTCGAACCCGGGCGCGCACATCTGCGGGTCGGGGCTTTCCTTCCAGCGCTTCAGCATCTCGACCTTGGCGCCGAGCGCACTGCGGTAGAACTCGATCGCCTGCTCACAGCGGCCGGCGAAGAAGAGGTAGGGCTGGACTTGCATGGGATCTCCTTGAGGTCGGTTCAGAAACGCGGGTATTTGTGTACACCGTCCACAAACCATAGCAGAGAGAATGGACGCTGTCCACATCGGAGATGTAATGACCCGCAGCACCTATCGCCATGGCGATCTGCGCCAGGCGCTGCTCGATGCCGGCGTGCAGCTCGCGCGCAGCGGCGGGCCCGACGCCGTCGTGCTGCGCGAGGCCACGCGGCAGGCCGGCGTGGTGCCCAACGCGGCGTACCGGCACTATGCGAGCCGGCATGAGCTGCTGCAGGCGGTGCGTTCGGCCGCGCTCGCGTCGCTGGCGGTAGCGATCGAGGCCGAGCTGGCGGCGGTGCGCCCGTCGCGCAGCCCCGCCGTCCGCGCGCGTGCCGGCCTGCGCGCCGTCGGCACCGGCTACCTGCGGTTCGCCCAGGCCGAGCCGGGCCTGTTCCGCACGGCGTTCTCGGTGCCCGACGAGTTGAAGGACGCTGCCGACCCGACCAAGGCGGGCGACAGCGGCCTGAACCCGTTCCAGCTGCTCGGCGCGGCGCTCGACCGCTTTGTCGAGGCCGGGCTGCTGCCGCGCGAGCAGCGCCCGGGCGCCGAGTACCTGGCCTGGTCGGCCGTGCATGGCCTGGCGATGCTCGTCATCGACGGGCCGCTGCGGGCGATGACCCGAGCGCAGGCGCGGCTGCTCGGCCAGCGGCTGCTCGACATGGTGGAGCAGGGTCTTTCCGCCAGCGGTAAATAGCGGCAGTTTGTCGCGCAGCCTGCCGCAGCGGGCGGTTCAGCGCCCGCGCCCACTGCCGATACCCCTTGCATGATTCTCGGCAGGTGGTTCCGCCGACCGCGCCCCCATGCGCGGCCACAGACGCTCGACGCCATGGTGTCGCGCGGGCGGGCGCGCCAGGGCCTCGTCGACCTGGCCAAGCGCGGCGACCGCGGCATCTTCGTTCACCTGCCGCTGTGGTTGCTGATCGCGCTCTGGAGCGAGCTGCTGGCCCAGCAGCCACTGTTCTGCCTGATCAACGCGCTGATCTTCTCGGCCAACATCGCAGCACGGCTGCTGCTGCGCCACCGCTTCATGGCGCTGGTGGAACGCGACTACCGGGTGGCGCGTCGCATCTACATGGTGCTGCTGCTGGCCAACTGCGTGCACTGGGGGGTGCTGACCGGCGCGGCCATGCACTTCCCGGCCCTGCACGGCGCCGAGACGCCGCTGCTGTTTGCGTCGGTGGGGGTCGGTTGTTCGGGTGCGCTGGGCCTCGCGATCAGCCCATTCGTGCGGCTGTGGTACCCGACTTGTGTGCTCGGGCCGATCGCCGTCGCGATGCTGACCGACCCGACCCCGCTGCACACGCTGTTGGCGGCGATGTCGTTGGTGCTGGTGCTCTACCTCTACAGGGGCTCGCAGGTCGTGCACGACGACTACTGGGACGCCGCCAACGCCCGCTTCGAGCTCGAAGAGCGGGCCCGCCAGCTCGAGGTGCTGAGCGTCACCGACGCGCTGACGCAGATCCACAACCGGCTCTACTTCGAGCACCGCCTGGTCGTCGAGTGGGCCCGCGCGGCGCGCGAGGCGCAGCCGCTGTCGGTGTTGATCGTCGACCTGGACCATTTCAAGAAGATCAACGACAGCTACGGCCACCCGTTCGGCGACCGCTGCCTGACCGCCGCCGCGCAGGCGCTGCGCGCCGGGCTGCACCGCGGCGGCGATGTACTGGCGCGCTACGGCGGCGAAGAGTTCGCCGTCCTGCTGCCCGGGGCCGACGCTCAATCGGCGCAGGGCGTTGCGGATCGGCTGCTGCAAAGCGTCGGCAGCATCGAGATGCTGCACGAGGGGCAGCCGGTGCGCCTGGCCTGCAGCATCGGCGTCTCGACGCTGGTGCCTGCCGCACTGTCGAGCCCATCGTCGGCCGTCAGCCGGGCCGACAAGGCGCTCTACCTCGCCAAGCAGCAGGGCCGCAATCGGGTGGTGATGGCGCCGGCGCTTTGAGCTGAGCGCAGACCGACCCCCTGGTCAACCCGCCGCGCAGACGGCTTCGCGCATTGCCTCCTCTCCCAGCTCCCCCTGGAGGAGAGGGAACAAGCCAGCGAGCCTGGATGCTTGGTCAGGAAGCCACCACCGACACGCCACGCCCGGTGAGCCGCAGCGACACCGCATCGCCGACCCGATAACGCTGCTCGGCCTCGCCGGTGACGACGAAGATCGGCCCGAGGCCGGTGTCGACGGTGAGCTCGTGGCAGTTGCCGAGGTAGGCCTGCTTGGACACCACACCCGCCACGCCGTCGGCGCCGGCCGCACCGAGCACCCAGGCCTCGGGCCGGATGGCGGCCTTCACCGGGCCCGGCGCCACGCTGTGGCGCGGCGTGATTTGCAGCGGCCCGACCCGCACCGAGCCGTCGTGCAGCGCCTCGCCGGCGAACAGCATCGCCTCGCCCATGAAGCCGGCGACGAACTCGCTCTGCGGGCGCTCGTAGAGGTCTTGCGGCGTGCCGGACTGGGCCACCTCGCCGTGGTCCATCACGATGATGCTGTCGCTGACCGCCAGCGCTTCGCTCTGGTCGTGGGTCACGTAGGCCACCGTGAGCGCGAGCCGCTGCTGCAGGCTGCGGATCTCGTCGCGCATCGAGCGGCGCAGCCGCGCGTCCAGGTTCGACAGCGGCTCGTCGAACAGCAGCACCGAGGGCTCGAGCACCAGCGCACGCGCGAGGGCCACGCGCTGCTGCTGGCCGCCCGACAGCGCGCTCGGGTAACGCTCGTCGAAACCGGTCAGGCCGACCGTGGCCAGCGCGGCGCGGGCACGGTCGGCCGCGTCGCGCCTGGCCACGCCGCTCACGTCGAGGCCGTACGAGACGTTGCGCAACACGCTCATGTGCGGGAACAGTGCGTAGCTCTGGAACACCATGCTGACATTGCGTTCGGCCGGGCCGAGCGTGGTCACGTCGTGGCCGTCGATCAGGATGCGACCCGAGCTCGGCGCTTCCAGCCCGGCGATCATTCGCAAGGTGGTCGTCTTGCCGCAACCCGAGGGGCCGAGGATGGTGGTGAGCGTTCCCTTGGCAACCGTGAACGAGACCGCCTTGACGACCAGCGGCGAGTGCGGCCCGCCGTAGCGCTTGTCGACCTGCTGGAACTCGATGCCGGCTGCAGTCATGGTGATGGGGGACGAGTGTGTACGCCGCGTGCAAAGGCGTCCATCATGGCGCAATGTTGGTTCGCCGTGCTGTCGCCCCGCCGCTGGCCGCCCATGTCGAGTGCCTGTGGGCGAGCGAACGCGGCGCGCTCGCCCACCCGCGCGAGCGCAACCTGCCGACCGGCCGCGCCGACCTGATCATCACGCTGCAGCAGGACCACCTGACACGCTATGCCGACGCCGCCGACCGGCAGGGCCTGCAGCTGCGCGGCGGGCTGGTGCAGGGGCCGCGCCAGCAGCATTTCCTGCGCGACACCTCGGCGCCGTCGTCGGTGGTCGGGGTGCAGTTCCGACCCGGCGGCGCGGCGGCGCTGCTCGGCGTGCCGCTCGGCGAGCTCGCCGGGCGGGTGGTGGCGCTCGACCCCCTGTGGGGCGCGCGTGCCGCGTCGCTGCGCGAGCAGCTGCAGGGTCTCGCCGGCGCAGCCCGGCGCCTGCAGGCGCTCGAAGCCTTCTTGCTGCGGCTTTTGCAGCGCCGCCGCGGCGCGCTCGCGATGAGCCCCGAGCTGCAATGGGCGCTGCGCGAGTTCGATGCGAACCCGGCGCTGGCGCAGGTCGAGCCGGTGCGCGCGGCCATCGGCTGGTCGGCGCAACGGTTCATCGCACTGTTCAAGCGCGAGGTCGGCCTGGCGCCCAAGCAGTACTGCCGGGTGCGCCGCTTCAACGCCGTCGTCGAACGGCTCGCCGCGGGGCGCGCTGCCGGCTGGGCCGAGGTGGCGCTGGACGGCGGCTACAGCGACCAGCCGCACCTGATCCGCGAGTTCAAGAGCTTCGCCGGCCTGACAGGCTTCGATCGCCTTCACCTTCGTGAACATCGGTCTGCCCGACGAGGCCACCGAACATGCGGCCGCCGCACTCGAGCTGTCCGACTCGATGACACGCCTGGATGTGCGCATCCGTGCGCTCAATGCGGTGGCGCTCACCAACACGCGGCTCGGCCACTTCCGCAGCGCAACGAGCGTGTACTCGCAGATCGTGCGCGAGGGGCGCGGCGTGGGCGGCGCGGCAGAAGGCGAACGCGGTCGGGCGATGATCAACCTCGGGGTCTGCCTGAACGACGAAGCGCGCACACTCGAGCCCGACGATCCGCGCCGCGCGCTGCTGCTGCGCCGCCAGATCCGCTGCAACAAGGCGGCGCTGACCGCCACACTGCGGCCCGGCAATTCGCTTGCCGCGATGCTGAACAGCCCCGAAGCGCTGGTGATGCTCGGGCGTCTCGACGACGCAGGCCTGCAACTCGCCGCGCTGGCGCCGCAGTTGCAAAGCAGCGACGACACCGAGCTGCGAGCCTTCGCGACCGGCCTCGACGCGCGCATCAGCATGCAGCGCGGCGACTGCGACACAGCTGCAGCGCTGTTCGCCCGCGCCATCGCGCAGTTCGATTCGGTCGATTCGCAAGACGAGGTGCCGATGCTCCTCGAAGCGCTGGCCCAGGCGCATCTGCGAGCGGCTGCGCGGGCGCATCGAAGAGTTCGACTGGGCCTCGATCCGCAAGGGCATGGCGGTCACCGTCAGCATCGGGCTCAGCGGCGACGTCTGTCCCGCGGACTTGACCGAAGTGCTGGCGCGCGCCGATGTTTGTCTGTATGCCGCGAAGAATGAAGGGCGCAACCGGGTGCGCATTGACGGGCGGTGACGACTGGCGGGGCCGACATGGGGTCGTGCGTGCCGGCCGCTTGGCGCCAAGCGCGGGACGGCAAGGCGCGGTGTCGCATTGCTGTCTTCACACTGGCTTGCGGTCTGTGCGCTTGCATTCCCAGGGAGGCGCGCGCCGGCACGCCGCTGTCATAACGCAGTCATAACGCACCGGAGCCTACAACCGTCGCGGAGCCCGACATCAGGTTGGACGCGGAGACTCACATGCAAGCGACTCGATCAGGCGATGCAACACCGACAGATTCGTCGCCCTCGCGGGGGCGCTGGCCGTTTGTCGCGGCCCTGATGCTGGTTGTCGCCGGCTGTGGCGGTGGCGGCTCGTATTCAACGCCGCCGCCGCCCGTCACAGCGACCGGCAGCGTCAGCGGTACGGTCGTGGTGTCGAGCACCGGGGCCGCGTTGACCGGCGTCGCGGTAACGTCGGCGGGCCGCTCGGCCAGCACCGCGGCCGATGGCAGCTACACATTGACCGAGGTTCCGACGGGTGACGGCAAGGTGATTGCCTTCGAACTGGCGGGCCATGCCAAGGGCGTGCTCGCCGTGTCGGTGGCCGCGGGTGCCACCACCCGCGCGAATGCCCGGCTGACGCCAGTCGGCGCGACGCAGAGTTTCGACGCGGCGACGGCGACCACGGTCGCGGTGACCGGCTCCCCGGCGCAGGTAAGCCTGCCGGCGGCCGGCCTCGTCACTGCCACCGGCGCCACGTTCACCGGCACGGTGACGGCCGAAGTCACGCCCATCAACCCGGCCAACGATCCGGCCAACATGCCCGGCAACTACACGGCGATGGCGGCAGGCAGCAATGCGCCGCAGACCATCGAGAGTTTCGGTGCGCTCAACGTCACCCTCAAGGATGGCGCCGGCAACGCGCTGAACCTGGCCGCCGGCAAGACGGCGACGATCCGCATCCCGCTGGCCACACGCTCGGCCAGCGCACCGGCGACGATCCCGCTCTTCTACTTCAACGAGACCACCGCCCTGTGGGTGCAGGAAGGCACGGCCACGCTGGCCGGCACCCCACCGAACCAGTACTACGAAGGCACGGTCAGCCACTTCACGTACTGGAACGCCGACCAGGTGACCGACACGATCCGCGTGATCGGTTGCACGCAGGACGACACGGGTGCCAAGGTTGCCAACGCCGAGGTCAGCAGCTACGGCAGCGACTATTCCGGCCGCAACACCGTGACCAGCAATTCCAACTGCGACTTCGCGGTCGCGATCCGCAAGGGCGGCGTGGCCAATGTCGTCGCGCAGCTCGGCAACCGCAGTTCCAGCCCGGCGCGTGTCGGCCCCTCGCAGGTCGACATCGTGCTGTCGGCCCCCCTGGTGCTGAGCCCGGGCGGTGCGCCGCCGCTGATCATCGAGCAGCCGCAGTCACAGACCGTGCAGGTCGATTCGTACGCGTCGTTCCACGTCGAGGCGGTCGGCTCGCCGGTGCTGCGTTACCAGTGGCAACGCGACGGGGTCGACATCGTCGGCGAGACCACGCAATTCCTGTACGTCTATCCGACGCGGGTGACCGACAACGCGGCCACCTTCAAGGCCGTCGTCACCAACCCGTACGGCAGCGCGACCAGCAACACCGTGGCGCTGAGCGTCAGCACCACGCCGCTGCCGCCGCTCATCACCGGGCAGCCGCTTCCGATCTCGGTGCAGGTCGGCGCGACCGCCACCTTCGCGGTCGCGGCGGTCTCGCAAGGCGGCTCGCTGAGCTACCAGTGGCGACGCAACGGCGGGCCGATCAGCGGGGCCACCGGCACCACCTACACCACGCCGGCCACCGTGTTGTCCGACAACGGCACCGCCTACAGCGTGCTCGTGTTCAGCAGCAACGGCACCAGCGTTTCGTCGAACGGCGCGATCCTCACGGTCGGCACGCCGACGCCGCTGGCCATCACCAACCAGCCGCAGGACACGAGCGTCAGCGTCGGCCAGAGCGCGAGCTTCAGCGTCACCGCGACCGGCGGCACCGCGGCGCTGACCTACCAGTGGCGGCGCAACGGCAGCAACATCGCCGGCGCCAACGCCGTCAGCTACACGACACCGCCGACCACGCTGGCCGACACCGGAACCACCTTCTCGGTGGTGGTCGGCAGCGCCAGCGAATTGGTGACCAGCAACAATGCGACCCTGACCGTCACCCAGCCCACGGGCGGAAACGGCTACTACCTGCTGACCTCGGCCGGGCCGATGGTCGACAGCACGATCACCTTCGCCAACGGGACCCAGCCCCTGCCGACACAAGCGGTGGTGGCGATCAACACCGCGGCGCCGAACAGCGGCGCGGTGACGGTGGAGCCGGCGGGCCAGACCCGATTCCTGTTCAGCAGCGTGATCGAGGGCACGCTCAACGGCAGCCAGATCACCAACCTGCGCAGCCGCCTCGGCACGTACTTCAAGGGTGGCAGGATCTACAAGGTCGACCAGGTGGTGGCCAACGGCACGCTGCCGACGCCGCAGCTCGTCTCGGCGCTGGCGACGACCCAGGTGTGCGGCGACAGCGGGATCGCCTCGTCGCCCACCTATGCGAATGGCAACAACCTCGCCAACCCGCCGGGCAGCTGGTTGTTCCTGCGCGGCCCGGGTGCCGACAACCTGTGCAACACCGCCGACGACAACTACTGGGCGGTGCGGCTCGACATGGTGGCCACCGACCTCGCGCGCACGCTGCCCGGCGAGCCCCAGGTCGACATCGTCGCCACCAACGGCGCGTACGCCGGCGTCGTGGTGCGCGACGGCAACCAGATGCGGCGCTCCGACGCCGACATCAACAACGTGAACACGCTGCTGTTCACCATCGATGCCACGAGCTACACCAACCTCGGGCGAACCTTCGGCAGTTCCGCACCGGGCTTCTGGCTGTTCATCGAAGGCGGCAAGCTGTGGGGCGTCAACCTCGCCACGCCGGCGACCCGGGTCGAACTGGCCACCCTGGCCGCGGGCGAGTCGAGCTCGCCGGCCATCGTCTCAGACGGCGGCAGCGTCTTCGTCGGCCTGAGCACCTCGACCGGTGCGCGCGTGCTGCGCGTCAATGAAAGCCTGACCAACACCACCACCGTCGCCACGCTGAACCAGCCGCTGGTCAACATGGCGCTCACCCTCACGCGGCTGGTGATGCAGACGCAGGGCAGCCCGGCAAATCTGCTGTCGGTGGAAAAGGCCGGCGGTCCGATGACGACGCTGGTCAGCTTCGGCGCCGGCGTCATCCCGGGCCTGTTGCTGACTGCGGGCGAAAACGTCTACATGGCGCAGTACCAGTTCGGCATGACCGGGGCCAGCGTCAGCACGCTGGTCATCGGCGGGGACGGCAGCAATCCCGTGACGCTGGTCTCCACCGACATCAAGCGCGGCGTGGCACCCGCCACCGTGTCGCTGGCGGTCGGGCTCGGCAGCAACTACGCGGTGATACTGGCCGACGGCGTGACCAGCCTGACGAGCAACGCCGGGGCCACGCTGCGGGTGGTCAACGGCGCGACCCGCGCCACGATCGTCACCTATGGCAGCTTGCCGGCGTCGCCCGACGGCCCGGTCTATGCCGCGACCGGCGACCCCTTGCAGTATGGGCAGAGCGGCCTGTTCACGTTCATCGATGTCACGTCGGGGTTCGGCAACCTGTATTACTTCAAGAGCGACGCGGCCGGGCTGATTCGGGTCACGAACTTCTAGCCGGCCTTGAGCCTTTCACATTTCATGACACACCACCGTTCGCACTGAGCTTGTCGAAGTGCCCGCACCAGCGTGCCCGCTGGCTTCGACAAGCTCAGCCCGAACGGAGCTTCAGCAACGCAGCATGCACCGGGTTGCGGTGCAGGAAGCTGTCGCGGAACTCCGGCGGCACCGCGTGTTGCGCGCGGTCCGTGAGCCAGGCCGCCGCGCGCTGGGCTTGCAGCGCGGCGGCCGCGGCACAACCCAGGGATTGCAGCGCCTGGGCCAACCACAGGCCGGCGAGCGGCGTCACTGCGCCGATGTCGCCCTGCAGCAGCGCTTGCTCGGCGAGCGCGACGCTGGCGTGGGCCGAGTGTGTGTCGCCCTCGCGCACAGCCAAGCGGGCGCACAAGGCGTGCAGCGGGGCCAGCTCCAGGCGCAGGCCCTGCGGTTCGCAGCTTGCGATCAGCCCTGCACACTGGGCCGACGCGAGCTCGGGCTCCCGGGCCTGCCCGGCCACCAGCACCAGCTCGCAGGCCTGCAGCAGGTTTTCCGAGCGCAGTGCGTCCGCCACGACGAGGGAGGTTTCGATTCCGCTACCGATCGCAAGGCCGTAGCCCCAGCGCAGCGCCTGCGCGCGGTGGCGCTGGCGCGCCGAGTGTTGCGATGCGACGGCAAAGGCTTCGATGTGGCGGTGCGCCAGGTCGGGCCGACCGAGATCGAGGTAGATGCCGGCCAGCGCCGCGGCGAGCAATTGTTCAGTGTCGCTTTGCGCGGCGAGCCGCTGCTGCATCTCGTTCACGATGGCCAGCGCTTCGTCCCAACGGCCGCAGCGGCGCTGCACATCGGCAACGTACCAGGTGGTCCGTGCGAGTTCGCCGCCGATCATGTCGGTGGCGCGCAGCGCCTCCAGGGCTCGGCCGGCCGAGATCCTGGCGGCACCGACACAGCCGAGGCCGAGTTCGCTGTCTGCCTGTCGCATCATCAGTATCGCCAGCATGTTCGGGGAGCCTGCATCGAGCACCCGCTGCAGCGCATCACGCTGCCGGTCCAGCGCGAGTCGGGCCTGCCCCGTCCACAGCAGCACGGTGTGCAGACTCAGCTCGATCACCATCGCACGCTGCGCGCGGCCCGCGCCGTGCAGCAGCGCCACGGCTGCCGCCAGGTGCTGGGCCGATTCGTGCAGGCGGCCGTCGTGGGCCGCGTAGTACCCCTTGGTGTAGCGGCATTCCGCCTCGATCACACGATCGGCGCTGGCGATTGCCAGGGCCAGTGCATCGTCGATGCGCGCCAGGCAACCGGCATGGTCCGAATGGTGATGGAAACTGATGCTGCGCATGAAGGCCAGGCGGGCACGCTGCGACGGCGTGTGGGCGAGCGGTGCAAGCTTTTCGACGGCATCGTCCAACACCGCCCTGGGCCCGAGTTCCTCGATCGCCCCGGCGCAATCGAACAGCAGATCGAAGGCCGCATCAGGCTGCCCACGCGCCAACTCGATGGCCGCGGCCCGCAGATAAGCATCGCGCGTCTCGCGGCTGCGCCCGAGCTGCCAGGCCTGGCGTGCGGCGGCCGCCAGATGCGGCACCGCCGCGGCTTCGTCGCCCGCACACAGCCAGTGGTGCGCCAGCCGCGCCGCGCTCGCACCATGCTGCGCGAGGTGCGCCGCGACCCGCCCATGCAGCACCCGCGCGATCGGCTCAGGCAGCAGGCGATGCGCAGCCTCGCCGATCAGGTCGTGCATGAAGCCGCGTGCATCGAGCAGCCCCTGGCGCTCGAGCGCATGCCATGCATCGGCCAGCTCGAGCACATCGCGCCGGCTCACCGCCGCCGCCAGCTCGGGGTCGAAGTCGCTGCCCGCAACGGCGGCGATGCGCACCACCAGCAGGCCATCGGCCGGCAGCGCCACCAGCCGCTGTTCGAGCAGCTCGGTCACCCGCGTGGGGGCTTCGAGCTTGTCGGCGCGCAGGTGGCCGTGTTTTTCGAGCGCGTGGCGGATGGTTTCCAGCAGGTGCAGCGGGTTGCCGCCGATGCGCCGCACCAGCGCCGCCGCGACGGCGGGCGCATCGACCAGCGGCAGCGCCAGTGATTCGACGAAGGCCTGCACCGCGCCGGCAGCGAGCGCTGGCAGCGATACGCTCGCAGCGTCGCTGCGCCGGTTCAGGCTGGCGATGCGCGCCGCCGCAATGTCGCCGTCGACCCGCGAAGCGAAGCCGAAGCGCAGGCCGGCCAGCGCGGGCCAGGCCAACAGCTCCTGCCAGATGTCGACGCTCGCGTCGTCGGCAAATTGCAAGTCGTCGAGCACGAGGGCGACCAGCCCCTGCGCGAGCGCCGCTCGCAGCAGGTCGACCAGGATCGGCGCCACCGCCTGCACCGTCGGCGCCTGCCCCTTGCCGGGGCCCGACATCTGCGCGATGAAGCGTGCGTAGGCCGGCACGGCCCCGAGCTCGGGCCAGCGTTCGCTCAAGCGATGCACGAGGCGGTCGAGCGTGGCCAGTGGCACCTTGTCGTCACCCGGCCGGGCGCGCAACACCAGCACGCCGGGCTGCGTTTCGGCCATGGCATCGAGCAGCCGGCTCTTGCCCGCCCCCGCCTGACCGGTGACGACGAACAGCTGCCGAGCGGCCCAGGCGTTGGCCAGTTCGGTCAATTCGGCGGCCCGGCCGATGAGCTGCGGCGGGCGCAGTGCCGACGCGGGCAATGCCTGGCCGGGCAACCAGGCGTGCGCAAGCGCCTGCTCGATGGTCCGCAGCAGCGCCATCGTGTCGCCGGACGGCCGCGTACCCACCTCGTCCTTGAGCGTGCGTTCGCAGTCGTCGAAGGCGAGCAGCGCGGCCGCCCGGTCACCCCGCAGGTAGTGCAGTCGCATCACGTGGCGGTGCGCCGCTTCGCTCAAACGATCGAGCCGCAACAGGGCTTGCGCCACCGGCAGCGCGGCCGCCAGCTCACCGGCGTCTTCGAGGGCCCGGACCTGGCGCTCCAGGTCGCGACGCATGCTGTTGACGCGGCGCTCGCGTTGGCTGCGCAGCCAAGCGTCGAGCGCGGGCGCGTCGGGAAAGTGCAACTCGCCGAGCACGCCCTCGGCATCGGCCAGGTCGTGTTCCACGCCGTCGGCCAGACGCAAGGCAGCGGCGCCGGCCACCAGCTCGCCGCAGTGCCGCTTCAGATGGAAGAGCCGCTGGCGCAGCGTGTTGCGCGCTGCCACAGGGTCGCTGAGGGGCCACAGCAGTTCGGCCAGTTGCGAGCGTGGGGTCGGGCCCTCGAGCGCCAACCAGGCCAGCAACGCCGCGTCGCGCGGCGCCAGCGCACTGCTCGAACCATCGGCACGCGTGGCCAGCGCGAGGTCGGCGAGTTCAAGGTGCATCGCTGCCTGGGCGGGGGCACGCGCGGAGCGTGGACCGCCGCTGTGGGGGTGTGGCTGCGATCGTACCCCTGAGGTCGCATGGCCCTTTCGGTCGACGCTCACGGTGGGTGCAACTCCTTCCGATGCACTTGCGAGTCCTGCCAGACGAGACCGTCTTCATGCAGTTCTCCGACAAGGTGTCAGTGCAGACGCGGTTGTATCGGGGGTCCCGTTATGAACCCGTTATTGAGTCGATGTCCGGTTTTCCCGCGCGAACGCGGTCTTGGGGGTGAAGGGCACCGGCCCGCAAAGCCGGTTCCACCCAACCGATCACCATCCAAGGAGGTCCCATGCCCGCGCGAATCCCACGCATCTTCAGCCTGGTCGGCACGGCCTTGCTGCTGCCGGCCTGCGCCGCCGCCGCGCCGTACACCATCGTCGACCTCGGCGATCTGCCCGGAACGACGCAGCCGCTCGGCGCCATCTCGATCAACAACCGCGGCCAGGTCACCGGCCACACCTACATCGGCGGGTCGCATCATGCGTTCCTCTGGTCTCCGGCGCAGCCCAACGGCCCAACCGGCAGCATGATCGACCTGGGCGTGATCAGCGACCCGCTGATCTACATCAACAGCTTGGGCCAGGTGGCCTTCAACGGCGGCCTGCAGGGCGTCGGCGGCGAGGTGGCGTTCCTCTGGACGCCGAGCACGCCCAACGGCAGCAGCGGCAGCGCAGTGCCGGCGGTGTCGACCACATTTCCGTCCAGCGTCTTGGGCTTGAACGACATCGGCCAGATGGTGGGCCGCATGTACCCGGGCACCGCGTTCTTCTGGACGCCGCTCACACCCAACGGCAGCTCCGGCGTCACCAACGTCTACCAGGCCTTCGGTTCGAACGGGCCGTACTGGGGACCGGGTTATGGCAACTTCGGCGCGGCCACGGCCATCAACAACGCCGGGCAGGTGGCCGGCTACGCCATCTTCGACTTCTACGGGCGCGCCTTCATCCACCAGAACCCGCCGGCCAGCTTCCCGCCGGTGTCACCCTACGACTTCGGCACGATCGCCCCTGCCGATCTGCTCGAACCTTTCCAGCCCAACAACCAGGAGGGCGCCAGCGGGCTGGGCTCGATCAACGCGTCAGGGCATGGCGCCGGCAGCCGCGTCTTTGCCAATTCGCTGGGGCAGGTGTGCAAGCTGCCCGTGTACTGGGACGGCAGCAGCTTCCGCGGCATCGGCACCGCCTGCAGCTACACGGCCAACGCGATCAACAACCACGACATGGTGGTCGGCCAGACGCTGCTCGCCAACGCCAACGGCGAGTCCGGCGGCTTCCTCTATGCGAACGGCGTGATGACGGAGTTGCGCACGCTGATCGACCCGTCGCTCGGCTGGCGCATCGTCAACGCCACCGGCATCAACGATGCGGGGCAGATCGTCGGCGTCGGCAACCACAACGGATCGATTCGCCCGTTCCTGATGACCCCGGAGCCGGTGCCGGTCGACGTGAGCTCGCAGGTGCTGGTCAACCCGCTCGGCCGGCGCTGCGTGAAGCCCAAGTGCTGGCAGACGATGGTTCTCACGAACAACGGCGCGAACAGCGTCAACGGCCCGCTGTCGCTGGTCATCAACTTCAGCGGCCCGGGCGTGACGCTGGCCAATGCAAGCGGCACCACGAGCGTCATCACCCCCGCGGGCCGGCCCTACATCGACGCGCCGGTGGTGTCGCTCGCGCCCGGCGCGTCGGTGAACCTGAACCTGGTCTTCGACGATCCGAGCGGCAACCCGTTCTCGTTCACCAAACAAGTGCTCGCCGGGCCCGGCAAGCGCTGACACAACTCACATCCCTTCAGGAGGACGTTTCGATGAACACCCCATCCACCTCGTCGGCCGTACGCCAGCGCGGCCGCTTCGGCGCCGCGCTGCTGCTCACGCTCTGTGCCGCCGCAGCGGCGCATGCCGCGCCCATCGCCTTCCATGTCGAGCTCGACACCAGCATCCTGCCCGGCCATGCCGGCGCACCGTTCGCGCTGTTGTTCGAGCTCACCGACGGCAGCGGCAGCGGCGACGCCAACAACACGGCGAGCCTGTCGAACTTCAGCTTCGCGGGCGGCGCGATGCTCGGCGCACCGGCGCTCGACGGCGGCGCTTCCGGCTCGACGTCGGCCGGCATCACCCTGACCGACACCGCCTTCCTCAGCGCCTTCACCCAAGGTTTCAGCGCGGGCGCGAAGCTCGGCTTCGACGTGAGCCTCAGCACCGCCGGCGACGCCGGGGACACGCCCGACGAGTTCTCGTTCTTCGTGCTTGACGCGAGCGGCGCGCCGCTGCCGACCACGGACTTCGGCGGCTCCTTCCTGCTCGTCGACATCAACTCGTCAGCGCCGCAGGTGGTGAGCTTCGCCGCCACCGGCGCCTACGCCGCGATGGGCGCCCCGCTCGTCAGCGCGATCGGCGGCCCGACCCCGGTGCCGGAGCCCGGCGCGGCGTGGCTGATGGCCTGCGGTCTCGCCGCCGTCGCCTGGCTGGCACGGCGCCGCCGGGCTTGAGCGAGGCGTCTGGCGCTTGTTGCGGCGCTGCCGACGTCGACCGACACGATTTCCCTCGACACCCACTTCAACTCAGGAGGTTCCCATGTTTTCCTACCCCTCATCGAAACCGCTCCTCGCGGCCGTGCTGTTGGCCGCCTCGTTGTCAGGCGTCTCGGCGTCCGCGGCATCTGCGCCGCTGGTGTTGGACGATTTTTCGTCGCCCACTGCCCCCGTCGCCGGCAACCCGACAGGCGCCGGTGCGCAGTTCTTCGACCGCACGTTCGCGAGCTTCGCGGGCGTGGCCGGTCAGGTGCGCGAAGTGACCTACAACCTGTATTCCGATCCTTCGTCCAGCGGCGCCTTGCTGTCGCTGGGCGGCGCCGCCGCTCGGGTCGATGCCGGCCCGGGCGCGCTGGGCGAGTTCCTGTTCGACTATGGCGCGTTCACGCGGCCAAGCGGCAACCCCGCGATCGGCGGGCCGAACCTCGGACTCGACCTCAGCGCCTACAACGACCTGCAAGCCGTCTTCTCCGGCGTGGGCAAGGGGCTGAACGTCGTTGTCACGCTGTTCACCAGGGCACCGCACCTGATGCCGAACGGGCAGCCGCTGTACTACCTCGAGTCGGGAGTCAACATGACGCCGGCCACGCCGGGTGGTCCGATGACGGCCGACCTGTTCTTCGACAGCCGCAACCCGATCGCCGGCACAGTCGCGCCGTACTTCAACTTCTCGCAGGTCGACGGCATCTTCTTCGAGATCGACCGCTCGGGATTTGCACCGGGCGACAGCTATGCGCTCGACACCTTGCAGTTCACGCAGGCGGTGCCTGAGCCGGCAGCGCCGCTGATGCTGCTCGCGGGGCTCGTGCTGCTGGCCGCGTTTGCGCGCCGCCGTGTCTGAAGCGATGTGCCCCGGGCCGTGTCAAAAGATGAACGGCACCGGCTTGGGCAACACCGCGCCGGTCGTGGCCGTCAGCCGCTCGCGCGCTTCGCTGTCGAGGCGCTCGGCTTCGGCTGGTTTTCCGGCTGCGCGCAGCGCTTCAGCGCGCACCACTTGCACCAGCAGGTGAATCGGGTGCTCGGGCCTGGTGACTTTTCGCAGGTGCTCTTCGGCCTGCGCGATCAACTGTTGCGCAGGCTCCGCGTGTCCGCCCCGTGCCACCGCGAGTGCCTGGGTCAACTGGGCCAGCGCGACATACATGTCGTGGCCCAATGCACTCGCGTCGTAGATCTTCTCGGCTTGCCGGGCCGATTGCGCGGCCTCATCCAGGCGGCCTTGCGCCAGCTGCGCACCCGCAAGGA
>Ga0209515_10004270_pt1 | contig 19469 bp, 14 predicted proteins | sample Subgroupgradi54m_FD_187454 | JGI IMG/M metagenome (GOLD analysis project Ga0209515, IMG submission 187454) | Subsurface groundwater microbial communities from S. Glens Falls, New York, USA - GMW60B uncontaminated upgradient, 5.4 m (SPAdes)... ...
ACAATTCGCCTTTCAGTGACTCCTTCGTCTTTCTTAAAATCGCGAAGGTCTTTAATTTCGGCTATTTCGTGCTGTCGCAAAAGACGAATTCCACCCGACGAGGCAGTAATCCGTAAGGCTTTGAGGATGAATGGCTCTTCAAAATGAAGCCCATAACTTGCTACAGTTTTTTCATCGTTTCTATCTTCCCAGAGTAGTTTAAGCCTGCCTGCAATTGAACCTGAGCTTTGAAGTCTGAAACTTTCCTGTTGAATTGCCCACCATCCAATTTCACCCAATTCTTCTCGAGTTTCGCGGAAAAGTCCATTGAGGATGTCTTCTTTGGGTTTTACTTCTCCATGTACGGTTATTTGGCAACCACCCGGCCATGATTCAGGTCGCATGGTTTCATGATTGAATTCGCCGCGGCGTTGTAGGACAGCAATTATTTCGCCATTGAGCTCCGTTGTTATTAACAGACCGACTTCAGTTTTAATAATTACCTCGCTTTCGTGTTTGTGAATACGGTATTCGGTTTTTCTCCTTGTTATAAATTATCACGATAATGGTTTTTGTCAATAAAGACAAACCGACTCAAGTCGTTAATTAAAGACGATTAAGACTGGACTTTTTTTCGAGCAAACCCACGTTTCTTTTTTGGCTCAGCAATAATAGCGAGAGCCTCTGCTAGTTGTATTGTATAGACATCGTGAGGCGGTTTGAGAGATCGAAAATCCCCGTCATGCATAACGTAGGGACCAAACCGGCCAATTGAAGCAATAATCGGTTTGCCGGAAACAGGGTGAGGCCCGAGGTCTCGCGGCAAAGTTAAATAGACAAGAGCTTTTTCAAGCGTTACATCTTCTAGTTTCATATCTTTTGGCACACTGGCGCGGCGAGGTTTTTTATTCTCCTTCGTTTTTTTACCAACTTGGACATAAGGTCCAAATCGTCCGTCCATGAGGAGAATTTCAAGATTTGTTTTTGGATCTGTCCCCAGCACTTTTTCTTTTTGAATTTCTACGCCGTCAATGGTAAGTGCCCCTTCGCAATCAGGGAAGCGTTCACAACTTAAGAATTTGCCAGTGCGGCCAAGTTTAATGATCATAGCGCTTCCACAGACAGGACATTTAAATTTAGGATCAGCCTTGCCGAGGTCGGTAGCTTTGGCGAGCTTCTCTTTCGATTTTACTTCTTTTGAAAACGGCGTATAAAAATCTTTCAACGTCTTTTCATATTGTTTTTTGCCGGTGGCAATATCATCCAAACTGTTTTCCATGTCGGCAGTGAAGGTGTCGCTGATATAGCCGCCAAAATTTTCTTCGAGGAATGATGAAACCACTTCGCCTGTGTCAGTAGGTTTCAATGCTTTGTTTATTTTTTCAACATACCCGCGTGTTTCGATAGTTCGAATGATCGAAGCGTACGTGGAAGGCCGGCCGATGCCGCGTTTCTCCAATTCTTTAATGAGACCAGCTTCCGAATACCGTGGCTTGGCTTCTGTTTCCTTTTCTTCCGATTTTATTTCACGGAGATTTACATTTTCCCCTTTCGACACTTTAGGCAGTTCGACATCTTCACCGCGTGCCGCCGGGTCTGCCAAAAGCCAGCCCGGTGAGAGAACCCGACTGCCATTTACATGAAAATCAGGAATAGAGCCCTTGTCGACTTCGGCAATTAATTTTGAGCGCATGATTTTTGCCTCAGACATTTGCGAAGCGACTGTTCTCTGCCAAATAAGTTTGTAGAGTCTTTTCTGTTCGTCGGTTGTGCCGGCAGAATCTTTTGAAAGATGAGTTGGGCGAATGGCTTCGTGCGCTTCTTGGGCATTTTTGCTTTTTTTGGTAAAGGTGCGTGGTGTAAATAATTCCTTGCCAAATTTTTCAGTGACCACTGCTCTAATGCCGCTGAGGGCTTGTTCGCTCAAGTTGGTGCTATCCGTGCGCATATAGGTGATGTGACCGGCTTCGTATAATTTTTGGGCAATACCCATGGTGCGTGATGGGGCAAAACCGAGGCGCGAACTGGCCGCTTGTTGGAGAGTTGAAGTGATAAATGGTGAGCGGGGAGAACGCTTGGCTTCCGTCTCTTCAATATCTTTGACAGCCCAACTGCCTTTTTTGCCTTTTTCTAAAATGGTATCCACCTGCGTTTTATCCCGCGGCTCAACGGAACAGGTAAGGGTAAATTGTATGCCACCTTTGCTTTCCACATCTGCGGTAATGACCCAAAATTTTTCAGGTTTAAAAGCCCGGATTTCCCGTTCACGCTCTACTAATATGCGCAGTGCCGGCGATTGAACGCGGCCGGCAGAAAGGCCGTAGCGGACTTTTTTCCAAATAATGCCGGAAAGATCGTAGCCGACAAGGCGGTCTAATACTCGCCGCGCCTCTTGGGCGCGGCGAAGATTTTCATCAATATCTCGCGGGTGCCGTATGGCTTCTTGGACGGCCTCTTTTGTAATTTCATGAAAGACAACCCTTCTTACTTTCGGATTTGGTGCTTTGGATTTGGAATTTTCCAAGCCAACAGCTTGGACTATGTGCCAGGCAATGGCTTCGCCTTCGCGGTCGGGGTCGGTTGCGAGTAGCACCTCATCAGCTTCATCGGCAAGCGCTCCGATTTCTGAAACTATTTTTTCCTTACCTTTGGAAATTTCGTAGTGGGGTATAAAACCCCCGGGAATATCGATTGCCTTCTTATTTGATTTTGGCAAATCACGAACATGCCCCACGCTTGCGCGCACGGTATATTTATTATCCAAATATTTTGAAATTGTTTTCGCTTTTGCAGGCGACTCGACAATTAAAAGCTTCATGTTGCATTAAGTAATACCACGAAAACAATTAAAGATGCAAACTGGGGAAAAGAAATAGCGCCATTTCGACCGGAGTCAAAATGGCGCTATGGGCCAAACTTCAATTTGTTGGTAAAAGGGTGGTTTTTCATTACGATATCGCTTTCGCGCGGGGCGTCCCCGGAAAGACACCTTTTTTATCTCCCACCTAAAGCTACGCAGTCAGCAACTCTTATCCGTCCAGAACCGGGGAATCGAACCCCGATTTCTCATAAAGGTGAGTGACCGCCTTTTTGAGTTTTACCATTAAAGTTCTGTTGTTTACGCCCAGCAGGATACCCTATCAAAGATTTCTTTATTTTGTCAAACAAGACGGATCTCTCCCATGCTTTCTATGATCAATCCTTTAATTTCCATAAGCGAGAGCAGAGCGTTGATTTCACTGGTTTTCATTTCAAGTGTATTGATAAGATCCTCGCGCTCGCGGGGTTCGGTGAGCAACTCAATAATTTTCATTTCTTCGGGGCTACAGTCGGAATAGTTTTTAGGGGTAAGTTTATTATTTTTAGTTTCGAGATGGAGAGCTTCAAGAATATCTTTAGCGTTCCGTACTGGTGTTGCACCGAGCCGGATAAGCATATGTGGTCCGGCTGATTGAGATGAGAAAATACTGCCGGGTACGGTTAAAACATCGCGGTTGTATTCAGTAGCCAAACGAGAGGTGATAAGAGTTCCTGATTTTTCTTCGGCTTCGATAACAAGAACGGCGTGACTCATGCCGGCCATGATTCTGTTGCGTTGAGGAAAGCTCCACGTGGTGGCTTTAAAGGTTGGTTCGAATTCGCTTAAAAGGCATCCTCCTGCCTCTATAATAGAGTGGGCAAGCGTTCGATGAGAGCTTGGATAGAGCACTTTTTCATCAAGGCCTGAACCTGGTACTGCTATGGTCGTAAGTCCTGCCGCGAGGGCAGAGCGGTGAGCAATACCGTCAATGCCAAGCGCAAGTCCCGAAACAATAGTGATTGGGTTTCCGGTGAGACCTTCAATTAAAAACTCACAGACTTCTTTGCCATAGCCAGTATATTTTCGCGACCCCACCACGCTTAAAAATTTTTGATTCCAGTCGGGAAGGTGTCCTCGATGATAGAGTTTCTTTGGCGGGTCCGTAATTTCCTTAAGGAGAGGAGGGAACTCTCTTGGGGTGAGAATTTTAAGTTCCACTGTCATTTATTTATTGTAGCATTCTTGGTACAATCATACGAAGTAACGAATTAGTTACGAATTGCTAAGGCCATGCGAATCAACGAATACCTAAAAATCCGAACTCTCTCCTAAACCCTACCCCCTAAACGCTAAACCCTTCTTCATATGCTCGATATCAAATTCATCCGTGAAAATAAGGACTTGATTCAGACAGCAATCAAGAATAAAAAACGAGATATTGATCTTGATGAATTAGTGCGTCTTGCTGATGAACGGAAAGCAGTTAAGCAAAAAGTGGATGAGGTCAATCATAAGCGAAATGAAGCGGCAAAAAATCGCAACGTTGAGGAGGGTGGCAAATTAAAACTGGAGCTTGAAGAATTGGAAACTTCTTTCACGGATCTCGATAAAAAGTACATGGCACTCATGCTCAAGATTCCGAATATTCCTTCGCTCGATACACCAATCGGACCCGATGAATCGGCAAATAAAGTGATACGGCAGTGGGGCGAAAAACCGGTATTTAATTTTAAACCAAAAGAACATCACGAACTCGGCAAAGCTCTCGATCTTATTGATACCGAAACGGCTGCTGCTGTGTCAGGACCACGGTTTGGATATATAAAAGGAGATCTGGCTCTGCTTCAAATTGCTTTGCTTCAGTTTTCTCTTGATATTTTAACTAATAAAGAAAAACTCGAAGAAATTGCCAAAGAAGCAAACATTTCCGTACCGGTGACACCGTTTACATTCGTTATCCCGCCGGTGTTCGTAAAACCGGCAGTGCAAAATCGCATGGCCCGTTTTTTGACTCCCGAAGAGCATTATATGTTTCCAAATGATGATTTGATTCTTATAGGAAGTGCCGAGCATACACTTGGACCGATTCACATGGATCAAATTATTGACGAGAAAAATTTACCCATTCGCTATGTTGGCTATTCAACCGCATTCCGGCGTGAAGCGGGCAGTCACGGCAAAGATGTAAAGGGAATTATCCGTCAGCATCAATTTGACAAGCTCGAAATGGAAACATTTTGTTTGCCTGAACAATCGCTTGCCGAACAGAATTTTTTGGTAGCCATCCAAGAATCCATTTTGACTGCCCTTAAATTGCCGTATCAAATCGTGGCGGTCTGCAGTGGCGACATGGGTTTTCCGGATTATCGGCAAATTGATATTGAAGTGTGGATGCCCGGGCAAGATAGGTATCGCGAAACACACAGCGCTGATTTAACAACCAGTTTTCAATCCCGAAGATTAAATACGCGAGTACGCCGGGCTGATGGCAAAGTCGAACCTGTCCACATGAATGACGCTACTGCTGTCGCCATGGGCAGAATGCTCGTGGCTATAATGGAAAATTATCAACAGGCTGATGGTTCGATCGCGGTACCGGCTGTGCTTCAAAAATGGATGAGCACAGCAAAGATTAGCCATAAAGTCTAAGTGCTATGAGGCGACACCACCTCACGGGTAAACCGTCGAAGCTCAAAGAGCGCAAACGGAAAATTTTGGTTTTTAAGGGCGTGCTCCTTATCGTGTTTCTTATTTCTATCTTTCTCTCGCTTGTTTGGGTTAGCCGATTGAGTCGCCTTAATCTTGACAATGTCTTGGTGGAAGGTAATTCGGTTGTCGATACAAAGGACATACAAGTTGTAGTGAAAAATGTCCTCTCCGGTTCATATGCATATTTTTTTCCGAAATCGAGTGTCTTTCTCTATCCGCGGAAAAATTTAGAAGCCGAGCTTATTTCCTCAATTCCAAATCTCGAAACAGCGAAAGTAGAGACCAACCATTTTTCTTCACTGCGGGTGGCTGTCAAAGAAAGGAAGCCCTTCGCTCTCTACTGCACTGGCATCTGTTACTTTGTTGATCGAGACGGTCTGCTTTTTAAAAAAGCGCCGGCGATTAGTGGCTCCGCCTATATTCGTTTCCAGGATGTCTCCACAACATCTCCAAGTATAGGTTCATATATCTATCCAAATATATTCGGTTCACTCAATTTCTTTATTACCAAACTTGTCTCTCTTGGGGTAAAAGTGGTCAAGGTGGAGAGTGATAAAAATGGTGATTATATACTTACCGCAGAGGGTGGCGCGCAAATGTATATTTCTGGCGACGGTAATTTTGATACGGCATTACAGAACTTTGAAAGCCTGCTCTCGCAGTCTCTCACTAAACTCTACGGTGAAAATCCTCTTAGAAAAATTGACTATGTTGACCTACGTTTTGGCAACAGGCTCTATTATAAAGCTCGATAGTAGATAACTTGCTGTTTAAGTCTTCTCTATCGGGCTATAATAGGGTGGATCCCGTTAGAGACCGCTTCGCTTGCGGAAACGCGGGAACATGCGTTTTTATTTCGTCATTATTGAATTCGACAGGAATTGTTTTGTAATTTCGCGAGGCGTTTCCTGTCTCTAACGGGATGGACATTCCAATTTTTCTTTCAACCTATATCCTGTGGCATTACTCTGTCGCTTTGGCCGATTTTTTTCGGATTTGGTCAAATTTTTTCTGGTTTAACTGGCATTTTTTCTCTGTACCGCTTCTCACGAGAACTTTGTTCGTACCCTGGAAGCGGCTTTCGGAAACAAAAAAGACCAGTGGACTTCGCCCCGATGAGTTTTTGGGGAACCTGGCGGTGAATGTCAGTATGCGTCTGGTCGGTCTTTTTGCCCGCCTTTTTCTCCTAGCAGTTGGTGCAGTGTTCTTTATTGCCACAGCAGTGTTAGGTGTGATTCTCCTCGTGGTCTGGGTCAGTATGCCTCTTCTTATTCCTCTTTTGTGTGTCTTCGGCACCCGGCTTATTTTTTCTTAAATGCCTTATACTGTCCTTAAAACCTTAGCACTTCGATTTAGGGGAGCTCTGCTCCTCGAGCGGGTCTTGCCGCATGGTTTTCGCCGCAGTGCCGCTTCTTTTCTAGAATGTGTGGTCATCTTTCTTTTTATTCCGGCTTCCGTCTACGCTGCTTCACTGCTTTTCCCTATAGAGTTTGCCCCCCTCTACACTTTTAAGTCTGCGGCTATTATTTTGCCGAAGCTTCTGGGTTTCTTTTGTTTTTCCTTTGCGCTCTGGCTCCTGTTTTTTATGGCTGAAAGTTTTTATTACTCTTTTTACTTCTCTGCTCTTGACGCCATAGTGGACGAGAGGGGAATTAGCAATCGTGAACCAATTTCTTTCGCTGTCGCCCATCTTGTTTCGGCGGCTGACGAAAATGATCTCACTAAAAGTTTTCTTCGTTCCCGGGAAGGTATTTCAATTATGCATCGTTCTGGTCTTGGAACTCGAGAGATAGAAGAATTTCTTGCCTCCCGAAAAGGAAAACTTGCCGCAAACCAATTTGCTGTTACCTCTTATGATCATGAATATGGTGTCACGTTGGCTGATTATGCGCTCGCCATTTTTCATGCCGACAAGGAGTTTCAAGATTTTCTTTTTACGAAAGGTCTTCAAGAAGGCACTTTTTTGGGCGCGTCGCTCTGGATTGTCTATGGTGAACGAATGAACAAAAAGACGGAACGTTTTTGGTCCCGGGATAATCTCGGCCGTATCGAGGGGATCGGAAAAGAGTGGTCATATGGCGAAGTCTATACGCTTGAGAAATACGCAAAGTCTATTTTTGATAAAAGCTCAAGCCTCGCCGCCCTTTCCAGTAATTATTTACACGAAGAAGTTGAAGCCCTTGAAAAAGTATTGGCTCGATCGAGCGAAGCCAATGCTCTCTTAGTTGCGCCAACAGCAACTGCTCCAAAAGAAGTGGTTCTTGCCTTTGCGCGCCGTATTCAAGAAGGCACGATTCTGCCGGTACTTGAGGATAAACGTGTGATTTTTCTCGATACAAATAAATGTATAGCCGTCAATGGCCAAAAAGCGCAGTTCGAACGTGAATTGATAAAAATTATGGAGCAGGCAATCGCCGCTGGCAATATTATTTTAGTGTTCGATGATTTTCCCGGGTTTATACAAAGTGCTTTTTCTATCGGCGCCGATGTGCCAGCCCTTTTGGATCCGTACATCGTGTCACCGCGTATTCAAGTCATTGCTATTGCTGACACAGAGCGTTTTCATCGAGAACTTTCGCCGAATGCCCTTATCATGTCACGTTTTGAACGAATACTTTTTGAAGCTTCTGCTCTTGACACGACAGTGAGAATTTTGGAAATGCAAGCCTTTCGGTTTGAAGCTCGGCACCACTTACTTTTCACGTATCCGGCTCTCGAGGCAATTGCCATGAGCGCCGATCGATATATCTCGACTGGCATTATGCCGGACAAGGCTGTCGACATGCTTATCGAGCTTTCGCCTGCCATGAAGATCGCTAAAAAGACGGTGGTCACCAAAGAAGACGTGCTTGCATTTGTACAATCAAAAACAGGGATTCCCACAGGTCTTCTCACTTCCGAGGAGCGGCAAAAATTACTCAATTTGGAAAGTCTGTTGCATAAACGAGTTGTTGGCCAAGACGAAGCGGTTAGCGCTCTCTCGCGCGCTATGCGCCGGGCTCGATCGGGGGTTAGTAGTTCTAACCGTCCGATGGGCTCTTTTCTCTTTTTAGGTCCGACCGGCGTGGGAAAAACTGAAACTACGAAAACATTGGCCGAAGCTTTTTTTGGCAATGAAAATAATGTTATCCGGCTTGATATGTCGGAATATAACAGCAGTGATGCCTTAGATAAAATAATCGGCTCATTTACAAGCAAAAGTCCGGGCGTGCTCTCGACCGCTTTACGTGAAAAGCCTTACGGTGTTTTGCTTCTCGATGAATTTGAAAAAAGCGCCAAAGAAGTGCGAGATTTATTTTTGCAGGTTATCGATGAAGGATTTTTTTCTGATATGAGCGGTGCTCGGGTCAATGCCCGCAATCTTATCATCATTGCCACCTCCAATGCCGGCGCCGAACTTATTTGGGAATATATAAAAAAGGGCGAAAATGTTACTGCTCATAAAGATGAAATTATTGACGCCCTTATTAAGCAGGGGGTATTCCGACCGGAACTCTTGAATCGTTTTGATGGAGTAATTCTTTTCAGTCCGATTGACAACGAACATTTGAGAAACATTGCCAAGCTTCAGCTTGAAAAGTTTCGCCAGAAAATTCGCGAACGCGGGGTTGATATTGAAGTCAACGACGCACTTGTGGATTTTCTCGTAAAATTCGGAACTGATCCCAAGTTTGGCGCTCGACCTCTCAATCGTGCCATTCAAGATACCATTGAGCAAAATATTGCCGATCGGCTTATACAGGGGAAAATAACCTCTGGGCAAACGGTAACTTTCTCACAAGAAGAGTTACAGCATTTGGCTCCATTTTAAATATTTTACATTTATTTACGATCGTAAATAAATGTAAAAAGCCCCGACACGATGTCGGAGCTCCTCATTAAGAGTTGTGGTTACTAGTTTCTCGATGTTTTCCTTTCTATTTTGATCCCCCTCGTGAAGAGCACAATGGTACTCGCGACAAGGGCGAATGTTCCCAAAAGTGGGTGGGTTTTTGCGGCCGGCTGTGGCGAGAAGCAAAGAATTACTACTACAAGACCTGCACAGCATGTCGCCAGGGCACCTTTATCGGCAATTTTCACTTTCATATTCACTCCTTGTTGATTGGCTCATGAGAGAGGAAAATTCCTCGGTAATAGGGCGAATTTTTCAAAGCAGGAAAGTAGTCAACGCAGTGATCCGTCACTTTTACGAGAGCTACCATTTCGAACTGCCTTTTAATTGTCTCGACATCTTTGTCGGTGACTGGTGTGAAGACAGCTCGATTGTCATTAAGACGAAGGTAGGAATGATTTCCCGACGTTTCTGCGTTTAGCCAGACGCTTCGGGAAAAATGAAGGTTCAGAGCGGGGGCAGTATGTTCCCCTGGCTTGAGTGTCCTTATGGCTACAAAAAACATCAGGCACATGGTTCCACCGATAGCTACTATTCGAGAGAGCGTCTGTTCTTGCATGGGAAGTCCTTTCTTGGGTTGAGGTTCTAAAATCATTTTAACTATTTTTTTAAATTTGTCAACGAGAGCAAAAAAAGCTAGACTGGCGGGATGAACTCTTTTTGGGAAAAATTAAAAAAGCCGATTATCGTGCTCGCGCCGATGGCAGATGTGACCGATGTGGCTTTTCGGCAGATCATCGCAAAATATGGAAAGCCGACCGTGATGTGGACTGAATTTGTTTCGGCCGATGGTCTCTGCCATCCGGAAGGCCGGAAAAAGCTCCTGAAAGATCTTGAGTACACTGAAGCAGAACGACCGATTGTGGCTCAGCTTTTTACTGCCCATCCGGAAAAAATGAAAGAAGCCGCGGCCTTGGTGGAAAAGCTCGGATTTGATGGTCTTGATATCAATATGGGCTGTCCGGATCGGTCTGTCGAGAAACAAGGAACCGGTGCGGCGCATATAAAAGATCAGAGTCTTGCTCGCGACATTATTCGCGCCGCGAAAGGAGGGGCGCCTTCTTTGCCGGTTTCAGTTAAAACACGAATTGGTTATAGCAAAAATGAATTACAAACGTGGTTGCCGGAGTTGCTTGCTGAAGAACCAGCCGTTGTAACAATTCATGCTCGTACGCGCAAAGAAATGTCTAACGTACCAGCGCGGTGGGAGCATATAAGAGAAGCGGTAGAGATTAGAAATAAATTGAAAAGTGAAACACTCATTTTTGGCAATGGTGATGTCCTAACTGTTGCCGATGCCAAAAAGAAAGCTGAAGAATTTGGCGCTGATGGCGTCATGCTTGGCCGTGCTATTTTCGGTAACCCATGGTTGTTTCTCGAAAAAATTCCGACGGTCAAGGAAAAACTTGCTGTCTTAGTTGAGCACACAAAACTCTTTGAAGAGCTTCTTACTGGCTACAAAAATTTTGCCGTTATGAAAAAGCATTTCAAAGCCTATGTCCAAGGTTTTGATGGCGCTAAAGAATTGCGCATGAAGCTTATGGAAACGACAAATGCAGGAGAAGTTGAGGGTATAGTGAATGAGTATATAAAAAACCTCTAGTTTAATACATTTTCGAGGCCTACCGATGGAATGTCTTCGCCTTGCTTGACAATAATTTTCTGGGTGTTATGATATCTCCTGTAAGTACATTAGTGTTTTGTTGCAGAGGTTAGCCCTGGACAGGGCTAGGCAACACAACATCTCATGTTTGCTGGTAGAAAGGAATCAAGTGAAAGATCCTTCTTTGACGATGCAGCATACCCCAATATATTGACGCACGGCGCCGGACCGACCGGAAAGGCGAAAAAGGGCGGGGTAAAGCGCCTTGAGTAGCCAATCAGCAGGTCTGAGGCAGAAAGAGAAATCTTTTCTGCCTCTTTTTAATTTTAAAAGTGATGCAAAAGACAAATATTTTTTCTTGCAAAATTTTTCTATGATGATAATCTACAGTAGGGTAATAGGGGATGTACAAAAATCCAACAACAAAAGGACAATAGAGACGTCATGAAAAAAATGAAAGCTATTATCGGCGTGTGGGTGTTGCCCGCACATGTTGGACAGAAAATTTGCCACAAACACAAAAGTGCTTGAGAGGGGGTGATCATATTCTCTGCATCGGGAAAATCTTGATGGCTATCTTGATCGATAGGATAGAATCGGATGCAGTTAATCCTTTTCGGCACTAGGAGATCTATTCAAGGCAGGCGAAAATTCGCCTGCTTTTTTGTTCTGTGGATAAATACTTGTCAACGGTTGAAACAGGAGTACTATTGAGACAGTAGAGTCTCAACCGTTAACAAAAGGCTCCCTCATGACCACCTCTCCTTTTTGTGCCTATTGTGGCAAGCCGCTCGCTGAGAGCTCGATGTTTGTAGATATTGATAAAAGTTTGCCCTTGCTTCGATTTTGTCACGATACTGATTGTGGAGATCGTGCCGTCGAAGCCCATCGATCGGGACGTTCGAATGCCTTTATTAAGGTAATGGCCCCCGATTTATCTCATCAACCTGTTGCGGCATGAATCTTTGTTTGTGTTAACGAGACACGCTCGGTCCTCCACCGGCGTGTTTTTCTATACTTTTTTTCTTCATGCTATATACTAAGTACTAATTGCTAAATACTTTCCCCATGGACCTCGCCCTGTATCGAAAATATCGCCCCGCGGCATTTAAAGAGATTGCGGGCCAGGATCATATTGTTAAACCACTTTCCGCCGCAATTAAATTGGGGCACATTTCGCATGCGTATCTTTTTGCCGGTTCGCGCGGTATTGGCAAGACATCGATTGCCCGCATTTTTGCTAAAGAAATTGGGACAAGTCCTAATGACGTTTACGAAATAGACGCGGCTTCGAATCGAGGCATTGATGATATTCGTGAATTGCGTGAAGCGGTCAATACGTTACCACTTGAATCAAAATATAAAGTCTACATTGTGGATGAGGTACACATGCTTACTAAAGAAGCCTTCAACGCACTTCTCAAAACTTTGGAAGAGCCGCCCAAGCATGTCATTTTTATCCTTGCCACTACTGAACTGGAAAAATTGCCAGAAACGATTATTTCTCGCTGTGAAGTCCATCACTTTAAAAAACCGAACCAAGAAGTCTTAAAAGATGTCATTCACAAGGTGACAAAACAGGAAGGATTTGTGCTCGAGCCGGCTTCAGCAGAACTTGTTGCTTTGCTTGGCGATGGATCGTTCCGTGATACCCTGGGAATACTCCAGAAAATAATTGGCTCGTCGAAAGATAAGAAAATCTCGATTGAAGAGGTGGAAATGGTCACCGGGGCGCCTCGCCAGACGCTTGTCAATGAGGTTATCGAAAGCCTTCACGCCAAAGACACTGCCCGTGGCCTCAAGGCTCTTCTTGGCGCGGCGGAGCAGAACGCCGACATGAAAGTCTTTGTCAAAATGGTTTTGCGAAAACTGCGCTTTGTTCTTTTGCTTCGCTACGCACCTGATTTTGAAAAGACTATCAAGGATGAAGTATCAGAAGAAGATTTTGCTTTTTTGGAGAAAATTGCCGGCAACACAAAAAGTGCTATCAGTTCCGAAACGTTAAAAATGCTTCTTGACGCGTACACTCTTATTTCTTACGCCGCTCTGCCGACGCTTCCTGTTGAATTAGCCATCATCAAACTCAATGGAGAACAAAAAAATTAAGCGGGTGTATTTCGTGCGACATGGTTTATCAATAAGCAATGAAGTAAATAAATACCAAGAGTGGGATGAACCGCTCTCCGAAATGGGCAGAAAGCAAGCAGGAGCACTGGCCAAGCGTTTTGAAACTATTCCGATTGACATCACTCTTTCAAGTACGATGGAGAGAGCCTTAGAAACGGCGCGGGTTGTAAGTGGGTGTATCAATAAGGAAATTGTTACGACCGATTTACTTCACGAAATTCATCGTCCAAATGAAGTGCGTAATCAAGTTCAAACTGATCCAGCTGTTTTAGCTATTATGAAAAAAGTCGAGCAGGCTTTTATAGATGGTAGTAGTTGGCATCATTCTGATGAAGAAAATTTCCACGATTTGAAAGAGCGAGCCAAAAAAGCTCTCGCTTTTATTGAGGCTCGAAGTGAAAATCACATTTTAGTTGCTACTCACGGATTATTTCTCCGCATGGTGATTGCGCGCATGTTATTTGGAGAGGAACTCACCCCTCGCGAATTTGTGCAATTTAACTTTACTTTCAAAACGACTAACACTGGTATTACCCTCTGTGACTACAATCCGGAACGAAAAAACGGCTGGACGGGTGAGCCCAAACCCTGGGGCGTTCTCACTTGGAACGACCATTCGCATTTAGGGTAAAAACAAACATAGCTTGAATTGTAGGCCTTCTTTCTGTATTCTTACTTCGTGATCTCATGCCTACCCGAAACCCGTTCGTACTGGTACGGGTGGGTGACTGTTTCAGTCGGGCGGGAATCCTGATTCTTGAATTTTTTACCTATTGGGGAGTAGTGTAACTGGCAACACGTCTGCCTTTGGAGCAGAAGATTCTAGGTTCGATCCCTAGCTCCCCAGCTTGGTTTGACAGAAAGAGGCAAACGCCTCTTTCTGTCTTTGTGGAAGGCTCATATTTTCAGGTTCGATCAGAACATTTTCGTGTTCATATGGAGACAAGGACTTTTCCAGGATGAAGAATGGTTTCTTGGCTTCAATGAAGAGGTTTTTGTCTTTCAAAATTAGGCTCGAGCAGTGTTGCAAAGACACTCACGAGTGAACCAAAATATTTTCTGAAGTCCTAGTGTGCAAAATTTTTCTTTGTGGTATTCTGTAACTAGATATGAAGCAAGGTGAAATTCATCCTGTACCCATTTCCCCGGTGCTTGAGAATACACTTCAAGATATGAGGGAAAAACATCCATTGCCGTGGCATGTAGAACGACAATCGGAGAACATTGTTTTGGTGGCCGCGGACAACTTTGCTGTTGTTAACGGTTTGACCAAAAAACAAGCCCGTACCATCCTCTCAAACATTGAAATTGAAGAGGAGATAGATGCGGATTTGATTCCGCAATTTTGATTCACCGCCAGAATGGAGCTTCGGTTGAGGAGCAAAAACTTCTCACCCTGCGCGAAGCTAACCTTCTGGCGGCTTTTTCTTTTCTTGTTATACTCATTCATTGTATGGCCATTGAAGACAAACAGACTAAAGAAAACCGTATTAAAGAAATTGAGGCGGCAATGAGTAGGCCCGATTTTTGGTCTGACAAAAATCGGGCCCACGCCGCTATAAAAGAGTTGAAAACCCTCAAAGACGAGCTTGAAGGGCGGGGGCAGTACGATTCTGGTAATGCCGTTATGACTATTTTTTCCGGCGCCGGTGGCGATGACGCTGAAGATTTTTCGGCCATGCTTTTCCGTATGTATATGAAATATTTTGATGGAAAAGGTTGGACCTATCGAGTTATACACGAAAACCAAAACGATCATGGCGGATATCGAAACATCACAGTTGAGATTAAGGGTAAAAATATTTACGGAACGCTAAAAAATGAATCGGGTGTCCATCGATTAGTGCGCATTTCACCATTCAATGCTAAAAAACTTCGCCATACTTCATTTTCAATGGTTGAAATCATTCCAAAATTTGAAAAAACTGGTGTTATTGAAATTCCAGAAAGTGATCTCAGGATTGAGTTTGCCCGATCAAGTGGACCAGGAGGGCAGAATGTCAATAAGAGGGAAACGGCGGTGCGCATTGTTCATATTCCAACAAATATTGCGGTTCATGCCGATGGCGAACGAAGCCAGCATGCCAATCGGGAGAAAGCCTTAGAAATTCTCGAAGGCAAGCTCTACAAAAAAATGGAAGAAGAGCGGATTGCCAAGGAAAAAGGCATGTATATATCGAAAACAACGAGTGTGGAGTGGGGGAACCAGATTCGTTCATATGTATTGCATCCGTATAAAATGGTTAAAGATCACCGAACAGGAGCCGAGACAGCCAAAGTAGACGATGTGTTTGAAGGAAAGTTAGATGAGTTTATTGAAGCAGAGCAGAAGCTCTAACACGACACTAATCCACGAATGAGAACGAATGACACGAATGGGGAAAAGAGGTACAATTATTTGTGTTTATTCGCGTCATTCGCAGTTGAGAACCCTTCCGAATAGGGCATGCGAATAATTGGTGTCGCACTATGATTTACTACGACAAAGTTTCAAAAATCTATTCTGACAATTCGGTTGCGCTTGATAACGTTACTTTTTCCATCGAACCCAAGGAGTTCATTTCTTTTGTCGGACATTCTGGTGCCGGCAAGACCACTGTTCTTAAAATGCTTTTAGCGGAAGAGCGGCCGTCGAGCGGTTCGGTGCTTTTTGAATCAAAAAATGTCCATAAACTGCGGAAAAATGATTTGAATGCCATTCGCCGTCGCATCGGTATGGTCTTTCAGGATTTTCGCTTGCTTCCGAATAAAACAGCTTATGAAAATATTTCTTTTGCTATGGAAGTGGCTGGCAGAACCGATAAAGAAATTGAAGCGGATGTGCCTCATGTTCTCGAGCTCGTTGACTTAAGTGATAAAATTTGGAATTTCCCGCATGAGTTATCGGGTGGTGAAAAACAGCGTGTGGCGATTGCTCGAGCTTTGGTCAACCAGCCAGATGTCTTAATCGCCGATGAACCGACTGGGAATCTTGATCCTTTGAGTACGTTTGAAGTAGTGCAGATTTTAAAAAAAATCAATGACTTGGGCACGACCGTGATCCTTACCACTCACAATAAAGGAGTCATTGACAGTCTCGGTAAACGGGTTATTACGCTCGATCGTGGAAGGGTCATACGGGATGATAAGAAGGGGAAATACATCCTGTAGTCGAAATTTTTAATTTTAAATTTTAAAATAATGTTTCAAATCTTAATTTTTTAAACATTTAGACATTGGGGTTTTATTTTAAAATTGAAAATTTGTTATTTAAAATTATATTTCTTACATACTTCTAAATAGGCTATACTTATACCTATGCTTTTGGTAAATATAAAACGTATCATCCGCACCGGCTTTATCAGTTTTTGGCGAAATGGTTTTGTGTCGCTCGCCTCTGTCTTGGTTATGACCATTACACTTTTTGTTATTGGGTCACTTGTCTTCAACAACGCACTGCTCAATTCTTCGATTAACGATTTAAAACAAAAAGTTGATATTAATGTTTATTTTCAGACCAAGGCGCCCGAAGCTGATATTCTTGATTTAAAAAAGAAGTTAGAGAGTTTCCCCGAAGTGGCCGCTGTTGAATACACCTCTCGTGAGCAGGCCCTGGAAGCTTTTAAAAAGCGGCACCAGAATGATGAACTAACGCTTCAAGCACTTTCGGAGCTTGGTGATAATCCGCTTGGAGCAGTGCTTAACATTAAGACCAAGGAGCCGTCGCAATATGAGGGCGTGGCGAATTTTCTAAATGCAAGTCCGGTGCTTTCGAAAGACGGCAAACCGATTATTGATAAGGTCAATTTCAATCAGAACAAAGAGGCGATCAATCGGCTTACCGATATTATCAACTCTTCGGAGAAATCAAATTTTGCGAAGACTCTAGTACTCATGATTGTTTCGATCCTTGTTACCTTCAACACTATTCGTTTAGCTATTTACATTTCGCGTGAAGAAATTTCGGTGATGCGACTTGTCGGTGCAAGTTACAAATACATTCGAGGACCATTTCTTGTTATTGGCGTTATGTACGGATTGCTTGCCGGTATTGTCGCTGTCGCTATTTTCTATCCGGTAACCTATTGGTTTGGGCCACTTTTCTACCCATTTCCGCTCTTTCTTGGCGATGGGGTAGGCCATTTAGCGCTTTTTGATTATTACATTCACAATTTTCTTCAAATTACACTTATTGTTTTAGTCTCTGGTGTTGTTCTCGGGTTTATCTCGAGCTATTTGGCGGTGAGGAAGTATCTTAATGTGTAGGAGATTAGTTAATAGTTCGTAGTTTTTAGAAAAGCAAAGACTCCCCATCGGCCCTCAGGCCGATGGGGATGCTAGTATCTCCCACCTATCAACTACACACTACGAACTAAAAACTCCTCTCCAAAAGTTATCCCCTTTCCTCTCTCTCTCTCTCTCTTTCTTTACCCCCATGCTACAATAATATCGGCCACCCCTCTCTCTATAGGTATGTGGTAAAATAAACTACCTTTAAATCCCTCACATGTCTCTCTTTCCACACACACACACACACACCGTAAGCGCTTTTTTCTCATCTTTTCTTTCTTAATTCTCTTTCCCTTCATCTCCTCTGCCGCTTCTTTCCATTTTCTCACCTCTACCGCCTGGCAAAGCCTTTCCTGTCGTTTCTTTCACATCACCTGCTCTGTTCCCACTCCTGTTGCGAATGTCTCTTCTCTGCAAGCGTCTTCCCACTCAATCTCTACCACTCAAAAGAAACCCCAGTCTCAACCTAAACCTGCTTCTCTTCCTTCATCTCCCATCTCAAACTCCGAACCTACCCTTGATCAAAAGCTAACAGCTCTTGAATCTAGACTATCTTCTCAAATCTCCGCTCTGTCCCTTAAACCCCCCTCTCAACCCACAGCCTCCTACCAACCCCAAAGCAACACCACCGTCATCTACCAAACCGATCCTTCTCTCCAATCTCAAATCACCACTCTCAAAACTCTCATTGCTGGTACGGGCAAGATTGATCAATTATCTGGCACTGACATCACCAATTCAACCATCACCGGTGGTTCCATTATTAATGCCGCTATCTCTGGCGGTACTATCGCTAATGCTTCCATTGATACCTTGACGGTGTCGGCTTCGGCTAGTGCTCCGTATTTTACTGCAACATCCACTACAGTCACCTCTACCTTTGCTGGAGCCGTCTCTATTGGTTCAACTACACCAGCAACAAATACACTTTTTTCAATTGGAACGAGCACCTCTCTATTTTTTGTAGATAAAAATACTGGCTATATTAGTTTGGGAAAAACTACTTCCAGGGCTCCAATAGACTTTTACAATGAAGATGATCCGCTCAATGCAACAGGAAATGGCACTGGGATTATTTATGCGGGGGGATTGATAGAAATGGATGGATTGGAAGATTTCACCGCAGGGGCTCATTGGGCGTGCAGTAGTGGCGGTTGTGGTGCAGCATATACACAAAGTGGAGGACCACTTATGCGTGGAGAAGCAAATAGATGGGATAATATGTCTAGTGGCGCTACTTTTATAATTGATTTTGGAGCCTCATACCCGGTAAAAGCAATTACGTGGGGTACTTACTGGAAAGATTCCATAGCTAGCCAGTTTACTGCATATAAAATTGAATATAGTGATGATGCCACAAGCTGGACCACATGGGCAGACGTATCGAACAACACGAAGGCTGTGATCCTACACATTTTTACTGGCCGGACTGACATGCGATATGTACGAATTACCAACACAGGAAATGCTAACGCTTTTGTCGGTAACATTCAGGTGCTTGGATATCCTAAACAAAATCAAGCGTCGAATCAGCCATGGGGATTTGTTCGGAAAGCATGGAATGGAGGCCAGACGGGGGGTAATATAGTAAGTCGCAGTGTTGGTGGAGTTGGTATTGGAACTAGTTCTATTCCGTTTAAGTTTGTTGTAGATAGCCAAAATGTCTTCCCGTATGCTAACACCAACACTCTTGCTCAATTTCAATTGAGCAGTACTCCAGCAACTTCAACCGCCCCTCAAATTTATTTCGGTGCATTTGATTCTGGCGGAAATATGCGCAGTATCGCTGGTGTCGGTGGCATTATTACTCAACTTAATACAGCAGCGTATCAGGGCGCACTTGCTTTCTACACTGCAAACAACACCACTCCAGCCGAAGTAGCAAGGTTTGATAATGCAGGGAATTTTGGCATCGGCTCTTCTTCCCCCTACGTCATGCTCGGTGTCTCTGGCACTATCGCTTCCCGCAACATTCTCGCCACCTCTACAACGGCAACCTCCACCTTCTCGGGCTCTGTCTCCATCGGCACCTCTACCCCCACAGCTAGGTTCACCCTCCAACAGAACGACAACGCTTCCACTTCAGGCTT
>Ga0209515_10004274_pt1 | contig 19456 bp, 21 predicted proteins | sample Subgroupgradi54m_FD_187454 | JGI IMG/M metagenome (GOLD analysis project Ga0209515, IMG submission 187454) | Subsurface groundwater microbial communities from S. Glens Falls, New York, USA - GMW60B uncontaminated upgradient, 5.4 m (SPAdes)... ...
AGATACCTCTCATCTTTTTATCCGAACGCCAATTGGGAACTTTTACCATGGAAGCGACTATAAATTTGACGACACGCCATACGACGGTAAGAAAACAGATTATGATGCAATTCAAAAAGTAGCACAAGAAGGAGTATTGGCTTTAATGTCCGATTGTTTGGGGTCAGAACGGTCTGGTAGAACACCAACAGAAACGCCTATTCTTTCCAAATTCGAAGAAGAAATAGGGATTGCCAAAGGAAAATGCATTGTCACAACATATTCGTCCAACGTTGCGAGAATTAACCAAATTATTGCTGCATCCGAAAAATTCGACCGGCATGTTTGTTTTGCCGGCAGGTCTTTAATAAAAGTTAAAGATGTGTCCCAGAAACTTGGGTATATGCAAATGAAACCAACAACAGAAATCCAGCTTTCCGAACTTGGGAACTATCCGGACAACAAAGTAACATTGCTTATTGCCGGGAGCCAGGGGCAGGAATCGTCTGCAATGGTACGTATTGCAAACGGGGAACATAGAGAAATTAGTTTTAAACCGGAAGACACCATAATATTTTCTGCAGATCCAATTCCTGGGAACGAAATGCTTGTGTACCAGCTAATAGACACCATTGCCAGACGGGGATCCCGGGTGCTTTATTCACCTCTTAGAAGAGATTTTCATGTTTCCGGGCACGGGTCGCAAGAAGAAATTGTGCAGCTGATGCAGCTTGTGAAACCAAAAAAGTTTATCCCAATTGGGGGGAATTTTCGGCACATGACCAACTATCAAAATATTGTGCAGTCTTTAGGGTACAAAAAATCTGATGCGTTGCTTTTGGACGACGGGCAAGAAGTAATTTTTAATCGCGATGGAATTGTTCGACCAGGAAAAAAGTTTCCAGCCAGACAAGTATATGTAGACGAAATAAGTGGCGAAGCACTGGACACATTTATTTTGCGGGACAGGCAGCGCTTGTCCGAAGGCGGCGTTGTTATTGTACTAGCAGAAATAGACAGCACAAATGGGCAACTAATTACAAACCCCGATATTATTGTTCGGGGTTTTACCCTGGAAAAGGGAAGCAAAATGATTGGCAGAATAAACGCAGATCTTAAAATTGCGTTAAAAGGAAAGCAGGGAAGGGTTATTAATTGGCTGTATATTAGAAAAACTATTGGCGAAATTGTCGAACGCAGGGTTTTTAAAGACCTTCGCCGCCGCCCCCTAGTTTTACCATTTGTTATAGAGGTATAGTCCCATCAGCGTTGCCTTACAATATTTGATAGTCTGTTTTATAAAAACCTTCAATAGTAATAGACGGAAACTTTTTCTGTATATAGAAAATTATTTTTCCTACATCAAAAAGATTCCAGCCATATAAAGAAACTAATTCCTGTGTATTATCTTGATATGTTATTTGCAATGCATGTACTGTTATTAAGTAATCAGCGATAAGACTAAATAATGTCTGGCGATAATATGTAATTTTTGATACGTTCTTAACGGGAATAAATTTTGATGTGTGTGATCTATAAAAAAGAGTAATTATATTTTCATCTATACCTATTTTTAATACTTTGAAATATTTTTTGAAATAAATACTTAGAGCCACAGAAAAAATTATAAATCCCAGTCCAATTAAAACCCAAATAGCTTGGTTATCATTCAACGATGCAAGAAAAGAAAGAATAAGCATAAATGCCGAAATAGATATTGCTAAAAGCATAAGTCCCCCGAAGGTAGATGAAGGCTTAAATTCTGTAGTTTCCATGTTTATACATTATAATCAATATAATTTTGAATCTATTGAGCAATAATTTAAACTACCAGTTTTTTAACTTGGCGGGTTTCAATCTCATATTTTGTGTATTTTGTTCTGTCCAGGAACCAAAAGAATAGCCGTAAAACCGGGCCAAGGAAAATTGATAGCAAAGATATAAATGAACGAATTGTTAAGAAGAAGAAAAACGATAGAGCTGCCGGAATAAACGCCTCGTAAGGCTTTACATAAGAGGATATTTGCTTATTGATTTCTTCGGACGCTCGCTGCTTAATTGTCGATGAAATTGTTGCTGTTTGGACAGGTAAAGCTTGATCTAAACCAAGCTGTTTTATTATCTGTGAATCCTGGGTTGTCAGAGGTAGTTGTTGATTCAATGTATTTCCCCCTTGTTGTTGAGTAGCAAGTGCTGTGAAAGTGTCTGTTATCGATTGCGGGAGTGTAAATCCTCTGGTGGTTATAACATCTTTTAAAGAAATATAAAACCCAATAGTGCCAATAAGCAAAAGCAGGGTTGCTGCTTGTCTTACCTCAGAACTAAGTAACGCATCAGGGTCAAACGTTATATACCCTGTAAGTTTTCGTTCTATCGACAAATACAGCAAAATAAAAACAAGGAGTGTTCCGATACTCAAAACAAGATTTGTGTTTGATGGTAACAATAAGTACGCAGAAAGCAGTGCAGCAGGCAGGGTGCCATAAAATATTTTTCTATCCTGGTTAAGCGTAACAAACACAGCAAAAAAGAATGCTGTAACAAGAATAAAAAGGGAAAGCAAAATAAATTGCCCAAAAACAGCGGGGTCAAGGGATAAAATAAGCATGGGGTCTGTTAGAAATGGTTTTGTCGAAAAACAAAAGAAGATAAAAAAAATAATAAAAGGAATACTAAATAGGAATCTTTTAAATAGTTGCATAGTATATATTGTCATCGCGAGGAGCAGCAGCGACGCGGCGATCTTCTTTGTGGAAGATTGCTTCGTCAGTCGATACACTCCTTTCTCGCAATGACAGGGTTGTCTATGTTTGCGTGTTTGTCTTCTTTGTTCTATTATATAATAACTACATGAAACATAAAAAGCAGCAAAGAAGAAGTGGTGGGCACAGAAGGCGCAAATTATTTAAGTTTAAATTACGCAACGAAACCGTTTACACAATTTTTGCTCTAGGTCTTATTGGAGGAGGTTTGCTTTGCTTATTCTCTTTTATAAAAGATGAAGGGATGTTTTTAACTATGCGTGCGTCATTAAATTACTATTTTGGCTGGACATCCATTTTATTCCCATTTGTGCTTATTTTATTTGCTTTTCTGCTGCTTCGGTTAAAAATGTTTTTATCCAATCCAAATGTTGCCATTGGTTTTGTAATTTTGTTTATTGCCTTGGGCGCATTTACCAAGGCAGGAATTGTGGGATCTTCTCTTTTTGCAACAGTTGCCGAAACAGTAACCAGTTTTGGCAGTTCGGTTATTTTTTTTGTCGGGCTTTTTGTAGGTATTATTGTGTTATTTGATACCTCTTTTGACGAACTTTTACAATTTGTTGGCGTGGTTGTCTACACATGCAAAAAGTTATTACCAAAAAGTTTTGTGTCATTCTTTAAGAAAGACAACCGGGAAATGGTTGTTCGGGATAAATCTATGGCAATCAAAGGTAGTGGATCCAAAGAATTTCCAACTCAAATAACACCGCAAAAAATGGGGGGACCAACAGTTATTAAAAAGGTTCCAGTTTTGCTTGCAGATGCGCTTGTTGCAAATCAGGTGCTAAAAGATGGTATTTGGGAATATCCTGCGTTATCTTTGCTTTCCGATGCATCGGGCAAAAAACCAGATACAGGAGACGTTAAAAAGATTGCTAACGTTATAGAAAAAACGTTGCAAAGTTTTGGCATTGGTGCCAGGGTTGTAGAAGTAAACGTTGGTCCGGCAGTAACGCAGTATGCAATGGAAATTTCTTTGGGGACAAAAGTTTCCAAAATTACATCGCTTTCGAACGACCTGGCGCTTGCCACAGAAGCACCAACTGGACAAATTCGTATAGAAGCACCAATTCCCGGTCGTAATCTTGTTGGTATCGAAATTCCAAATAGATCTTTGGAACTGGTAACCTTAAAAACAATGTTGTCGTCTGCTGTTATGCAAAAAGGAAAATCCAAACTTACGGTGGCATTGGGGTTGGATGTTTCGGGAAACCCAATGGTTGCGGATATTGCCAAAATGCCCCATGTGCTTATTGCTGGAACTACAGGTTCTGGGAAATCGGTTATGATGAACGCATTTATTTCGTCTTTACTTTTTCGAGCGTCTCCGTCGGAAGTAAAACTTATTTTAATTGATCCAAAGCGGGTCGAATTAACCGGGTATAACGGCATTCCTCATTTATTAACCCCTGTTATTGTAGAAGTAGAAAAAATTTTGTCTTCGCTTCGCTGGGCAATTGGGGAAATGGATAGAAGGTATAAGCAATTTGCAGAACGGGGAGTGCGAAACATTGACGCGTATAACGAGTTGTCTGGATTCCAGGCACTTCCATACATAATTATTTTTATCGACGAACTTGCAGATTTAATGTCGTATGCACCTGTGGAAGTTGAAGATTCTATTGCCCGTCTTGCCCAAATGGCACGGGCAACAGGTATTCACTTAGTTATTGCAACCCAGCGTCCATCGGTAGATGTTATTACAGGTCTTATAAAAGCAAATGTACCGTGCCGAATTGCATTTAACGTATCGTCCATGATTGATTCTCGGGTTATTTTGGATTCTCCAGGTGCGGAAAAATTATTAGGCCGGGGAGACATGTTATATGTTCCTCCAGATCAGGCAAAACCTGCACGTATTCAGGGAACGTATGTGTCGGACAAAGAAGTTAAAAAATTAGTAGACTATTTACGCGAAAAAGCACCTGTTGTGGAATATACAGAAGAAGTTACGTCCCAAGAACTGCCTCTTAAAAAGGGTCCAGCGAGCGGTGGGAGTGGATGGGATGGCAAAGATGCATTATTTGAAGAAGCAATTCGTACTGTTTGTCAGCACGACCGGGCATCTGCATCTTTGTTGCAACGGCGATTGTCTGTTGGGTATGCCAGAGCTGCACGGATTTTAGATCAACTGGAAACACAAGGAGTAGTTGGGCATGGGGAAGGCAGTAAACCGCGCGACGTATTGGTTAAAAACCCCGAAGAATATATAGCAAGCTTGCATGAAGGAACACAATAAATGGTACGTTTTGGTCAAAAATTGCACGATGAACGCGTACGAAAAGGATTAACACTGGAAGACGTTGCAAAAGCCACAAAAATTCGCTTGTCTTTTCTTTCTGCATTAGAAAAAGGAGAATACAAAAAACTTCCATCCAGTGCCTACGCCGAAGGGTTTGTTAAAAACTACAGCGAATTTCTTGGGTTTTCTTCCAAAGAAATGCTTGCTCTGTTTCGCCGCGAATTTGACGAAAAAAAAGTCTATAGCGTAATGCCCGAACAGTTTGCAAAAACAGACGATTTTTCGGGTAAAAAAATGCCATTGCAACAAACTGGGATTGTGGGCTTATTGTTTTTTCTGGGACTCCTTCTATATATATTTTTCCAGTATAAATATGCAATTTTTAGTCCACCACTTACTATTTCGTCACCAAAAGAAAATCAAGTGTTTGCTACCTCTGCAGTCCAAATTATTGGGCAAACAGATGCAAATGCAGCAGTAATAGTTGGGAACGAAGCAACAACGGTGGACGAAAACGGCCATTTTAAAAAAACGCTTAGTCTTTTTCCAGGAAAACAACAAATTATTGTAAAAGCAGTCAGCCGCTTTGGCAGAGAAAATGTTGTGACCCGCACTGTTACTGTACGATCCGAATAGACTTACCATGCTTATGAAAAAAGAAACTAGCAAACCACAAATTGTTATCTATCAAGTTCTTGGTGACAAACAAAAAATTCGCGTCAGAATCGAAGACGAGAATGTCTGGTTAACACAAAAACTGATCTCGGAGCTTTTTGACGTGAGTGTCCCTACGGTCAATGAGCATCTAAAAAACATATTTGAAAATGGCGAATTGGACGAAAATTCAGTTATTAGGAATTTCCTAATAACTGCCGCGGATGGCAAAGGTTATGACACTAAGCACTATAACCTCAATACAATTTTATCGGTTGGCTATCGTGTACGGTCTGATCGGGGAACACAGTTTCGCAAATGGGCAACAGAAAGACTACGAGAATATCTGATAAAGGGTTTTACACTAGATGATGAGCGTCTTAAGCAGGGTGGTGGCAAGGCGCGATACTTTCAGGAACTATTGCAGCGAGTCCGGGATATTCGGAGTAGCGAACGGATGTTTTATCAGAAAGTGACCGATATTTACGCAACGAGTATTGACTACAAAGTTGACACAGAATTAACACAAAAATTCTTTGCTACTGTTCAAAACAAAATGCATTATGCTGTGCACGGCTCTACGGCTGCAGAAATTATTTCCCGTCGTGCAGATAGTAAAAAACCGCTGATGGGTCTTACTAGTTTTAAAAGCGATTATATTACGGAGAGTGATATTGTTATTGCGAAAAATTATTTGACTGAATCAGAAATAAATCAACTAAATCTTATCGTCTCGCTCTATATTGATTTCGCAGAATTGCAAGCAAGCAGCGGTCGTCTTATGAAAATGGCAGATTGGATTAAAAAGTTAGATGAGTTTTTGACCATTTCTGAAAAAAAGTTATTACATTCGGCTGGCACAATAAGCGCGAAGCAGGCAGAAAACAAAGCGCAGAAAGAATATGAAAAATATCGTAAAGAGCAGGATAAAAACTATGTTTCTGACTTTGATAGAGAAGTTAAAAAATTGTTAAAGAAAAAATAATACTATGAGCAGAACAAGAAAACAAAAACTTTCAGTCACACAAGATGATTTTCGTAAGATTATTGGGGATGAATGGGTGTTTTTTCAGAAGAAAATAGTGGATAACTGTCTATGTCACAACTGTGATAGTGAGCACGACTCCACGATTGTGAATTACAAGGTTGAAATTAATAATCTGGACGATACTATTCTTCACGGTAAATGCGCCAAATGCGGTAGTCCTGTCAACCGCTATCTAGAAACAGGAGAAAATGAAAAACAGACAAAAGCGATTGAAGAAATAAGGAGAAGATATGCAAAAATTAACAAAAAAAACAGTCAGCCAGCCGCTTTGGCAGGGAAAACACCGTCACCCGCACTGTTACTGTAAGATCTGAATAGTCTGTCTTCCATTTTCTATATTGAACTAACAAAAATTTAGGAATATACTCAGGATATGCTCGATGTATTATTTCCGATTATTCTGGGACCCGTGGTTTCTATGTGGGTATATAAATACACCGACTGGTTTAGAAGCATAGAAGATACTTCAAAAAAATATTCTGATAAGCTTTTCGAGTTGATCGTAAAAAGTAAAGATAAATCAAAAACTGATAGTGGATATAAAGAAATTGTGGAGCTACTATATAAAATATTTGAAAATTTTAATAACTCTTATGACAATTATTTGCATTTAAGAGAAAGATTTAAACATAATGAAAAAGGTAAACAAGTCGAAAAGGACTGGAGAGACTATTTAAGGGAGACTAAAATAGTATTGAACAAAGAAAGCTTGTGGCCAGCCACCCTCTAGGTGATCTAGCTTCGCACCTTACAAAATTTTCTTTAAAACTGTTTTCCCATTTTTCGTCTTTACGATTTTGTCTATAGAAGCCTTTACTAAAGAGTTTTTGACAAAATCAGGACTAATATTTTTAAAAAGTTTTAAACAAACTTTGTTTATATGTATTGGTGTTGTTGACCCAACAGATACAACAATAACTCCGGGATGTTTGTTTAAATTTATTTCGTTATAATAAAGAAAATCCCGATCAACAGTTATAACTACCCTGTTAAGTTTTTTTGCTTCGGCAAGATGAATTCTATCTTTTTTCCGGATAAGTTTTTTATCGAATGCGTGAACAATAGAATAGCCTAAAGATCTCAGATATATTGCACTTGGAACAGGAAAACATTCATCGGCATAAAGTTGAATATGAGATTTTTTAGAGGGCATACCCAGAGGTAAATTCTCTCTTTTTTATTTCTTCTAAAGCATTTTCAACATCGTTTTTTTTAAGCCATGGATAAGAAGAAATAAAATCAGAAACAGTTAATCCATCCTTAATATAATCAATAAGGAAAGCAATAGGAATTTTGCTTTTTGGAACCAGATTTTTTGTAGATTCTTTTATTTTCATAGCAAAAGTATTATATCACTTTTAGCGTAAGATTTTCTATGCGTATTGTCAATATGAATTAATAATTATCTTAGAGTTTTATTTTTGAGTTAATAAGTTTTTTGTGATTTTTGTATGAGTTTTGCAATAAGGTATAGTTGTATACATATTTTATTAGAACAGTCGTATTGACAGGGTAAATGATTTAGTGTTACCTTGGTTATATGACAGATTCTCTTGTTCAGGGCGTATTGTTGTTTGCGTTACTTGTTTTAACAATTCTTGTGCTAGTACTGGGGGTACAGGTATTTTTTATCTTGCGGGAACTACGAAGAACGGTTACAAAAGCAAACAAAGTATTGGATGATGCAGGTGTTATAACAGAAAGTGTTTCTGGGCCTGTATCGACACTTTCCAGTCTTGCAACAGGGGTAAAGACAGGTGCATTAATTGCAGGATTATTAAAGCGAAAGACAAGTAAAAGAAAGGGAAATGACGACGATGAATGACAATAGAAATGGTAATGGGTTGTTGCAGGGACTAATAATTGGTGCCTTAATTGGAGGAGGAGCTGTCTTTTTGCTTGGGACAAAAAAAGGAAAAAAATTGCTTAAAGCAATATCGGAAGAAGGTTTTGAGGGTTTGTCTGAACTTGGAGATTTTGTCGAAGACGAAGCAGAAGAAATGGCATACGAAGAAGAAGCGCAGGCAGCAAGTATACCACCTGCACCAATAAAAACTCAGTCAGAAGTAATAGAAAAAGAACCTCCAAAAAATCCAGTTTCTGGTCATCGCCGCCTTTTTCGAGGCATAATGAAAAAGAGTGTTAGCTAAAAATTAAAAGTGAACAAATTTGATAATTTAAGTTTTAAATGTGAACATTTGATTTCTTTTGTATTTCAGTTCAAGCTGATATAGGCGTGTTCTGCCAATATGCAGATACCTGCATACCTCTTTTGATCTTAGCCGTCTATACGCATACTCTCCGACAAAATAATAAATCTGTTTCTCGTTGAATCGTTTATGAAGCTGGCACTTAGACATCCAGCGATTATACAATGTTCACTTTTAATTTTTAAACTCTGACGAATATGTTCACTTTTAAACTTTAAATAACATTAATTGTACCTCATAGTTGACCAACGACATCAATTTCGAATATAATATACCTTCTATTATGACTCAATTAGAAGGATCTCCAGCGGGTGACCGCAATTTAGAAAAAGAAAGACAACCAAAAACCTTGGTTACACTATTTGGAATGAATCATCATGATCTTAATCTTGAGGTGATACCCAAAATTGCTGGTGCATTCGAAGATCATTTAAGACTCTCCAAAGGAGAGCATATTTTTTGGATTGAAAATGCATCACTACCTTCCGCTCAAGCGGCTATCATGGAACGTGAGATCGGAAACTATGGATTAACTTTTTCAACAGCAAAGATTTTGAGACCTACTAGAGCATTACCCTATAGAGGAGAGGTATCAAACAATGACATAAAAAGATACATCGAACAAATAGATCGAGCTCAAACTGTTGATGAAATTATTGGGAGAGGTCTTCTTTCTGAAAATGATATTTTTTACTTTTTTTTAGCAAAAAAGCTTGATGATCTACAAAAAAGACGCGATCTTCCACACTTTGATATAAGAATGGAATCGCACACTCCAGACATGATAAAAGTAATTAAACGCAATACAGATGAGGCAGAAAAATATCTTCTCCTTGCCGACCAAGCAATGGGTAAAAAAGACTTTCAATCAGGCATTCATTATGGGCACGCTTCAGCCTACCACGTTTTTCTTGCAAGCACAGGAGTTATGGGACGAGAAGAGGACATAGGAAATCAAATGGTGAGTCAAGTAAAAGAAATTGATGAAAACCCAAGTGGAGGCTCTGAGTTTTGTATTGTTGGATTTTCTCATACAGATGCTCTGACTGCAAAAATCAAACAGGAATTAGGCAGTTCTATAAATACCGTTGTCGAGACCAAAGGGCAAAGAGAATTAGACCCGCTTAGTCTTGCTGTAAATTCTTATAGAAGAGACAATAACTGCTTACCTTCAGATCTTATTGTTGCTAGATGGCTTTTATTACATGCATGCATTAATGCAATTATTGGTGAACAGAAAAAACAAGCCCGGCTTGATAAACTTGCTAGACTATTTGATACAACCTACATGGCAGTTTCTTATTATGTAAATACCTTATCACTCGAGGAGATAAGGCAAATTAATGTAGGAACACAAACTATCGATATTCCATTACCGGAGATATTTTAATAAATTTTTCCTTCCACATTAATTTCTCCTGTGTAATTGTTATACATAATGTCTTTGACTGTTTTGTATTGGGCGTGTTTTACGGCCCACATAAGTTTGGTAACGGTTGCTTCTATACTCATGTCGTGTGCTTGGATAACCCCAGATTTTAACGCCTGTCTGCCAACATCGTACAAATGCATTAATGTTGCGCCTTCCATACACTGCGTATGTACAACAACAGGAATTTTTTTCTTTTTTAAATCCTTTAATACATCCAAATACGCATACGAAATATTTCCCGACCCATAGCCGCGAAGTATTAATCCTTTAATACCTGTTTTAATAATTGCATGCAGCGTTTTTGGCTCCATCTGGGGAAAAAGCGTAATAACGGCAATATTGTCTTCGAACCCTTTTTGCAAATGTATTGGTCTGTTGTGCCGTGGCTTGTGTTCGTCGGACAACCGAATATCGATTCTGATTTCTCCAAGATCGTCCCAGTTAATTGTTTCGTATGCGTCCAGTTTGGATTCGGACACTTTAGAACACCTAGCCCCCAGCATAATTTCTTCGTCAAACACAACACAAACGGCTGCAATATCCATAGTTGCCAGTTTTACTGCGTTTACAAAATTACGTCTGGCATCTGTTTCTATTTTGTTTCCAGGAATTTGCGCTCCTGTTAATACAACAGGCTTGCCAAGATTTTGGAGTGTCCAGGAAAGTGCAGACGAAGTATACGCCATGGTATCTGTACCATGCGTTATAACAAACCCATCGTATTTGTCGTATTTATTTGCAATAACTTGGGAAATTTTGTCCCAATGCTTGGAAGTAATATTGGTGCTGTCTATGTTGTCTATGTATTCCACATCTATATCTGCGATTTCGGAAAGTCGTGGCTCCAAACTTAAAAGCGATTCTATTGCTTTCTTTTTTTCTGCAACAACAAGCGCACCTTCTTTGGATTCGACCATTATTATTGTCCCCCCGCAAAATAAAACCAAAACTTTCATAATTTTATATTGTTCGAGCTTGTCGAGAACTTCTCGACTCGTTATCACTCGCTCGAAGAATACTCTCTCCTTTCACCAAGTATTTTAGTTCGGAAATATCTATGTTAATTAAATTAAACTCGCCCCCGATAATAGAATCAAGATCTTGCGTAAGGTTATACATGCCATACAATATGTAAGTTCCAACAAAAACCGATATTAATCCTGTTACTCCGGGAATAAAAGCTGCAATCAAAGCCAAGTACAACATAGTTGCTTGATGCAAAAGTGTATCGTATGCTTTTGGAGTTAATCGGGTTTTTTTACTAAGGCAAAACGCAGCGTCTTTACATGCTTCTTCGTAAAGCCCGACCAAACTTTCCGAATTTTTAAATCCTGTAATCTTTTTAGTAAGCTCTTTTAGAAACTGGGCGTTTGCAATGTTAATAAGGTAATTGTCTGCTTTTGAATTTTCCAATAAATCTAAAAATTGCTGAGCCCACTTTTTGCATTCCAGTTTTACTTTAGGTTCCAGATTGGAAAGTGTCCAAAGACCGCCATACAAACGAACAGCCGCTTCTTCTACCTGGACAAATTTGTCGTAGGAAACGCCAATCTTCTGGGACAGAATAATACCAAGTGCAAAACCAATAATTGCAAATAAATTTCCTAAATCCTGATTAGATATCCAAAGTCCATGCGCTTCGAGAAACCAAAATATCCCTTTGAGCATAATAAAAAGCACCATTATGGGAAAAATTGCTTCAAGAATTGTTTCCTGAAACTGAAATACCTTTTTAAATAGCGCACCAAATTTAAAAAGCCGAAGCACCCGAAGTGCTCGGGCAAAACGCAGCAAGCGAATAAGGCGGAGAACTCGAAGTTCGGTTGTGTCAATAAAAATAGGTAACACCAGCTCTAGATAATTTGGAAAGACCGCCAAAAAATCGATAATACTCATGGGCTTTACAATAAAAGCAATTCGTTTTGGCGCGCTCCAAAGCCGAAGTGCATATTCGAGTGTAAATACTACCAAAATAACATGGTTCCCAATATTCAGTTGATTTTTATACTTTAAAACATCTGCGTGTTCAAAAAATTCCATAAAAGCTATAGCAACAGAGGCAATAATCATGAGAAAGATCATGACCTGGAAACCCACAGCAAAAAACCCTTTTGGGTGTTCGAAAAAATTATTAACGCTTGTTTTTAATGACACATTTTTATTTTTGCTCATATTTATAGTTCGAGCGCAGTCGAGAATCTGTCATTCTCACTTTAGCCTTCCCACACGACATGTGGGAAACATAAAGTGGAAAGTTGCAGCGCCGTCAATAATGACATTATCCCTTGTGGGGAAATCTGTCTTCTCGACAGCGCTGCGTGGGAACATCTCTCGTTAGATTTGAGAGTTACCCCACTTCCCTGGTTGCTATATACTAATGCAGCAGTAATCGGTTAAGAAATACCGCTGAGAGCCCGCTTGCGACGGCAAGCACAGAGAGAGCTATAGACAGAAAGATCCCTCCTCCAAGAATGTTTCTTCGGTACACAATCCGGAGCAGTATCGCCCCGACGAGGGCCAGCAGCACCTGAAAAAATGCTATCCACCCAATGACGTGTACCGCTACAACCACATAGCAAATGGCAAGCATTGCTACTAACACCACGCTCTCGACGTGTGCCCGCGCCTGAGAGAATATCCTACCAGTAAACCTTGGAAACATATTCCACCTCCAAAGTGTGAATGAGAGACTCTCCGATGGCTTCGAAGCCCCCCCCTTTTTTTATTCGTCCGATTGTGCGAACTAATTCCCTGCCTGGCAGGCAAAGAATATCTCTATTTATCCGGGATGCAGGTGGGTCGTGTGCTCGTCATCGTCGTGATGTCCACCGTGGGGCGACGTATCGAGAGACCCCGAGAACCCCTTCACCGCAGCGACAGCCGCAGACAGCACCACCTCCTTATCATCCTGAACATACAGGTCGGCTAGAGCAGTAATTATATCCACAGCAGCTTTATACTGAGTTCCTAGAAACGCTTTCACGAAGGCATCCGCGCCAACGTGATTCTGCTGGATTCGGGCGGCGTTGAGAACCACCAACACGCTTTGTGGCGGATTAATGGACATGAACCGATGCCACCTGGCGTTTCGACTCATGACTCCTGCCATCCAGTAGCAGATGCCGATGAGAATGAGCATTATGATATTCCAAAGCATGGATGGAACCACACTTTCTGCTTCGTGATGCAGATAGCCGAGCCTCATGTCCGCGAAGAGTGAGGCAAGGATCGCCCCGAAGGACGAACTGGCCAGAAATGTAAGCCCCCACAAGGGGAACTTTTCGGTTTGATCAAAATCCGTTGCCGCGAGCAAAAGCGTCGCAAACACGGATGATACAGCCAGAACCATCGCAACCTCCAGCTTGGCCGGAACGCCGTACCAAAGGTCGATGTAGTAAAAGACGATATGTGTGACTGCAAGCATGATGGCTTGCCCGTCCACAGCATTCGCCCCCCACAGTCGTCCGAACCCCTCTTTGATCTTTTCCCACATGGTGGTTTCTGCGCTTTTCTGTGCGAATATCCACGCGTTATGGGTGACCCAGAGGGTGACGATGGCCAGAAGCAGCAAGGGAACTTTATCGAGAACATCCAAGAAGAACTCAATATCTGCCCGTCCGCTTTCAGCTGCTCCCTCGCTTGCCAGAATAGGACTGACCCAATAATTCCAGACGTACATCTTCTCCTCCTTAAACTCACCATATAGGTGGCCTTGCTGCGTACCTAATCAAAAATACGCAAGAAACCCACCTATATGTATTTAATATTTCGCAACCAGGTTTTTAAAGAGCTAACCTATAGGATCTAAAACATACAATGCTAATTTTCGTATGATCGACCCTATAGTACATGTGTGTATTAAAACATATCCATTGACAGATGTAAAATTTATGATATAATCTAACATAGTGTCACAGACCATGCCTGTTTGTTTACACACAGTACAGTTTAAGAGTCTAAAATTGTTATAAATGTTAATATTTCTATAGGTTTGTCATATGATCACGGTTACACAAGCAGTGTTACATACCCTTCAGCAAGACGATACAGCCCGCGAAGCCTGCATAAACGGCGTACTTAACTTAAGTGCATATGCCGAAAAAATTCAAAAGACCGTAGAAGAAAAAACAATTAAAAAAGTTAATAAAAATACTATTGTTGTTGCGCTTTCCCGCATTGCAAAAAACAAACTCCAGGTATTGCCAACGCTAAAACCAAAAGTAAACATTCACAACTTGGGAGTCCGTTCTCCCCTGTACGTTTTAATTTACGACAAAACATCCGACGTACAGCGCAGGGTTGCAACGCTTAATCCATTTTTGGTTTCCCCAACAGATATATTTTCGGTCACCGAAGGATCTGCAGAAATTGTTGTTTCGTGTTCGGAAAAATCCAGAGACTTTATAAAAAAACATATTGGTATTTTGCCAAAGAAGGAAGTAGAAAACATTGTTGCCATAACCGCGCAGTTTACCGAAGAACAATCCAACACCCCAAACATTTTGCATGCCCTGTTTTCGGCATTGGCTTTTAAGCGAATTAATTTAGTGTATGTTGTGTCCGCGTATACAGAAATAAGTTTTTTAGTTGCTAAAAAAGACATGGACGAAACAATAAAAACTCTGGACGAGTTTACGAAGCAAACCAAAAACTAACCTCAATTACCTGTCATTGCGAGGAGCGAAGCAAGGACGACGAAGCAATCTTCCACAAAGAAGATCGCCACGCATAATTTATTGAATGTGCTCGCGATAACAAAAGATCGGTTCGCAATGATAAGTCAGTCTGAAGACCGGGTGTAAAATTTTCCCTCTTTTAGTTGCTGCTGCATTTCGTCAAAACTTGTTGTTTTACCCGAAATACATAAATACATTCCAGGTATTAGTTCCTGCGCTTTTGCAATTGCGTACCCCAAATTAAATCCGGCATCGGACAAGGCAAAATCTTTTAAAGGTGTTGCTGCGCCGGTAAAAATAATTGTTTTATCTTTTTTTTGCAGTTTTTCGTGCAAATACTGTACGGTATCGGGCAACGTGTGTGTCCCATGCGTTATTAGTATTTTTGTAACAATATTTTCGTCTATTACTTGCCGCATTTTTTCGCGGTCTTCTGTAGTTAGGGCACGGCTATCCTTCATGCAAATTTGGGAAAACACAAAATCCAGACCAACTTTTATGTTTTTAAAAAAGTCAGGGATTTCCGAATGCTCCGCAACAACAATTTCGTCTACATCCCCATCCCACACAGAATCTATCCTTCCCCCTGTTAAAATAACGTGAATTTTTGTATCTTCCATAAGCAATTTGTTAAGAGGCAGGAATTGACTCAAGATGTTTCAGGCGCTTGTCGTGAGTTCTTAAAATTTTATCTGTTTCAGCTTGTTTTACAAAAACCTCGTCATGTTCGTTTCTGTTTCTTTCCAAAGAACGGAACATTTTATCGTGATCTTTGTCATTTTCGTCAAACCTAGCAAAAATTTCTGTATGATCTGCATCATTTGCATCAAGCCTTCTAAAAATCTCTTTATGCGCCTCCTCGTTTTCTTTAAATTTTCTGTCTAGATATGGAGCAAGTGCCTCGTCCAAAAATTCTGACAAAGATTCCCCTACCACATTTTGCATTTGTTTCATATCGTTTTTGTCTAACATGCTTCTATTTTGTCACAACACGTTTCTTGCTGTCAACCGGAAAAAAACTCATGTATAATATATCGTATGAATATAGTAGGAGCACTCTTAACTATCGTTGGATTGTCGTTGTTTGAGGCAGTATCCAGCATTGACAACGCAATTATTAATGCCGAAGTGTTGTCTACCATGCAGGCAAAAGCAAGAAAATGGTTTATGCTTTGGGGACTTTTATTTGCCGTATTTGTCGTACGAGGATTACTTCCCTGGCTTATTGTCTGGCTAACCGTACCAACACTGGGGCCAATTGGAGCGCTAACTGCAACATTTACTGGTGACCTAAAAGTACTTGCAGCTATAGAGGCATCCTCGCCTATTTTATTGGTTGGCGGCGGCACATTTTTGCTGTTTTTGTTTTTTCACTGGTTGTTTATGGAAAAAAAGTCGTATGGGTTGCGGGGAGAACGTTTTTTCCACGAACAGGGCGTGTGGTTTTATGCCGTTATATCCATACTGCTAGCAGTTATTGTATGGTTTGCGTTGCAGGTAAATCAATTTATGGCTTTTTCGGCAGTTATTGGATCCGCTGCTTTTTTTATAACCCATGGGTTTAAACAAAATGCAGAGCTAGAGGAAAAAAAGCTAATTGACACATCTGTTTCCGACATAAGTAAAATTTTGTATCTGGAAATAATAGACGCAACGTTTTCTATAGATGGAGTTTTAGGGGCATTTGCATTTACCCTTTCTGTTCCCCTTATTTTGTTGGGAAATGGGCTGGGAGCACTCATTTTGCGGAAACTAACCGTGAGCAACATAGAAAACATTAAAAAATACAAATACCTAAAAAACGGGGCAATGTATTCGATTTTATTTTTAGGACTTGTTATGCTTTTGGATAGTTTTGGTTTTGGCATCCCATCCTGGCTTTCTCCCCTACTAACATTTGCCACCGTCGGCTACTTTTTTTATAAATCTAAAAAGGAACTAAGCTAGAAAATTATACAGGAGTGCCTTCTAGTCTTTGCGCATGTTTAAATGGTTTACGTAGACTATGCGCATGCCACCACATCATTACTAACTCCAAAACGAATTTCCTTACTACAACTGTATCATTAAAAGATGCCGCAACAGCAACAAAACCGTGCATATCCCGATTATCGTAATGAACAAACCCCGAAAGTCCTGTATCTGATCTTAGAAACGGACTTACAAGTCCGTGCTTAACACCTAAATATATAGGATCAAATTCTGGAGGATTTATGACAACTCCTTTGCTTAAAATATTTGTATTTGTATCAAGAATTTGTTGTAAGGGTGGTAAAATGGCACGTTTTGCTGACCCATCTATGCTAAAATCTCCCACCCCGGAAACAAGAAAATAACTTAACCCATCATCATGATGCCTTACTCCCAGGGTGAGCGTTTTTAATGGCAAGACTGGCTCGTTTGATTCCAATTGTTGAGCAATTTCACCACGATTTGCCTCTAATATTGCAGCTTTTTCTGCTGCAGAATAACTTATTCCATGATGCAAGATTGCAAAAGGAGTCTTTGTAGCAACAGAAAGTCCACACGCGTAGCTTACCACTTCGGAAGGAAGAGATTCGGCATAAGAAAGTCTATCTAATCGACCAGTTAGGCCAAGAATCTCTGCCTCTCTTTGTTTAAAAACAAAAGGATTGGCGTTTTCAGCTTGCTCTAAAAAATGAGTCCCTATTTCAATATTGCGAACAGACATAAAGATGCATTATATTCGCTTAAAGCCAAACTCGCAAGCTTTCTACCTTGCAGATGCTCCCTTCTATGCATATAATGGTTCCATGAAGATAGATGTTGCACATGTTGCAAAACTTGCAAACCTTCCCCTAACAATTGAAGAAGAAACAAAATTCGAAAAACAACTGTCCGAAACACTGGACTACGTAAAACAACTTGAGGAAATTGATACTAAAGGAGTTAAGCCGACAAACCAGGTCACAGGTCTAGAAAATGTAACCCGAGAAGATATTACAACCCCATCCCTTTCCCAAGAAGAAGCACTTTCAAATTCTACATCGACATATAATGGGTTTTTTAAGGTACCGGGAATATTAGATAGCGAGTAGCAGGTGGCAAGTAGCACGTAGTAAAAACCACGAGCCACGAGCTATACGCTACGCGCAAAATATATGAATTTAAACGAACTAACAATTACAGAAGCTCAGGAAGGGTTAAAGGCGAAGAAGTTTTCTTCGGTTGAGTTGACCCGTGCTTGTTTAGATCGCATACAAGCAGTTGAGCCAAAAATAAACGCATTCGTAACTGTTTGCGAAAAAGATGCATTAGACCAAGCAAGAAAAGCAGACGCTTTAGCTTCGCAAGGTCTCACCTGGGAAGCTAAGCCACTTTTGGGAATTCCTGTTGCATTAAAAGACTTATATTCCACAAAAGGAATAAAAACTACCGCCGGATCGAATGTTTTAAAAGATTATGTACCGTCCTATGACGCAACAGTTGTTGGAAAACTAAAAGATGCCGGGGCTGTAATTATTGGCAAGACAAATTTAGATGCGTGGGCACATGGAGGAAGTGGAGAACATTCTGATTTTGGTTCGACCAAAAATCCCTGGAACACAGACTATGTTCCGGGTGGATCCAGCAGCGGGTCCGCAAGTGCCATTACTGCAGATATGTGCATTGCAGCAACAGGTACTGACACGGGTGGGTCTATAAGACAACCTGCTTCTTTTTGCAATGTTGTCGGGCTTAAACCAACATACGGCAGGGTTAGTAGAAACGGGATTATTGCCATGGCATCGTCACTTGACAGTATAGGTCACTTTACAAAAACAGTGCAAGATTCTGCGCTTTTTTTGTGTGTTACTGCAGGTAACGATCCATTGGACGGCACAACACCCAAACAGCCTGTCCCCGATTACACAAAAAAAATTAAAAAGGGAGTAAAGGGAATGAAAATTGGCATTCCTAAAGAGTATTTTACAGACGGACTCGATAAAAATGTAGAAATACTTTCACAAAATGCAATTAACGAACTAAAAAAACTTGGCGCAGAAATTGTAGAAATTTCACTACCCAATACCAAATACGCAAACGCGTGTTATTATATTATTCAACCATCAGAAGTTTCTTCTAATCTGGCTCGTTACGATGGAATTCGATACGGTGCTATAAGAGAAAATTTTGGGGAAGAAGCAAAACGCAGAATTATGCTTGGTACATACACACTTTCCGCCGGTTATTACGATGCATATTATAAAAAAGCAACACAAGTAAGAACGCTTATAAAACAAGATTTTGAGAAAGCGTTAGAAAATGTAGATGCAATTATAACTCCTGTTTCCCCAACTCCTCCGTGGAAACTGGGAGAAAAAGTAAATGACCCATTAAAAATGTATTTGTCCGATATTTTTACTATTACCGCAAATTTGGCTGGCATTCCGGGACTTTCTGTTCCTATTGGTTTTGCAAATGGACTACCTGTTGGCATGCAAATTCT
>Ga0209515_10004275_pt1 | contig 19448 bp, 27 predicted proteins | sample Subgroupgradi54m_FD_187454 | JGI IMG/M metagenome (GOLD analysis project Ga0209515, IMG submission 187454) | Subsurface groundwater microbial communities from S. Glens Falls, New York, USA - GMW60B uncontaminated upgradient, 5.4 m (SPAdes)... ...
ATGATTCCGGAGGGTGTAGCTGTGTGCGTTCCAACATCGAGAGACCCTGACTTCCCCTCGAGACCAAAGACCAAAGTGTACGTTGCCCGGTTGGCGCCAATCGTGTACACATATCCGTTGGGTGTCGCCTGGGGGGTTGGGGGCGTCGGAACCAAACTCATATAGGTACCGAGCGTTGTAGGTGATGTACACCCGGTTGCCTCGGTAGTAACAAAAGTATTCGGGTAACCGCCGCAGCTGTCAAAAAACAGTTCGGCCGCCGCTTGCATCTGCTTAATATCTGAGAGGCGTCTCGCGTCCCGACCCTTCAATCGCGCGCTGTTCAACCCCGCCATAACCACCGTCGAGAGAATCGCGATGATGGCGATAACCACCAAAAGCTCAATCAATGTAAAACCTTTATTATTTTTGTTTCTGTTATTCATATATAAATTAATGATTAGTAAAAAATTAATAATATTCAATACTTGTTTAACGACCTTTCCTGTAAAATGTTCAAAAGAACACAAACGCTATCTTACAGGAAATGATACCACGGAACAAAATTTAATGCCAAAAACATGGTGTGGATAAGTGCCTTACGAAATGTTGGCGGTAATGTTGTAAATCGGAATAAGCACGGAAGCGAGGAGCGTGCCGACGCCAACCGCAAGAAGCACAATCATAATCGGCTCAATCAAAGAAACGAGCGTATCGACTGCCGCATCCGTTTCGCGTTTGTAAAATTTCGCGAGCGTCTTCAAAATGACGGAAAGCTCTCCGGTTTCTTCTCCCACTTTCACCATCTGCACCATAATGTTCGGAACTTCTTTGCGGTGGTCAAGCGCGTCCGAGAGCGAGCTCCCCGCTTTCACTTTTTCACCAACATCGAACATGATGTCTTTGTAGGTATCGTCCCCAACCACCTTGGCGGTAATCTCAAGAGAGCGGAGCATGGGAACGCCGCTTGAAAGCATGGTGTCGAGATTGTCCGAGATGCGCGAAAGGTACGTCTTTTTGAAAAGCGAACCGAAGAGCGGCAGGGAAAGCTTCAGTGAGGAGAAGGATTTTTTACCGCCGGGGAGCCCGACTTTCCAGAGCAGGAAACCGGCTATAATGAGAAATATGAGAAAAAAGACGCCGTAGCTCCTGAGAAAATTACTCAAACCGATGACGACTTGGGTATATACCGGTATGGGCTGCCCTGACTCAAGCAGAATTGAAGAGAGCCTCGGAATAACGAACACGAGCATCAGCGTCATGACCGAAATAAAAGCGCCGATGACGAATGCCGGATAGACGAGCGCGTTCTTTGTTTTTGAAACCAGCTCGTATGACCTTTCGAGATAAGCCGCCAAGTAACTGAATGTTTCCGCGAGTTTCCCCGACTCTTCCCCCGCAAGGACCATGTTCACGTAAAAATCGGAAAAAATGGCCGGGTGTTTGCTCATCGCGCTCGAAAGCGATACTCCGCCCTGAATATCTTGCGCAACTTCGTTCAGGCGTTTTTGAAGAACGAGGTTTTCAGACCCTTCGGCAAGAAGGCGGAAAATGCGGAGTGCGGAAATGTGAGAATTGAAAAGAATCGAAATCTGATTTGAGAGCATCACGATTTCTTTGTTTGAAACTTTCTCAAACGAGGCGAGGATATTGTCTAAAAATGTCCCGCTGTCCTCGGGCTTGATGGAAGAGATGATATACCCGCGCCTTTGCAAAGAACTTATGGCAACATCAATGCTGATGGCGTCAATCGCGCCATTTTCTTCGGAGCCGGTTTGGTTTATGACTTTGTAATTAAATAGCATGATTTATGATTTATGATTTATGATTTAAGATTTATGAAGACGAACGGTTGTCGGTTTCTTAAATCTTAAATCCTAAATCTTTGTTCTTTTATAAGAACCTCTCAAGCCCTTTCTGGTTCGTCGAATACAGGAGCGCATTTTCTTGCGTTATCTCGCCTTTATGCACCAGCTCCGCCAGCGACCGATTGAAATCTATCATTCCGGCTTCCGCGCCGGTTTCTATGATGCGCGGAATTTCGTGCGACCTTCTCTCGCGTATGAGGTTCGCCACCGCATTGTTGTTGATGAGAAGCTCGTACGCCGGAATGAGCCCACCGGAAACGCGCGGAATAAGCCGCTGGGAAAACACGCCGAGCAAACTTTCCGCCAGCTGCGCGCTGATTTGGTTTTGCCCTTCCGGAGGGAAAGCGTCAATGATGCGATCTATGGTTTGTGTGGCATCGTTTGTGTGCAGGGTGGAGAAAACGAGGTGCCCGGTCTCGGCGGCCGTGACGGCGGTTGATATCGTTTCAAAATCGCGCATCTCCCCGATCATCACCACATCAACATCCTGGCGAAACATGGCGGTGAGGGCGGTATGAAAGCCGCCGGTATCCGTGTGCACTTCTCTTTGGTCAATAATCGATTTAATCGGCTTGTACACATATTCAACCGGGTCCTCAACCGTCAAAATATGCTCGGCGCGCTCCTGATTGATAAGCTGAACAAGCGCCGCAAGCGTGGTCGATTTTCCCTGTCCGATAGGACCCACCACCAAAAAGAACCCCTGTTTTTTCCGTGTAAAAGTTTCCAAAATGGGGGGAAGTTTCAGCTCTTCGATGTTGCGGACATATTCGGGAATTAACCGAAGCGCCACGCTGATGACACCGCGCTGGAAGAACGCATTGCCGCGAAACCGCGCCTTCGCTCCGTAACTGTAAGAAAAATCAACCTCAAAATCTTTAAAAAGTTTTTCTTTTCGAACATCGGTCAGCATGAGAGTAACGATGGCGAGCATTTCTTCGCCGGTCAGCGGTTCTTTTTTTAGCAACGGAACGAGGTCGCCCATGACGCGTATGTGCGGCACGCGCCCCGTCGAAAGATGGAGATCCGACGCATCTTCGCGGATAACCGTTAAAATAAGATCTTCAAGTTCGCGTTTAATGTCTGGCATAATTATAAGTTAAAAATGAATAAAGATTTAGGATTTATGAAGACGGACGGTTGTCGGCTTCTTAAATCTTTATTCTTAAATCATAAATCTTTTTTTCCTTCCGCTATCTCAATCACTTTCTTCACTACCTCCGTCGGGGTTGATGTGGCTTTCACGATGTATCCCGATGCGCCGAGAGAAATTCCTTTTGCTATATCGTCTTTTTGTCCGAGGTTGGATAAAATGATAATGACGGCATCTCCCGCCAATTTCTTTTCTTTGACCTCCGCCAGAAACTCAAATCCGTCCATGACCGGCATAACAATATCCGTAAGTATGATATCCGGCTCAAGCCCTTCTTCGAGTTTTGAGAGTGCGTCAGGCGCCCCAAACGACGAGGCAATCTCAAAATTGTATTCGCCGAATTTCACCGCATACATGTCCATCAGAAATTTATCATCTTCCACAATGAGGATTTTGTAGTGTTTGCCTGATTCTGTCTTTTCCATATAATTTCTTATTTAATCTTACACAATAAACAGAGGGGTGGGTAATTTGTATAAATTTCTAATTACTAATTTCCAATTTCTAATAAAATGCTTAATGCTAAATTTCAAAATAACGGTTTTTTTGGACATTTGGATTTTTATTAGAAATTAGACATTGGGTATTTGAAATTATATAAACAAATAATGTTTCTTTAGTGTAATAAAAACTTTATTCTCATAGATTTGAGTAGCACAACCTCCTCGTTTCCATTATATTACAACTTATTCACTTCCACAAATGGAATTTTCCCCTCAAAGGCTTTGAGCATGGCATCTTCGCGCATGGTGAGCATTCCTTTCTTCCGCGCCATCTCGTATATCGCCGTTTCGCCGGCGTTTTTCAGAATACTGTTCTGGATATCCCCGTCAATCTGAAGCATTTCAAACACGGCAAGCCGCCCTTTTATCCCGGAAGGACATTCGGGTGTCTGCACCGCTTCATACACGTGATCGGGGATGAGAATCTTCTGCCGAAATTCCGCGGGAAGATCTTCAAACTCCTTGTCAATAATCATTTTCATCGCTTCCGTTACGGGAATTTCTTTGCCGCCCGGACAGAGTTTGGTTACCAGCCGCTGTCCTATCGCCAAAAGAAGCGTGGGCGCGATGAGATACGGGTCAACCCCCATGTCGATGAGACGGGTTATCACGCCTACGGAGCTGTTTGTGTGAAGCGTCGAAAACACCAAGTGCCCCGTAAGCGCCGCCTGCACCGCGAGGCTTGCGGTTTCTTTGTCTCGGATTTCCCCCACCATGATAATGTCCGGGTCCTGACGCAAAATGGAGCGAAGCCCGCTTGCAAAAGTGTAGCCGATTTCGGGCTGCACTTGGGATTGATTTACCCCCGGCATGCTGTATTCCACGGGGTCTTCAAGACTGATGACGTTGTCGCTGTCGCGGTCAAGCTCGTTTAACATGGCATAGAGCGTCGTGGACTTCCCCGAACCGGTGGGTCCCGTGAGAAGAATCATGCCGTAAGGCTTGTCAATCGCCTCGCGAACCATCGCCAAATCAGCGTCGTTCATGCCGACGGAAGTGAGGGAAAGCACCCCTTTCTCCGAATCAAGAATACGCATAACGACTTTCTCTCCATAGTAAGCGGGCAAGGTTGATACGCGGAAGTCAATTTTCCTTTTATCAATGCGGGCGGAGAAGCGTCCGTCCTGCGGTTTTCTTTTTTCATCAAGTTTCAGGCTCGCGAGAATTTTGATTCTTGACACGATGGCGGAATGAACGCTTGCGGGCAGAAGAAGGCTGGTGTGGAGCGTTCCGTCAACCCGAAAACGAACGCGGATTTTTTCTCCCATGTTTTCTATATGAATATCCGAGGCGTTCCCCTCCGTCGCATGGCGCAAAATGACGGCGACCATTTTTGTCACCGGAGCGTCCTCAATGATGGTCTCGCCTTTTTTCCCGGGTGTGGATTTGACGGCGTCAATGTCCTGCACCGCGTCCACCTTTGACGTATCGTCAAGGTCTTTTTCAAATTCCGACAAGGCGGTGCCCACTTCCCCGCTTATTCCTCCGCGACGATTGAGAAGCTCGCCGAAGTCGGTTTCCGAAATCAAAAAAACCTTAAAAGGAATACCTATTTTGGAAGAGATGAACTGAATGGCGTCCATGGCCTCGATATTGTCCGGGTCCACAATGCCTACTTCCAAAACCCCGTCTTTCACGCCGGTCGCGACAAACTTGTAGTGCAGGGACGATTCTTGCGGTATCTGTTTCGATATTTCCGGCGGCACCCTCACTTCTTCACCGCGCGGTCTGACAGGCATGTTGAAATACTCCCCTTTCAGACTCATGAGAGTATTTTCGTCAACGATTCCCTGCTGTATTAAAATTTGTTCGGCGCTTGTCCCTTCCGTCCGCGAAAGCTCCTCCAAGCGCGAAACATCTTCAGCGGCAATCGCTTCTTTTTTTGAGAGAAATTCCAAAAAACTCATAAAATTTGAAAACGCTCTTTACTTTTTGACCGCTTTGCTGGATTTGGTTGCGGCGGTGGCGGCTTCGCTGTTGAAAGGAATGTTGCGAGGGTTGACCGCCGCCGTTCCTGGTGTACTTTCGTTCAAGACCGCGTCCCTTCCGAGGGGCGCAAACGGGTTGGGTCGACCTTTCGGTTCCGGATTCAATTCCATGCTGAAATCTTGCAATTCCTGAAATTTCGGATCGGAAAAAATGCTTTCGTCGAGCCGCACTTTTTTGAGGTCCGCCAAGAGAGCCAATATCTCCTGCCCTTGTTGGTTTGTCCCTCCCCCGGAGGAAGTCGTGTCAAGAGCGATAAGCGGCTCCTGCGCTTGCGTTTCGTTTTGAAAAGCGTGCGCATATGCAAACACCGCAAAAACAATGATTCCCGCAATTATGATTTTTTTGTTGTTGGACATGTTTTTATTGTTTAGGACTTACGCGCTTGGATGAGATTCTAGGCGAAACAAGGATTTTTACGGAGATGTACTAACAGTACATTGACGGAAAAATCTGATGTTTCAACGACGAAGATCGCCAAGCGCGTAAGTCCTAATCATTTTTGTTTCAACCAATAAGTCTGCAATGATGTCTTAAACTCAAAGGTATCGGAAATCTCGCCGGAAGTCCCTTTTGCGGCGCTTGCCGCAAAAGAAACTCCGGTAATGTCGATGATCCGCAGACTCTTCTCAAGGTCTTTCACGAAACTCCGATAGGTCTCGTATGTCCCCGAAACGTCGAAAGAAAATTCCGCCGTTCCGTAAGGAGCCGCCTGAACCGTCGGCAATGCTTGGTTTTTCGCGCCGGGTACGGCGGTCGCGACGGAAACCTGAACATTTTTCAGAATCATATTATATCTTGAGGCGACGCTGTCTATTTCCAGAATAAGGCGGATATTGTCGATATTGTTCGGCAAAAGTTTTTCGAGCCGTTTCAGGTCGCTCGGCGCAAAGCTGTTATACTTGCCCAGAAGCTCGTCCCGCGCATCTTGGACTTTTTGGGAATTGTTGAGCGCTTCGTCATATTCCGCTTTCTGCGTTCGCAGGGATTTTATCTCCCCGTACGTCGGACTTATGTACGCGTAAAACAGCCCGATGGCGGCGACAATGAGGAGTGTAGCGATAAGGTTTTTCATAAATTTTGTAATTTTGTAACAAATGTATATTATAGACGATTCCCGTCAAAATATTTCTTAAACGAAACCATCGTTGTGTCCAGGGAGGCGACGAAGGAAAATTTTACTCCGCCAGTGTCGCTTAAATTCAAATTTGAAAATACGGGATTTTTTATTCTCTCGTCTCCCGCGAAAGAATCTGACAGAAGCGCCACCGAGGCGTAACTTTTCGCCTCGCCGTCAAGCTGGATTGCCGGCGCGACGCCTTTCGGATTTTTGTATTCAAATTTCGTAAAACGCACCGTTTTAAGCGTCAGCCCCTCAAGCATGTCAAAGACCGGCAGGACGACAATATGATTTTCCAAAACGGTTTTTGCCGACGTTATGCGGTTGTCGAGACGCTTGACATCGGCAATCAAAGACGGCTCAAAAGATTTCCTCGCCTTTTCGAGAGCCACGCCTTCATTGGCAATCTTTTTTTGAATCACGATTTTATACAAGTACTCGCCAGCCGCAAGCGCAATCATGAGAGAAAAAATAATCGTCCCAAGCGAAAGAAAAAGATTGAAAGAAATACGCCCGCCCGCCTCACCTTTGAGGATGAGATTTTTTTTGGGAATGAATGATGTTCGAAGCCTCGTGTCCATGTTTTAATTATAAAATACAATCCAGTGGAATGTAAGAGGATAACTTTTTCCGAGAAAAATTATCCCTGCGCAAAATTTTTTACGACCGTGTGGCGATGGTGTGAATACTCCCCCCGGCAATGCTTAACCATGTAGTGAGAGCCCCGACTTGTTTGGGGGAGGAATAGTAAGTGATGTTACCGAGGCCGAGTCGGCCATTAGCGTTACTCCCCCAAACCCAGAGTGTGCCGTCGGTTTTGAGGGCGATGGTGTGGTAGAATCCCCCGGCAACGCTCAACCAATTCGTGAGGGCGCCGACTTGTTTGGGGGAGGAGTAGTTGGTGACGTTGCCGAGGCCGAGTGCGCCAAAGGTGGCGTTATGACCCCAAACCCAGAGCGTGCCGTCGGTTTTGAGGGCGATGGTGTGGACGTATCCCCCGGCGATGCTCAACCAATTCGTGAGAGCGCCGACTTGTTTGGGGGAGGAGTAGTTGGTGATATTACCGAGACCGAGCTTACCAGAGCTACCAGCACCCCAACCCCAGAGGGTGCCGTCGGTTTTGAGGGCGATGGTGTGGCTACCTCCACAAGCAACGCTTAACCAATTCGTGAGGGCGCCGACCTGTACAGGAGAGGAGCGGTTGGTGACGTCACCGAGGCCAAGCTGACCGGAGGCGTTATTCCCCCAACCCCAGAGGGTGCCGTCGGTTTTGAGGGCGATGGTGTGGGAGTACCCTCCAGTAGCGCTTAACCAATTCGTGAGAGCACCGACTTGTACGGGAGAAGAGCGGTTGGTAACGTCGCCGAGACCGAGCTGACCACTTCCATTTCTACCACAAGCCCAGAGGGTACCATCGGTTTTAATAGGAATGATGTGACCGCCCAAAATGGAGGATACGCTTAACCATGTCGTCTGCGCACCGACTTGTTTGGGGGAGGAGTAGGAGGTGATGTTGCCGAGGCCGAGCTGACCGTAGGCGTTATTCCCCCAAGTCCAAAGTTGCGGGGGCGCCATTACTGTTTGCGCGCGAATGATTCCATACCAATTCGTGCCGGCATTGCTCGTGTAGAAAGTGAAAATATCTTTCCTGCCGTTATTGCCGGCGCCAAGAGAGGGTGCTGCCCCCCCCCGCCCATTGTACGGAGGACGGCCAGGTTACGGTGCGGGCGTTTCCCGCACCGGAGAGGATGAGATCAAAAGTGCAGGCTTGACCTGAAGGTGCGGGGTTGGTGATATTTAAGGTAGTGACATTTTGCGTGAGCGATACTTCAAATACATTGCCGGTGGATATGTCCAGGGTGAGGGTGCCGGAGGAGATGGCGGGGGCGGTTTTGGTGTAGCCGACATCTCTCAACTGCGCCTGATCAAGACGTGCCCTTTGCATATCTACGCGGTTTGCTGAAATTTTTACCATGTTGAATTTAGTGTACCAAATGAGGTTCGGGGGTGGCAAGTTTTTGGGGGATAACTTACAGGGTAGTCCTTGTTGGGTGTGGCATCACGCCGTCTCCTGCAATTTTTTGAGTGCGAGGCCTATTGCGACGGAAAATTCCGGACCCGCATCCGCAAGTACAGTTTGGAGAAATGCCGGTGTTTCAAGTTTGGAAAACGAATCGCCGAGAACCACCTCCGCTTCAAGCCATTTCCGCGCAAACTCCGGCAATCCTTTCAGAAGCGCGCCCCCGCCGGTCAGCACCACCTTGCTTATTGACCGATTGTTTTTGCTTTGGTAACTTACCAATACCCTGTTTGCTTCCGCAAAAATATATCCGGCAGTGGCTTCCACCACATCGGAAACTTTTCGCCCGTCTTCGTCTTTCCCGAGAAGTCCGACGCTCCTTTTGAGCCCTTCCGCTTTCGCGATGCTTACGTTCAGCGCGCGAGACAGTGCAAGCGTTATTTCCTGAGAACCGCGGCTCACGATATGCACGCTTTTGATTATTCCTTGCTCGACCAGCGCGAGCTTCGTTATCCCCGCCCCCATGTCAAGAAACATGACTGGCGCCATGTCGCGCCCCAGAGTTGCGCGAATGGAGCTGTACGTTTCTATCTCGAAAGATACCCCTTCGAGTCCGAGTTTTGACACAATGTCCTGCTGTTTGTTCAAAACTTGGTTGTGTATGGCGACAATCATTACTTGAATTTTTTGTTTTGTCGCATCCGCTTCCTTCGCGGCAAGTTCTTCCGAACGCGGTACGACAATCCAGTCCAAAGTCACTTCGGTAATCGGGACCGGTATGTACTTTCTCGCTTCTATCGGTATCATCTGTGCGAGCTTCTCTTCGTCAAGCATGGGCAGCTCGATGAGCGTCAAGAGCGCCGAGGATAACGGCAATGCCACCGATCCCGTTTTTGTCGTTACGTTCGCTTCTCGAAAAAGATCGTTAATCGCTTCCGCTATTTTGTCTGCCGGAAGATTCGTCGCCCGCCCAACATCAAGCCCGCCGTAGGGGCCGAGCGCGAGTTCGCCGTAGGTTTCAAGAACCGCGCGCCCTTGTTCTTTGCGCACCTGAACCACCTTGATAAAAGAAGAACCGATATCCAAACCGATAACGCTCTCCGGCTTTTTGAAGAGCCCTCTCGCCGAATCAATCATTTTTTGAACATTGAAATTTGGAAATGCCATAAAGTGTGCTATAAGTATACCATAAAACGATAAGGACGCTAAAAAAACGGTGGAAAACACGAAAGTCATCGCGCAAAAATTTTTAATGAGAGTTTTGAACGCTCTTTTTCCGTCGCGCTGTATCGCGTGCGGGAAAGAGGGCGCGAGTTTTTGCGCCCCGTGTCGCGGGAGAATTCCCTTGTCCCCCTGCGGAGGGCTTGACTGCGACGGCGTTTTTTCTCTGTGGGAATACGCGCATCCGCACGTTCGAGCCGCCATCGTCGCGCTCAAATACAAAAACAAAAGAATGATTGCCGCCGACATCGCGGAATCTCTCCACGACGCTCTCTTCGAGCAGTTGGCGGAAAAATCCCTTTTCAGCGACCCCCTTTCTCTGGCGCTCACCCCGCATGTTTACGTCATTATCCCGATTCCGCTCTCGGAAAAGCGCTACAAAGAACGCGGGTATAACCAGTCCGAGCTCTTGGCAAAAGAATTGGCGCGCAAAAACCAAATGTCCTTTATTCTTGAAACCCGTGTCCTTTACAAGATAAAGGACACGGAAACTCAAGTATCCGTAAAGGACAGAGCGAAACGCCTGCAAAATATACGCGGTTCTTTTGCAGTACAAAACCACGAGAAGATACGGGGGAAAACCGTCATCATTATCGATGATGTCATCACGACCGGAGCCACTATTTCGGAAGCGCGGGCAATGCTCCAAAAAGCGGGAGCTAGAACGGTGTATGGGGTAACGGTGGCGCACTAAAAACCGCCCGGGATTTTCATCGCGGGCGGTTTTCATATTTTTATTCTCCCTCTTGAGAGTTGTCGACTCCTTCCGATCCCTTCTTCTCGGTTTCGTGCTTGCCCTGTTCGCCATTTTGGTTCAATTCGGATTCGCCTTGGTCACCCTCTTGGTTCTCTTCCCGCTCATCTTCTTGGTCTTGCTCCTGTTCCTTTTTTTGCCGGTCTTCTTGGTCCATTTCTTGCTCTATCTTTTTTTGCTCATCGCGGAATGAGTTTTTAATCTCGTCTTTTTTGTCTTTCAAATCGGCGGCTTTATTTTGTATGTTATCCAGCTGTTCTGTAAGCGCGGCGATTTTAACGGTATCTCCGGCGGCAACCGCATCTTTAAGGAGCTTCTCCTTAATCTCTTTATGCTCCGCAATGAGTTTTTCCCTCGCGTCCAAAAAGGTCTGCGCGAGAAGTTTCTCGCGGGCGCCGAATTGGTCATCAATGTCTTTGGCGAGCGCGGTTACGTCTTTGCCGGACGCTTTTTCCTTGCTCACAATTTCAGCGGCGGAAGCCACGTTGGCGATTAAAAGCAATTTCGCTTTTTCTATGCCTTTTGTTTCCGGTTCTTTTTTATCAACCATCACTTTGATTTCGGCGATGCGCTCGCCGGCAAACTCAATCTGCAGTTTTACTTTAGCTTCGGGATTAAAAGTGAAAAATTCCCGCAGATTTTCACCGAGTCGGTCAAGGAAATAAAACGGGCTGTCCGGCGTAAGTCCGGCAGACGGAAGCGTAATTTGGGGGTTTTGCGCAAACACCCCGCCGCCCGTAAACATACTTGCCGCCAATACCGCCGTCATAATAAATGTTTTTTTCATAAATTTTGTCGATTAAAAATTACTTCCGGTAATATGATAAGTCTATCATTTATTGACGAGCGAAACAAACAGACTCTTTCAAACGAAAATGCCCCCTGAAATTCAGGGCGCGAATTCTAAAACGGTACGCAAAAATGATGCTTCGCACGGACACGGTGTTTACGCCTCGCGATAGGACGGCAACCACTCCATCAGCCGTTTTCGGTGTTTGTCGATAGACCATTCTTCATTATTTTCAAAAAGGGCGGGGTAGGCGGACTGAAACTGCTTCAGCGCTTTCAGTGTGGCGCGCGGATAGCTTTCCGGAATATTTTTATTGTACCATTCCAAAAATACCGAGATGGGCGTGGCTCTCTCGTTGAATTCCTCTTGTTCGTGATTTTTTCCTCTCATATTTACAGAATACCATATATTGATTAAAAACACAAGAAAGCGTGCCTGAATTCTATTCACAACAAAAAAGCCCCGCATAAACGGGGCTTTTGTCAAAAAGCGGTATTACATGTTCGGCATGCCGGACGCGGAGCACATCTTGCAGTCTCTCTTGTGCGTAAACATCAAAAAGATTGCGGAAAGCCCCACGAGAATGTAAATGACGCGGGAGATTATCATTCCCTGCCCGCCAAAGAGCATGCCGACATCCCACCCGACGGCTCCGACGAGAAGCCAATTCAACCCCCCGATGATAACGAGCATAAACGCGATCTTGTGCAATATGTTCATACGATTAAAAAATTATTTATTAATAAACAAATAAGTATAGGGCTTACGCACTTGGATGAGATTCTAGGCGAAACAATGGTTTTTACGGAGATGTACTAACAAGTACATTGACGGAAAAACCCTTGTTTCAACGACGAAGATCGCCAAGTGCGTAAGTCCTAATACAATTATATACCCGCCCTGTCAAAAACCAAGGGGGACTTATCCACAGTTGTAAAGGGGTCAGGTACCTTTCTCGATTGTTTCGATTGATGTGTTGCGGTGAATAAGCTCGTCATTCCGAACCGACAAGAAAAAATCATATTGATTTTTTGAATCCCGCCCGTACCATTTCAAAAAGTCGCTGTTGACTTCTTTTTTCTTGAGGTCTTCTCCGCGCTCGCGAAGAAATTCGTCGTATTGCAGAAACGCGTGCCGTTCAAACAAATAATTGAGTTCAAGGGCGTATTTCGGATTGATAAGATAGAGCAGATAGGCTGCCCAGAAATAAAAGAAAGCAAAAATAACCGGAACAAGTGTGCGTGTGATGATGCCGTTTGGATGCTCGCGCCTTACCAGTTGTGAAATGACGACCACGTGCATAGTTTCGTTGTCCTGCGCCAGCCGCGCGAAGAGGGATATTTTTGAGAGCTTAATCGCTTTATGTTCGTTTGAGTAAAACAGGGTGAGGAGCGTATACGCGGCCGATGACCAAGAATGATACGGCACGCGCGCGATAATCTCCACGGCGCGAAACTTTTTATATGACGGTTTTTTGCCGTACACAAAATTCCCCGAGAGAACCAAAAGACCGCCAAAAAAACGCGGCAATGCGCTTGCCTTGTAATTGTCATATTGTCTTTTATAGGCTTCGAGTTCCGCCGGATGTTCAAGTTTCCGAACGAGCGCCTCGTGTTCAAGGTGATTCATGATTTACTAACGAACACTTTAACTTTCGGCGAACGCACGAGGGTGCCGTGCATCATGTAGCCCTTTTGTATGACGGCGACAATTTTGTGGTCGTCTTCCGGTTTTTCCGCCGGTATGCTTTCAATCGAAGTGTGGATGTTCGGGTCAAACATTTCACCGAGCGGGTTTAACTGCTTTATGCCGTTTTGCTCCAAGATGCCGATGAGCTGTCCGTAAATATATTCCACGCCGGTGCGCCAATTTTGGTCTACTTTTTCCCATGCTTCTTTATTGGCAAAAGCCATGTCGAAACTGTCCGCCACGAAAAGAATTTCCATAATAAGCTCTTTGTTCGCGAATTTCATGAGTTCAAGACGGGACTTTTCTTCTTCCTTTCGCGCATTGATAAAGTCTGCCTTCGCCCTCTGCCAGCCGGCAAGATATTCCTCCTTTTCCTTCTGGCATTTCTTGAGCTCCTCGCGCAATTTCTTTATTTTTTGGGCAGGCTGAAGACCCTCCCCTTCTTCCTCAAAAACCACATCGTCTTGGTCTAAATTTTCGTTTTTTTCTTCGTCGTTCATAATTTTTTATATGATTCCCATTTTCAATACTTCTTGTAAATCTTACCGTGATGGTCAAAATCGATGAGGTGAACTTCGTTATTGCGGAATTCGTAAAGCAATACAAATGATTCGATGTGTATGCGACGATAGTTTTTTAAGATATGACGAAGCGGTTTTCCAAATTCAGGTTCGCGGGCGATTTTCTTGATTTGCACATGAAGTTTTGCGGAAAGATCCGGGTTCCATTTTTTAATTTTCCGCAGTACCTTTTCACAATACTCCGACGGTACCACCTGATAATATTTCTCATCCATATTTTACAAATTGGCAAGATACTCTTCAAGCTCGCGCATGCTTTTCAGCGTTTTCCCTTTTCCTTCTTCCGTCTCCCTGCTGATACGCTCAAGTTTCTTGGCGTATGCATCCGTAACTTCGTCACAACCACAATCAAAATCCTCTTTTTTGGCAAGAGCTACGTTATGCCTCGCTACGCCTTGTGTTTTTGCGATATTGCGATATGCAGTTTTTGGAATTGCTATGGTGTTCATAATGTTGATATTAGCACAAAACGAGTGTTGTTGCAAAAAAAATCGAACCTTCGTAGTGACGAATGTTCGACCTTTCCGACCGCACGAGACGGGGATTTTGGGTGTAATGCGTCGATAAATTTCCGCGGGTGTTGCTGGGGCTGGAGAAATTCTCCTGCCCCAAGACCCCGTGGGAATTTAGCGGCGCAGGACGCCAAAATCACGGCTCGTGCTAGCGTTTGCTCCACTGTGCGGCTTTGCGAGCCTTCTTGAGTCCAAACTTGCGACGTTCTTTGGCGCGAGGGTCGCGTTTCAAAAGTCCTTCTTTTTTCAAACGTTTGCGAAGTTCAATGTCGTATCCGATAAGCGCGCGAGAAATGCCGTGGCGAACCGCTTCCGCCTGCGAGTGAATGCCGCCGCCTTTCGCCATAACAGAAACAGCAAATTTCTGCTGTATCTTTGCTTTTACAAACGGCTCCATGAGAAGCGATTTCATTTCTGCGGTCGGAAAATATACGGTGTATTCCTTGCCGTTCACGATGATTTCACTTTCCTTTGACGGAGTGATGCGCACCGATGCGGTGGAAGTCTTCCGGCGCCCGATGGCACCCGTGAATCGGTCTGTTTTTTCTGTTTTTTTGGTTTCTGTTTTTATCATAGTCTTCTTGTTATTCGGCAATAGTAAGATTTTTCATTCGAATCGCGCGCAAACGGTTTGACGGAATCATGCCGTAAATCGCCTTCAAAAACAATTCGCTATACCCATGGCGTTTGACCACGTCTTTCGCTTTTTGCATCTTCAAACCGCCCGGATAGCCTGAATATCGCGCATACGTTTTTTGCGCCATTCTTTTTTCAACCATATCCGCCTTTGATGCGTTGACGATACTCACCTTAGTGCCGGTAACTTTATTTCTTTCAAAATCGGGAGCATTTTTCCCCATCAAAAAAACAGCCGCCTCGGTCGCTATTCGTCCGATTCTCTTTCCTTCAGCATCAATAATATGAGTATTTTTTTGCATAAAATTACTGTACAAATTCAATAACTGCCATCTTGCTCGCATCGCCTCCGCGCGGCGCAAGCTTCACCACCCGAGTATACCCGCCGGCGCGTTTTGCATACATCGGCGCAATGTCGTCAACAAGCGTCTTTGCGGCAACAGAAACCCCGCCAAGCTTTGTAACGGCATTGCGGCGGGACGCAAGCGTCGCGCTTCTCGCTCCGGTAATAAGTTTTTCCATGAACGGGCGGAGCTCTTTCGCTTTCGCTTCGGTGGTGGTTATTTTCTTGTCACGAATGAGAGACACCGCCAAACCGCGAAGGAGCGCGGTGCGCACCTTTCTCTCTCTTCCGAATTTTCTGTTAGAATTGTGATGGCGCATGGAATTACTGTCTTAAAGATAAGCCGTTATCGAGCAAAATTTTCTTAATCTCCTGAATCCCTTTTTCACCAAGGCCGTCAACGTCGAGCAAGTCTTCTTCTTTCTTGCGTACCAACCCGCCAAGCGTGCGGATATTTGCGGTGTTGAGAGCGTTTGCGGTTCGCGTCGTCAAGTTCATCGTTTCAATTCGCGTCTTTAATATCTCCGGGTCAATGTCTTCTTTTTTCTTTTTGTCTTTTGCCTCTTTCAGGGCGGCTTTTTCGAGCTCTGCTTCGGTGGGAAGCATTTCTTCTTTGAATCCGACTATCGCCTGAAGCTGGCGTATCATAATATTGATTGAGCTTTCCAAAGCGTCCCGCGAGGAGATGGAGCCGTCCGTTTCAATGGTGATTCGCAATCGGTTGTGATCGGTGCGGTCGCCGACGCGCATGTCTTCCACTTCATAATTCACTCGTCTGATGGGAGTAAAAATGGCGTCGAGAACAATTGAGCCGACTTCCACTTTTTCTTTTTGGAGTTCTTCGCGTGTGGAGTAGCCGAGCCCTTTTTGAATAGTCATGCTGACATTGAGTGTTGCGCCAGTTCCGGTAACTTCGGCAATGTGCTGTTCCGGATTCAAAACTTCAATTTGTCCCGGTGTTTTCATATCGCCGGCAGTAACGGATTTCTGACCCTTTACCGACAAGGTTATCTCTTGAGGCTCGTCACCGGTCATTCGGAAACGAACTTTCTTGAGATTCAAGAGAATCATGATAACGTCCTCTTTCACCCCGTCAATGGCGGAAAACTCATGGCTTACGCCGTCAATTTTCACGGAAGTAATCGCGGCTCCCGTCAAGGAAGACAAAAGAATGCGGCGGAGCGAATTCCCGAGCGTGTGTCCATAGCCCGGATATAATCCGTCTATTTCGAACACGCCGGAAAAATCGCTTTCACTCACGACTTTCGGCTTCGATGGCAATAAAATGTCTGTTTCAAGCATAGAAATTGTTGATAAGATGTTTTTATAAAAATATCTTTTGAAAAGCTTGCGTATTTTTTAAGTTTGAAGATTTCCGCTTAATAATTTCTAAGTCCCAATTTCTAATTTCCAATGAAACACCCAATGTCATAAATTTTTAACATTAGAAATTTTATTGGAAATTAGAAATTGAGTATTGGAAATTCTTAATGTAAGATAACACTACACGAATTCTAACATTTTGCAAGCTTCTTGAACTCTTGAACTATCGGCTGTAAAACTCGATAACGGACGTGAGATTGTACTCGGAACTCTGCTTGTCAAGAATCGGTTTGCCTCGCACTTCGGCTTCAACTTTTTTCGCATCAAAATTGAGCCATGCGGGAACAACAGCCTTGGCGAGTTTTTCGGAAATGTTCGCGAAAAGTCCGTTGCTGACACTTCCGGCGCGCACAGAGAGCTTGTCACCAATGCGTATTTCATAAGACGGCACGGTAACTCTTCGCCCGTTGACGAGCACATGTCCGTGAGCGACCACTTGGCGCGACTCCGAGCGGGATTTGGCGAAACCGAGGCGGTACACCGCGGAATCAAGGCGGCTTTCAAGCTCCGCGAAAAGATTCTCGGAAGGATTGCCTTTGGACTCGGAGGCGCGCTTTACATAGTTTGAAAATTGTTTCTCGGAGATGCGGTACACGTTTCGAACTTTCTGCTTTTCGCGAAGCTGAGTGCCGAATTCCGTTACGGTGCTTCGGTGCTTTCTTTCGGAGTCCCTTTTTCCGGGCGCGTACGGCTTCCGTTCGAAAGCGCATTTCGGCGTAAAACACCTCTCTCCTTTCAAAAAGAGTTTCTCTCCCGCTCGTCGGCAAATTTTACATTTTTTATCTTCCATATTTTCGTGTTCGCTCGCGCGGCTCGCTACGGGCTGCTGAAACCACGGTTTCAGACTTCCCTTGCGCCGCGGGCGCGTTATTTAAAATTATACTCGTCTTGGCTTCTTCGGTTTCGGCCCGTTGTGAGGCACAGGCGTAACGTCTTTGATGGTTACCACTTCTATACCTTTTGAGTTGAACCCCCGCACCACCGCCTCGCGCGCCGAACCGACTCCTTTAATAACCACGCCGACCTCTTTCATTCCCATCGCCTGTGCTTTTTCGCCCAAAAGCTCGCCGACTTTCGCTCCGGCAAACGGCGTGCCCTTTTTTGCGCCGCGAAAGCCGAGCATCCCCGACGATGACCACGCAAGGGCATTCCCGGATGCGTCAGCGAGAAGAACTTTGGTGTTGTTGTACGTTGACTCGATATAGAGGGTACCGACAGAAACTTTCTTTTTCGGAACACGGCTTAAAGAGCGCGGTTTTCCAGTTCCGCCTTCACCCCCCTTTTTAACTATGCGTTTTTTTCCCATGTTTGTTTTAGTTTTTTGTCGTCCCCTTATACTTCGTTATGTCTTCTCTGTCTTTCGTTTGCCCGAACCCATGGTCTTCCTGACGTTGCCTCTGACCGTGCGAGAGTTGGTCTTTGTTCTCTGCCCCCGAGTCGGCATCCGTCGCGCATGTCTCGTCCCGCGGTAACTTTTGATATCTTTCAGCCGCTTGATATTTCCCGCGATTGTTCTCTTCAAGTCGCCCTCGACTTTCATGCTTTCAATATCTTTTCGGATGAGCGTTTCCTCTTCCGGAGAAAGGTCTTTCGGTTTCGCCCCGAACGGCACGTGTGCCATCGTGAGCATTTTTTGCGCCGAAACGCGCCCAACTCCGTAAATCGAAGTAAGACCTATTTCTAAACGCTTGTTTTCCGGTATGGTGATTCCTAGGATTCGCATCTTTTTGTGTTTAGCCTTGTCGTTGTTTATGACGAGGATTATCGCAGATAACATAAACCCGCCCGGTTCGACGAACCGTCTTGCATTTCGGACAAATCTTTTTTACTGCTGCTCGTACCCTCATTTTTAGAGTTCGCTCGCACGGCTCGCTACGGGCTGCTGAAACCAAGGTTTCAGACTTCCTTTGCGCCTGCGGCGGACGACATTACATTCGTTTAATAATTCGTCCTTTTCCCCCGTAAGGGTCAAGAACAACGACTACCCGGTCGCCCACTAATACTTTGATCCGATGCAGACGCATTTTTCCGGACAGGTAGGCAAGCAAAATGCCCGACTTGCTTTCCGTCTTGTCTGCCGTGTGTCCGTCAAGCGTCACTCGGAACAATGTATTTGGCAAAGCTTCCATTACCGTACCATATACGCTCTCAACTTTTTCTTTTTGTTGTATCATTGCGTAAGTTTTATTATGCTAGCATTTTGGCTTATGAGAGTCAAGCTGCGTGACTAGCGAAGCTCTTTTTTATATTTTAAGCGTACTCCCTCTCCTCTTTAAACCGATTTGCGATTCCGGCAAGTTTTACAAAAATGTCATATTCTTCGCGAGTAAGGAGGACGAGATCTTTCCCTAAAGTTTCCGCTTCAAGGCGCTTGTCGTAATGGTGAATCAGGGATAAAATTTCCTCTTTTTCTTCTTCGGTAAAAGCTCGAAGCTCTAAATTTCCCATTCTTATCTCTATGCTTCCCATTCGTAACTCCATCCCCTCCAGCCTTGTTTCCATATTTTCCATTCGGGTTTCTATGCGGTCAATTCGCCCGCCAAGCCGAGTCTCAACACCTTCAAACCCCGCCTGCATCATCCGCGCAAGGTCTTCAATGCTCATCTTTTTTTCTTTTTTCTCTTTTTTGTCAGTCATGAATACTATCATACACCGGCAATTATTGTTTTTCAATGCATGGTCACACACGCGAGACGGGATTTCGATGCAAAGGGCGCAAAAAAGTCGGCTCGCGCGTTAGTTTGGCGTAACTTCCACGCGAATTTTGGCAATATCGCTCGGGAATTTCGTCTTCCAGAAAGGGCGGATATGAGCGGTTGCTTTCTCTATTCCCGAAAACTCCGCCAACACGTTTTTATAATCCGCCTTTTTCACCCCGACAAGTTTTCCCTGAAGCGTTGCGGTATCAAC
>Ga0209515_10004277_pt1 | contig 19439 bp, 20 predicted proteins | sample Subgroupgradi54m_FD_187454 | JGI IMG/M metagenome (GOLD analysis project Ga0209515, IMG submission 187454) | Subsurface groundwater microbial communities from S. Glens Falls, New York, USA - GMW60B uncontaminated upgradient, 5.4 m (SPAdes)... ...
GCAGCAGGCCGCTCGGTGCGCGCGCGGCGCAGGAGGTCCAAGATGCGCTCGTTCGTCTCCCACGAGCGCTCATCGGCTGAGACGTCGATCCACTGGATGTTGGAGGTTTGCTTGAACCACGTCATCTGCCGCTTGGCGTAGTTGCGCACCCGCTGCTGCCACGTCGAGATCGTGTCCTTCAGACTGGACTTCTCGTTCAGGTAGAGCTCGATGTCGAGCAGGCCATGCACCTGCCGCGCGGTGCGAGAGAGCGGCAACCGAAACAGCTGCCGGACTTCATTGATGACGCCTTCCTCATAGACCATCCGCAGCACCCGCTCGTCGATGCGGCGGTAGAGCTCCTCGCGATCCCGGTTGATCCCGACGATCGTCACGTGGCCTTGCAAGAGCTCGGCGCTGGCCTGTTTCCACCAACTCGAGATGGGCCGTCCGGTCAGGGCGTACACCTCCAGCGCGCGGATGATCCGCCGGGCATCGTTCGGGTGGATCCGCGAGGCGGCGACGGAGTCCACGCCCCGCAGCCGATCGTAGAGCGTGGCACTCCCCACCCCCTGGCACTCGCTCCAGAGCTGTTCCCGAACCTTGAGGTCGGCCGGCGGGGCGTCGCAGAGTCCCTCGGTCAGCGCCCGCACGTAGAGCCCGGTGCCGCCGACCACGAGGACCCGCTTGCCGCGGGCGAGGATCTGGTCGATGACCGGCACCGCCATCTTGCGAAACTCCCCCACGCTGAAGGAGTGGGTGGGCTCAATGCAGTCGATGAGGTGGTGCTGGACTTGGGCGCGCTGCGCGCGGGTGGGAGCCTGCGAGAGCACAGGCATTTGGCGGTAGACCTGCATCGAGTCGCATGAGACGATCTCAGCGCCCAGCGACTGCGCCAGCTCCACCGCGATGGCGGACTTCCCGACCGCTGTCGGGCCGACGAACGCGATGATCCGTTGCATGGTTCGTGACCTCCCCGAATAAGGTATGTACTGTACCCCGGGTAATCGTCACCTGCACGGCCGTGCCCAGCAGGTCGTCAGGGCTCTCCACGATCACCCCGTGGTGGCCCCGAGTCCGTCCGAACCATTGTGCCTCAAATCGACCCCGCTCTTCAACTAAAATCTCAACCTGGCGGCTTTCGAAGGTCTGGTGGCGCCGCTCGCTCGTCTGCTCCTGGAGTGCGAGGAGTGTTCGGTTGCGCTCCTCCTTGACCGCTTGCGGCACGTCGTCCTCCCTGGCGGCCGCGTCGGTCCCCGGCCTGGGCGAGTACTTAAAGATGTAGGCGTAGTCATACGCCACCTCGCGCATTAGGCGGACCGTCGCCTCGAAATCTTCATCCGTCTCTCCCGGGAAGCCCACGATGATGTCTGTTGACAGACTGATGTCTGGCACATGCCGGCGCAGGCTCTCGATTTTTTTCAGATACGTTTCAGCCGTGTAGCCGCGGCGCATCGCTCGCAGGATCCGGTTTGAACCAGACTGGACTGGAAGGTGAAGGGACTCGCACACCGAATTGCAGTCTCGCATAGCAGCAAAGAGGCGATCCGTCGCATCAAATGGATGGCTCGTCGTAAACCGGATTCTGATCCGCCAAAGTTCGTTGGCGGATCGCTCTGGCGATCGAAGGGACGCATCGATGAGCCGAAGCAATTGCGGAAAATCGAGGAGGCTATCTGGGTCGTCCTCAAGCAACCGTAGCCGCCCGAGCGGACCCTTATATCCGCTGCCATCCGGAAATCGCTTGCCATACGAGTTCACATTCTGGCCAAGGAGGGTGACTTCCTTATATCCAGCCGTTGCAAGCGCGTTGATCTCAGCAAGGATGTCTTCGGCCGGCCGGGAAATTTCCTGTCCTCTCGTCTTCGGCACGATGCAGTACGTGCACGCCTTATCGCACCCTTCCATAATCGTGACGAACGCCCTCACGCCGGGCCGGCGGTAGTCCCCTGCCGGTTTTCTCTCCAAAGGTCTGAATCTCCGGTTGACTGCCAAAGTTCTTGCTGATGTCTCATGTCTCATGTCTGATGTCTGACGCCGCTCCTGAATCTCTGCCAACAAATAGGGGAGGTCATAGAGTTCTGCAGGGCCAGCAACGAGATCGACCTTGGGGAGCCGTTTGAAGATGGTCTCTTGCTGCAACTTCGCCATGCAGCCGATGATGCCGAGGATGAGGTCGGGCTTCTCCTGCTTCAGAACGGAGAGCTCGCCCATTTTCCCAAACGCCCGCTCCTCGGCGTGCTGCCGCACCGAACAGGTATTGAGCAGGATGACGCTCGCCTCCTCCGGCCGCTGCGCAATCTCATACCCCTGCGCCCTCAGCATCCCGAGCACTTCTTCACTATCCCGCTCATTCATTTGGCAGCCGTAGGTTTGCAAGAAAATTGATTTGGGCATTTCTAATTCAACGCGACAATGGAATTCTTCGTAGAGGGTAGTTTCGCGATGGCGCGGTACGCGCAGCCTCCATACGTCTGCTCAATCTGGATATCCCGAAAGCCGGCTTCGCGCAAATATCCGGTGAGTTCATCTGCCGTATAGCGGTGGAAAAAACCGTGATGAAGCGCTCGTTCGATGTCCCCCATCGCCCATTGTGCCGCACGTAAGAGCACATGCTGGCGGACGGTACGAGCGAAGAGGGAAATGTCTTGACGCTTGGCCTCAATTCGTCGAGCCTCATCAATAATATCCCGAACACGATACCCCTCATTAGGCTTAATGGAGGCAAGTATTGCGCCTGGCCTTAACACACGAGCCAGTTGTTGCAGTGCGATCCGTCGGTCAGCGTCAGACGGGAGTGTATATGTCGAGAAATGAGCAATGGCAGCGTCAAATGAGCCAAGTCCTGTCAGATTCCGCATATCGCCAAGCACGAAAGTCGCATGGTCTGCAACGCCAAGACGACGGGCTCGCTGCCTTGCATAGGAGATGCCACTTTCGTCAATATCCACACCGGTCAAGTGCGTGCCTGCCCGGAGGTGCGAAGCCATGTGAAGGATCAAGCGCCCCGTACCGCATCCGACGTCTAGTACATGATCCGTTGGTTGAGGATCTAACGCAATAAGCGCTTCTTGTAACGAACGGTCATAATTGATAGGTACAAGGAGATCATATAGGCCGGAGCGAAACGCCAGGGACCATGGACTCGTGGGCATACGATTAGCGTATATCTGTCATTACCTCACGCCCGCTACCATCATATGGTCAGAGAATTCCGGGAATCTGGAATTTGTGAATTCCGGTGACACAGGACTGATCTGGCCAATCCGGTATCATGTGTCACCGGAATTTTAGGGAACGATTACTTATGGCCGTGGCCTGGATGGGAGTGCGCCGCGCCGCCACTGCTGATCACTCCTCTATTTCCTTCTGAGGCAGCTCCATGCGATGGGGGCGTTTGGTCGGAACGCTTCCACCACGCCTTCCCCTTACTCCAGCCGCGAGGAGTCTTGCCGTGCTTTGCCAAACCGTTCGGCATCTTGTCCTGCTTCTCAAGTCCCGGCGGTTGGTTCTCCTCAGTCGCCGCTTCCGCCGTACCACACCAAGAAACCGGACTGATCCTCAGGCGTGGGCTGATGGTGAAGGCCACCCACACGAGGGTCAGACTCGTGAGCCACACCACGTTTCGCTTCTTGCTGTTCATTCCCTACCTCCTTGTTCTTAAGGCGACGAGAACCCAACCCGCTCCGTGCCCCGTACTGTTTACGCTCTCATGACATCCATTATAAAGCTGCAAGACTCCATCACGCTCGCTCATCTGCTTAAAATCAAGAGATGGTGTCTCTCCGATACTATCCCTCTAAATATTGGGGAGAAGAGTCCGTAATGCTGCGACCATCGGGCAGCCAAAACTTTTAAAATACAACTTTTTCATCTGCGTCATGTATCGGGCAACGTGTAATCGTGTCGCTTCATCGGATCGTCTGATAGATACTGGACAAACTCCCAATCGTTACCATCGGGATCGTAGAAGTAGACGCGCTTTCGATAGCGATGCTTGTTCGGAACTGTTGAGTTTTTGTAGCCCGCCGATTGAAGTCGCTCACGCAACGCTTCGACGTCGTCAACTTCGTACGCGAGGTGGTTTACGCCTGGAACACCGACATAAGGCGTCCAGCGCTGCTCAGGCTCAACCGTTGATTGCGTCAAGGCAAGGTACGTGTCATCTGTCCCAATATGTACCCATCGAAAGCCGCGGGGATCCTTGCCATCGAAGCGTATTCTGAATTCGGGAAATGCCGTCTGCAGGAAGCGAATCGTGGCATCGATGTCCCGCACGAAGAGATTCGCGTGTTCAAGCCGAACAGTCATATGCTCGACCTCCAAGGCGGTGCAGCGTGAATCCGGGGTGGCTCACACGACTTATTTCACAGAATTGGTGTGCGGCCTCCGAATCGCGGGACGTTGTCCGAGCCGTGACCTCACCGGTAATTCTCGAACTGGAGCGGAACGCCAAAATCGCGCGACTTCAGCGTCCCGATGATCGTCTGCAGTTCATCGAGCTGCCGTCCGGAGACGCGCACCGCATCCGCCTCGATGCGAGGCTGGACCTTCAGCCCCAGCTCCTTGACGGCCTTGGTGATCGCTTTGGCCTGCTCGGATGACAGCCCCTGCTGGAGGGTGGCGGTCTGCTTCATGCCGCCGCTTGGCAGCTGCTCGGGCCGGCCCCAGACGAACGCCTTGGGCAGAACGCCGCGCTTGGCGAGTTTGGTCTCGATGAGGTCCAGAACGCTCGCGAGCTGCGCCTGGTGGTCCGCCGTCACCTTCAGGGTTCCGGTGGTTTCGTCGAAGGTCGCACTGGCGCTGCTGCCCTTGAAGTCGAATCGGGTCGCGATCTCCTTCTGCGCCTGCTGGAGCGCGTTGCGCACCTCTTGGAGGTTCACCCGGGAGACGACGTCAAACGTATGTTCCTGTGCCATCCGTCCCTCTCGGACTCTGATATCAGATATCAAATGACCATTTGATATCTGATATCGCTCTGGGTGCGGTGCCAGCTACCATGGTGCCTGGCACCTTTCCGTGATCCTGGCGCCACCCTTCACTACGGATTCGTCTGCTGCCGATGCTCTTCGCGCTTCTGCTGCTTCTCTTGCCTGTGTTCTTCCCAGTGCTTGTTCATATCTTGGATGTGCTGCTGATACTTCCCTTCCATCTCCTGCATGCGCTTGTCATGCTCCGCCTTCATGGCAGCCTGCATCTCATTGTGTTCCTCTTGTTCGAGCGCCTGCATTTTCTGCTTGCATTCGTTACGCAGCTGTTCTTTGCGCGCCTGGTACTTGTCCTTCATCGCCTTCACCGCCGCCGGCATCTCTCCGCGATGTCCGTCCTCGCCTTCATGCGCGACGACAATCCCCCCGGTGCCCAACGCGCCGATCAACCCTACAATGATTCCCCACCGTCGCATGAGTCCTCCTCGTTAAGCTGCTGCAGCCACCCTGCCGGAATTCTATCGTCACCGGCATTCATTTAAACACGTTTGGACAGAACCGTCCCCTGTTTATCGGTAGTTTTCGACTTGGAGAGGGACGCCAAAGTCGCGGCCTTTGACTGCCTGGATCACCGCTTGAAGATCATCCAGCTGCTTTCCCGACACCCGGACCATGTCTCCTTCGATCCTAGGTTGGACTTTCAGTCCAAGACCTTTAATCAGCTTTGTGATTTCCCTGGCCTGCTCCGAGTTGAGTCCTTGTCGTAACGCGGCGGATCGCTTCATGCTTCCACTCGGGAGTTGTTCAGGTTCATGCCAGTCAAAGACGCGCACGGGCACGCCACGCTTGGCCAATTTGCCTTCAAGCACGTCCAGCACACTCTGTAACTGCACATGATGGTCAGCCGTCATCTTGAGCACTCCGGAGCCTTCTTCAAATTCCAAACTCGCCGTTGAGCCTCGGAAGTCAAACCGCGTGCCAAGTTCCTTTTGGGCCTGAGCCACCGCATTGCGCAGTTCTTGCAGGTTGACTTTCGAGACGATGTCGAAACTATGGTCTTGCGCCATGGCACTCGCGTCCTACGAATCCCAATTCTTCAATGATATCGCGCGTCGCCCGAATGTCCTATTTTCGTTAGGGTTGGCTCAGGGCCGCGTGCTGTTTGATGAAGGACCCCGCCTCAAACTCCTGAAAGGCAGTCTTGAGCTCCTCCTGCGTGTTCATGACGATCGGGCCGTACCAGGCCACCGGTTCCTTGAGCGGCTTGCCGGACACGAGCAGAAAGCGAACCGGCGTCTTCTCGGTCGTGACGAGCACCGTATCGCCGGCGGGTTCATAGAGGGCCATGGTCCCTTCCGTGCAGGCGCACGGCGGTTTTATGTCGAAGTAGTTCTCGCCGATTGCCTGGCGCTCAAACGGGTTGCGTCCCGGATCAAAGTACCCCTCGCCCTCCACCACGTAGGCAAAGACCGTGTACCCGGGCTTGACCGAGTGGGCGAATGTCTTCCCTGCAGGCAGCGAGACATCGAGATACTCCGGATCCGTCACGATCTCTCGAACTGGCCCTTCAACTTCTCCGAGCCGTCCGCAAATGATACGCACCGTGGCCCCTTCCGCGGTCTTGACGGCTGGGATCTGTTGCGCGGTCACCTCTCGGTAGCGAGGATCCATCATCTTCTGCCGCCTGGGCAAATTCGCCCAGAGCTGGAAGCCCCACATGCGCCCCTTGGGACTTCCTTGGGGCATCTCCTGGTGGATGATGCCGCTGCCTGCCGTCATCCATTGCACATCGCCCGAACGGATCACGCCTTTATTCCCCATGCTGTCCTGATGCTCCACATCGCCATCCAGCACATAGGTGATGGTTTCGATCCCGCGATGTGGGTGCCATGGAAATCCGCGCACGTAATCATCGCGATTGTCGGAGTGGAAACAGTCGAGCAGTAGGAACGGATCCAATTGCGGCACCTCGTGGAAGCCGAAGACACGCTTGAGGCGAACTCCGGCCCCCTCAATCGTTGGGATGCTCTTCCACACTTTTTTGATCTGACGAACTGGTTTGCCGGTCTCCATATGCTCAGCGGGATGTTGCGTTCTGCGAGGCGCTCGACGTATCGTGATGCCCCTGCCAGTGTTGCTCCATGTGCGCTTTGTGTTCCTGATACTTCTCATCCATCTGCTTCATATGCTCATCATGCTTGGCGTTCATCTCCTCGACATGCTTATCGTACGCGGTTTTCATCGCCGCCTCGAGCTCTTGATGCTCTTGCTGCTCCAGGGCCTGCAGCTTCTGCTGGCATTCCTGATGCACCTGCTGCTTCAGCCCGTGGTATTTCTCCTTGATGGCCTTCATCTCCGGCGCCATGCCCTGACCACCCTGACCCTCATGCGCTGCGGCGATCCCCGCCATTCCTACGATCCCAATCAGCGCAACCACCTGTGCCCATCGTCGCATGTCATCTCCTCCTTCTTATTGCTCCACCACATGTCATGAATTAGCCATGGGAGTGCGTCCAGTGATGATCCAGATGGCTCGGCAGGATATAGAAGATGGGAATGACCGCATAGAGGATCACACTGATGGTGGGATTGATGAGCGCGAAGAGGACGGCGCAGGAATAGACGACGGCCCCCGTGAGAATTCGCTGAGTCCCTTTACGCACCATCTCCGGCTCCAAGTCTCGTCCCACCAGGCGATGCCCACGCGTGGCATACCACCACTGCAGATACAGCGTCAAACCGAGCGCAATGATATTGCAGCCGTAGATCATCACTGCGACCTTCTGGTGCGGATAGTCTCCGAGCAGATCCGTCGAACAGGGAACGCACACGATGAACATGAGGAACAGGAGCGTGATCCACAGCAGCCAGCGGTCGGTGCGCTTGAGGAAGTGGAAGTAGCCATGATGGCCGACCCAAAACACACCCAGGACGACAAAGCTCGTGACGTAGCTGAAGAATTTCGGCCACAGGATGAGCAATGTGGGCACCAGCAGTCCCGCATTGACGGCCGCCTCAGGCAGTTTAGGGATCTTGATATCCAAGACTAGCAAGGTCATGGCAAAAGCGAAGATCCCATCGCTGAGCGCTTCGATGCGGTGCTTGCTGAGTCCTTCAGTGCTTTCCAAACTTGGGTGGGCTGCCATCAATCGAAGCTCCTTCCGAATTCCACCAACTGCTACGCGTTCTCTTCGCGGAGCCACCAGCCTTCAGGCGTGCCGATGACGGTCCCTCTCTTGGCCGAGTCACCCGCGTCGGCAGCTTGGGTGAACGCTTTCGCCTTCTTGAAATCGTGGACCTTGCAGAAGACAAAGACCAGATTGGAATCGGCCGTATCGCGAAACACATGCAGCAGCTCCATACCGCCCTGGCGTGCCGCCTTACCGTTCTCTTCAAAGACGCGCTTCCACTGAGCAAAATCAGCAACCTTATGTTTCACCAAGAGGTAATGCATCGCGCTACTCTCCTCATCTTAAAGAACTTCTGGAAATCCGTGAACTCCGGGGACATACCGAACTTGCCCCCGATGCGCATCGGCGAGGCGGTGCTGCGGCGTCGATCTCTAGGCCGCGATCTCCAGCACCTTCTGCCGGTGGGTCGCCCCTCGGACGATGCGGACTGATCGCTTTGAAACATTGAAATGCTCCGCGAGGAGTGCGATCACCGCCGCGTTGGCGCGCCCGCCCTGCGCCGGCTCAGGGACCCTGACCCTGAGAGATCCGTCGGGGAGCGCCTCGACCGCCGCCGCCCGCGCCCGCGGAATGACCCGCACCGTCACGCGCACGGCTTACCACAGCAGCCAGAGGCTCAGGAGGCTGCGCGTCAGCGACGGGCTTCGAAGATGCGATTGAAGGGGGTCTGGGTGGCCCGGCGGAACTGCGTGAACCCGCCGGCCGCCAGCGTCTTGCGGATCGCTTCATCGCTCGCCACCGCCCCCAAGGCTGGACCCTTGAGCGCCAACGAATTGGCGGTGCAGCAGAGCGTCGACGCGGCGGAGAACGTCCGGCCGATCGGGTTGAAGTTCTCTTCCACAGTCTGGCCGGCCATGGGCTCGACCACCATCACGCTCCCAGCCGGTCCCAGGGTTTCGCCGGCGCGCTTGGCTGCCGCCACCGGATCGCCCATATCATGCAGGCAGTCGAAGAAGGCGATCAAATCATAGCGGTGGTCCTGGAACCGACTCGCGTCCGACACCTCGAAGGTCACCCGGTCCGCCACGCTGGCCTCGGCGGCCGTGCGCCGCGCATGCTGGATGGACGGCTCGTGGTTGTCGAATCCGAAGAAGCGGGACTTCGGATACGTCTTCGCCATGATGACCGTCGAGGCCCCGTGGCCGCACCCGATATCCGCCACGACGCCGCCGGATTTCAGCTTGGCTTCGACACCGGTCAGCGCTGGGATCCACTCGCTGACCAAATGGGCCGCATACCCAGGGCGGAAGAACCGCTCGGTGCCGATAAAGAGGTCTGGATCGTGCTCGCCCCAGAGCATCCCGCCCCCCTGACGGAACGCCTCAGCGATGCGGGACTGGGCCTGCGTCATGGCCTTGATCACATAGAAGCCGCCCCCCACATAACACGGGCTGGTCTCATCCGTCAGCGCGACCGCGTGTTCAGGCGGCAGGGTGTAGCGGCCGCTCTTGGGATCGTACTCCACGTATCCGCCGGCTGCCTGGTTGAGGAGCCACTCGCGCACATACCGTTCGGTAGTGCTTGTTCGTGTGGCGAGCTCCGCCGAGCTCAGCGGGCCCGCACCGGCCATCGCCTTGTAGAGGCCGAGCTTCTGCCCGATGTACACCAGCGCGCAGCTGAGCGCTGCTCCGAAATCCCCGATCACCTGGCCCAGAAACGCCTGGAGCTTTTCCTCATTGATCGACGGTACTGCGGTCTTGGTCTCCATGCGAGCCTCCCCTGTTCGACGATCTCCCACACGGCTCAGTGGAATTCCCGGTCTTGCAGTCTGCGGTCCCCTGAATGCCCCGTGCTTGTGGACCCAGAATCGCCTTCTTCATGACTTCACATTATAAAGGGTTCCTCTATGCACGTATTCAAAAATGCCACGACGGAATTCCGGGGACGGGGTGAGCCGCGGAATTCGCGACAGGCTCACATCATGGTGGTTCTCAGGATTCTTCGAGTGAAGAGCCAGCGGAGAAAGTCGGAGAGCTTGGCGAGCGTCCCCCTCAGCAACCCGCTGGACCCTGTGGGCATGGACCGCTCATCGGCAAAGACTCGCCCCGGCAGCACCATGCTGTGCAGGCCGGCGAACTGCAGCCGCCGCTGGATCTGGTAGGCGGTCTCGTTATGCAGGAGGCGCTGGTACCAATGCTCTTCCTCGAAAATGAGCTTGTTCGTAAAGAAGATGGCCTTAGGGAACTCCTTCCCCACCTCAATGCAAAGCTTCTCGGCCTCCTCGAGGACATCGACCCCAACGCTCATCCGATGGTCGGCGGCTAGTCCCAGCCCTCTGGCAAGCTTGAGGTACCGCTGCAAGTGCTGCTCGGTCCGCTCCCGGATATGCTCCACTTCTTCCACGCCCTTCATCGCCGCGGCGTCGATGACGCCGACCGACACAAAGATGAAGTTCTTATAGTGCCCTGGATAGAGCTGCTGGATCGTCAGCAGTCCATGAATCCCCAGGCCATCATAGCGGCCCACCAGCAGCACCGCCGTGGGGAGATGGCGACGGAGGAGCTTGGGTTCGGCGGGGACGTCGGGGAGCGCCTCTTTGATGGTGTCTTCAAGCCGCTTCAAGTTGGCTTTGACGCGCTCGTAATGCTCCTTAATCCAGAAGCACAGGGCAATGAGGAGGGAGGTAATCACCAGCGTCATCCACGCCCCCTGCTGGAATTTTTCAATCACCACGATGGTCAAAATCGAGGCACAGAGACACAAGCCGATGAGGTGGATGGGCAGTGATTGTTTCCATTCCGGTAGGTGCTTGCGCTTCCTGATCCAGAAGCGAGACATCCCGAGCTCAGTGAGCGAGAAGGTGAGGAACACGTTGATGGAATACATCGTGACCAGGGCGGTGATATCCCCACGGGTATAGAACAGGGTCGCCAAGGCGGCCGCGCCGATGAGCAGGACGCCATTCTGCGTCGTGAGCCGATCAGAAAGCTGGGCAAAGCCGTGCGGGAGCCATGAATCCAAGGCCATGTTGGACATGACCCGCGGGCCATCGATGAAGCCCGCCTGGGCCGCCACGAAGAGCAGTCCGGCTTCGGCCGCCAGGGCGAGGACGACAAAGGCATGGCCGGCGGGGAGGCCGAAGAGCCGCCAGCTGCCGGCAAAGCGCTCAAGCAAGACCGCGTTCATCGTCTTGCCCGGCTCGGGGGCGACGTGGAACAGGAGATAGCAGAGCATGATGCCCCCGGCCGTCACCGCCAACGAGACCGCCATATAGAGCATCGTTTTCTTGCCGGTTTCGACCTTCGGCTCCCGCATAATCTGCAGTCCGTTGGAGACCGCCTCGATCCCAGTATAGGTTCCGCCACCCATCGCGTAGGCGCGCATGAACAGCCCCAGCATCCCGGCGAAGCCGAGGGTCGCCAAGCCGGATTGGAAGTTGCGATGGACCTCGCTCGCGACTTGAGGAACCGCGAAGAGGTGCGATCCGACCCCGCCGAAGATGAGAATCACATGGGTGAGGATGAACAGGGCGAAAATCGGGGTCAGCACCGCGACGGATTCTTTCACCCCGCGCAGATTCAAGAGGACCATGAAGCCGATCACCGCCGCTTCGGCGATGAGCTTAAACTGCGCGGCGTGGGATGGGAGCACGCTAAAGACCTGATCCGCCCCGCCCGCGATGGAGACCGAAATCGTCAAGATGTAGTCCACGAGGAGCGCGGAGCCGGAGACGACGCCGAATTCCGGACCCAGAAGCCGGCTGGCCACCACGTAGCCGCCTCCGCCGTAGGGAAAATGTTCGATGATGCGGCTATAGGCATAGGAGATGATGAACACGGTCAGCGCGATGGCGAGCGTGAAGGGAACTGCCAGGTAGGTATGGGCGCCCAGCGTCCTGAAGGCTTCGTCTGGACCGTAAGCCGATGAGGAGAGGCCATCCGCCCCAAGCCCCACCCAAGCCAGCAGCGCGACGAGGGAAATCTTATGGTACGTCCTGGGATCCAAGATATTGCGTGGCGCACCCAAGAAGAACCGCTTTAATCGCTGAATCATGGCCGCTCCTTTTCACGCCCCGCTCCTGCTATCTGGTGGTCCTCCGGCGCGGCTTGGGCCGGGAATCAAGCAGGCAGGACGACCTTGCGGGTTGAGGGCGAGACTGGTGCGGGTAAGAAAAAATCGCCGTGTAACGGCGATTGCCTCTGAGCTTGTCGATTAGCTCAACCCGCACGAACGATCTCACCTAGCGCGTTACTCTACTACGCAGCCTGGACGTTGTCAAGTGAGGCAGGCTCAGGGATCTCATCACATCGGTCTCGCGCAACGCGGGCAGCGCTCGCGCAAACAGAACCGCTCCCAGCAGGCACAGGAGCCCAGCCAGACACACCGTCTGCGGCGCGCCCATGATCTCGGCCAGATGGCCGGCGAGCAAACTCCCCAGCGGCATCGTGCCCATGAACGCCATGACGAACAAGCTCATCACACGCCCGCGCTTATCATCCTCGACGATCGTCTGCAGAACCGTGTTTGTGGCGGCCGCATGCACCATGAACCAAAACCCGGAACTCACCAAGAGCGCGCCCGACCACCAGAGCGTCCGAGACCCCGCGAACACGACCAGGCTGACCCCAGCCAGCCCGGCGGCGGCGGCAATCAGCCGGCCCAATCCTAGGACGCTGCGTCGGGAGGCGAGGTAGCCGGCACCCCCGACCGCTCCCAGCCCTGAGGCCGCCATCAGGAACCCATAGGTCTGCGGGTTTCCGTGGAAGACCTCCTTCGCAAACACGGGCATCAGCACCGCATAGGACATCCCGGTCAGGCTCATCCACGCTACCAATCCCAGCAAGGAGGCAATCGGCGCAATGGACCACGCATACCGCCACCCCGCCTGCAGCTCGACGAGCCACGAGGGCCGATCGACGAGGCGGGCCCGCGAGGGAATCCTCATGGCGGCTAACGAGCCGATCGCCGCCAGATAGCTGATGCCGTCGATGAGGAAGCACAACCCTTCCCCCACGGTCGCGATCAGCACCCCCGCGAGGCAGGGGCCGAGGAAGCGCGCGGCATTGAACAGGAAGGAGTTCAGCGCGATGGCATTGGCGAGATTCTCCCTCCGATCGACGATCTCCACGACGAAAGCCTGCCGCGTGGGAATGTCAAAGCCGTCAATCAGCCCCTGGGCGATGCCCAGCGCGAAGATGTGCCACACGGCGATCCGCCCGCTCAGCGCCAGCCATGCCAACCCCAGCGACTCGCTCATGGCGAGCGTTTGCGTCCACAGCAAGATGCGGCGGCGGTCGGCTCGGTCCGCCAGAACACCGGCCACCGGCGCCAAGAGGAACGTGGGCAGCCGACTGACAAAGACGACGGTCCCCAGGACCCAAGCCGAGTGCGTCAGGCGATACACCAGCCAGCTCATCGCCACCTGGGTCAACCAGGTCCCGACCAACGAGATGCCCTGACCGGTGAAAAACAGCCGGTAGTTCCTGGAGCGGAAGGCGCGCAGCATCACTCGCAGAGCGGTGATCCTGTTACAATTCCGGGGATATCACTGATCTTCCTGTGGGATCATCCACGCATCTTAGCAGATGGGAAGGAGAGATGGAAGGTTGTGCCCTGCCCTGGAGTACTCTCGACCTCCACCGAACCACCGTGCTGCCTCACGACGGCGTGCACGAAGGGCAACCCGAGCCCGGTCCCGCGCTTCAGTTGCGATTTGAGGAAGAAGGGCTCGAACGCGCGCGCGGCGAAGTCCGGCTCGAGCCCTTTGCCCGAATCCCGGACCGAGACCCGGACGTGGCCGTTGGTGGAGTCGGCTGCCGTCGTGATGGTGATCCGTCCTGCGCCAGCGAGGTCCGCCTTGATGTGCTCACACAAAGCGCCCAGCGCATCCTGGACCTTTCTGGAATCGGCCTGCGCCATGAGCGGCTCCGGCGCGAGGCGCACATCGAGCTGGATGGCGTCGCCCACGAGCTGTTGGAGCGCCTCCTTCGCCTGGAGGATGAGGGGGTTCAGATCAACCGGCTTGGGATCCAGCGACCGCTGGCCGGCCAGCACGCCCAGGCAGTCGACCATCTTTGCCGCCCGATCAGACGCCTGGAGGATCTCGTTGAGGCTCTCCACGAGCTCCGCATTGTCCTTGTGCTGCTTGCGCAGCAGCTGCGCGAAGCCGCTGATCACGGCCAGGAAGTTGCTGAAATCATGCGCGATCCCGCCCGCGAGCCGGCACGCCGCCTCGTCCAGCGAGGTCGACTTGGAATCCATGGGCTGGCTCATGTCGTGGATCCAGCACGTTCGAGGAGGGCCTTCACCTGCTCGACCAGCTCTTCGAGTTGAAAGGGCTTGGCGAGATACGCGTCCGCCCCATGCTCGAGGCTGGTCTGCTGATCCTGCTGCTGCGCCCGGGCGGTGAGCATCATGACGGGGATGCGCTTCAACTGCTCGTCCTGCTTCAGGATGCCGAGGACCTCGTAGCCGTTGCGCTTCGGAAGCATCACGTCCAGGAGGATCACCTCTGGGTGTCCCTCGCGGGCTTTCGTGAGCGCCTCCTCGCCGTCGCCGGCGACGATCACGTCATAGCCGGACACCTCCAATTGCTTCTTCACGATCTTCGCGATGTTCGGCTCATCATCGACCACCAACACCCGATGTTTGACATCAGCCATGTTGCGCCCCCTCCAGTCTCGCTCTCACAGCGCTCAACAACACCTCCGGCTCCCCCCCATCCTGCGGGAAATGCCCGGTCGCCAACACGATCGCAGCCGGCCCGGCTTTCCCGACCGCCTTCGTTGCCCACTCCTCGCAGATCTTCTGCATGCGCTGCTGGATCGCTTCCGTCCCGGGAACATCGGCGACGGCCAGGATCGCGATGAGCGACCGCTCGAGGGAGAGCACCCGGTCGTTGCGGGAGAGCCGCTTGCGAATCATCTCCTCCCCCTCCTTCATGACCTCTTCGAGCTTCGCGCTGGGCAGGCTCCCCAGCCGGCGTTCCACGTCGGCTAGGCTGACAAGGACCACGCTGATCCCCTGCTGGTCGGCGCCTTCGACCGACTTCATATCTTGGAGGCTCTGCGAGAACGCGGTCGCGGAATCGTAGACCGGCAGCGTGAACGAGAACGCCGTGCCCTTGCCGAGATCGGACTGCACGCTGATGGTGCCCTGGTGCAGATCCACGATCTCCCGGCAGATGGCCAGCCCCAACCCCGTGCCCTTGGGCCGCTCGGTCCACGACTCGCGCACCTGCTCGAACTTCTGGAAGAGCCGCCACTGGTCCTCCTTGGCAATCCCAGGGCCGTTATCCGCAATGGTGATCGCGACGCCCTCGGGGTGCAGCTTGAGCTCGAAAGCGATCATGCCGCCTTCCTCGGGAGTGAACTTAACGGAGTTTGAGAGCAGGTTGACGAGCACCTGGAGGACGCGGCCCGAGTCCGCGAAGACATCCGGGACCGAATCGAATCGCCGCTCGATCGTCCGGTGGCCGAGGATCGCCTGGGACGAGCGCACGGCTTGCTCCACCAGCGAGGGCAAATGCACGCGCTGGCGCACGAGCATCATCTTCCCCGCATCGACCTTCGAAAGATCGAGGATGTTATTGATGAGCTCGGCGAGCCGGTCGATGTCCTGCCGCATCGTCTTGAGGAAATCCTCCTGCTCCGGGTTGATGTCGCCGAGTGCCCGGTTGAGCATCAGCGCCACGACCCCCTTCATCGAAGTGAGGGGCGTGCGCAACTCGTGCGAGACGGTGCTGACGAACTCATCCTTCATCTGCTCGACCCGCTTGCGCTCCGTCACGTCGTGCAGCGCGGCGAGGGAAGCGCGCTTGCCTTCCCAGATCGTGTCCACCACCTGCACCTCCACCGTGCGGCGGTCCTGGCCGTCGGGACGGACGAGGTGGATCTCGGTGATTTTCTCCGTGGTCAAGGGGTGTTCAAACGTGCTGTCCAGGAGCTCCTTGAAGCTTCGGCCGAGCAGCGCTTCGGCCGACGGGTTGACGAACACGATCCGGCCATCCGGGTTGACGACGACGATGCCGTCGGCGTTGTTCTCGATCACATTCTTGAGGTTGGTCTCGCTCATCTGCAGCGAGTCCACCGACCGCTCCAGCTCGCCCAGCAGCCGCCGCCGCTCGATGGCGTAGCGCACCGCGCGCGTGAACATCTCCTGGTTCAGCCGCCCACGCACCAGGTAGTCCTGCGCGCCCTGCTGGACGGCGTCCAGCCCCAGCGACTCCTCGCGCGGCGAGACGAGCGCGAGCACCGGGACGTGCGGCACCCGGGCGCACACCTGGACGACCGGGTCGAGCGGCTTCATCTCCGGGATCGGCAGCCCAACCAGCACGATGCTGACCCCGTTGGCCGAGAGGCTCTCCAACCCCTCCTGCATCGTGGTGACGTGCTCGACCTTCCAGGGCCAGTCTGCGGCGGCCAAAAATTTCTGGACCAGCCGGGCTGAGCCGTGGTCGCGCTCAATGAGGAGGAGCCGCAATGGATCGCCCACCTTGTCGGGTCTCATGATCTCACCTCCTAAAAGATATCCGTGATCTCTTCAGACGGCGCCATCCAGACGCTGCCGTCCTCGAACCGCACGCGCGTCACGACGACCGCGATCTCAAACAGGTCGGCGGACTTCAGGATCTGCTGCCACGTGATCGGCTTGGAACTTTTCCTCGGAACCTGCAGGACGATCTGCTGTGGCGCGCCCGCGCTGGCCTGGCCGGGGAGCTGAATCGGCTGATGGAACGGATCGAGCAGCACGATCGCGAGCGCCACCGCTTCAACCTGCTGCTCGGATTTGTTCTGGCAGAGGATCTCGCCCTTGAGGACGAAGGTCGATGCCGCCATGCCTTTCCGGTTGGCATACTTGACTCGGCTACGCGTCACGTTGGCATCTTGCGCGACCACCTGGGTGGGTGCTGTGAACGTCTCGATCAGCGTCACCTTCGATTCCTTGAGCACCACCGGGGCGTTCTGGTGGTTGTACAGCTTGGACTTCACCGTCTTTTGAATCGCCCACGCCGGCGCCTGGATGGCGAGCGACAGCCCCATCACGGCCACCCACCACGTTCGAGTCAAGACCCACCCACGCAGCCGTCTCATGGGTGGGGCTCCCCTTTGGGTGGGTCCGAGGGTCTCGTGCGGTCCAGCGTCCGCTGCTGTTGAAACTGCTTTAAGAGCTTGGCGTTTTGGCGCAGGAGGTGCTGGCTCAGCGCGTGCAGCTTCGCCCAGCGCAGGCTCACGAACGTCGTCAACACGAGCACGATCAGCAGGAGGACGCCGAGCGTGCCGAAGACCTGGTAGAGCGTCTGGAAGGCGGCGCGCTCAGGCTGGACCGCCACGACGCGCCAACCGATGGTGCCGACCGGGTGGATGCCCGAGAGCCACCGCGCGCCTGATTTGGCGTCGCGAAACACCAGCGTCGTCCCATCCTCCGTGACCGGCGCGGCCACCGGCGCCCAATCCGAGACGACCTTGGGACGTCCCGGGAGCACTTGGAAGGGGAACACGACGAGCTGGTCGTGGTGGTCGACCACGTAGAGGAACCCGGCCGGCTCGACCCGGAGCTTCTGGATCCACGATTTGATCCGCTCCACCCGGTGCTGGACCTGGAGCCAGCCGAGGAGCTGCTTCTGCTCCACGATCGGCACGATGATGCCGACGACCTTCTCCAGTTGGGGCTGCTCGAGAAGGTAGACGGCGGAGATGTACGGCTGCCAGCCGCTCTGCTGGGCACCCAGGAAGGCGTCCTGCTGGCTCATGTCCTGGCCGATCAACCCGGGCTCGTCCGATGAAGCCGCCAGGACCGAGCCAGTCGGTGTGAGGACCATCGCCACGTCGAGGTGCTTGGCAAAAGCTAGGGCCTCTTTCAGGCGATGGGAAAGCTGCGCGGTATCGTGGTGTCGGATGGCGTCGGTAAGCCCCGGATCAGCCGCCAGCATCTCGGTGAAGCGGGAGGACTCATCCAGCGTCTCGCCGATGATCTCCGCCCCGAGCCGCGCGGTGACGCGCAGGTTATGGAGCGTCTGGGCGCGCCAGACCGAGGTGTTGACCTGGTAGGTCACGACGGCGATCAGCAGCAGGGGAAGGACAATGAGGACGAGGAGAAACCCCAGCGGCCGACGATAGGCCTGCAGGAGTAACGCGGACCAACGTTCGCTGAACCACTGGCGTAACTGCCCCATAGAACGTCCTCGTTCCCGATATCCGACACAATGAGCTACTTCTCCATCCCGAGGAGCACCTTGGTGAGCACGACCGTCTCCAGGTACTCGAGGTTGAACGGCTTCGCCACGAAGTCGTACGCCCCGGCATCCAGCGATTCCCGCACGATCGACTCTTCCCCGGCGCCTGAGGCCATGATGATCGGGATCTTCGGATGGCTGGCCTTGATCTTCTTCAACGCCACGAGCCCGTCCATGCCCGGCATGTTAACATCCAGCAGCACGGCGAGCGGCTTCTGCGCCATCGCCTGGAGCGCCTCTTCTCCTGAGCCCGCGACGATCACGCGGAAGCCCTGCGACTCGAAGAACGCCTTGAGCAGCTTCTGCACCTGCGGATCGTCGTCGACCGTCAGGATGGTGCCGCGCAGCTTCACATCAGAGCCCGCGTCCTTGGGCCGGTGCTGGGCTCTCGTGAGGGCCGCCTCGAGGCCCTTGACGAGTGCGTCGGCGCCGAGGTCCTTGCGCAGGACGTCGGTGATCGAGAGGCGCTTGAGCTCCTCGGTCTTTCCGTCGAGGTCGGTGGCGCCTCGCAACAGGACGATCGGGATGGCATCATCGAAGGAGCGGATCTCCTTGGCTGTGTCGAACCACGAGCGGCCCGCCAGGTCCGCGTCGAGGAGGATGAGCTGCGGCCGGCGGTTCTTGAGCATCTCCAGCGCCTGGGTGCCGGAGCTGGCCGTCGAGGGCTTGTGCTGCTGTTTCGCGAGCACGTCGTAGAGCAGCTCGCGCATCGAGGTGTCGCTGTTGACGATCAGAATCTCCGCCATCGCTCCCCCCTCTGTTCTGTGTGAAAACAAAAACGCCCTCGGGGCAACCCCCAAGGGCTGAGTGCAATCCGCCTGCGCTTTCGGCAACTCAGCCATCCATGCGATATCAGATATCAAACAGCCATTCGATATCTGATATCGATTGGATCTGGAGCTTTGCCTGCCCGCCAATCTCGGATCGCAACCGTCCGGCTGCGACCGTTCGCGAGCAGACCCGCCTACCCGGATTGCTCCAGGCAGGCGGGCGCCCCCGGGTTACCCCGGGTTTGCCCGTTCGAGCACCAATTCGGTTATCAGAGATTACGCAATTTTACTACGTGATGAAGTATACCATATACCGATAAGCGGCAAGGTGAGACCAGAAAAAAATTCGAAGGCGGGCTGACGGCTAACTGGTTCTTCGGGGTGGACGGCGGCGTCC
>Ga0209515_10004278_pt1 | contig 19439 bp, 20 predicted proteins | sample Subgroupgradi54m_FD_187454 | JGI IMG/M metagenome (GOLD analysis project Ga0209515, IMG submission 187454) | Subsurface groundwater microbial communities from S. Glens Falls, New York, USA - GMW60B uncontaminated upgradient, 5.4 m (SPAdes)... ...
TTTTTTTCCAAATCACGAATTAATGTCGCCTCACTGTATCTTGGCGGCGGTTCTGTGAATTTTTGCTGTGGGCTGATTTTTTGCTTTGCCAAATCCTCACCATTTTGCAAATTCGGCATTAACTGCTCTTTTATCGGCAGCTTGTCGTAAACTTTGTACCAGCCGTCGAATTTAACCTGCTGACCATTTGCCCGCAATCCATAAACCTCCACCCCATTTGCTTCTATATCAATTGCAGTCTCTGCAACAATTGCCTCTGCCATTTGGCAAACAACCATTCGCTTCCAAATTAAATCGTAAAGTCTCTCCTCATCTCCGCTAACTATTCCAACAACTGTCCTTAAATTTATATTTGTCGGTCGAATTGCCTCGTGCGCTTCTTGAGCCAACTTAGACTGAGCTTTATATTTTCTGGCAGCTGGCGGAATATAATTTTTCCCAAATTCGTTTTCTATAAACTGCCTGGTCTGGACAACTGCAGGAGCAGACAAATTGACAGAATCTGTTCGCATGTAAGTAATCAGTCCTTGTTCGTAAAGGTTCTGCGCCGCGCGCATTGTCCGCTTTGGAACATATCCCAAACGGTTTGCCGCGGTTTGCTGCAGGGTCGAAGTTGTAAATGGCGGATTAGGATATTTTTTAGCGTCGTGCGTTGCAACACCAACCACTTTATATTTTGCAGTTTCTAAATCCGCAACAATCTTGTCAACGTGCTCCTTATTCTTAATCTCGACCTTACCCTGCCTAACCTTTTGAAGTGCTGCCGTAAAAACTTTACCCTTTGACTCTTCCCTCTGACCCTCAAGCTCCACCTCCACCACCCAATACTCGTCACTCTTGAAAGCCTCAATTTCCCGCTCGCGATCGACTATCAAACGCAATGCAACAGACTGCACACGTCCCGCAGACAACTTACTTTTTACTTTCTTCCACAAAAGCGGCGAAAGCTTGTAGCCGACAAGTCTGTCCAAAACTCTCCTTGCAACTTGTGCAGAAACCAAATCGTCAAATATCTTTCTGGGATGTTTGAATGCGTCCAAAACCGCATCTTTGGTTATTTCATGGAACACAACCCTTTCATAATCAAAACGTTTTGCAGATTTGCGCTTTGTCTTAATAACCTCCAATAGATTCCAGGCAATTGCCTCTCCTTCGCGATCAGGGTCGGTCGCCAGATATATTTTTTCAACATCTTCTGTCGATTTAACCAGTAAATTTACGGCTTTTATTTTTTCCTTAGGAATCACATATTTGGGTTCAAAATCATGTTCAACATCCACGCCAAATTCACCACGCGGCAAATCACGCATATGCCCCATCGAAGCCGTAATAATATAATTATTGCCCAAGTATTGGGTTAAGGTTCTTGCTTTCGTTGGCGACTCCACTATGACCAAATTTTTCATCGTCTAAGCACCATTTCTAACACGCCCCACCTTAATCTGTAAAGCAAACGCTCTTAAATTGTAGTAAAATTTCAAAGATGGCAGACATAAGCGACTTTAATAAACTTGCGATAAAAATCGGCACAATTCGCAAAGCGGAGAAAGTTGAAGGCTCCTCTAAACTTTTGAAGCTCGACATCGACCTTGGCCACGAACGTCGCCAAATCCTAGCCGGCATTGGCGAAAAATATGATCCCAAAGATTTAAAAGGCAAACAAATTCCCGTGCTTGCTAACATGGAACCCAAAACGCTCATGGGTTTAGAGTCAAACGGCATGATTTTGGCTGCAGATATTAATGGTGAGCCGGTTCTTCTGCACCCAGAAGTTAAAGTCGCAAACGGAAGCGCGGTAAGATAATGGCAAACGACCCAACCCTTTGGCAAAACGAATACAGACAGCGCGGCATTCCTTCTTCTTTTTTGGCAACCCACTCAGGAATTCTCGATCTACTCTACGACTATTTAAAAGAGCAAAAAATAACGTTAATCGACAAAACCGCCGCAGACCTTGGCTGTGGCCGCGGCCGCAATACTTTTTCGCTCATTAACCACGGCGCCAAAAAAGTTTACGCCATCGATTTTGTCCCAGCTGTAATAAATGCTATCAATACAGAAGCGCGGCTCAAAGGCCTAACCAATAAAATTGTCGCGCTTTGCAGCGATTTAACCAAACCCTGGCCAATTCCCGATAAGTCTCTAGACGTGGCTTTAGACATTTTCTGTTTTAAACACCAAACAGACGAAACAAAACAACAGTTTTACAAATCGGAATTAAACAGCAAACTAAAACCTGGAGGACTCCTATTAATCGATCTGGCAGCTGCAGATGATGGATATTATGGCGCTTTAGATAAAGTTGAAATTAAAAACGACGTTTTCAAAATTACCGATCCAAACACACAAGTCACATCTCTTCTTTTCACTAAAGAAAGCCTACTGCGCGAATTCCGAAATTTCGACGTAATAAGTTTTCAAAACGACAAAAAAGAAGGCGATATGCACGGCCAAACTTATCTGCGCTCAACCTTGAAGTTTTTACTAAAGAAAACCTAATTCCAACATATATCCCTCATCAAAACTTTTCTTTTTTCTCGCAAGAAAAACCTTGTCGCCAGAAATAAAATAACAAACAGTAGCAGACTCTTCGGGAACAACTTCGTTTTCTATTCTTGCTGACATATAGAGTGGAAAAATAAGCAGTTTTTTAAACTTTGTCAAACATGTTTGCCTCTAATTTTGTTCTTTGAGCGATAAACTTTGTCGCTTTTTTTGCTTGAGATTTGCGGAATGCTAAAGTTGTCGATCCATTATGAGATTTTAGTTCTTTGATCAAATCGCTAATGCTTTTCTTATCAAAAGCCAGTGTCACATTTTTATAATTTTTAATCGCCGAACGAATTAAAGACTGCCCGCCAATGTCCATACTCTCCGGAAATATTTTTGGGTCTGGCGCGTATAGGTCAACTACAACCAAATCAATCGCCTCCAGCTTTTCTTTTTTAAGATGTCGGGCATGATCAGACTTCCTAGAATCTGCCAAAATCCGCACAAAGTTTGTTCTATCCAGGCTTTTTACCCGACCGCCATAATCAAACCCACGAATAACGGATTTGCCCCAAAAGCCTTTGGATTTAACATAGCGAATTGTACCTTCGGTACCCCAAAAACGGATTTGCCTTATTTCAAAATCGGTTCTTGAATCGGAAGTACCGCCCTTATCAGTTTGTCGATCCAACACCTCCAGCAGCCCATTCAGCACACTCTTTTCAAACACCGCCGCAAAAATATTTTTAACTTTTATTTGATTCATTTATACTATAATCTTTGTAGTGGCTAATAAAAAAACAAGGAGATACTTAATTACCATATATTCACTCTTACTTTATAATAATTATCATTTCAATCTTATTCTTAATAGGTGTATTTTATTATTTATATGTTTGGACACATTTAGGAATAAACGATGCTTAATGCTTAAAATGCCTTACCCCAGTAAACACCATCGTAATTCCTCTTTTTTGAGCCTCGGCAATAACTTTATCATCGTTTATTGAACCACCCGGCTGTATAATCACAGAAATCCCAGCTTTTGCCGCCAGTTTAACATTGTCTGGAAACGGAAAAAACGCATCGCTTGCCATAACCGCCCCTTTGGTTTTCCCTCTTGCTTGTTTTGTCGCCAGATTAACTGAGTTAACTCGATTCGGCTGACCGGTACCCATCCCCAACATCACTTCGTCTTTTGCCAAAACAATCGCATTACTTTTTACATGTTTGCAAACTTTCCACGCAAATTCCAAATCGCGATATATTTTCTCGTTTGGTTTTTTACCACTTCTCACTTCCCACTTTGACTTTGACTCCTTAATATTATCCCCCGTCTGCACCAAATACCCATTAAAAGCCCTAGTATATTCCAAAAGTTTTGGCGGTTTTTCTGCTCTAACCACGCGCATTTTCGCACTGCGTTTTTTTAATCTTTCCAAAATTTTGGCAGAATATTTAGGCGCAATCATCAACTCAAAAAACATTCCCCGCATCGCCTCTATCATTTCCAGTGTCGGCTCGCGGTTTATAGCCACTATTCCGCCAAATGCACTAACAGGATCTGCTTCATGTGCCAGCTTAAACGCCTCGATCAAATCGTTGCGACTTGCTATGCCGCTTGGGTTTGCGTGCTTAATAATCGCAACAGTTGGGGATTTAAAATCGCAAACCAGATGCCATGCATGGTTAGCGTCTGCAATATTATTATGTGAAAGTTCAATTCCCCACATCTGTTTAAAACCAGATCCTTTTGTTCTGTCCACGTAAAACGCACTTTGCTGATGCGGATTTTCTCCATACCTTAGATCTTTAAACTTTTTTAAATCAACTTTTAAATCCCTTGGTAGCTTTTTCATAATCACTCCAATGTTGATCCTTGTTTTTAAGGATCAACATTGTTCTATTTAACATCTAAAATCTATTTCCTATTTGCAACCCACCAATCCATAATCTCGCGGGCAACCGGTGCAGAAACCACCGAGCCTTGCCCTCCGTCTTCAATTAAAACCGTCACGACAATCGGGTTTTTAAAACTTTCCGAATATACCGTAAACCACGCGTTCGGATTACCCTCGGCTTTTTCTGCTGTTCCCGTTTTACAGGCAACTTTGTAGGGCACGTCAAAAAACGGAAACGCAGTTCCCCCTTTTTGGCAAGCTTGTTCCATACCTGATTGGAGCAGATTCAAATCCTTTTCACTGACCAAATTTTGTCCGTCAATTTTGCTTTCAAATTTTGTCTCGCCAAAACCACCTCCTGAGCCGATTTTAGAAACCAAATAAGGCTTCGTCAAGCGACCGGACGCCACAAACGAAGTCACGCGGGCAACTTGTATGGGCGTTGTCAGTAAAAATCCCTGGCCAATCGCCATATGCAAAGTATCTCCCGTAAACCATTGCTCATTGAGCGCTGATTTTTTCCAGACGTCGTCCGGTACCAATCCAAAAGTCTCAGCGGGCAAATCAATCCCCGTTTTCTGCCCGTAACCCAGCTTAACAGCCATTTTATGAATAGGCTCAAGCCCTATCTTTTCACCAACCCTAAAGAAAAATATATCGTTCGACCTGGCAATTGCCCGCACTATTTTTATTACTCCATCCGTCTGCCCGTACTCTAAAAAAAACCAATTGGCAAATTTTGCTCCTCCCAATTCAAACTGACCAGCATCTTCAAATTCGGTATTGGCATCAATCTGCCCAGATTCAAGACCCGCAAGCGCTGTTACAATCTTAAAAACCGACCCAGGCGGATATGTTCCGCTCACTACCCGATTTAAAAATGGTTTATCCAAATCGCTGACCGAACGTCCAATATCTTCTCCATTGTAAGAAGGCAGTGAAACCAAAGATAAAACTTCACCGGTTACTGGGTTTTGCACTATTAATGCACCTCTTCGCACTCCAACTTTTTCTGCTGCCGCCTTTAAAGATTGATAGGCTACCTTTTGCAGTTGTGCATCCAAAGATAGATAGATATCTCGACCTTTTTGTGAATCTACACTGCCCAAAACCGAGATCTTTTTCCCTTCCGCATCTACCTCAATCAACTTATTACCAGCCTTGCCTTGCAAAAAATCATCATAAGTTGCCTCTATGCCGACTCGACCAACCTTAGCCTGTGGATCCAAATTTTTATTGGCAGTCAGATCTTCTTGCGTTACTGCACTCGTATAGCCAACAACATGACTTTCCGCTTCAGCGAGGGGATAAGTCCTTACAACATCAACAGAAATTTTCCCCAAACTACCTTCGAAATTCTCGCTGGCCATTCCTAACTTTTCCAGATCTTTTGCTTGCTCTGTAGTTATCTCTTTTTCAACATTTCCCTTTTTTAGCTTATATACGTATTTTGAATCGGCAAGAATCGCACCGTTTCTGTCCAATATTCTGCCCCGAGACGCCTCCAACCGCAAAAGCTGAATTCTATTGTTTTCCGCAATCTGCCTGTTTTTTTCGCCGTCAACGATAGTCAGCAAAAAGAGTCTACCCAAAAAAACTGTCAGAACAATAAAAATAACTAAATAAAAAAAATAGAAAGAAGACTGACTAATGGAGTCACCGGAATTGCCCTCCCCCAACTCGTCTAAGGCGCCTGGCTGTAACCTTCGTCTTTTAGAACTCAATGAAAAAATACTCGATTCCAAACCGAAAATCCACGTGTCTTTTTTTTTCATCTCGCTAGAACTTATCTATTTTAACGCGCTCCAATAGATTTTTGTCCGCTAACACCTTGGCACAGCCCAAAACCACACAAGAAAGTGCATCCTCTGCAACTGTCACCGGCATTTTTGTCTCCTGGGAAATTAATTTTGCCAGGCCCCAAATTGCCGAACCTCCACCACAAATCGTAATACCCCGCTCTGCAATATCACTGGAAAGCTCCGGCGGCGCATCTTCAATCGTGTCTTTGATTGCTTCAACAATAGTATTGATAGACCCAAGCAATGCTTCCCGAATCTGGGTTGAGGTAATTTTTATCGATTTGGGCAAGCCTTTTTCCAAATCCCGCCCGCGGATTATTGTCTCTTTTTCAACCGGCTGCGGATAGGCACTTCCCAAAAGAATTTTTATTTGCTCGGCCGATCTTTCACCAATTGCCAGCGAATGTCTTGTCCTTATGTAATTGATGATATCGTGGTCTAGTTTGTCGCCGCCAATCTTTAGTGATTTACCAACCACTATTCCACCCAAAGAAATTATGGCAATTTCGCAAGTTCCGCCACCGATGTCTACAATCATTGATCCAACCGGTTCATAAACCGGCAAACCAGCCCCGATTGCCGCAACCATCGGCTCCTCGACCAGATACGCTTCGCGCGCACCACAAAAACGTGCAACGTCCAAAAGCGCCCTGCGTTCAACTTCCGAAATTTGTGAAGGCACGCCGATTACAATCCTCGGTCTAGGTAAAAAAATCTTCGATCCCCAAGTTTTGTGGATTTTATTAACGAATGTTGAAAGCATCGCCAAAGTTGTGTCAAAATCCGAAATTACCCCGTCTTTCAAAGGCCTGACAGTTTCAATATTGGCCGGTGTTTTACCGATCATCTTCTTGGCATCACTGCCAATTGCAAAAACTTTTTTGCTTTTTTTGTGGAGCGAAACTATCGAGGGCTCGGAAATTACGATTCCTTTTCCGGCAACATAAACTAAAGTGTTGGCAGTTCCAAGGTCAACTCCCAAATCTTCAGAAAATCGGCCTAAAATATGGTCAAAAACGGGGATCATAAACCGCACAAAGTATACATCAGATGGCTACGATTGAGAAGACTAAATTTTGGCTGAACAATGTCAATTGCCAAAGAACTGACTGCCTGTTAACATCTAAACATGCAAACTTCACCGAAAATCCTCAACAAAATAATTTGGCTAGCATACTTGGCCCTGGCAACAATTACTCCCCTGATTTTCTCAACCCAAAACAGCGAAGTTTTTGAAGTTCCCAAAATGCTTTTTGTCTACTTTGGCGCAACCGTTATTGTATTTGCCACAATTTTAAAATTTATTACAGATTCCAAAATCACAATTCCCAAAAATAAAGTTTTTTCAGCCTTCTTAATTTTCTTAACCATCCAAACCATCTCAACCCTAATTTCAATTGATAAATTCACCAGCGTTTTTGGTTATCCTACTCGCCTGAACGGTGGCCTGCTTTCGCAATTTGCCTACCTTATTATTTTTACCGGAGCACTAATTAACATTTCAAGCGACAACGCCAAAAAACTTATTGTGGCCTCTGTAATCTCTGCTTTTACAGTCGCACTTTGGGGTATTCCATCGCACTTCAATCTCGACCCGACCTGTCTGGTTTTAACCCACAAACTTACATCTGCCTGTTGGCAAATAGACTTTAATCCGATCTTGCGAATTTTCTCAACACTAGGCCAGCCAAATTGGCTTGCTTCTTATTTAGTTTTAATTCTGCCTTTTTCCATTGCCCTTTTTCTAACTTACAAAAAAGCCACACCTAGATTCTTTTTTCTAATAGTTACAATTTGTCTATTTTTAGCATTTATTTTTACTAATTCCCGCTCCGGAATTTTTGGCCTTGTTGTCTCATTTCTGGTTTTTGTCGCACTTTTAGGCACTAAACTTATAAGAACACATATTAAAATTCTAATATCTGCCTTTGCAATATTGATCTTCTTATCTTTGTTTTTCGGCAAAAGCCTGTTTAGTCGCTTTAGTGAAATATTCACATCTAATGGATCGGGGCCAACAGAATCATCTTCTATCCGCATCACTGTCTGGCAAGGTGCAATAAAAGCTTTCAAAAACTGGCCAATTCTTGGCTCCGGCCCTGAAACATTTGCCTACTCTTACTACAAATTCCGTCCGCTTGCCCATAACCAAACAACAGAATGGAATTTTTACTACAACAAAGCCCACAACGAATTCTTAAATTACCTGGCAAACACCGGCGCCATCGGTATAATTTCTTATCTAATTTTGATCTTAACTGCTGTCTTTTCGCTTTTTACAATCAGCACTTCAAAAAACCTAAACACCGCGCTTGTTGCAAAAGCAGGAATTGCCGCAATAACAGGATATCTAACCACAATCTTTTTTGGTTTTTCTACAGTCACGTCTTCCCTTTTTATGTTTCTCCTACTCGCACTGATTTTGAAAATAACAAACACGAATCGCGATTTCAAAACCATAAAAATCACCTTCCTAAACAAAGCATCCAATAAAATAACGCAGGGCACAATTTTATTAGTCGCACTCTTTGCCATAATTACTGTTTTTCAGCTTTATTTTGCAGATGTAAGTTTCGCACGAGCCAAAAGCACAAGTAATCTTTCCAAACAGTTAATTTCCTACAACAATGCAATCTCTATATATCCTGCCAAAAATCCATTCTACCTGGGTGAATTTGCCTACCAGCTTTCTGCCTCCGGAACCCAAAACAAAGACCTACTACAAAAAGCGGCAGCTAGTGCCGATCTTGCAGCCAAACTGGCACCAAACAATTTATTAGTTCTTCGCAATGTTGCAAACAGCTACTCGCAGCTTTCGGATTTTGATAAATCATACGGCCAAAAATCGCTGGATCTAACTTCACATTTAATTGACCTTGCGCCGACAGATCCGCAATCATACCTAAACTTAGCCAAAATTCAATTAACCCAGAATATGGATAAAGCGGCTATCAAATCCACACAAAAAGCACTGGAATTAAGAAAAGATTACCCAGAAGCGCAAACGCTACTTGATCAACTTAATTCAAGCGAATACAATAAAAACACCGCTGCCCCCCAAAACTAATGGCAAACTTATCGAAAGTCGATCACCAAATCACCGCTCTCATCAAAGCCGAAGATCAGCGCCAGCACGATGTCCTGGAAATGATTCCTTCCGAAAACTATACTTCACGCGCTGTCATGGAAGCTTTGGGTTCGTCTCTAACCAATAAATACTCTGAGGGTTACCCTAAGCGTCGCTATTATCAAGGCAATAAAATTGCAGACGAGGTTGAAAGTTTGGCGCAAGACAGAGCCCAAAAACTTTTTGGCGTTCCCTATGTCAATGTTCAACCACTTTCCGGCTCTCCTGCAAACGCCGCAGTCTACATGGCAACTCTCGCAAACTATGACAAAATAATGGGCCTTTCTCTGGCATTTGGCGGCCATTTAACCCACGGTGCACCCTTAACATTTTCCAGCCGCTTTTTTACATCGACCCAATACGAATTAGGAAAAGATTGTCTTTTAGACTTCGCGGCAATTGAAAAGCAAGCAATGCGCGAAAAACCAAAAATAATAGTTTGCGGATTCACCGCATATCCGAGAATTATAGATTTTAAAAAGTTTGCAGCCATTGCAGATAAAGTCGGTGCATATCTTCTTGCCGACATTTCTCACATCACCGGCCTGATTGTTGCTGGCGTTCATCCGTCTCCAGTTCCTTACGCTCACATCGTAACAACTACAACCCATAAAACATTGCGCGGTCCGCGCGGCGCCATGATTATGGTAACTGCAAAGGGTTTAAAAAAAGATCCGGATCTAGGCCGCAAAATCGACAGCGCCATAATCCCCGGTCTTCAGGGTGGACCACACGATAACCAAACTGCCGCAATTGCAGTTTGCCTAAAAGAAGCAGCAACTCCTGCCTTCAAAAAATACGGCGCACAAATTGTTAAAAATGCCAAGACTCTCGCCTCCTTCCTCTCCGACTTTGACTTTGACTTAGTTTCCGGCGGAACAGATAATCACCTAATTTTAATTGATCTTCGCAATAAAAAAGTAAACGGTGCAGTCGCGGCACTCGCATTGGAAATTGCAAACATAGTCGTGAACAAAAACGGCGTGCCGTTTGACACCATGCCGCCATTTTATCCTTCGGGCATTCGTCTCGGCACTCCGGCGATCACAACTCGCGGTATGAAAGAGGCGGAAATGAAAAAGATTGCCGCCTGGTTTGACCGCGCAATCAAATCAATCGATAAAATCGAACTGCCAAAGGATAAAGAAAAACGCACCGAAGTCTTCAAAAAATTCAAAGCAGAAGTCTACAAAAACAAAAAACTCCAGAAAATTGCCGAAGAAGTGAAGTCTTTGACAAACCATTTCCCAACGCCATAAACCACCCAAGTAATATATAATTTCCAATATGGCACAAATTTTAGACGGCAAAATTGTCCGCGACAAAATTGCAGAAAATCTAAAATCTACAATCTATGATCTATCATCTAAACCCCAACTAGTAATTATCCAAATTGGCGATCTTCCAGAATCTAACGCTTACATTAACCAGAAAATAAAATTCGGTGAAAGAATTGGCGCCATAGTCGAGCTAAAAAAAATCCCTGCAGATGTTACTCAAAAAGATCTAGAATCTTTAATCTACAGTCTAAATTCCGACTCCTCTGTCCATGGAATCATCATCCAAATGCCGATTCCCCAAAATCTCGACCGCGACAAACTAATCGACCTCATTGGCCCAAAAAAAGACGCCGACGGCCTAACATTAACTAACCAAAAACTTTTAGAAGAAAACAGCCCAGATGCAATTATTCCTGCAACCGCAAAAGGCGTAATCACAATCCTCAATTATTACAAAATTCCGATTAAGAATAAAAAAGTTACTGTCGTCGGCCGCTCCAAACTTGTCGGTGCACCACTGGCCACTCTGTTTAGAAACATTGGCGCTCAAGTTACAGTTTGTCATTCGCAAACTTTAGACTTAAAGGCAGAAACAAAAAACGCCGATATTATTATTGTAGCGGTCGGAAAACCTAATTTAATAACCAAAGATCATGTTTCGCCAGGACAAACAATCATCGATGTAGGGATTAATGTATTAGAAGCATCCAAGGACAAGGTTAATCCATCAGCTTCAAGGATCAACCTTGAAGCTGAAAGGAAACTGACTGGCGATGTAAACTTCAAAGAAATCGAACCAATCGTCGCCGCGATTACCCCAGTCCCCGGCGGCATCGGCCCTATGACCGTCGCCTCTTTATTCGAAAATCTCCTCCAAGCTTACGAAAAGCAAGCTAGTTAATAGATTCTGAGTCCAGTCCAGGATAACGTAGAGAAGTTTTCTATCTACAACCTATCATCTCTTTCTGTGACTATTATAGGCACAGAAATATGAGAGCGTTAGCTGCTGATATAATCTACCTGCTATGTACGCAGAAGTTGTTGTATTGACCTATCAGGCCCCGGATATTAGTTCCTTTGCATACGAAGTTCCCAAGGAATTAGAAAAAGAAATTAAAATAGGCCAGCTCGTCGAAGTACCGTTTGGAAAGCGAAATCCCATGGGAATCGTCATCAACTTGCACAAGGTTGATCCTTCGCATACAAGGATCAACCTTAAAAAAATCAGGCCTGTCTCGTCTGTTCTTTTGCAGAATCCCATTCTTCTTACATACCAAATTGAAATCCTAAAATGGACATCAGCTTACTACATAGCGCCACTAGTCAATTGCTTGGAAGCAATTTTACCACCGCTTAACGCAAAGCAAATTAAAGTATCAACATTCAACAAGGTTGATCCTTATCCGCACCAAACACTCGGTCAATTTCTTATACTCGTCCCGTCTCTCAACCGCATCCCCGAAACTTTGGCAAAATTCCCAAAAGCCAAAAATTATGTCGTTTACCATAACGAACTTAAGCCATCAGAAAAATTCACCGCTTGGATGAAAATACTGTCAGGGAATGCCGATTACATCTTCGGTTCGCGCTCCGCAATCTTTACACCATGTCCAAAATTAAAAGAAATAATCATTTACGACGAACACGACAATGCTTATAAAGACGAACGCTCACCATATTTTGACACTCTCACAATCGCCCAAAAAATCTCCGAACTAACCCGCTCAAAATTATGGATCGTCGATCCGGCTCCAAGAATCACAACCTATTCCCAATTACCAAAGCAAATCAAAATCCAAAAATTCACACAAAAAGTCGAAGTCGTGGACATGCAAAAAGAAAGGCTTTCCAACAACAAATCTGCAATAAGTTTCGATCTTGAATCTAATCTTAATGAATTAAATAAAGGCGAAAACGCTCTTTTGTTTTTAAATAAAATTAAGGAGTCCGGCCATCTTTTTTGCAAAGCCTGCAAAACTTCTGTCTATTTAGAAAAACGAACAGACATTTGCCCGAACTGCAAGTCTAGCGACATTTTCTGGAATGAATTGAATGTAAATTCGTTAGCGGTGGAAGTAAAAAAAATGTTTCCAAAATCACAAATTAATTTGTTAACAGAAAATTCCAAATCATCAGTAGCCAGCAACCAGAGACCAGGAATCGATATTGGGACAGCCTTTGCGCTTTATGCTTCGCTTGGCAAAAAATACGATCTTGTCGCCCACATCCAAACCGATACTCTAATTAACCAAACCGATTTCACATCCGGCGAAAAATTATTTGCCCAAATCACAAGTCTTAAAAAACTTTTGAAACCCAACGGCAAATTAATTTTGCAAACTTACAACATGGAAAATTCAACAATAAACCTTGCCGCAAAAGACGATTACAAATCGTTTTTCGAAGAAGAACTCGCGCAAAGAAAAGCCCTGTCTTATCCCCCATATTCGCAACTGGTCAAACTAACCATTAAAGGCAAATCTGATGACAAGGTCAAAAAAGAAGCTGAACAAGTAGCCGCCAATCTACAATCTAAAATCTATAATCTAAAACCTACCCTCCTTGGTCCCTACCGTTCAATCTTTTGGCAAAAACAGACGGTCTATCATATAATTCTCAAGTACAAGCTGAATCTGGTCAATCTAAATTCGAAGGAAAAAGCCGTGCAGGAAATTGCAAAATTGATTGGCACTCGATCTTATAATTGGCAAATTACAGTCGATCCGCAAAGCATTTACTAATATGAACAAAAAAATTTTGACATTGCCGGACAACAGACTCCGCAATATTTCGGACGAAGTCGTTGCTTTCGACAGTGCAATAAATAATTTAATTACTGATTTAACCGATACCTTGGTTGCCCAAACAGATCCTGTTGGTCTGGGTCTTTCTGCTCCTCAGATTGGTGTTTTCAAAAGAGTTTTTGTTGCCCGTGTACGCAATAAAGTTAAAGCTTTTGTCAACCCTAAAATTCTGAAATTTTCCAAAAAAGAGATTAGCTTTCTTGAAGGCTGCTTTTCTGTACCGGATATTTACGGCCATGTTATACGGCCTGCAGAAATAGATCTGGAAAGCCAGGATAAGCACGGTAAACTGGCTAAAAACCACTACTCCGGAATTACGGGCCGCATTATCCAGCACGAAATAGATCATCTGGACGGCAAATTATTTATAGACCATGTCCACGACCAAAACGGTAAAGTTTTTGAAGTCAAAAAAGATAAAGCAGGGAAAGAACAATTTGTCGAAGTACCATTGGCCTAAAGGCCAGGTCATCAGGTATTCAGGAAATCTCCTTATCAGGTAAAATACTAATCATGAAGTCCCCTTCCGACAACCCACGCATTGCATTCTTTGGCACACCTAAAATCGCCGGTCAGATCTTAGAAAAATTAATAAACTCAAACTTTAAGCCACAGCTTGTCGTAACCGGCGCAGATATTGGTCAAGGCCGCGGCAAAAAACTCCAAACAACCCCTGTTAAAGAAATCGCCCAAAAAAACCATATCAAAACAATCGAACCCGATAATTTGTTAAATGTTAATTTCTTAAAAGAATTTAAAGCGTTTTCTCCAGACATTGTTATATTAGCTGCCTATGGAAAAATAGTACCAAACAAAGTTTTAAGTATCCCAAAATTCGGCTTCGTTAATATCCACCCATCACTTCTGCCAAAATACAGAGGTCCTTCCCCAATCATATCTGCAATTCTGGATGGTACAAAAGAGACAGGAGTCACAATCATGAAGTTGGACGAAGAATTAGATCACGGCCCGATACTAGCTCAAAAGAAAACTGAAATAGCCAATGATGACAATCATGACACACTAGCCGCAAAACTCGCTCTTGTCGGATCTGATTTGCTTTTGGCTACTTTACCAGGTTACTTACAAGGCTCAACCTCACCAAAACCCCAGCATCATCTAAATGCAACCTGGACCGAAAAGATCGAAAAACAAAATGGCCATATTGACCTTCTCAATCCTCCCGACCCTCAAACTCTTAACCGTATGATCCGCGCCTACTTTCCTTGGCCAACCGTTTGGTCAGAAATCAATGGGAAACGAATCAAATTTCTTCCTGAAAACAAAATCCAGCCAGAAGGAAAGCGCCCAATGACTATAAAAGAATTTCTAAACGGCTATCCAGAATTTAAAGATAAAATAGAAAATTTATTTAAACAGTAGATTGCGCTACTGCTATTTTTGGAGCTTTTTTGATTTCAACACTAGCGACTTCTTTAACTTTTGCTCCCATCTCTACCTTCACTTTCCGCAGACACTTCGTACAAAGTCTCATGGTTCGGCGAACTCCCCTATATGTAACTTTGGCACTATGAAGGTTAACCTTCCAAACTTTTCGTTTTTTGGTCGCCCTCATAGCCCAGCCTCCACCGTATTGGTGCGCTCCGGATTTCTGAATCATTGAACCTTTATGGCATACTGCACAAACTCGCATGTTAGATGCTAAAATATAACATATTCATAAACTCAAGATCAATTATGGCCAACGTACCGATTTATCCGCTTCTCTTCTTTTTACTTCTCTACAATCTATTGACAGGCCATATACCGTTTCTAGTCAGTATTTTCCTCGCTAACCCCTTGGTAGGTATTTCTACAATTTTAGGCCTGATTATTGGAATCAGCGTTCACGAAGCAGCCCATGCATTTGTGGCCTACAGACTTGGCGATCCAACTGCCCAGCTTGCGGGCAGACTAACTCTTAATCCTGCCGCTCACCTTGACCCAATCGGTACGTTTGCACTTCTTTTTATCGGTCTTGGCTGGGGCAAGCCTACCCCATTTGACCCATTTAATTTAAGAAATATCAAACGCGATTCAGCACTCATATCCGTCGCAGGCGCAGCTTCTAATTTCCTAATAGCTGGCCTTATCGCAGCCCCATATCTAATCGCCTTTTACACAAATTCACTAAGCGCCCAAATCAATAATATCTACACTTATTTAGTACCTGTCATATTTTTTAATTTAATTTTAGGCACTTTTAACCTAATTCCAATCGCACCTTTAGACGGCTTCAAGGTGTTGGCCGGACTTCTACCAAAAGATTGGTATTATGAATTTATTCAAACAGAAAAATACGGTATTTTTATTTTATTGATTTTCTTAATTACAGGCGCAATCAGCCGCATTATCTTCCCAATCGTTGCTTTTCTCTTTGGAATTCTAGTCCCTGGCTTTTCCTCTCCTTTTTAACTTAATCCCTAGCTTTTAACAACTAGAATCTATTTGACTCCCGTGGTATTATATAAATGTCCCACAGGACACCCTACATAGGTAGCACTTTAAAAGTTTTAGTCCATTTCTTCACCTTCAAGTATTTACTTGGAACTCCAAATTTCATCTTTATAACATGAAAGATGATGAGGACATCCACCTGAGGCAAACTGAAGAAACTACTAAACCATGCGCCAACTGTAGGGTCGCAATCATCAATATTTGAAATCAAGACTAAACCAGCCATAACAGCTGGTTTTTTAATTGGCGTGGAGATGATTTAAAATGTTAGAATTTGCAGAAAACCTCTTAAGTATTTTCACAAGGCCATCTTCTGCATCTACTTCAACCAAATCTCCATCCTTTAATACTCTAGTCGAAATTTTAGTCCCCACGATGCATGGAGTATTAAGCTCCCGCGACACAATTGCCGCGTGACACAATATTCCGCCTTCATCAGTAATAATGGCCTGCGCTTTTTTCATTAATGGCACAAAATCCGGCGTCGTCATCGAAGTCACCAATATTTCACCATCTTGAAAATTGACAGCCTCGGTATGAGGGTCGAAAATTATTCTCACTTTGCCAGTGACATGTCCCCGGCTTGCTACATCGCCTACAAATGAACTGACGTCCTCCTCAACATCTTTTTCGTACAAATCAGCATTTGTTACTCCGTTTTTTACAATAACTTTGTCCCCGACTTGTTTTATGACAAAACCTTTCCTCTTTCGTTCAGAAATCAAACCGCCAACTTTTACTTCCCCTCTTAAACCATCAATTATTTCATTTTTTCCAAGAAGCCAAAGGTCTTCAATAGCAATTTCCAGCTTTTCGGCAATGGCTTCAAAGAAAAACATACAATGGTCAAAATAATTATCGTAATACTCAGCTTCATTATTTCTGTAGCTCATCATAATTCTCAGCCACTTTATATGGGAAACAATATTTTTGTCACCAAAATAATCAAGCATTTTCTTTACTGTCTTCTTTTCTTCTTTTATTTGCTTTTTCAGACTCAAGAGCTCACTCGCAACATTAAGCGTTAAGCTCCTTTTAAACTTCTTTTTATAGTCTGAAAGCTTGTAAATACTTGCTTCCTCGTGCGTATAAACACATGCGCCAAATTCGTACCATTGCTTAAAAATTAATTTATTAATCTGCCCGCTATTAAAAATTTTACTTTTTTTGTATCCTGCTTGAATTATTGCTAGCTTCTCGAGAAAGCTAAATCTCTCCTTCCTCACTACCGTATTAATACCCATTGTTGAAAAAACCTCGAAACACTTTTCGGACTCATATGAAACCGTTTCTTGAATTTCGTTCTCAACCAGCCTGGAAAGTGCCATTACCAGATAATATGGAACGTAGTATGCCGACAAGGCGTACAAATTTACTTTGCAAAATTGTAAAAATAAGTCTATTAAAGACTCGTTCGTCTGACTTTTAAAAAATTTATCACCTTTCAAATAATATGCATCTGTTAGCGTACGAATTGCAGCGTAAGATTTTAAAAAATGATTATTTAATTCCTGGAAAAAATCTTTTTTCGTTTGTATTAACAAAATCAGATTATTTACAAAAATATCTTCATAAACTTTATCCCAGTAAATAAAAACCTCTCTCGGATCGCTTGACTTAGTAGACACATATTTAACCCATATACCATATTTTCTATCATATTTCGAAAGGCCCCCATCGAATATCTCCAAATCTGTATTCAATGTTTCTTCCTCTAAAAAAACCACAACCTTACGCACCATTTTTTCGATTTTAGCAATATTCGAAAACGGCTTGTGCACCAATAAATTATACTACGGAAAATTTTAAGAAGAGCTTATTTTGCGCCGACAGTAACTTCGATATCTGCAGAATCTGATGCTTCCAGCGCTTTTGAATTTGCGGTTGCGCTGTATTTGGCGGAAAGATCGGAAATTAATGTGTCTTTAAAAGACTTAAATTTATCCTTAACGCGTACTTCAGTCGCGGCAAATGTATCACTGTCTGCATTACCTATTGAGGCGACTTTCCAACCAACACTTTCCAAAAAGGCTTTAACAGTGGCAGCCTTTCCTGTAACTCCACTGCCGTTCAGTACCCTAATTTTTGCCGCTGTTTTATCTATAGCCGGCGGTGTTGGTGATGGTGAAGTTACCGGTGCCATACTCGCCATTGCACTGTCAGATGTTGGTGATGGGCTGGATTTTACTAAATTATTTATATTGGCAAATGGTCCAATACCCCGAACATATGCAAAGATTAAACCGCCAATAATGATTAAAATTACCAAAATCCAAAGCCATTTTGCGCTCTTACCCGCAGGCTCCTGATATATCGGATTATTAGGCTGATTAATTACTTGATCTTCCATGTGTGCAAATTGTAACAGATCATGTCAAATTATAACAACCAAGATCAAAAAATAAGTGATCGTATGAAAATTTATACGGGGCAGAATCAGATTACTCAGTTGGGGCAGAAAAACCTATATGATCTTCAATAGCCGTAACTCTTTTCGCATGAGACTTCACCGTTTCTTTAATTTCAGCAACATCTTCTGAAACTTCGGCTAACTGATCCGTGATTCCATCAAGTTTCTTCGTATGTTCATCAAGTATTTCACTATGTTGTTCGAGCAACTCACCATGATGTTTAAGTAGCACTCCATGCTGTTCAAGAGTTTTCTTAACAGGCTCCAACTCTTCTTTTACTACAATTCTGATTTTCTTAATGTCGTCGTCGGTCATAACTTAACCATATTAGTAAATTGCAAATAAAAATACAATATCCAGATTGTTGTGTTGAAATTAGTCTACCCCCAATAACATATCTGAGCCGGAGACGGTATTCGGGTCGGACTCCACACTCTGCTTAATGATAACAATGAAGAGGCTAAAATTCTAGCGTTTCAGTTGGAGGTATTGAATAATCATCTTGGGAATAATTACGCGCACAATTGTTGAAATCCCAACAGGGAACAAAAACCTTACTACTGGCTAGTTTCATTATTACTCAAATCTTTGCTTCTTTTAACTAAGCTGTAAATTCTTGCCCTATTGTATCTTTGGAGCATCACAGCGTATAGATTTGCACTCATAAGCGCAGCATTTATGTATGTTTCACCGGGTAAGTCGATTCCTAATGACGATCCACTATGCCCTGCTAATCCTGCGGCAAACATTGCTAAGCCCGCAGCGTGAATCGTTTCAAAAACTCTTGTACTTCTATCATACTTTTTTGCTTCTTTTAAATTCGGTTCGCTCAAGGAATAGAAAGGAATGCCTTCTCCAGTATTTCTCCTCGTAAACCTAATCAGAATATCTCCAGAAGGAATCCACCTCTTAAATGTTCTGATTCCTACCCAGCGGTAAATTCTACCGTCACCTTCCCATGGTTTTGGTGCAAAATAGGCTTCAGAAATAACACCGCCAACCTTTTTTGTGACTTTTGGGGCATTAGAAGCGAGAGATTCCTGTGAATCGATTGCTTCATTCTGAGGAACAAAACTACTAATTCTCTCTGGATTCATAGGAACACATTATACAAAATTTGAAAGGAATTATCAACTATAGGTCTTAAAATAGTGTCTTTTGGACAAC
>Ga0209515_10004279_pt1 | contig 19437 bp, 17 predicted proteins | sample Subgroupgradi54m_FD_187454 | JGI IMG/M metagenome (GOLD analysis project Ga0209515, IMG submission 187454) | Subsurface groundwater microbial communities from S. Glens Falls, New York, USA - GMW60B uncontaminated upgradient, 5.4 m (SPAdes)... ...
AACATCATATTGCGAGGGTTTGATCGTCAGTATCATCGCCGGTCTCCTTTTTGGGAAAAACTCTAGCATGGTTACTGACGCTTTAACATATCATCTCAGAGATTGCTTCGTCGGCCTTACGGCCTCCTCGCAATGACAGTAAAAGGTAACCGCCTAAAGTGGGATGCACCCGTAAAGTCTGAAAGCTGCCATTTTGCAAAGTTTCACTGTATAATCAAGAAAGTGCGCTTCATTTTTCCGCCTAGGGGGTGAATCAATGGCGTCTCTCAACATTCTTCAGAAGGCTTATATGGTAGGACTGGACTTTGGATCTTCCTCTATCAAGCTGGTCCAGCTGATAAAGAAAGAAGGAAACCTCACCCTCGTCAGAACTGATTCAAGAAACATCGCCCCCGCTAAAAATAACGAGTCCAAGGATCATCTGCTTCCAGTTTTGAAAGAGTTGCTGAAGGGAATTGAGATCAAGAAATCCCAATTTGTCGTCAGTATCAACTCTCCTCACGCGGGAATCAGGGTGATTTCTGTTCCTCACATGCCGAAATCCGAACTGAAGGAATCTTTAAAAATGGAGGCCCAGAATTATTTTCCGTTTCCCGTTGAGGCCTCCCAGCTTGATTTTGAGATTTTGGGGGAGACGCTTGAAGAGGGGGTAAGGAAATTGCGTGTTTGTGTTGCGATGGCTCCTTCCGAATTGATTTCTACCTACCTTTCCGTTTTAAAAAGAGTGAGTATCAAACCTCTTTCTATGATTCCTGTTGCCTGCGCATTACAAAAACTTTGTCATGCTTCCTCCGAAGTGGGTGGTGAGACAACACATTGTCTGGTTGATATTGGTGAACAGCACACAGAGTGCGTTATTTTCAAAGGGAAAAATCTTGTGTTCTCAAGAAAAATTCCCGTAGCGGGAATGGATTTCACTAAGGCGTTGACAGGCGTTCTCATTTCAGAACAGGGGCGTACGGATCTCAGTCTGAGCGAAGCGGAGAAAATAAAGCGGGAAGTGGGTATCTCGCCTGAAGATCAGTATACAGTGATCGATAATAAGATTTCTACCAATCAGATTTTATCCCTGCTGAGATCTTCTTTAGAACAGCTTGCGGGGGAGATGGATCGGTGCTTTAATTATTATCGTGAGGAGACCGGCGGAGGAAGAATTGATACCGTAACTCTTTGCGGCGGGGGCGCCTCACTTAAAGGATTGGCCCCTTTTCTTTCCGAGGCGTTGGGAGTTGAAGTCAAAGTCGGTTATCCGTTGAAGGGTTTCAAAATCGAGCCTCAGGCTGTTCCCTCACAGGGATTTCATGCTTTTGCCGCAGCTTTGGGATCCGCTTTGAGTTTTGGAGAAGGTGTTAATCTTCTTCCCCCTGAGCTTAAGGACGAAACCAAGCGCACCTTCAAGCGCGCGACGGTTCAATCCGTGTTGGTTTCCTTAGTTCTTGTGGCGGCTTTCATTTACACTGGCATGAGGTTGCAGCTGGTCAATTTTCAGAAAAGAATTGAAGTGGCGCACCTTGAACTTTCCAGTCTTCAGTCTCAGCTGGAGGAAGCCGAAAAGCAAATTCTGGCGCGAGAAATATTAGCGGAAGAACCTTACTGGGGCGATGTGTTGAGGGATTTAAGTCATCTCACGGGTGAAGATCTTTATCTTATGAGTCTGAGAATGTTGAATAAGGTGATTCTGCTAAGGGGAAGAATTATTTCTAGAGAGAAGGAAGAGACTCTTTCAGGTTTTTGTATGAGGCTTGAGAGTGGGATATTCAAAGACGTCAAACTGGTGACGACCAAAGCCATGTCGAACAAAAAAGCCAGTGAGTTTGAATTGGAATGTTGGGTGGATTAGAAAAATTAGTACGTTGTTCGTTGAGTCCAAGTGATGTTTTTGGGATTGCGGAGCCTGTCCCGAGCCCGCGAGATTGCTTCGCTCACTTCGTTCGCTCGCAATGACGGGCGAGGGATCTCCTGGCAGGCCCTTCTCGCCCGCCTGCCGGCGAGGCAGGCAATGACGTCGTTGCGAGTCCCGCCTTCGGCGGGACGAAGCAATCTCGAATTCTCATCCGAATTACCGAACAGCACACTAGGATCGGAGTTTGAAAGATGGAGTTGACGAAAGAGAGAGTGGTTTTAATTATTTGGGGGGCCGTAGCGGTGGCTTGCCTCGGATTGTATCTTTTTCTCTATCATCCGCTTCTGGTTAAGCTCAGATTGAAATACGCGGAGTGCCGTTTGGCTGAAGAAGAAATACTGACGGCAAGGAATAATGTTTCCATTTTGAAAACGAATCAGGCGGGAAAGAAATTTGTGGTTCTGGGAGAGGTATCGATTGCCATGGATGAATTGACCAAAAAGGGCAAATCAAAAGGCATCAATTTCATTTCCATCACTCCTCAGCCGGTTGAAAAAGTGAGTGGAGTCTATAAAATTCTACCCATCGAGATGGAAACCGAATCAACCTATGAAGCTTTGGGGTCGTTCTTGGGTTGTTTGGATGAGCTGGCCAAAAGTTTGGTGACCGTTCGCAGTTTTGAGGTCACTGCTGAGGAAAAAGATGATTCCAAACTCAAAATGAAACTGATGGTCAATATGTATCTTGCCGGTTAGAAAGCGATGCGGGACAAAAAACAGATTCTCTTAATAGGTTTGGGTGTGGCAGCGGTGATGAGCCTTGCCTACGGCATTCTGACACCAGCTCCTTCCCGGGCCAGACGTGAGTCTTCATCAAAATCGGTTCCGGTTGCGAAAGAATCTGCTATGATGGTCAAACGTTTGATTCCTGTGGAACGATATGCCAAGAAGGGAAATTTTCCTACTTGGGGGAAAAATCCTTTTTCTCCTAAAGAAGCTCCCGCTGTTCCCCGTTCTTTCAGCGACCTGGTTCTCAACGGTATCGCTTGGGGTCCCAAGAATCCCTCAGCGTTGATCAACGATCAGGTTGTGTTTGTGGGGGATAAGATTGAGGGAAGCAAAGTTGTAGCGATCAATCGGAATAACGTGATCTTGAATAACGGTGAAAAAGATTTTAAGCTGGAATGGGGCAGCGGTCCTTCTGAAAAGTCGGTCAAAAATTCAAAAAGCAAAACACAAACCTCCGATTAAGATAATGTAAGGATGCCTATGGAAAATAAAAATTCAAGCTCAAATCGTGATGCTTCGCAAGTCAAAGTTTTACTGATTGAAGATCATCCTGAATATGGCCCTCTTATTGAAAGTATTCTCTCCGAGGAGAAAGATCTTTTCTTCCATATCAGTCGGGCTGAAAAGCTAGCTACGGGTTTGAAACGAATTCGAGAAGGTGATACCGATCTTGTTCTGCTTGATCTTTCACTGCCTGACAGTCAGGGGATGGATACCTTTTTGCGTCTCCAGACGGAAGCTCCTTCCCTCCCGGTGGTGGTTCTCACGGGCTTGAAGGATGACAACCTTGCTTTGGAGGTGATTCGAAGAGGTGCCCAGGATTATGTGGTCAAGGGTGAAGTGGATGGGAAGATGCTGGCTCGAATCCTGCGTCATGCTGTGGAAAGGCATCGGTTGCAGGAGACTATCCGCGATCTTTCGTTTAAGGACGATCTGACAGGTTTGTACAATCGCCGCGGCTTTTTGACCATTGCCGAACAACATTGGATGCTATCTTCTCGCGCGCAGAGGGAGTTTTTGATTCTTCTTGCGGATCTCGATGGATTGAAAAAGATCAATGACAGTTTTGGCCATCAGGAAGGCGATCGTGCTTTAGTGAGGACCGCCGAGATTTTCAGAGGCACCTTTCGTAAGTCCGATATTCTGGGTCGTATGGGTGGAGATGAATTTGCGATTCTGGCCATTGAGGCAAGCGAAGAGAACACTAAGATTTTAACCAGACGTTTGAAAGAAAATCTAAAACGCTTGAATGGAGAACCGAATCTCAAATATAAGCTTTCATTGAGTATCGGAGTGGCCGGATTTCATCCTAGCAAAGCGCTTTCTCTGGAGAAGTTGATGGCCGATGCCGATCGGACTTTATATGCGCATAAAAGGCGCAGAAAAAAAAGTTAACTTGACCGGTATCTTACAGCTCGAGTTCTGCAGTTTTTTTGGATGAATTGCTGTAACCGTTTGCAATGCAATACGTTGTCATTCTGATCCCGCCAAGGGCGGGAGAAGAATCTACGAGCTAGGATCCTTCGCCCCTTCGCGGAGGCGAAGGGACAATTTATGGACTCCTATTAAATCCTGGCACCTACGGTGCCAGGGTTCGGCTTCGCCTCAGGATGACAGTTTAAAAAACTGAAAAGTGCAGAACTCAAGTTACGGGTTCTTCCGTTAGGCGCGGCCAAAAATTCAAAAGGGGGGAATTCAACGGTGACATTTCTTCATGATTTTTTCACCCATCTCTATCGCTTTGACGAATTGATTCGATGGGGTGGCTATGTTGTGCTTGTTATCATTGTTTTTGCTGAGACGGGACTTTTAGCTGGTTTTTTTCTGCCCGGGGATTCTCTTTTAGTAACGGCTGGTTTGATTGCTGCGGTGGACAACTCGCTCAATATCTGGATACTCAACCTTTTGCTTTGTGTTGCCGCCATTGCGGGAGATACCACCGGTTATTGGATCGGGTATCATTTAGGGCCTAAAATTTTCAATCGGGAAGATTCCTTCTTTTTCCATAAGGATCATCTTCTTCGCACTAAAAAGTTCTACGAAAAATACGGTTCCAAAACAATTGTCATCGCCCGTTTTGTTCCTATTGTCCGCACCTTCGCTCCGACCGTGGCTGGGGTGGGGAGAATGGAATACAAACATTTTTTGACTTATAACGTTGCCGGCGGGATTGGATGGGTCATGGCCATGACGTTTGGCGGTTATTTTTTAGGACGTTCCATTCCCAACATCGAAAAGCAAATTCATTGGGTCATTGGCATTGTGATTTTGATTTCTTTTCTTCCTCTCATTAAAGAATGGCTTGCATCGCGCAAAGAGGTGAAATCATGAGCAGACGGACGGTTTTGGTTTTGGGGCTGGCACTAGGTGCAATGGCATGGTTTCCGGCCGTCGGCCGGGCGACAGAAATGGATCCTTCCCATAGGATCTTTGACAAAGTCCTGAAACGATTCGTAAAAGATGGCGCAGTCAATTATGCCGCCTTAAAATCCGATCCCAAAGATTTGGACCGCTATTTGGATCAGCTTTCCTCGGTTCCGGAGGCAGAATTTAAGAAGTGGCCGGTCGAAGAGCAACTTGCTTTTTTCATCAATCTTTACAACGCCTCGACACTGAGGTTTATTCTCGATCACTATCCCGTGAAAAGTATCAGGAAACTCAGCAATATTTTTTTTGGTCCCTGGGATCAGCCTATCGTTCGGCTGTTTGGGATAAAGACGACCTTGAATGCCTTGGAACATGGAAGATTGCGTAACAATTATGCCGAACCGCGAATCCATTTCGCACTGGTGTGCGCGGCGCGTGGCTGCCCTCCATTGCGGTCAGAAGCTTACCATGCCGACCGGCTGAATGAGCAGCTCGAGGATCAGGGCAGGAAGTTCCTTTCCTCCCAGGGTAAGAACTTCGTTGATTCCCAGAAGCGTTTGCTTTATCTCTCTCCGATTTTTAGGTGGTACGCAGATGATTTTGTAAAAAAATACGGATCAGTGAAAGTGTTTGTTCAACCTTATTTTCCTTCTCAGATGTCTAGCGAGTTGAGCAAGGCAGGGTATAAAATCCGGTACACTTCCTATGATTGGTCTTTGAATGATTCCAATCAGGCCGCTGGAAAATGACCGACCCTGCTCCCAAAGCCAAATCGACCCCAAAAGGGAAAGCCATTTATGGAATTCTTTCAGGCATTATCTTTCTCGCTCTGGCTAAATTTTTTAATGTGCAGAGGCTTTTGAAACAATCCTTGATCTGGGTTGCACAACTCGGTCCTTTGGGGCCGGTCATTTTTGTGGGGATCTATGTTCTGGCCTGCGTGTTTTTTGTACCGGGTTCTATTCTTACACTAGGAGCGGGTGTTCTGTTTGGAGTGGTCAGAGGCTCGCTTCTGGTGTCTTTGGCGTCTACGCTTGGAGCCACGGCAGCTTTTCTGGTCGGCCGCTACCTGGCAAGAGATTGGGTGGCCAGAAAAATTGAGGGCAACGAAAAATTCAAAGCGATTGATACAGCTGTTGCTGAAGAGGGATGGAAAATCGTGGGACTCACGCGTCTTTCACCCGTTTTCCCCTTCAACTTACTCAATTACGCCTTCGGCTTGACACGAGTGCGGCTAAAGGATTATTGTTTTGCCTCGTGGATCGGTATGATGCCGGGCACGATCATGTATGTCTACATCGGTTCGCTGGCCGGAGATCTGGCAACGTTAGGAACCATGCGCCGCGTGAAAACGCCGGGCGAATGGATTCTTTACGCCGCTGGTTTGGTTGCCACCATTGTGGTGACTATTTTTGTCACGCGTCTAGCGAGGAGAGCGTTAGATAAAAAAGTCAAAAGGAAAAAGGAAAATGAACAAGGTAAAAGAAAAAAGAGGAACAAATGGGGAAAAAGAAGAAGGTAAAAGGAAAGTCAAAAGGAAAAACGTAAAAGTTAAAAGAACAAGGTAAAAGGGAAAAGAGGAAGCAGATTGAGGAAAGAAGAAATTTCAAAAAACAAAGTGAAAATAAAAACGAGCGAAAGAAAACTTTTTACTTTTTTCTTGTTCATTTTCCTTTTCCCTTTTTACTTTTACCTCATTGTTCTATCTTTGTTTTTCTTTTAAATTTTGCCTTGTTCTTTTGCCTTTTTCCTTTCAACTTTTTACTTTGATTTGATGCGGAGGTTTTGGAATGTCTGATAAATTCTCCATTTCTCCCATGGATATTCACAATCAAACCCTGATTTCGAATGTTCATCCTCCCGATTGGGTGAATCCAGAACCCGCCCCGCGTTACAATCTTGTGGTCATTGGCGCTGGCACAGCGGGATTGGTGACCGCAGCGGGGGCAGCGGGCCTCGGTGCCAAGGTGGCTTTGATTGAAAAACATCTTTTGGGAGGCGACTGCCTCAACGTGGGATGTGTTCCCTCCAAGACCATGATCCGATCGTCACGGGTTTGTGCTGATATTCGTGATGCGCAGCAATTTGGAATTTCATTTTTGAACAAAGCAGAAGTCGATTTTGGTGCCGTGATGGAAAGAATGAGACGGATTCGCGCCAAAATCAGTCATCATGATTCGGCAAAACGGTTTCGCGATCTCGGTGTGGATGTGTTTCTTGGTATCGCGAAGTTCTCAGGACCGGATACCGTGGAAGTGGGCGGCCGGACGCTGCATTTCAAAAAAGCCGTGATTGCCACCGGGGCCCGAGCTGTTCATCCGCCAGTTGAAGGCTTAGAGCAGGTAGGATACTTGACCAATGAAACCATTTTTCAGCTTACCGAGAGGCCGCGGAGATTGGCTTGTATCGGCGGCGGCCCCATCGGCTGTGAGATGGCTCAGACCTTCAAGCGGCTCGGTTCCGATGTCACGTTGTTTCACAGTGGATCCCATCTGCTCAATCGGGAAGACGGAGATGCGGCAGAAATGGTACAAAAAGCTTTTATCCGAGAAGGAGTACATCTCGTTCTCAACGTGAACCTCAAACGAGTCGAGGTCAAGAATGGTGAGAAAATCATTCATTACGAATCAGGCGGCAAGACGGGACAGATGACAGTCGATGAAATTTTGGCTGGAGCCGGCCGCGCGCCAAACGTGGAAGGATTGAATCTCGAAGCTGTCGGCGTGCAATATGACCCAAGGGAAGGTGTGAAGGTGGATGACGAACTCAGGACCACCCACCCGAGCATCTTTGCCGCCGGTGATATCTGTATGAAATGGAAATTCACGCATGCCGCCGATTCAGCCGCGAGAATCGTGATTCAAAATTCACTTTTTGGCGGTCACAAAAAATTAAGCTCCCTCACCATGCCGTGGTGCACGTACACCGATCCTGAAATCGCGCATGTGGGCATGTATGAAGCCGATGCTAAAGCCAGAGGAATTGAAGTGGTCACTTTTGTGAGACATTTTTCTGAAGTCGACCGCGCGATCGCAGATGGTGAAGAAGAAGGTTTTGTCAAAGTTCATGTCAAGAAGGGCACCGATCAAATTCTTGGCGCAACCATTGTAGCCCGCCACGCAGGTGAGATGATCAGCGAAATCACCTTGGCGATAGCCGGCAATCTCGGTCTGGGCAGTATTGCCAAAGTGATTCATCCCTACCCCACGCAGGCAGAAGCGATCAAACAAGTTGCCGATGCTTACAATCGTACCCGTTTGACGCCATTCATCAAGAAGCTTTTTGCGCTTTGGCTATCCTGGTGGCGATAAAAGATCAACCCGCTGGCTTTCAAAATCTGCACGACAAAGCAAGCCCTTTTAAGTATAATACCTTCCCCATGTCTAATGATCCTTCAGGAATTGGGGTTTGGCAGTCGAAAATAGAATTTCAGTTTTAAGGAGGTAACAAGTCATGACACAGGCAACTTTAACACCACCCTTATCAGCTCCATTTCCTTCAAGTGCTCCGGCTCAGGATACGAAAACTCCTGTCAATGTGATTCCGCGCATTGGTGATGTGGCACCTGATTTTAAAGCGGTCACCACTCACGGCGAGATCGTTTTCAGTCAATGGCAGGGCGGGGACTGGGTGATTCTTTTTTCGCATCCGGCTGATTTTACACCGGTGTGCAGTACGGAACTTACGGAATTTGGAAAGCGCTTTGAGGAATTTCGTGCCCGAAAGACAAAGTTGATAGGGCTTTCCATTGATAGCGTTCATTCGCATCTGGCGTGGACGCAGAATTTGGTCAAAATTTTGGGCGTGAGAATCCCTTATCCTTTGATTGCGGATCTTTCGACCGAAGTGGCTCAAAAGTACGGGATGATTCATCCCGGTGCCAGCGCCACGGTAACGGTGCGTACCCTTTTCTTTATTGATCCCAAGAGAATGGTGCGGGCCATTATCTATTACCCGCTCAATGTTGGCCGGAATGTGGATGAAGTCGTACGGGTTTTGGATGCTCTACAAACTGTCGACTCCAAGGGAGTGGCCTGCCCCGTCAATTGGAAGCCGGGCGATAAAGTGATTGTCCCGCCTCCCAAGACGGAAGATGAGGCCGAAGAGCGCTTGAAGGGTAACTACGAGCGACTTGATTTCTATCTCTGCAAGAAACAAATCTAGATAGAAGCAAGAGTCAAAAAGCAAACAATAGAGATCAAAGTTTTCATCTTGCTTCTTGTTTCCCGTTCCTCTTCTACCTAGTCTCCATGCATACGCTATTGATAGACGGATACAATGTCATCCATGGGGTTCCCTCACTGCGTCAAAAACTTGATTTGAATATCGGTGAATCCCGCGCTTCGCTCATCCATCTGCTAGCCGGCTTGGCTTCAGCTAAAAAAGGTAATGTTGCGATTCATGTTTTTTTCGACGGTGCGAAGGCACACGACGGATTCGATTCCGAACCGTTTGTAAGAGGAGTGGACATTCATTTTTCCCGAGGGCAAAATGCTGATCAGGATATCCTTGATTTTCTCCATAGATTCGCGAATAAAGCGGAAGTCACCGTGGTCACAGATGACAGGAATTTAGCCTATCAGACAAGCGCTGAAGGTGCAGAGGTACTTTCTTCCTCCGGTCTAGCGCGCCGTCTGGCGAAAGTGTTACCCTAGGATAACTTGCGGGACTAAGATTCTGGTCAGATTGTTTTTAGATTTTTCGGGTTACTTCAGACCGGCTTCCAACGCTTGCTTGAGATTGGGATATCGAAAGGAATATCCGAACGCCAGAGCTTTTTCAGGAATGACTTTCTGTCCGGTTAGAAGCATCTCGGACATTTCTCCGAGCAGGATTTTGAGGGCCAGGGCAGGTACGGGCATGAATGAGGGACGATGCATGAGGCTGCCGAGCGTTTGAGCAAATTCTTTCATGGTGACCGGATGCGGTGCGGTAGCATTGAAGGCCCCGCGGACCTGATCGTTTTCCAGGGCAAAAAGAATCATCCCCGCAACATCTTCACGGTGGATCCAGCTCATCCACTGTTTTCCATTTCCCAGCGGGCCCCCGAAGAAGAACCGAAAAGGAGGAATCATTTTTTCGAGCGCACCTCCTCCTTGATCCAGCACGATGCCGATTCTTAAGCGCACCACTCTCAATCCAAAATCTTCAGCGCGCAGGGCATGGGCCTCCCAAGCTTTACAGGTTTGAGCCAGGAAATCATTTCCCGCCGGTTGCTTTTCCGTAATCTCTTCATCACCGTGAGGGCCGTAATAACCTACGGCCGAGGCGTTGATCAAGAGTTTTGGTTTGTGGCGAGCCTTTTCAATGCCGTGGACGATAGCTTGAGTGGCGTCGCATCTTGATTCGAGTATCTTGAACTTTTGCGTCTTGGTCCAACGCTTTGAGGCGATGGGTTCACCGGCCAGATTGATGATCGCGTCAGTCGTTTCAAACGCTTCCTGCCAAGGGCCTGCTTGGGGTGGATCCCACTGGACGTAACGGATTCCGTTTGGAGTTTTCTCTTTGGGTGTCTGACGGGTTAGAATGATAAATTCGTAGCCTTTTTGAGTCAGGATTTTTTGCAGGGCTTTTCCAATAAAGCCTGTGGCTCCGGTGAGAATCAGTTTCATAGGAAAAATAATTTAGAAGATAGGGAAGATGAAATCAGGAATAGGGGATGAATAGGATCAATCAGCGATTGGCGAATCGATTGGCTTTCTGCATTCTCCGCTTGCTTTCCCTTTTTTCCCTTCGTCTCTGATCCGAGGGTTTTTCATAGCGCAGGGATTTGCAATGATCCTCCAGAATGCGCATTTTTTTCATCTTCGACCGGAACGTGCGTAAGGCATGCTCGATATTTTGTTCAGGACGAAGGGTCACTTTTAGCATTTAAAGCCTCCTCACTTTCTGTGTTGCGGATATTCTTTGTTACAGTATTAGCAGACGATGCCAATGCCAGATTGATGCTGTAGGCTACAACATCTTGGGCAAAATCGCAAGAGGATTATCCCGAGAGGGATGAAATTTAGGCGGCCGTTTCTTGGAGAGTCCTGGCTTTGGCTTCCAGACTCAGCGCCTCAGCGAGTGTTTTTGTGGAATACACAAAATGATTGCCTTCACGGCTGAAAATATTGGCCAGGTCATTTTCCAGATTTCCTTCCTGCATACTGAGAGCCTGGGCGAAAAGCGCCAGCCCCGGCAGATAGCCTTGATAGACAATATGATTGATCCCTCCGATGAAACCGCGTTCAAGAGGAGAGACAAGGGTGATTCTCTCAGGCAGAAGATGTTGGGCTGTCAACAACTCAAACAGCTGATCATTGATTGTCCGGCTTGAGTCCTGGCTGTAGACGATACTGAGTCGCGAAGCAAGAACGGGATTCACTTTTTTTCGGTCGATGATATTTCGAATCGCAGCCCGGCGCTCGGCTGGAAGATTCCGGCCAATGACGATGAAGATACGACTTTTTTCGTTTTTGAGAATGGTTTCGATTTCAGCCAGAGTGAGTGTTTCAATCGCTTGAGAATCGAAGATCACCGCGGTCTTGCGATCATGTTTCTTCGCGCGGGAACCGTCGAGCAGTTTTTCTAAATAGCCTGGCCCTAAAGCTTCCGTCAAGGAATCAAGATACAATGAAGGAAGTTTGGGATCATGAGTGATAAAGTTTCCTGGTTTGGAAAGAGCGTGGAACAAGTTGTCAGTTTGTGGATGCCCATTTTTTAATTCGTCTTGGTCTTGATTCCCCCACAGTTTTGTTAGAATGGTGGTCAAGTCCGATACAATTTTTTCCTCCCAAGAGGCCTCTTTACCTCCCAGACTTTGGCCCTTGGTGGTATTCATGATGAGGTTGGAGGCGGGGATTTTTTGTGCTCTTTCTTGAAGGGAATTAAAAGACTCGACAAAGGCATCAAATTGCTTCACTTTTTTTTGGGCGACGCTAGGTTTCAGCATTTGAAGCCATGGATTCCAGATGTCTAGTGTCAGCTCAACTCGGGAGAGCAAACTGAGCAATGAATTCTTCTTAGCGTTCCATTCCTTCTCCTCAAGTTGGGTGGTGGGGTTTTCAAAGAACAACACGAGTTCCTTGAGCTCGTTATTCGACTTCTGAAGTGTCTCCCGCATGTATCTGAAGAATTCTTTCTTGAGAGAATCCGCTTGAAGAAGTTTCAAAAAACGCTCGCGCTGATCCAGATATTTTGTTTCCACGTTACCGAAACGGTCGTCTTCCCAATTTTCAAAGCCCTTTTTCCAGATTTCAATGGCATCCTCTTGTTCTTTAAGATAAAAGGGGAGGGCATCCCAAGCGTTCCCCCTCTCTTTCGTCTGAGTTTCAGCGTATTCGATACTGTCTAGATAAGAATCGGCACTATCTTGGAAATTTTTGAATTCCTCGAAGAAATTTGCTTTCAATACGTTGATTTTTTTATACCAGTCATCTCGGCTCCCCAGTTGTTTCCTCAATTCCGCCAATACATCCAATTCGTAGAGGGTGTTCGACAAGGGGCGGAAATCCCATTCGTCAAATAAACTTTCGTAATCTTTCAGTTTGTACTCCCAAAGCGTTGCCATCATCTCCGGAATCAAATTCTTGAGCAGAGGATCGAGCTTTTTCTTTTTCCATTGTTCCCGCTCAAAATCTGCGAGGGGCGGATAATGGACGAGAGATTCCAAGATTTGTTCGTAAATCACAACATCATTGGAAACTTCTTGGTAATCCCCCTCCACTGGGATGGAGCGGACCATCTTCCCGTAAATTTCTGGATTTCCGATTTTCAGGACAGCTAGATAGTAAAGCAGGGCACGTATTGGTTCTGGAAATTGTTGAGGAATTTGAGTTCCCTCGGTACTCCAAAACCGTATGGTTTCAATCAGGCCTTCAAATAGATGGGCTAGGAGGGCATTCAAATCTGTGGAGTCGGATAAGATTTGTTCGTGCAGCTCAATGACTTTTTCATGAATACGGATCATGAGATCAAGCGAGTCCGCAATGTTTCGTTCCAGCACGGCATAGTTCCCTTTGAGGGGAGGGTTCTTTTTCAAATAATTAACCTCCGTTTTGTTCTCTTCAAGCAATTCTTTGACCTTATCCGTATTAGGTTCTTCAAGGGCGTTCATAAACGGATGGTAGAATTGCAGGGTGACTGCTTTATCGACGGCTTTGAAAAGGCGGTTGTTCCACTCTTCCGTATCGAAGATGGAACTTATAACGTTCAGTTCATAAAGCGCCTTCCACATTTCCTCCCACTTCTCGTCTCGTGCTTTTTGAGACATTTTTTCTTCAATGCCGGATGCCCTTGAGGTAAAAAATTTGGCGGGGATAAGTTTTATCACACCCTTCATATAAGAGGGGACGGCGATTTTTATGAGAGGGGTTCCGAGCTTTCCAAGTCGGAGGTCCTCCAGGATTTTCTGGAGCGCTTGTTCGGGATGATTCGTTGCAAGCTGGATGGCTCCCAGCGATAAATCTCCCAAAGGACTTCCATCGCTTTGAAAGCCCGAAGAAGTCAAGTTTTGCCGGACAGCTTCCATCAAGTCGGTGAAAATCTTTTGTGACAGGGCACTTCCATTTTTTAGATTGAGCAGTGCCGTAATGATTGGAATTTTGTTCGTAGTGTCCAAAGAAGCTCCGGCCGAACCCGATGTGATGATGAAAGACCTTTGCTCGATCAAGGCATTTACCAAGCTATTGACATCTGGATCTTCAAGTTCCAGATCGGCTTTCTTTTTAGAGAGTTCCGTTTTTCCGCTTAGCTTATCGCGGAATCTTTGCAAAGCACCTTTATGGCTTGGAACCTCAATCACTGCGGTTGATCCTGAAACGCGAACCGTAATATCGCCGCTCTTTCTCTGAACAATGCGGATAGACGACCAACTACCTGGGTGGAGGCTTCTCAGTTTTTCCATTATACCGTTTTGTTTTAAAAGTTCCGCTACTCGGTTGCCTGCTTCACCGGCTGCACGGTCTATCGTAATCTGTGGTAATGGACTTCCAAGACTCGCGCCGGCCAAAACGGGTTTGCGATCAGGTAGTTTTAAGCCTATTTTATGGCCTGGTGGGGATGGCTCGACGAATTGCTGGTCGCTTCCCTCATCACTCCCTTTTCCTTGAAAGAGAATTCCATTCCATAATGCCCCAAAGCTGACAACCTGGCGATGATTTCCAGGAAGAGAATCTTTTATAATGAGATCAAGATTCCTTTCCAGAGGTATCGCGACCAGTCCACTTTCATTTGCGAGAGCATGAAGCAAAACATTTCTCCTCCCGCGCAGGAGATGTCCATCTCCGCCGTAAGTATCATCCATATAGGTGACAGAGCTGATTCGGTTTGTTTCGCCTCTAAAAACTTCCTCGAGGAGGAATTCATACAAACTGTTTCTTTTGTCCATGTGGATCGCGATCTTCATGGCATCTTCCATGCCGGTGATCATGATCGCTGTTTTGCCCTGAGAGACGAGATTTTGGATCTCCGGAGCAATCGTTTCAGCATCTTGCCGCCTAATTTGATATGGATTTCGGACGAATCGAATGTGAGTCATATCAAACTCCGGATAAAGGGGAAGCAAGTGTTCTACCGAGGAGGGAACAATAAGAGAATCAAGTTTTTTCCCTTGGAATAGATCTTTGAACAATTTTCTGAGGTTTCCATTTTCCCACCACCCCCAAGACATCCCGAGAATCAAAAGCTTACCTTTTTCATCCGGTTCTTTTCTCAGCATACGTTGAAGATAAGATTGAGGGGTTTCCGTTTTCAGACCCTCTTTCACGGACCAGCTTTGCGTCGCCTCGTTCATCTCCTCGGTCCACGCCCGAATCTTTCTGTCGTACATGAGGGATGCTTCTCGGTCCATATCCAGACGGTCGAGCAGGACATGGAAGGAAGCTAACATGGCGGCAGTTGTTTCAGGATTCTCCGCAAGTTGATCCAGTTGATCATAAGAACCTTCTGTGTAAATTCGTATCCATTCTGGTATCAGATACATTTTTCTTTTCAAATCCTGAAGCAGTTCTGGTTTGATGATTTTATTTTTTAATTCCTTCAAATGTTGGATTTCTTCCCGCGGAAGATGTCTTAAATCCAGGCCAAGGTTTTCGGGAAACCCTGTGATTTCCAACGCTTTGACAAAAGCCTGGTTTGGATCGCGGGCTACTTCAAGAAGAAAAGCAAGGGTGGCAGCCAGTTCTTCGGCAAAGGGTAAGGTAGGAGGCAATTTTCTCTCGAAGGCGGCTTCCATTTCTGTCAGAGGTCGGTTTAGGAGGGATTTTTTCACTTTCCAGTAAAGCCAGAGTTGTTTCAGAATACCTGCCGCTTCATCTGGGTCATTTTTCGGCGACAGGACTAATTCGGTCAGTTGATGATCGTTGCGGTCTGCAAAACCGATCTCATCCGCTAAGTATTTTGTGATATAAACATGGCCTTTCCCATCCCAGAAAGAATAAAAAGGGTATCCGAGAACGATAAATGCCGGCCCGTCCATTTTGAAATAATCAGTTTCCTCAATCTTAGAAACAATTCGGAAGGGAAGGGAGGCAATAATTCGTTCTTCGTAAAAGGAAGGTTTGATATTCTCCGAGATACCGACAGCCGCTTCACCGGGCAGGGAGTAAGCGTAGTTCAGAAAGCCTCGTCCGGCAATAGGGTCATCGAAAAAGGTATGGTCTCCCAGGCTTCGAGCTGTTGCGGGAGCATACCGATTCGGCGAATGAAATGCATCTGCTACCATCTCTCCAATTTCGGACTGAGAGTTGTTGGATGGGTTTGATCCGGTGAGGATGTCAATGATATGAGCAACCATTCTTCTTAAGAATTTTGATCCCACCGAAGTGAACGCTGGGTCTTTCTTTTGGAGATCATTCACCGCACTGTCCCCAGCAATCTTTTGGAGTAACACGACATCTTGTCCTTTTCCCATTCTTCTCAGATTGGTGATCCATTTTCCTACTTGCCCCTGTTTGACCAAGGCCAGGGCCAGCGCATCTTTGGCGTCCTGAATAGGCGAAAATAGGCTGAGTCCAGCGCGAGACTCCGGATGATCTTGAAGCTTCTGGATATTTAAAGACGGAAGCTCACCCTTGCCCTGCATAAGATTCAAATAGTTGTTGCGGGTTTTTTGTATTCCGGCCTGCGGGGCAATGATCACATAACCTATGAATTGCTGGGCCAGAACTTTCTTGAGGCTTTCGGTATGGAAGCCTCCTGAGATAAAAAAAAGCAATTTGATTTTTTTCTTCTCAACCATTTGGGCAATGGATCGGCCGAATGTCTCATCTCGTTGTTCGGCAAATTGATAGAATTGTCGGGCCGCTGCCAACTCATCCTCCAGAGTTTGTTTTTCTCCTTTGGCATAGGCGGAACCATTCAAACCAAGAAAATTTAGAAAGGATGACTCCGAGTATTGAGAGGAGGATTTCGAATAGGTTTCCCATTCTTCGTGAGTCATTTCGGTTTGGACCAAATCTTTGAGAATCTTGAGCCGTTTTGTCCAGAGGTCGGCTTCCCTTTGCAGATTGTTTTGAAGAAGTTTTTGTTTCAGGTTATCTTCCAGCCGGGATAATTCCTGGAAAAGCTTGTTGCCATCGATCTGACCCAAGGCATTTTTGTAATCGAGGAAGTTGAAAAAATCACGATAGGACTCCGTAGAGATTTTTAGTTGTCCAGCTTGATTGAGCAAATAGTCCTTGAGAGAAGCCTCGCTGAGTTGATGGCGGGAATGACGAATCCATTGACGAACGAAAGCCTCAAGCTCTTCCTGATTTTTGATTTTACTTTTGATGCTGCTGATCAGAGAAATCTCCAAGCGCTTGAGGCTGTTGAGATCGGAGCCGGATGGGAAGCGTGTGATCTGATTGAATTTTGAAAGTTGGGGATAATCGGTTTCTAACGAGATATTCTGTTCTTTGAGTACGCCCTGAAGTTGGAACCACTTTTCGGCGAAAGTGTTTTTTCCGCCCTCGAATGCTTCCTGCAGTGAATCGAGAGATTGGAGGGCCTGAGAGTAAATTCTTTTTTTGAGAGATCCGAGTTCTTGCTCGTACCCATCAAGTTTTTTGAGAACACTTTCTCGTTTTTTCAGCGCAGCTAAAAAGGCCTCTTTATTTCTTCCGTACAGAGACTTATTTTCCAAACCGGAGAGCTTGAAGGCATGTTGCGAGGTGAGGGCAAGATATTCTGCACCGGATAACTCACCCGTTTTGAGGAAATGTCCAAAAACTTTTCTTTTGATTCCGCGGTCGGGATAAGATTTGAAGAAATCGATATCGACGTTACCCTCAGCTCCCTCGATGAGCAGGTCATGAATACCGTATTTTTTTGACAAGCGGCGGATGATTCGGGCAATATTCTTTTGGGCGGTGTAATTACAATGAGCGTCTTGAATATGAATAACCAGCGGTGCCTCTTGAGAAGGGAAAAAGCTCTCCTGAATTTTGCCTGCACCCCTCAATAGATCGGAAAGTGCAACCTCTGCTTTGGAGTTGATGCGCAAAGGATGAGGAAAATTTTGAATTAACCCGCCGGAATCTACGCTGATACCCCAACCTATCGTTGTGATTGAAAAAAATAAGAGAGTGGTCCAGGAGAGAATTTTGAGAAAATATTTTTCCCGTATAGACCAAAGATTTCTATCTTTTGTTTTGAAGACTGATCCCATTTTGATTTTTTTATCTTAGCTGGCTAGGGCATAAACTTTTTAATAGTTATGAATTAAGTAGTCAAAATAAACTAGATTTAATCCGTAATTGGTTTAAATTATTACGGTTAGATTGTTTTATGAGGTATTAATATATACTAAATTGAGAACAAAGTCAATCTCTGGATGAGCTGAGGTTTTAATCATAACTCTTTTATTCATAATATGATATGGATTTATGTAAGCTTTTGGATCTGGCGATTATTTTTTTTGTAGGATAAGCTCAATCCCTTGAAAACTTATGACAGTGATCAAGGTGAAATAAATGCCAGTAGCAGTTAGGAAGAGATAGCCAGTTAATATGGCCAGACCATCACGCTCCAGACTACCCAGGGCCAGAAAAAGGACGGCGTAGGCGGGCAGGGTATTGGAAAAAGGAAAAGGTAGAGGCGCCATCAGCAGAATCCCACTCAGAATCAGAAGAACGCCATTTAAACGTCCCATAATAAAGGGATGACTGAGAAGGGTCAGTCTGGGATGAGTTAATTTCTCAATCTTGGCAAACCACTTAGCTCCCTTTTTTAGGACTGGAAGCAGTCGTTCTGAGTGCAGAGAGCGATTCATAAGGAACTTAGGCAGCCAAGGGGATTGGTTGGCCAGATTCCCGATGCCAATAAAAGCAATGATTAAGCCGAAGGGAATACTGCTACCCGGAATAGATACAGGAAGCAGAAAGGGAATGGTCAGAAACATGCAAAGCATGAGAGACCCGCTTTCGCCCAAATCTTTTAAAAGCTGGAATAAGGTCATTCCCTCATGGGGAACAGATTGGGCGATTTGCAGTAGCTTTTGAGAGAAGCAGTTGTCGCTGTTTCGTAGCTCGGTTGTCATCAAAAATTTTCCAGTAGATGTAACCACACTATAACTTTCCTGAAGACAGCATTCAAGGACAAAGCACAGGAAACTTCAGCCTAATACCTGCGTTGACTTTCAATGAGACACTTTATATAATGCCCACGCCACATACAAGTCATATGGACACTTACTCATATAATTATCTTTTCTTGGGAATTTTCTTGCTGGTTGCAATTGTTTTCCCTTTGCTGCCAATCATTTTAGCTTACTTCGTAGCTCCCAAAAAACCTAGTCTGATCAAAAATGCCACCTACGAGTGCGGGGTTGAAGCCAAGGGCGACGCCTGGATTCAATTCCGATCACAGTACTATGTTTATGCACTTATCTTTGTGATTTTTGATATTGAAACCATCTTTATTTACCCATGGGCCGTTGCTTATAAAAGTATGGGACTTTTTGCGTTTTTCGAAATGCTGATTTTTATCGCCATCTTGGCGTTTGGACTTCTTTACGCCTGGCGGAAAGGTGTCCTTGAATGGAAATGAGTCGGCATACTCTATTGGGGAGCAAGTCAGATGGCTGTTGATGCGGCACTGAAAAGCGAACTTCAGAAGAGCGGTGTTTTTGTCACCACATTGAATGATCTTTATAATTGGGGGCGGCGTTCCTCCATCTGGCCTCTTCAGTTTGGGCTGGCCTGCTGTGCGATTGAAATGATTGCTACGGCTTGCGCCCGTTATGATTTGGCGAGATTCGGGGCAGAGCTTTTCCGTCCTTCTCCACGCCAAGCCGATTTGATGATTGTGGCCGGTACGGTGACGAAGAAAATGGCTCCGATGGTAGTTCGACTCTACAATCAAATGCCGGAACCCAAGTATGTGATTGCCATGGGGGCATGCGCTATTTCGGGAGGTCCTTTCCGCGACGGTTACAATGTTTTGAAGGGAATCGATCGTTATATTCCTGGGGATGTG
>Ga0209515_10004280_pt1 | contig 19436 bp, 19 predicted proteins | sample Subgroupgradi54m_FD_187454 | JGI IMG/M metagenome (GOLD analysis project Ga0209515, IMG submission 187454) | Subsurface groundwater microbial communities from S. Glens Falls, New York, USA - GMW60B uncontaminated upgradient, 5.4 m (SPAdes)... ...
AGATTGGCGTGTTCGTTGAAATTCATCACCCCCAAACACTACTTTTGGCGGTTCGTTGTTTTGATCCATACTGTTTTAATTGTATCACTTACGCCTCGCAAGAGAAATGCGGAGTGTCGCTTTGCGGCACTCCGCATTAGAATGCCATAGATACACTAAAATCTCTGATGCGATAACTGCCTTTCGTTCTTCTGCGACTTTCTTTGGTTGATCACTCTCACTGTAGTTATCGGTCTAGTCGTAAGTAATTATATGTCCGTTTTGGCGCAAAGTTTCCATAACTTTCTTCGCTCGATCTAGTTTTTTTGCTGCTACATAAATTTTTGCCATGATTTAATTAAATTAATTTTCTTCTCTCTGCGCCAACCTTTAATTTCTGTTTCTCTACATCGAGCTTCTTTTAACGTATTAAATTTTTCAGAATAGAGCGACACAACGGGTCGCCGTATTTTTGTGTAGTGCGCACCCCATTTTGATTCATTGTGTTCTTTCAATCTTTTTTCTAAGTTATTTGTGCAACCGATGTAAAAAGATTTGTCGGCGCATTCGAGAATATACATAAAGTATGTCATAAAATTTAAATTGTATCTCTTCGTCGTCCTGAACAAGGTGAAGGACTCCTCAGAGCCTTCTTCGCCATAATTTATAGCGGCCGAAGGCCCTGATGAGCGGTAGCGAAGAAGGGCTGCGGGGCTTGGATTCGAACCAAGATACTCGCCTCCAAAGGGCGATGTCCTACCATTAGACGATCCCGCAATACTCATCCTTTATATCAGAATTTTCTTTTATTTCCAAGTAACATGCCTAAATTTGTTATTACATACGCACGGTTGATCTTTTGATTGATTTGGTGTATCATTAACAGTATGAAGAGAAACAAAGAAGAAGTAGAACGAAATGAGCGGCAAGTGCCGCTGGCGGTCTTTTTGGAATCGTACAACAGTAATATTCCGGAGAGTTTTCCCCGCGCTTCGGTGGCCATATTGAAAAAATTCCAATCGTTACACCCGATGCTTTTTCGGCACGGGGATACTTGGTCCATTGATCGGCATCGCAAGAAAGTGATGGATTGGTTTTCCGAGCACCGAAATATTGCGTAACACCATTATGTTAATTGACGATATTATCATTAAAATCGCCGCGGGCAACGGCGGAAAGGGCGCGGTGGCCTTTAATAAAAACGCAATGAGTTTGGGTCCCGCAGGCGGAAGAGGAGGCAACGGTGCCAGCGTATACGTGGAAGGTATTTCCGATCTCGGCACGCTTTCCCAATTTAGATATAAAAAAAATGTTAAGGCCGAAAACGGCGCTCATGGCGCTGGGCAATTTAGCGATGGCCGCAACGGTGAGGATCTTATTTTAAAAATTCCCGTGGGCACGGTAGTGCATGTAACAAATGAAACTCGAACCGAAGGCTCTGAGGAGCTTGAACGACTAAGAGAGATACTGAAAGTTGGCGAGCGAATTTTAATCGCAAAAGGCGGTCATGGCGGAAAGGGAAATTTTCATTTTCGATCCGCGCGCAATACCACCCCCATGCAATTTCAAGAAGGCTTGCCGGGAGAACATTTTATCGTGAGATTCGAACTTAAGCTCATCGCCGATGTGGGCCTCATTGGTTTACCGAATGCGGGAAAATCAAGCTTGATCAACGAGCTCACAAAAGCAAACAGCAGAGTCGCCAATTATCCATTCACGACTTTGGAACCCCATTTGGGAGTATATTTTGAACTGATTCTTGCGGACATCCCGGGGCTCATTGAGGGTGCCTCGGTCGGAAAAGGTTTAGGGATAAAATTTCTCAAGCATATTGAGCGAACAAAAATTTTGTTCCATTTAATCTCCGCGGAATCCGAAAATCCCGCACGAGATTACCAAACGATCCATCGAGAATTAAAAACATACAACAAGGCATTGCTCGAGAAATCAGAATATCTTTTTCTTACCAAAAGCGATCTCGTAGAGCAGTCCGAACTTAAAAAAAAGCTCGCGGCGCTCAAAAAAATCAACCCCCGGGCACTGCCGCTTTCCATTCATGACCTAGAAAGCATTGAGAAAGTGGAGAAAATATTAAACGCCATTAAGAACGAGAAGTAAATGATTTTGAGATTGGCAACGTAGAGCGCATAAGCCGTTCGATCGCATAGACGTCTTTTTTCTGGTCAGGTCGCGCAAAAGAAATAGCGTGTCCGGTACCGCCCGCTCTTCCGGTGCGTCCAATGCGGTGCACATAGTCTTCCGCCATGGTCGGAAGATCATAATTTACGACGAGCTCAATGTTATGCACATCAATCCCGCGCGCGGCGATGTCTGTTGCCACGAGTACGCGATATCTCCCATTTTTAAAACCCTCGAGCGCTTCTCTCCGTTGTCCAAGCGAACGATTCGAATGAAACTCAACGGCGACATGCCCAATCACCCGAAGATGATGCGCGATTTTTTTTGCGCTGAATTTTGTTCTTGAAAATACCAAAACAGAACCGCGATATTCTTGGAGAATTTTTTCTAACAACCGCGGTTTGTCCGGCTGCGTCACAAAAAATAATTCTTGCGTGACGTCTTTCGCGGCAGTGCCGGATCTTGCCACTTCAACACGCACCGGAAGCTTCATGTATGCGCGCGCCATATTGACAATGCCTTCGGGTATCGTTGCTGAAAAAAGCATCGTCTGTCGTTCGCGCGGCAATTGAGAGAGAATTCGTTTTAATTGCGGAGCAAATCCCATATCAAGCATGCGATCGGCTTCGTCAAGGACCACCACCCGCATTTCTTTGAGGTGCATTGTTTTTTGTTCGAGATGATCGATTAATCGGCCGGGGGTTGCTAAAATAATTTGCGGTTTTTTGGAGAGCGCCGCGAGTTGCCTTCCGATCCACTCTCCGCCGATAAGAACCGCCGTTTTTATCCCCAAAGGACTCGCGATTTTTCGGAGCGCTTCATCCACTTGTATGGCAAGTTCTCGCGTAGGCAAAATGACCAACGCTTCTCTGCGGTTATTTTTAAGCATGTCTTGAATGATCGGGATTCCAAACGCGAGCGTTTTGCCGGTGCCTGTTTGGGCAATGCCAATAAGATCTTTTCCTTCAATCGCCTGCGGAATTGATTGTTTTTGAATCGGTGTTGGAACGGTAAAATTGAGTTTATCCAGAAGAAGAAGAATATTCGGGGCGATGCCAAGCCCATAAAAATCGGAGTTTATCATTTCGTTACTCTAACACGGCAGCTATTTTAATTAAAGCCAATTCGAGAGGAATGGCGGCAGTAAAATCATCGCTCTTAAATTTGAAAGATTCTAAAACTTCGCGAACCGCGAATTCCAAAAAAGCTGCCGGTGTGGCATCCGAAATACAGGATTTAAAAAATGCGATTTCGTCATCAGAAAATTCCTTTTTTAAGATTGAAGCGGTGGGATCAATAGTTAAAAAATAGATTGCCCGAAAATTTCTTAAAATCAGTTTTGTCAAAAGCACGGGGTCTGTTCCACTCACCAAAATTTCGTCAAAAATTTTAAGCATTGGTTGAGGATTTTTTGCGAGCGCGAATTGAGTTATTTTGTTGACTGATTCTTCCTCCGGGGCTCCCAACAAAAGCCGCACATTTTTTTCTGTTACCTTTTTGTCATCAATGGTCAAAACTTGGAATAAAATATTTTCCGCGTCTCGCAACGAACCATCCGCAAAAAAAGCAATTACCCGCAATGCGTCTTCATCCGCAGAAAATTTTTCTTTGCTCGCAATATACAGAAGTTCTTTTATGATGTTCGGGGCACTAATTTTATGAAATTCAAAATTTTGGGTTCTTGAAACAATGGTGTCAGGAACTTTTTGAAGATCAGTGGTTGCTAAAATAAATATGGCGTGCGGCGGCGGCTCCTCCAAAGTTTTCAAAAGCGCATTGAAGGACTCTTTAGTTAACATATGCACCTCATCAATAATATAGACTTTGTAGGGAGAAAGCAGCGGGAGCACTCGAACGGCTTCCCGCAAAGCCCGCGCTTCGTCTATTCCACGGGAAGAAGCAGCATCGATTTCGATAATATCTTCGGTTGCACACCCCGCTTCCCGCGCAAGAATTCTTGCTATGGTGGTTTTACCGGTGCCTCGAGGCCCTGAAAATAGATACGCATGCGCCAATCTCTTTTGGGAAACCGCATTTTTAAGTACCCGGACAATATTTTCTTGGCCCCGTATTTCATCAAATGTGCGCGGACGATACTTTCGATAAAAAACAGTGTTATCTTTTTCCATTTTTGAAAGCGAAAAATTTATAACCCAAAAAATTCCAAACCATCACCGTAGCTGTTGCCCCGATTTTAGCAATATTCAACCATCCGACCGCGCTTATGGTAAACCACAGGTGTGGAATTTTAATATAGGTGGTTACGAGTATCATAAGTCCGCTATTTATCAAAAGTCCGATAGTGGTCACTGAAATAAATTTTGGGAAATCTTTGAAAAGCCGAGATTTTGCAGATAAAATTTCTGGGCTCATCGCAGAATACAATTCGGACACATGCTGCGATGAGGACGAAGAAATTTTAGACGCAAAATCCGGGGTTTGAATATTTTTAAACACCCAAAGTTTGTTCCAGAGATATCCATTGATTGTGGCAACAATAAACCCCGGGATATTCACCCATCCGACCGTTATTCCCGCCGTTATTCCGGTTGCCGCGCTTACGATATTTAAAACTGAAAAATCAATTGCCGCGCTCAAAAGCCCAACCACGGCAAATTTTCCAAATTGAGTAAAAAATGGAATCCAATGCCCCAAAAATTTTCCGAACCAGACACCAAACACAAATACTAGTGGAATCAAAATAAAAAAAATGGGAATTTTATAGGAAAAATTGATCCTAAGTTTAAAAGAAATAAAAAGTAGAAGTGTTCCGGTAAGTAATCCAGCCACCAGCGCAATAATATAATCTTTTTTGGTTATCATAATTTTTGATGCTTTTTCCTAATCTCTTCCTCCACCTCTTCTCGGGGGCGGCCGTATTTGGATTTACTTAAGTTTTTGATATAGCTTGCGAGTTCAGGATTTCCTATTTCCGGTGCCACAGTTTTTATATTAAACGCTTTTGAGGTTTGCCCATCTATCAACAGTTTAAGATACGCGTGGTAATTATCAATATTTAATAAATCTTCCGCGGAAAATACCGGAGCGAATTGTTTTTCTAGGTATTCCGCGTCGTCGGATCCGATGCGGAATGAACATATTGATCCCACGTTTCCAAAAATGGCTTTTTTGATATCTTCCTCAAGCTGGCCTATGAATTGATGGGTGACGATAAGATTTAATTTATATTTTCTTGCTTCTGAAAGAATGGTGGCAATGGATTTAGTGGTCACATTTTGGAATTCATCTATGTACAAATAAAAATCTTTTCGTTCGTCTTCGGGAGTATCCACGCGCGACAAGCTTGCCATGAGCATTTTACCAACAATAATAAGCCCCAATAAATTTGAATTTAACTCTCCCAATTTTCCTTTAGATAAATTGATAAGAAGAATTTTTCTTTGATCCATCACTTCCCGGATATTAAACGATGAACGTTCCTGCACAATAATCGGACGCATTATTTCGTTCGACAAAAAATTATCAAATTTATTGGTGATATACGGCACCATATTTGCCAAGGATTGTTCTCCTGAAGCCTTCTCCGCAATCTGCCTCCAGAAAGTTTCCACTACGATATTTTTATTTTTGGAAAGCTTATATTCTCTAAAATCTTTGTCTACGAGGACCCGTTCAATTTCCAAAAGCGTATTTCCGGATGCCGGGTCTTCCATGACGAGCATGGCGGCATTTCTAAAATATTGTTCAAACATTGGGCCTCCCGCGATTGACATATTAAATAACTTGTTGAAAATTTCCAAAAGTTCATTTACGATCAAGCTTTTTTGTTCTGGAAACCTTGTGTCGTACTCAAGCATATTAAGTCCCAATGGGCGCGCGGTGTCTCCGGGGTCGAAATAAATTACATCTTCAAAACGTTCGCGAGGAATCAGTGGCAAAATTTTCTCAATAGTTTCTCCGTGCGGATCAATGATGCACACGCCCTCTCCATTTTTAATATCTTGCACTGCCATGTTTTGCATGAGCACCGATTTTCCGGTTCCCGTTTGCCCAATCGTATAAAAATGCCGCCTTCTATCCTCTTTTTTGAAACGCACCATTTGTTCTTCTCCGCGAAATAAACTTTTACCCACCACCATTCCTTCTTTTGGCAGATTAAGCGGTGGGGCAGATTCATGAGTTTTTAACATTCTCACACCTGGCGCAGATTTTTTAGATCGTGGAAAATGATAGATGCTCGCAATTTCGTCTACTCCCAACGGAATGGAGTATTTTTCATCAAACATTCTAAAAGAAAAATTTTCTACGAGCGATCGCAGTTTTTTTCCGTGAAGTTCTTTTATCAGAAGTTCGTTGCCTGACGGGTTTCTCAACTGAAGAAAACCCGCTGATAGGCTCTGAAAAATTTTATCTGTTTCAGCAACTGTTTTGGCAGAGGCAATGAGCCTGATATTACAATCAAAGAGTACCTTGCTTGATTTTTCTTCAACCATTTTGACTAATTCTTCATCAGGCGCGAGCGCTTTTCCTTCGCCTCCCTGCTTGGATCCAGAAAATATATCGATCAGCGCATCAAAAAAACTTTTTTTACCGAATACTGATTTTCTTCCCTCCCCTCCCTTGAGCCGTTTGATTGCTTTGTCTGCGAGCGTTTTTAATTTTTGCTGATGAGGCCGGAGCACTATTTGAATCGCAGCTCCCTCGCCAAATTCTTTTATTTGAGAAAACGCGGACACGATATTTTCTAAGGGATCAGCCCCTAATTTTTGATATGTTTTTATGGGCAAAAGGGGCGATTCTTTTTGGATGGCTGCCGCTCCGGCTGTCGCACCTTCGAGGCTAAAGATATTATAGTCGCTTACTTTTTTAATGTGAGCGTCCGGGAACGAACCGTGTAGCTGATTTTCAAATGTTTGCGTGAGCGATCGAGGAAATGCGATATAAAAAAATATTTCGTTTCCGCGGTTATGGGAAGCAATTTCAAACGAAATGGCGGGTTGTCCCCATAGTTTTCCTGCAAGGCCCGTTTTTTTAATTGCCGAAAGGCTCGTTAAAAACTGCTCCATTCCTAAAATAAAATTTTTGAAATCATCGCCTTCTTTTTTTTCTTTCATTTCCGGTACGCTTATCAAAAAAAGCGCCAAGGAGAATCCGGAGCTTATATTCCGCATTTTTTTGTTTTTTCTATACCAGATAAGGAGCGATATCCACATCAAAAAAGCAAGAAGGGTCATCAAAAAAGCATACAAAAGGAGTGATGTCATGGTTTAATTTTTCGCGTCTCCAAAAGTTTTTCATAATATCGATCTGCCAAAAGATCGTGAAATTCGTCCAAGAGATGCGGGTTTCGTAAGGCGGCGGCGGCGCGAAGCGCAAAATTTAAATTTTTGGTAAATGCGAAATCAACGAGATGTTGTATAATTTCTTCGTGTTCTTTTTCTTCCAGTTCATGAGCTTTCTTTTGGGCGTCGTCGGAAGCAGGGTTAAGAATCGAGGGTGAAGGGGTAAGTGGAGAGGGAGCAGATTCTTTAATTATATCTTTGATCATTTCGCGTTCTTCTTTGCTTTCTCCCTGCTCCCGTAGCGCTTGTTTTTTGGATTCCAATTGAGCTTCAAGCCATTCTATATCTTCATGTATGGATTTTGGAGGCATGTTTTTATGATATACTGATTTTATGAAAAAAACGAGTTTATGGCTTATTTTAATTTTAATCATAGCGGCATTTTTTCGGTTTTGGGATATACAAAACACACCTCCGGGCCTATGGTCTGACGAAGCAATAGATGGAAATAGCGCAACAGAGGCATTGACCAATAAATCATGGAAGGCTTTCTACCCCGAAAACAACGGCCGCGAAGGGCTCTATATAAATATCCAATCGTTTTTTATAAAAGCATTTGGGCATGAGCCATGGGTTTTGCGTCTTCCCAGCGCCGTTGTCGGGTTTTTAACTGTTCTGGGTTTGTTTTTAATGGCGAGAGAGCTTTTTAGCACAAACGCAGCTTTATTTTCTGCCTTCTTTTTAGCTACATCATTTTGGCATATTAATTTTTCCCGGATCGGTTTTCGCGCGATCATGGCGCCGTTTTTTTTGGTATGGAGTTTTTATTTTTTATTGCTTTTGATACGAAAATCACGGGATGGAAAAATTTCATTTAAAAATTTTAGATTTTTCCCAGAATTCTTTGCAATCATTGCGGGTGTTTTATTCGGTCTCGGTTTTTACACATATATTGCATTTCGAATTGCTCCACTGATTCTTCTTTTGCCTTTATGGAAATTTTTAAGAAATTGGAGGAACAGCAAAACCAAAAACTGCGCACCTTGTTTAATTGCTCTTTTTCTTTTTATTGCATTTATTACGACACTTCCTTTGCTGTGGTTTTATATTCAAAATCCCGCAGATTTTTTTGGACGCACTTCTCAAATTTCTATTTTTAATTCTCCGAAGCCTGCCCTCGTCCTGCTTAAAAATTTTGTAGTAACACTAGGGATGTTTAATTTTGTTGGTGATTTTAATTGGCGGCATAATTTTGCGGGTTCTCCGGAGCTCTGGTGGCCGGTTGGTATTTTATTTTTAATTGGCATCGGAGAGTCTCTTCGGCGGATGCGAAAACAGGAGCGGTTTCCATATATTTTTTTACTTTTCTGGTTTTTAGTGATGCTCTTGCCGATTATTTTTTCCAACGAAGGCATACCGCACGCGCTTCGATCTATTACGTTACTTCCGCCCGCAATGATCTTTGCGGGCATCGGGCTTATTGCGATCGTTTCAAAAATTAAAACATGGCTTGTGGAGCAAAAAGAAAGATATCCGGAAAATACTGACCAGATTAAAAGAATGGGAAGAGAACTTACTTTGCTCCTTTTTACTTTTTTTGCCGTCGCAATTTTGACGACTGGAAAGCAATATTTTTGGAAATGGGCTCCCCGGATGGAGGTGTATGAAGCATTTCAGGGCGATGCTACGAAAATAGGGCATTGGTTAAAGAGTGCGCCGGTAGAAATTAAAAAATATGTTTTTTCAGGTGAAGTCGATATTCCGGATTTAAAGGGTGACCCGTTAATTTTTCAAGATATACTTTTTATTACTGATACGCTTTCCACTCAAAAACAAATTCAAAAAAATATTTTCTATATTGGTAAAAAGGATTTGAGTTCAGTAGATTGTTCTCGGGCGTGCGTCCTTATCTCTGTGAATCAAAACATAGATGAATACAAATTGATAAAATCAAAAATCCCGAATATGCAAGGCGATATACGCCCCGGATTTTTTATTTTAAAAAATAAAAATATATGAATAAAATCGCGGGCATCATCGCGTTCTTTCTCCTTTCCATGATGTTTGCGTTCATGATTTTTTCTTCACGAGGAGATTCCGCAATTTTCGATGAAGTTGCCCATATTCCGGCCGGGTACACTTATGTAAAATATCAGGATAGCCGCCTAAATCCCGAGCATCCTCCGCTCATCAAAGATCTTGCCGCACTTCCCTTGTTGTTTTTGCATTTGAATTTTAATACTAATCAAGAATTTTGGAATATAAAAAATGTGAACGACCGCCAGTGGATGGCGGGGCATGCCTTGCTGTATGAATTTGGCAATAATCCAGATCAGATTCTTTTTTGGTCGCGGCTTCCTATTATGTTTTTAGCGCTTGTTTTTGGCTGGTTGCTTTTTTGGTGGATCAAAAAAAGATATGGGAATAAAGTTGCTTTAATAACTTTGCTTTTTTATACTTTGTCCCCTACTTTTATTGCGCATTCTAGATTTGTTACCACAGATCTTGCGGCTTCTTTTGGATTTTTTTTGGGATTTATTTCCTTTTTACATTTTTTAGAAAAAAGAACAAAAAAATCTCTACTGATAGCCGGATTAGTTTTCGGTATTGTACAGTTATTTAAATTTTCCCTTGTTTTACTTGTGCCCATCTATTTAATTTTAGGGATTCTGTGGATTCTAACAAAAACTGCAAGCAATGAAATTTCTGGGCCAACAGTTTTAGTTAAATTATTTGGCCAAATAATTTTGATCGGATTAATAGGCCTCGTTGTTATTTGGGGAGTTTATGCATTTCATGTGTGGAATTATCCGCAAGCCCAGCAATTAACCGATGCAAAATATATTTTAGGAGGATATAAAATTCAGACGTTTGCCTATATGGATTTTTGGCTGATTAATCACCGATTGACGCGCTCTCTCGGTCAGTATCTCTACGGATTTTTGATGGTGGCACAGCGCACCGCAGGAGGCAACGCCGCTTATTTTAAAGGAGAAATTTCTTCCAAAGGATGGTGGTCATACTTTCCCACACTCATGCTTTTTAAAGAACAGCTCGCATTTTATATTTTCGGATTGATTGCGCTCGTATGGGCGTTGGGCAAAATTCAAAAACAAAAATTTTCAGATTGGGTAGGAAATAATTTTCCTGCAGTGGCGAGCCTCATATTTATTTTATTTTATCTCGCATGGTCTTTGTGGAGCCCTTTAAATATCGGCGTGCGGCACGCCTTGCCGATATTTCCGTTTTTATATTTTTTAGTGGCAGTAGGCGTAGTTCAGTGGCTTCTGCACGGCACTATTCCCCAGTATCTTATTTCTTTTCTTTTACTGTTATGGATGGCATTAGAAATTTTTTGGGCGTTTCCGTTTTATCTTTCGTATTACAACATCTTAGGAGGAGGCGTAAAACAGGGATACAGAATTGCTACCGATTCAAACTACGATTGGGGGCAAGATCTTAAACGATTGAAAGAATGGGCAGAGCATCCCCCCACGGGTGTGGATGCGCAAAAAATTTATTTGGATTATTTTGGCGGCGGCTCTCCGGAATACTATCTCAGAGAAAAATTTCAGCCATGGTGGTCTGCCCGTGGCATGCCGCCAAAAGGAAGTTATTTGGCAGTCTCTTTAAATTCGGTAATGGGCGCGTGGGCGCGCCCAATCGGAGATATGGTGATAAAACCGGAAAATTCCTACGCTTGGCTCCGAAATAAAACGCCCCTTACCCGAGCGGGAAGCTCAATTTTGATTTATCGATTTTAATTTATAAAACGCTTTATGGGGAAACCTTAAATCGATATATTCGAGAGATAATTTTTTGTCTTTAATTTTTTCTTCAAGCAATAGCTTAAGGTTTCCTACAACTATGTCAGGTGGAAACGCGGTCGATACATAGATCATCCAACCCTCTTTCACGGATATCTTAAATTCTTTGTCATTTTCCGCATTAGGAATCATTTCAATTTTATCAGCATTGATATTTATATTTTTAATTCCCTCTGCAAAGCCGGATAAAAATTCTGCATCTGATTTGGGTACTAGCTGATCTCCTATTCGTATGCTCCGTGGCATATTCTTCAAAAGAAGCGTTGGTAAAATATTATCGCTAAATGTCGGAGCTTTTTCCACTATAATTCCATTTTGATCGAGATAAAAGCATGCGCTTTCGCGGCAAAAAATAAATTTTGGTTTACTTTCTTGAAATATTATCTCAATACTATGAGGAAAGTGTTTACTCACTGTCGCGATACCGATATTTTCTTGCCGCAAAATTTGTTCAGCATCCTTTTCATGAAAAATAAAATAATTATTTTTTGGCAAAAACCAGTTATTTTTTGAAGAAAGTAACGGATCTAATGCTTTTTTCACTTCGGCATCCTCCCCGTTTGTATAATACGAATCTTTTATCTGAATGTGGGATATCCGCAGGTACGATATCCAGAAAAATCCCCATCCTAAAGCCACGGCACCAAAAACAAGATAAAGAAAAAAGAGCGCGCGTCGAGCAAGCTCTTCTTTTTTTCTTTTTTGATAATATTTATTGAGATCCATGAATGCGCTCCTTGCCAAAATATCTTTGAAGGCTTTTCGGTATCTCTATGGATCCGTCTGGCAATTGATTATTTTCCAAAAAGGATTCTAAAATCCGAGGAGTAGCAATGGCGGTGTTATTTAAAGAATGCGCGAAATGTATTTTGCCGTTTGTATCGCGATACCGTATGTTCAGACGCCGTGTTTGAAAATCGTGAAAATAAGAGCTTGAGTGCGTTTCTCGATATCGTTCCTCCGAAGGAAGCCATCCTTCGAGATCATATTTTTTAACTTGTCCCAAACCCAAATCCCCACCGCAATTCAAAACGATGCGATACGGAATATTGAGGAGATGGAGTATTTCCTCTGAATTTTTTGTTAATTCTTCGTGCCACTCAACAGATTCTTGATGATCGGCCCTGCAAAGCACAATTTGTTCTACTTTAAAAAATTCGTGCACTCTGAAAATTCCTTTTGTATCTTTGCCATAGCTTCCCACCTCTCGCCTAAAGCAGGGCGAGAAAGCCACATATTTTTTAGGAAGATCCGATTCTTGCAAAATTTCATCCGCATGGTATCCCATCATGGGCACCTCGGCGGTTCCCGCAAGATATAAATCATCTTGGGTTTTGTACACATCTTCATCTGTTGTGCTGTTTTTTCCTCCAATCCAACCGGTACCCACAAAATTTTCCCGCCGCACCAAAGAAGGAGCTAAAAATGGAGTAAATCCTTTGGCCGCTAAATGATCAACAATAAAATTCCAAAATGCCAACGAAAGCCGCGCGCCATCATTTTTCAAAAAGTATCCGCGAAACCCTCCCACGTGTGCACCTCGTTCGAGATCTACCATATCCAAATTTTTCATGATGGTGAGGTAGTCTTTTCCACCCAAAAATTCTAAGGATTTTTTTTCTCCCACAACTTTGATTTCTTGATTTTCTTTGTCTGATACTCCCTCCGGCACGGAAAGATCCGGCACGTTTGGCACTTCAAGCATCAACTCATCGAATTCTTCTTCAACAGCGCGGAGTTCAAATTCTTTTTGAGACAGTATTTCTTTTTCTGATTTTACTTTTACCATTGCGTCTCGGCGCGCGTCCCCCTCTAAAGACATAATATGTTCTGAAGCTTCTTTGTGCGATTTTCTCAACTCATCCGCCTCTTTAACCAAAGCTCGACGTTTGTCGTCCACCGCAATTAACCGATCGAGATCGGTTTTTATCATTTTTTTTCTGGCTGCTTCTTTAACGATATCCAAATTGTCTCTGATAAATTTGATATCCAGCATGTACCTATAGTAATAAATTTTTGCAAAATAAAAAAGCCCTCTTCCGAAGGCCTTAATTTAATCTCTAATTCTTTTGGCACCAAGCCAAGGATCATCTTTTTCCATCGGGTGGTTAAAGAAGATCCTAGCGCTCGTGACATCCGCCAAGTGGCAAAGCGCAGCCAATGGTCCCATGACTCGCTTTTGATTTGAATAGTCATCGAACTCGCCTTCAACATATTTCATTCCATTTTCTTGATCCCAGGAAAGTACAATGCCATATTCTTTAAGTTTTTGAGCACGAAATTCATGTTGAGCTTTTTTTGTCCGTAAAGATGCAATGCGCCGCATTTCTCCATCCTGGCCAATTTCAAACGCCCACGGTTTTTCAATATCGTGCAGAAAAACAACCAGAAGCGCATCTGAAATAGAAAATTGCAAAGGCAAAGGACGAATAGATTCAAGTGTCTTATAAAACACCATCACTATATTCATAATTTCTTGAACATGGTCAAAATATCCTCCGGACCACACTTGGTGATTGTGAGTTGATCCTTGAACTTTTTGAAAGAGTTCACGATTATCAGCGAGTATCTTAAAACAAGCAAACATATTCGGCTCATCAATCATATGAAGCATCTCTTCAACGGTATGATACATGGGTTTCATGTTGTCTCCTCAATTTTGAATCTAAATAATTCATAACACAATCAAAATAAAAATGCAAAAGAAAAAGCCCCGTCCGCCAGTTGGCGGATTCCGGGGCTTGTGGTTTCAAACTAGCCCTTTTGCTGCTAGCTTGGCGCGCTCTTTCACGGCGCCGATTCCGACACCGTTTTGGGCGTCGAGGCGAGCCAACTGTTGCTGGGGCGTGCGCGTGGCACGCTCGGCCTTGCGCAAGGTCGCTTCCTCGCGTTTCTCCTTGGAACTTTTCATGGGAACTCCTTTCATTTGTCTAGCGAAGCCAGACATCCGGGATTGTTTTGTTGTCAAAACCAGCAATTTCTGGTACTATCACTATAGCAGTTCTATAAAAATTGTCAAGGGGTATTATGCAACGCTTATTCTTGCTTATATTACTCATCTTTTTATTGATTTCTCCGATGTACGGCAAAAATAAAAAACCGAGTTTGAAGGGCTCAAGAGAATCCCAACAGCGGCAAAATGAGGAAGCTAATAAAGAAGATTTAAGCCGGATTAAAAATGATGATCAATTGGAAAATATGAAGCAGCTCAGGTTACTGGTTCCGCTTCCTACAAATCAATATATACAAATAGATTCTCGGTTGAAAAATGAATTTACCTGGTGCCGTCCGTGGACACGGAATTTTCTTATCACGTTGAGCAAGGATTTCCATAAAAATTTTCCGAAATCAAAAAATAAAATCAAAATAAATTCCGCGGTGCGTACGATTGAGTATCAAAATGAGTTGCGCGGGCGAAATAAAAACGCCATCGAAGCCGCGGGACCACTCGCCTCTTCCCACTCTACGGGGGCAACCATTGATATCGCTAAACTAGATTTATCTCGCGGCGAACTCTCATGGATGAGAAAATATCTTTTAAGACTCGAGGGTAGAAAAGCAATCGAGGCTACCGAGGAACAGTATCAAGCAGTTTTTCATATCATGGTTTATGCTCCTCATAAAAAATAACCCCGCTCCGCCAACCGGCGGACGGGATTTTTTGTTCTATTGAGAATTAAAAATTGAATTGATATCCAAAATTCGCGCCAAAGATTCAATGTGGCCTTTTTCGGTAAACGTGGGAATTCCCAGGTAACACCTATCTTTCAGTAAAATCGCGGCTCCGCCGGAATTTCCGTGTTCTACCTTTGCGGAAGTAATATAATAATTTCCATCATAGCCGGAAATAATGCCTTCGGTCGCAGTGATATCGGTTTGCGAACCGATGCCGGGGTATCCTAAAATAACCAACATCTCCCCCACTAAAGCTTTTTTCTTGCAGTAATTAAGATTTTGATTTACCAGTTTTACCAAGTGATCATCCGGAGAATTTATTTCTAGATAACCCCAATCAGCCCCTTTGGCACTCCACGCAATATTATTCGCAGAAACTTCATAGGCTTTGGTGCTATCGGGAAGTTGTACCAAACACGCATTGGGGCCATTCCCCTTGCCGTCGCTTAATACATGTTTATTGGTAAAAATAATAGTTTTAATTCCATCGCTCGATTTCATGGCCAAACCAGATCCCGTGATTTTAGTTCGGACTTGCCCTGTGTCGGGCGACTGCCAAATACATTCAATATAGGAAACTCTCGGCCGCCATGCGCTGATAATCGAGGCGTTGTTTGGCTCTGATTTTGGCATCGGAATCTCTTTAACCGTTGTCTTCGTTCGCCAGCCGGCGAATTTATTTTTTAAATCCTCGATTTCTCGTGCTAAATTTTTAATTTCAATTTGCTGATAGTTAAGCGCGCTACTTTGGTTGGCAAGTAACGCATATACCATCGTGCCGGCATTTTGATTTTTATCCGCCAGCTGGCGAATAAACAAATACCCGCTAAACGCGATCGCAGAAAGAAGAGCTACAAAAAATAAAAATTTAAACTGGTTCATTTGTGGACCTATGGAGAATCGAACTCCAACATCCCGGATGCAAACCGGGCGCACTGCCATTATGCTATAGGCCCATTAAAATAAGGTGTAGATAAACGGGGCGAAAGCGGAACCTTGCACAAGAATCATCAAAATTCCGAAAAGAATTAAAATCAAAAATAGGGGAAGAAGCCAAAATTTTTTATTGACCTTCATAAAATTCCAAAGCTGGCGCATGATGCGGAATTTTGACATTTTAACTAATCTAACTTAAATTCTTTTAAATATTGTTCGGTGTTTTTGAACAACTCAATGCCCGGATTATCTTTTTTAGATATAACATAATTTTCTAAAATGAGATAGTCCATGCCGGTATTCAAAAAAGAATTAAACGCATCCATCAGCGTACACACAATCGGCTCTCCTCTTACATTAAATGATGTATTGATGATCACCGGGCATCCGGTCAGCGCATAAAATTCCTGTATTAAATTGTAATATCTTTGGTTTTCTTCTCTATTGATTGTTTGGATTCTTGCCGAGCCGTCCACGTGGGTAATCGCGGGAACGGTGTCTTTTTTAACCTTTGCCACCAAAAGCATATACGGGCTCTTGTGACCCTTGAGGTCAAAATATTCATCAGCGTGCTCTTCCAAAACAGTTGGTGCGAACGGCCGGAAACTTTCCCTGAATTTGATTTTCAAATTTACCCGCTGCCAGTTTTCTTTTTTGCGCGCGTCTGCAATGATGGAACGCCCTCCCAATGCTCGGGGGCCAAATTCCATTCGCCCCTGAAACCATCCGATGACAAAATTATTGGCAAGAAGCTCTGCGGCATGCGGCAATAATTTTTCATCCTCCATGAAAGAATAATGCAACGGAAACTTCATATTTTTTATAATTTCTTCCTCAAGAAATTTCTTAATTTCCTCGTTCGTAAACCGCGGCCCCAAAAATGCATGAGGCATTACCCCAATTTCTTTTGGGTTTTTTAACACATCAAAATACACGTAACAAGCGGCACCAATGGCTCCCCCTGCGTCTCCTGAAGCCGGTTGGATATAGATATTTTCAAACCAACCGATTTGTAAAATTTTCCCGTTTGCGACGCAATTAAGCGCCACTCCTCCCGCCATACACAGATTTTTGGAAGGATGAAGATTTTTCGCATGCTGTACAATTTTTAATACAATTTCTTCCGTAATTTTTTGAAGCCCGGCGGCAATATCTTTGTGGCGCTGGGTAAGTTCGGATTCCGGGTCTCGGGGAGGGCCGCCAAAAAGATTATGAAATTTTTTATTGGTCATGGTAAGGCCATATGCGTAGGCAAAATAATTCATGTTAAGCTGGTAACTTCCATCTTCTTTAATTTCTATCAATTGTTTAAATAAATCGTAATATTTTTCCGGATCGCCGTAGGGAGCGAGTCCCATCACTTTATATTCAGCGCTGTTTACTTTAAACCCGAGATAATACGTGAGCGCTGAATACAAAAGCCCTACTGAATGCGGGAAATGTATTGCGTGCGTAAGTTTTAATTTATTATTTGATCCATAGCCAATCGTGGTGGTATCCCACTCGCCTACTCCATCTATGGTTACCACGACCGCATCATCAAAATCAGAAGCATAGTATGCGCTTGCGGCATGTGAATAATGGTGTTCGGCAAATAAAATCTCGCCTTTATATTTTAATTTTTTGGAAATGATGTGCTCAATCCACAATTTTTCTTTGAGCCACGTTTTCATTGCCATTAAAAAAGATTTGAGTCCCCGGGGCCAGACATTGATATAGGTTTGGAGTAACCGTTCGAATTTTAAAATTGGTTTATCGTAGAAAACCACATATTCCACATCATTCATAGTGAGATTTTGGGATTTGAGGCAATAGTTCACTGCATTTTCCGGAAAACTTGCATCGTGTTTTTCTCGGGTAAACCGTTCTTCTCCTGCCGCGGCTACGATGTTGCCGTCAATTAAAAGAGCGGCGGCGGCATCATGATAAAAACAAGAAATTCCTAAAATAATTGTTGGTTTGCCGTTCATATCAAAATTGCCTTTGCATTGTCTCCGTATCTGGTTCTCCGTATTTTTTTTCTATCCAAAATGTGCCATTGTCAGGCATCTTTCTTTGAAAAATCTTCTTGATGCTGGCATATATTCCTATTAGTGTAAAGAAAAAAACAGTAAAAATTATTTTGAAATTAATCTCCCCGATGAAATTCGCGAATTTCATCCAATATCTATATGCTGTTTTACCTATGATTTTAATTCGTTCCATTTATTTTTTAAAATAATTTTTAAGCAGAGCGTGTGCGGCAAGGGAGCCTGCGGCACTATGGCCGTCTTCTGAGAGATGGCAATATCTGCACACATACAAAGAACAATTATCCTGATTTTGGCACACCGTAGTAAAGTCATTTTTTAAATCCACATACGGGATTTTAAGATCTAATAAAATTTTATTAAGGTCCGTATTCGGCTTATCTTTATTAAAATATACCGATTTGAGATCGGAGTATTCTTGAAATAGCCTGTTTTCAGCACTGGTATCAACTTCGAACTGCGGCGGCAGTATCATCACAAAAAAATATTTTCCATCTCTCACCATATTATTTTTAAGTGCTTCAAGATATTTTTTTGTTTGGAGCACCGCAGTTTTGTATGCTGCGATATCCGCGTCCGTAAAAGCAACTCGAATTTCAGTCGGCAATGTATATTCATAAAAAACAGTTTTATACGCTATATTTTTAAGAATTGGAGTATGGATCGCGAAATTAAAAACAGCATGCGCAAATTCCGATTTTATGGCCGCCTTTTTAATTAATTGCCAAAGTGCAGAGTTTGCGATCCATGTCTTTAAAAAGGATTTATTTTTGCCGCCCGATTCTGTTGGTTTCAGGGCAAGAGAAGCATTAACTACTGCTACATTTTCTTTCGGCAAATCTTTTATATTATCCGTAAAATCATTGCCGGTATACATCCATAAAATTACCACGTCGGGATTAAATTGCTTAGCGTAAGATTCGTATGTTTTTCGGGAATCTTCCGTTCCTTGCCCGCTGATTCCAAAATTTAAACTTTCTATTTTCTTGTGTAAAATTTCTGATAAATGATTTCCCAATACCGTTACATAATTTTTGGTATATGGCACTGCAAGCCCGGCAGTAAAAGAATCGCCGATGTTTGCAATTCGTATGACTTCCGGATCTTTTTTTAAATTCCAATTCGGGCCCACAAATCCGTACGTATTGGTTTTGAGCCGTACCGTGCCTTTGTTGTTTTCAGCCGGAAAATTTATGTCCAGATTTTTTTTGTATTTGATGCCGATCCGCGAATCCTCTTCTCCAATTGCGGGAACCTTGTTTTTATCCAAAAATACTCTGGAGGCCCCTTCCAATATCAAAAATGCCAAAATCAAGCTTATGAGAATAGTTAATAGTTTAGCCAATTTCATTCCGCTATTATGCCACAAAAATATTAAACATAAAACCCCTTTGAAGGGGTTTTATGTTTTTGTTTAAACAAAAATCTGCGCTATTTAGCTTTCCCCAGTATCTTAAACATTTTTGTGCCGCAAACTGAACATGTGCCTGTCATCGCACGGCGCTCTACTCCGCCCTTTCCCTTCATGGCGACTTCTTTGGCATCTTTCATTTCCCGCTTTTCGCGGCATTTTACACAGTATCCTTCGTTCATATAAATATTGAAAC
>Ga0209515_10004282_pt1 | contig 19430 bp, 21 predicted proteins | sample Subgroupgradi54m_FD_187454 | JGI IMG/M metagenome (GOLD analysis project Ga0209515, IMG submission 187454) | Subsurface groundwater microbial communities from S. Glens Falls, New York, USA - GMW60B uncontaminated upgradient, 5.4 m (SPAdes)... ...
AAGAAAGTACTTTACTTACATGTCCTTGTTTTTGAATCTTAATAATTGTATCAACAAAACTTTCAATTTTAGATTCATGACTGACAAGAATAACTTGTTTCATCTCAAGTTCCTCTAAAACAGAACGTACTTTATCTAATTGTTCAGAACTAAATCCATCAGTAGGTTCATCTAAAATAATTAAATCCTTTGTAGCAAGTGAAGAAGAAAGAGTATTAATAACTTTATTTAACGCTAAGCGATAAGCTAAAGCACAAGCAGTCTTCTCTCCTCCACTCAAGTTCTCATATTCTAAATCATGATCATTTTGTTCAATAATTGGTGTAAATTCCTCATCAAGACGTACTTTCAAGGTTTCTATATTCATTAACATTTCAAACCATTTTTGAAAAAGAAGATTAAATTCTGTATGCACTTTTAACATAACCTTTCTTTCAGTTAATTCAATTAAGTTAATAAAAAAGTTCTCAATAAAGTCTTGCAGAGAAGTATAGTAGACAACTTTCACTCTTGATTTTTCTCTTAGTTCTATTTCTTTTTGAAGTTCAATAATTTCTTTCCCTAAAGTTTCTTCTTCTTTCGCTAGTAAAGCAACCTGCAATTCACTTTTTTTCTGTTGTTCTAAAAGAAGGTCTAAAGAATTTTTATTTTTCTTATATGCTTCCTCTATTTCTAAAGTTTGTGTAATTTGATTTTTAAAAAGAGTATTTTTTTCTGTTAAAGTAATTAAAACTCCTTCTACATCAAGAAGTTCTTTTTTTAAAACAAGAAATTGTTCTTCTTTTTGACCCACATCTTGAAGCTTTAACTTATAAAGATCTAATTCTCGATCTTTAGTTCTAAGAACCTGTATCTTTTCTTTATGTTCCTTAAGAGTCAAAGTTAATACTTCTTCCTTTTTAATAAAAATAAGAAGTTCTTGATCTAAAAGTAAAAGCATTTCTCCTTCTCTTAAAAGAACTCCTTCTTTATGAGTCAAAGAAACTTGTTGTTTACATAAAGGACAAAAATCTAAAGCAGTAATACTTTTCTTTATGCCTTCACTTGTATTTTTCTTGCTTCTTAATTCGATTTTCTTATTTGTTACTTCTCTGACTTCTTTCTCTAAAAGTTCTAAAGTTTTCTCTTGCTCTAAAATTTGTTCTTTATAAGAAACAACTTCTAAAACAGGAAGAGTTTTAAGAACTAATAACTGTTTCTCTAAAAGTGTAATCTGATTAAGAATTCTTAATTTAAGATCTTCTTTAGAACTTAAAGTTATTTTTCCAATTTCATAATCTTTTTTTAATTCTTGGAGTTTCTTTATCTGTTCTTCAAGTAAAAGAACTGATGCTTTTTTCTCTTGAACAAAAAGCAAAGTCCCTTCTACTTCTTGTTGTTTAACTATTTTTTGTTCTTTAGTTTTAAAAACATCTTTTTCTCTATCTGCTATTTTTATTTTTTTTAATTCTAAATCTGCAGATAAAATAACATGTTCCTTTTTCTTTTGTTTCACTTCTGTTAAAAAAATTTTAGCATTTTCTTTTATTCGTTTATATTTATCTATATTGAACACCTTTCTTAAGGTTTCAAGCCTATGTTCTTTATCTCCTAAAAGAATTAACTTCATTTCTTCCTGAGGGGTATAAACTGTATACCTGTAGATAAGAAGTTTTTTTGTTAAAAGTTCTTGAGGATAATGAAGTAAAGTTAAAATTCGTTGTTTAAGTTCTCCTGGAGTTAATTCTTCAGTAACATCATTAATCGTTAAATATCCTGATTCTTGAGTAATTCCTGTAGCACTTTTTTTTAGTGTTCTTTTTATAAAAATATTTTTAGTATGTATTTCTAAATTTAAATTAACATATCCTTCTTGACAACCATTTCTCAGTAATGCATTTCCTGATAATTCACCCCTTCGTATTCCAAATAAAGCAAAATCTAAAGCCAAAAGAATCGTACTTTTCCCAGAACCGATATCTCCAGAAAGTAAACTTGTTCCAAGAGGAAAAGTAATCTCTTCTTCAAGATAACTTCTGATATTCTTTAATTTTATTTTTTTTAAGAGCATTTTACAACTCAATAACCTTTGAAAGATCTTTTAAAATTCTTCCTTCAAAATCTGTTATTTTTTCCCCTTCTAATTTTTCTGTATCTAAAGAGGCCATGAGTTGCAAGAGCGTATCTTCTGGATAGCAAGATTGGGAAAGATGTTCTTTAATAAGTGTTGATTCAATTTCATCCACATTTCTTAATTCAACAAAAAGTTCTTTAAACTCTTTCGTTGTTAATTTTGTTGTATTTTTTAAAACAAGATAAGCATCTTTAAAATGTTCAAAAATTTTCTTAAAGTCAAGTTCACTTACTTTTCCAGAAGAAAGACATCCTTCGATTCTTAAAGTTATAATCTTCCCTGTATAATCTATAACAGTAGTTAAAATTTCCTCTTCTACTTGTAAAGGAGTTTTATTTTCTGCAGAAAGAACATAAGAAACAGTTTCAACAATGTTTAAAGGAATATGTTGAACATCTAAGGTAGTGTCTTTTGTTTCAACAAGAATAAAAGATCCTTGCTTTAATCGTTCTAATTCTTCAAAGTTATTTGGATAAATTGGTCCAGGATATGTAAGCATACCATAGTGTTCATGATATTTGGCATAAGTAAAATGGGGATGTCCTCCAGCATAATAATTAAATCCTTTAGGTAAAATTGAAATTGAACGAGTTTCTATCATTTGAAATTCTTTTGGTTTAAGTTCAGTAAACAAAGTATGAAATAAAAATATTTTAAATCCTTTCTCTTCTTCTAAATGTTGTTTTTCTAAAGATTCATAATCTACAGTTTCAAGTCCACCTTTTTTTCCATATATCCCAGTAAGTTTCACCCCTGTTTTATCGAGAGTAAATTGTAATTTCCCATTTTCAAATTTCATAACATTATGAAGTAATCCTGCATGTTCTAAAACATCAAGCATTGTTTTTCCAGAAGCAGAAAAGTCATGTGAACCAGGAATAACATACACAGCAATATCATGTTCTCTTAAAATACTCAAAATTCTTGCTGTTTGTTTTAAAATTTCTATAGAAGGTAATGCAGTATCAAACAAATCCCCTGCAATAATCACAAAAGCAACATAATTTTCAATACAAAGTGCTATTGCTTTTTCAAAACTTTTTAAATTTAAGTCTCTTAAAGTATCCTCTCTCCAACCTCCAATATGACAATCACTAAGATGAGCAAATTTCATGTAATTCTTTAATAAAGAAAGTATTTTTATAATTAATGATAGTAGAAAACTCTTTTTAAAAAATCTAAGTTATTTATATTTTATAAGTTTCTAGAAATAGAGATGATTTACTGATTCATAAACAACAGAAATACAATGATTCTTATTTACTAACTTTACTTGTTGACTTTATAAATTGAAAGATTTTCAAAGGTGAAGAGCAAGTTCTTATTAATCTAAAAATAAGAGAACAAGCGTTTATTTAAGAGCCTTTATCCCTAAGGCAAGACCTTAGGGTATTAAAGATCAATAAAAGAATGGATAGAAGAAACAATTAAATGGCCAGAAAAAACAGAACATGATGGTCTAAAATATTATGTTTTTAGAAAAATCAATGGGAGAATACTAAAGGTTATTTATATAAGGCAAAGTTATATGAAGATAATAACCTGTTACTTTATAAAATGAAAATAAAATATGATAAAGAAGCAGATGCTATGTATATTACTTTTCTAGAAGGAAAAAAAAACTATACTAAAGAAATTGATGAAAGCACAATTATAGATTTTGATGATGAAAGAAGAGTTATTGGTATAGAACTCTTATTTATAAAAGAAAGAAACCCAGAGATTTTAAAACAGATTCAAAGAGGAGATCTCTTTTTTTTACAAGTAGTGTAAAAACTTTTTGAAAAGAAAGAGAATATTAAATCTAGAACCACTAATAAAAAAGAATTATTTTAAAAGTTTCTTTTTCTTCTCACTTAAATCCAAATAATTTTCTTTAGAAACTACTTTTTCTCCAAGTTTACTTTCAAGTTCTTTTCGAGCAACACCTGCAACGTTTCCTCCTTCTTTTGCTACTTTTTGATTTTCAACAAATCCTTGTACATCTTTTTTACGTGCAATCTTTGTCGTTGATGCTTCTCCAAGCATTGTAAAAATAAGTTCCAAATCATTCATATGATCTCTAAGAACTTCTTTTTTAAGACCTTTCAAATCTTTGTATTCACTTGGTGTTAATCCAAATGTTGCTTTGGAAATTTCAGCAGTTAAGATTGCATACTCTTTTTCAGTTTTTATTTTTCTTTTACTCCATTCATCAGTTAATTCATCACGAATAGCAATTCCTCTTACTCTTTTTTCAATCCAATCATCAGAATAACCTTTAGCCCTATAGATCTCTTTCATTCGTTTTTGTACAAGTTCTGGATTTTCTATTTCTTGTACTCGTTCATACCCTACTTTTGCCAACCATCTCTTAAACGGCTCTGCTTTTAACGAAGGAATTGATTGAATAATTCTAAATGCTCCTTCTGTAGTAACACAGTTCATCTTTTGATTTCCACCAGAAGTATCTATTGGAAGGATATGTACAATTTGTACCCACCCCTCAGATAATTGTTCATCCCTCTGTTTCATTTTATTAATGTATTGTTTAGGATCACGAGAATCAGTAAAAACAGAAACGATATCTTCAATTACGAACCACCATTCCTCATTATGCCAAGTTCTTCGTATATCTTTTCCTTGGAATACAATAAGAGATTCATCTTTTAATTCATTCATCAATTTTACACCTCATCTGAAGATTATTGTTTATTATTAAAAACAATTCTAAAAATTTAAAGCTAAGTTCAACCATTACTCTACTTTAGAAAGTCTTCTTTATAAATTCTACGCGCGTATCTCTTTGTCGTGTCGTCTGTCGTTATATTGAAACAATTATATTAAAAAAGAGAGATTTAACTATTTATTATTCTAGAGATAATTTACTGATTTTAATCAATCTAAGAAAATATTTAGTTAAAAATCTCAAAAAGCTCTCATAAATAAGTTTAACAAACCTTAATTATTTTCTTAATAAGACAAATTAAAATTAAAAACATCTTTATTCATTGCAGCATTCATAAGTCTATTTAAATCTGCAAAACTAAGTTCATAACGTAAAGAAATACGAGCAGGAGAATAACCTTTATCATTTAAAGAATACATAATCCAAAGATAAACTTTGTTTTTCGTTTCACTTGGAGAAAGAGTTATACCTGAAGCTTGATCAAAAATCCATTCAGCATGAGTAAAAATTTTACTTGCTTCTCTTGCATTTATTACAGTACTAAAAAATTTAAAATCATATTTCATCCATTGATCTTTAGAAGAAGAAGCTAAACCAGATTCAACTGCTTTAGGAAGAAGTTCACGTAGAAGAGAACCATTGACTAAAAGAAAGAGATTTTTTGAAGGAAGATCATTAAATCCAAGTCTTTTTGCATGGAGTCTGTCAAAATCTTGAATTTTCACAATAATCTGTGCAAACGTAGTTATAATTCTAGCCATTTAATCCTCCCCTCTTTCTAAAATAGGAGAATCCAAGAATTAAAATTAAAACTATAAATAAAAAAATGACGTTCACCGCTCTTTTCTTCATATTCAATTACATCAACTCACTTCTATTTAAAGATTATTATCAGAAAAATTTCTATGTTCCTTCTATGTTCCCTGTAGTATTCCTATAATCAATTTCTTATTTTTACTAAAAATAATTATCTTTCATAGAACAACAAAAAAATTAATAAAATATTTTTAATATTTGTTGTTGACTAAGCAGTAAACCAATCTACTCTCGGGAAACTAGATAGGTTTATTATGATCCTTTCTTTTGTCAAAGAAGTTAAAAATATAGAACATTTAAAGAGAAAGATAAAATAATTACCAAAAAATAAAAAAAATTTTAAAGATTTTTCAATCAGAAAAGAAAGAGTTAATAAAGAATTTAATCTAAATGTAGAGAATAAATGATAAAAAATATAATTTAATTTTTGACGAAATAATTCTGAATCAATTAAAAGAAGCTGCCAAGAATCAACACATTAAAGAATTATTAACAAAAATGTTAGATAAAATAGAAGAATTAGGACCTAACTCAGGTAAATTATTAGATTCAAAATTGTTTTTATATGAAGTTAAAAATAAACATCCTCCACTTAGACTTTATTTCAAACCTAAAGTCAACTCTAATGAAATCTATATTTTTGAATTTGAAATGAAAACAAATGAAAAAAAGCAACAGAAAACTATTGATAAACTAAAAAAGAAGATTCAGAATCCTAAATCCCCTCTAGAATAAACTTTACCTTGTATTAAATTTTGCTCAAAGTCTAATAATCTCAAATAAAAATTGGTCTTTCTTAAGGTCTTAATTTGATGTTTCATTGTTTCGTATTCTTGTTTTGGAATAGTTATTGTTTCCATATTTTTGTATAAGAAAACAAAATTTATATACTTTTCTAAAAAAATTTTGTAAATTTAGCATATTTAATTAGATTCTTTTTAAGTTTAAAAGTCAGTTACAGTTTTACAACAACTAAAATATTCAAAGAATAATTTTGAGGTAAAGAACTAATAATTAAACTTTCTTTCATAATTTTTATGATCAAACCATTCAAGTAGTGCAGATATTAATGCAACTTCATTTTCAGGTGTTACGGTGTATAATAATCTCCACCCATTTGGAAGATCGTACTTCCATAAGTTGTTAATTCCGTATTCCTGTATGTATTGTTTCGGGAATAATCTTTTTGGTATTTGTATCCCTGAGAATGCATTTTGTTGTAAATCTCTTATTGCTCTAATGATTCCTTTCTTTATTGGATCCTCATCTTTAAGTTCATTAAAATCTTTTTCAAGATCAACAGATATGAATACAACTTTCGAAGGTTTTATCATACTTTAATTTCCTTTCTTTGCATTAATTTTTTTGCTAAATTTGGATTCCAAAGATAAGCAATCTTTCCTTCTTTATCAACTGCTATTTTGTTAATGCTCTCCAAATATTCTAAAATTACAAGAAAGGTTTGCCACATAACTTTTTTTGGTAAAGATTTCCATAATTGTGTTCTATTATATTCTCCGCTATTTTTATCTATTACTCCTTCAACCATCATTACAGTATCTAATGTTGGAGATCTTAAAAAGGGATTATCTGATTCATTAGCTGAAGATATTGTTTGAGTCATGAAAAGAGAATATATCAATTGATATATAAACTTTTCTAAGTTAAAATATAACTAGGGTAGAGTAAATCACAAAAGTCTTTAGGTAATGTTATGGTTTACCGCTTAGTCAACAATAAAACTATTCTAGCGCCCTACTATCCCAACCGCAGCTTGCTGCGGGGGTATTACGCCTCGACGAATTCAAAAAAATAAATCTAGTTATTTGTAAATTTATGCATCAAAGAGAAGGTATTTTAATATAAAATGAGACGAATCATCTAAACTTCATTAAAATAAAATTTAATAATTCCTTCTTAGAAATATTCATTTCTCATGTAAAACTTTCTGAAATTCTTTTCTAAGTTCATTTATTTTTTTCTCATTAAATTGAAGTAAAATAATGCATAATAAAAAAGAATAAATTTTACTATTATATTTAAAATGTCTAAGATTATACAAAAAACCCATAGAAAACTATATAAAACTGTTAGAACTTATTTTATTATGACAACTGAAACTCAAATAATATTAGAAAAATTAAACTCAATACAATCCGAACTAGGCTACATAAAAGAACATATGATAGATAGAGACACTATTTTAACAGAAGAAGAAAAACTGATGATAAATGCTAGTATAAAACATGAAAAAGAAGGTAAATTAGTTTCTTTAGAGGACATTGAAAATGTTCGAAATAAGATTCGATAGTCAACCAGAAGATTTTCTTAAAAAGTCAGACAAAATCCTATTTGAGAGGATCAAGAAAAAATTGAATGAACTAAAAGAAAATCCAGTACCTCACGATGCAAAACGGATTGTAAGATATGAACTTCCTACATTTAGAATGAGAATAGGAAAATACCGTGCCCTTTATAGGATAAATCATCAGGAAAATAGGATTATTATTGTTAAGATAGATCATCGAGAAAGAGTTTATTAAAATCAATTAAATCCTTAAGAAGGAGTTTTCTATTTATTGTATTAAATTTTCTATCATGAAAGTCCAATAAATAACGTTTAATTTTTTCTTTATCCATTAACAAATTAAGGATTAAAGAGCATATAAAGTTTCCCCTTTAAGAGGGAAACAATTTAACAATCTATCCCTCTAAAAATTAAAGAGAACTTTACATAATTAAAAATTTTGAGCGGGATTTTTATGAAAGGCTAAAATATTGAACTTATGAGGTCGTGACTTGAAAAAAAAGTCAGATTTGCAAAGTTCTCTATAATTAACATTCATTCAAGTAACCATTTCCACAAAGGTATAAATCTAATTCCATCTTCCTTCTTCTCTATTTCCTTAGTTATTAAAATTAATTCCTTCGTATTTTTAAATTCTTGTTTAAAATCAAGCAATGCTTTTGTTTTTCTTTCATGAAGATCATTAGTATATGAAACATTTATTGCTATTAAATGCTGATCTTTTTCTTTTAAAATGAAATCAACTTCCCCTTTATTTTTCCAATAATAAACATCTTTATTTTTTCTTTTTAATTCTATAAAAACGAGATTTTCAACAAGTTTTCCTTCGTCTTTAGAAAATTTAAAGGATACAGCATTTCTTAATCCATTATCAATACAATAAACTTTTGATGCTGCTGTCTTTTGTTCTTTAAAAGAATAAGAAAAATGATCAACTGTAAAAAAAAGGAATGCTTCTTTATAATAAGATAAATAATCTTTAATAGAATCATAAGATATTTTTAGAGACATTCTTATATTTCTTAATGATGTTAAACCTGTAAAATTAGTTATCAAAAATAAAGCAAGATCTTTAGTTTTCTGAGTGTTTGAATTATAACGATCTATAATATCTTTATAAAGAATATCATCAAAATACTGTTCTAAAACTCTTACTTTAAACGCTTCTTGTTTAAAAAATATTTCAGGAAATCCACCTAAAATAATGTATTCATCTAAGTATTTTAAAAGTAAAATTTTTGTTTTTTCTAGAAGTATTCCTTTTCTTAAATTTTCCTTATCTATTTTCAACTCTTTAAAAAAAATAAATTCTTCAAAAGACAAAGGAAATACTTCAAAAGTTATATTTCTTCCGGTTAAAAGTGTAGAATATTCTTTCCTTAAAAGATAAGAGCAAGATCCAGAAAGAACAAATTTATCATTTGTTTTTAAATCATATTTTTTTCTTAACCATGATTCCCATTTTTCTCTTCTGTGAACTTCATCAAAGAAAATATATGCTTTTTTATCAGGATTTATATTTTTTCTATAAGAAAGATAAATATCATCAAGAGTATCATTTGTAAGTTTATTATCCTCCAAATTCACAAACAATATTTGTTGAGGATTAATATTCTTAGTTAATAATTTTTGAATCATTTGATACATTAAGGTACTTTTACCTGATCTTCTAATACCTGTAATAATTATTATTTCTTTTATTTCAAGAGAATCAACAAGGTAATCATAAGAAGGTCTGTGAAAACCAATTAAATCCTTAAGAAGTGTTTTATTTTCCCACCAGGGATTCCATTCAATTAATTTTTCTATTTCCATATGTTACATTGTAGTGTAACAAATAGTATATAAATGTTACGTTTAAACGTAACATAAAAAGGCCATCTAATTATTTAATCTCTCTTTCTTAAGTAATAAAGTCCTACAAGAAGTGAACTAAAAATAATTCCTAAGAAACCATATCCAGGAACAGGTTGTCCTTTAGGATCTGGAGTTACTTCTACTCCTCCGCACCCATAATCTTGTTCAGTATAACTTGGAGAAGAAAATCCAGCAAGAGTAGCTTGATCAGCAGAAACAAGATTATTTCCTTCTTTAATTTCTACTTTAGCAGTTCCAGGAGGATTAATACAGGTTCTTACAATATTCAATGATTTTCCTAATTCAGCAACAAATCTTTCATCTTTACATCCTGCACGAACAGTAGAAGAAACAGGAACACAACATCCTCGTTCTCTTGTTACTTCATTAGGACTTTGTGAATCTAAACATTGTCCATTACAATGAATACCGCCTAAACTTGCACAGCTTATTCCGTTTGGATCTCCAACTAAATTATCCACATCATCTCTTATTCCATCATGATCTTGATCTTCACATACTGGAGGAGTACCAAGACATTTAACTTCCTTACAAAATCCAGGAAGACCTCCTCTTGTATAGCATGCACGTTTTAAAACATCAGTTCGTCCACATTGATTACTGTCTCTACATGTTTTTAGAACACAGGAAGTACCATCACAAATTTGATCAAGAGAAGCACAAGTACTATCTTGTGTACAAGTTGTAGCACCACTGACACATTTTCCATTTGTACAATGTGCAGATTGACATTGATAATTTTTAGTACAAGATTTATCTAAAGCTAATTTTTCATAACAACCAGCCTTATTAACGCCATTTAATTTATAGAGTCCACAATAACTTGCAAGAGCCTTAGTAAAACAATTAATATTTTGACCTCCATTATCAGTACAAGATTCTCCCTCTGAATTACATGAAGTAAAAGCACCACAATTATCTGTCTTTGTAGTAACTTCTACACAAAAATTAACAGATTCATCACAAATTTTTTCAGTTGGACAAGAAACAATAGCACTACAAGAAATTCTATTATCCACCACTGTATTAGGTCGACAAGTTCCAGAGTCACAATGTTGATTTATAGAACAAGTAGATTGACCAGTACCAGTACAAGTTGTTGGACTAAGAATACAAGTTCCTGTTGCAACATTACAAGTTTGACCTGAATTGCAATCTTGACTATCTGTACAAGGAAGTACTACACATTGACGAGTTTGAAAATTACATCTTGATCTAGAAGTTGTACAATCTGAGTCTAAAGAACAAGTACCTGTTGGACTAGTAACACAATTTCCATTCGTACAAGTTTGACCACTTGGACAAGCATGTGTTGAATCACAACTACATTTTCCATTTGTACAAGTTCCAAAAACACATTCATAAGATTGGGTACATGTTATTCCAGGACTTTTCTTTGGTAAACAATAAGCAACATTAGAAAAGAGAGAACAATAAGTATTTGATGTACAACTACCTGATTCTAAAAGTGTAGGTGGAGAAGCTGAATTTCCTGATAAACTAAAAAGTAAAGGTTGATTATAAAGAGCACAACCAGTAGCCGTTATATTACAAGCCCAAACATGATCTGGATTTAATACAATCAAAAGAGTTGAACTACTAGTTTGTCTTGGTCTTGGAACAACATAAGGACATAAAGCTTGACATTTATTATTTAAACAACCCTGTCCTTCAAGACAATTACTATCAACAGAACAACTTTTAGGTCCAGGTTTACAAATTTTTCTAAGTAAATCAGAACCAAGATTAGAATTACTTTGAACTGGATAAATTACTCTTCCAGTAATAAGATTATTAGTAGAAGCAGTAAGAACAGATTCACAATTTTCAGATGCACATTCATTATCTAAAGTACAAGTTTCACCATTTAATTTAAGAATAAAACATTTATCTTGAGAACAATAATATCCTGTTGGACAAGAACTTGGACCAGTTGAAGTACATTTAGCTGAACAAAAATCATCAACACAGAAATAACCTGTACCTAAACTCTGACTACAAAAATAGTCCCTACTTGATTGTTCTGAATCATCACTTTGACAAGAAACGTTCTGACAAGAACCAGAAATAAGACTATTACCTGAATCATCAAAGGTTGCACCTACACATGCACGACCAAACGAAGAAAGAAGACAATCATACCCACTCCTACAATTATTACTAGGTGGAGGATTCATAATATCATAGTTCGCACTCACAAATCCAACACTAATTAAAAAGAAAGAACTTAAAACAATAAATAAGAAAATGAAACTCACCACTCTTTTCTTCATAAGTAAATTAATCAACGAACCTCTATTTAAAGATTACCCTAAGAAATTTTTCTTGATTTTAAGGAAATAATATTCTTCTCTTAAGGAGAAATAAAATGAAAGTAAAGAATAATCTCCAGTTCATATTGAAAAACCATAAAAAAAGAATTTTTATCCTTAAGATATACTTACTTTAAATCATTAACCAAATCAAGTAATAATGGTTTAAGCTCTTTAACATAAACATCAAATTCATCTTTAGTAAAAATTTTTATTACAAGAGGACGAACTTCAGTATATTGAAATTCTAATGTTTGAAGTTTTTCTTTAGTTAAGAAGAAATTATTTTTGTATTTCTCATAAGCCATTATTGAAAACAAGAACTTTTCTTTTGTTTCTTTTAGAAAGTCTTGCGGCTTTATCTTAAACTTTTTATAAATGAAAAGAAGATCAAGAGCATCTCTTGATTTTATTGCCTTCCTTGTTAATAACGAACGAATTTTTTCAGCTACAATTTCTTTAAGATGGTAAACTTTTATGTTGATTGGTTTGTAAAATTCAAGAAATTCCTTGAAGTAAATTTGGTCTTCTTTTGTAAATTGATGTAGTTCAATTAGAGGAAGTAACTCTTTTGTTTGAGAAACAAACATAATCTTTTCTAGGAAATTAATTTGAATTTTAATAAAGGAAGGATTTCCAGTTAAAACAGAGATATAGTGAATTTTGAAAGTTATAAGTTTATTATTGCTTCCCAAAAGAACATATCTTATATCTTTTTTATCAAATTTAAAGTCCAGCCCTATCTTTTCAAGTTGCTCTCCAAAATTATCGATCTTTTCTTTACAAATTTTCTTTATACTTTTGGTTGATTTTCCTTCAAAAAGTTTTTGATCAAAAAAAGTGAAATCAAGGTCTTCTGAAAATCTAAAATAATCAAGATATACTTTAGCAAGACAAGTTCCTCCTTTGAACACATAATCTTCAAGATTCAGTTTTGAAAGCAAAACGTTAAGATAAAAATCTTTTTCAATTAGTTCTAAAGCAGTTATATCTTTTTTAGCTTTTATTGAATTTAAGAAGTTTTTGAATTTATCTATCCCCATTAGAATAGTTCCTTTATCCTCCCCTTTACTATTCGAGTATATTTAGTTGATTCTTTTAGAAAAAGAGACTTATTAAATTTATATTCCTTTAAGTCTACATTCTTCTTTAAGTAGATCATATCAAGAAGAGTCTTTTCTAAACTGCTATGATAAAGAGCTATTTTATTATTTGTTTTTATTTCTTTTAGATCAAAGAATAAAGAAGGTTTTAGTTTTATAAAAATGAAACTTGAACCTGCAATTTTCATTGATTTTGTTCTATTAAATGCATCATTAATAATAATATTTACAGGAAAAACTTCATGAGTTAAATTAAGAAACTTTAGAGCAGTATTCAAACCAAAATACCATTTAATTTTTTTCTTTTTCAAGCCAAGAGCTAAGAGTTCGTAAGGAGAATATTTTAAGGAATTTAATTTTTTCTCTTCATAACTCTTTAGATAATAAATCCCTCTAAAAATAGTAATAAAATAACCTTTATTCAACATAACCCTTCTTAAACGTTCTTTATCAAAATTATACTTTGCTGCAAAACTATCAAAATCTTTTCTTGTTAAGATTTTACCTTTTGCTTCTCTTATAATTGTATCTATTTTGTTCATAACTTAATTCACCTTATTAGATGAAATATAATATGTATATAAATATGGCGTTTTTAATGATCATATATATTTTAGTGTTATGTAAAGTAAAAAAATTCCATTCTTAAAGCTAAAAAATGAAGTTGGTTTATTTATAGATAGCATGTATTAAATGAAAATAATTTCTAGAAGTCAGTTTAAACAATTATCTTCTTTTTAAGTTCTATTTCTTTTGTTTTTCAGTTTTTTCTAAAAAGTTATCACGTGATACTATACTTTTTCAAAGTTTATGTTCTATGTCTTTTTTCGTTGCTCCTACAACGTCTCATCCCATTTTTGCATTTTTTTTATTTTGATTGTTTCTTTTCTAATTTTTTAACAGATTCAGATTGTTCTAAATAATTTTCAGAGGTAACTACTTTTTTACCACTCTTAATTTCTAAGTCTTTTCTAGCTCTACCTGCAACGTCTCCTCCTTCTTTAGCTGCTTTTTGACCTTCATCAAAACCTTGTACATTTTTATTTTTGGTAATTTCAGTAGTAGCAGCTTCTCCTAACATAGAAAAAATAAGTTCCAAGTCAGTCATATGATCACGCAAATTTTCACGCTTAAGGCTCTTTAAGTCTTTATACTCTGAAGGAGTTAATCCAAATGTTGCTTTGGAAATTTCTGCAGTGAGAATTGCATATTCCTTTTCAGTCTTTATTGCTCGTTTATCCCATTCACTTGTAAGTTCATCTCGTATTGCAATTCCCCTTATCCTTCGTTCAATCCATGCATCAGATTATCCTTTCTTTTGATAGAGTTCTCGCATTCTCTTTTGTGCAAGTTAGGGATTTTCTATTTCTTGCACATGTTCATACCCAACTTTTACCAACAATCTTTTAAATGGTTCTGCTTTTGGAGAAGGAATTGATTGAATGATACAAAATAAAGATTCAGTAATAGCACCATCAGGTTCATAATATTTTTCGTCAAAAGACTGTAATCTCAGTTGTATCCAAATTGGGGACAACTGAAACTGAAAAAATTCCCTATCTTTAATTTTACCCCAATATTGTCGAGGAGTAGGACTATCAGTTAAAGTTTCAATAATATCTACAACAGAGAAATACCATTCCTCATTATACTAAGTTCTTCGTATATTTTTTTCTTGAAAAACAATGAATGATGCATCTTTTAGTTCATGGATCAATTTGATACCTCATTTTGAAGATAATTATTTCTTATTAAGAAAAATTCAAATTCAACCCGGCAGAAAACTACATAAAACTGTTAATATTTATAGTATTATGACCACTGAAACTCAGATAATACTAAAAAAACTAAACTCAATACAATCCGAACTAGATTATATAAAAGAACATATGATAGATAGAGATACAATTTTAACAGAAGAAGAGAGATTAATAATAAATACTAGCATAAAACATGAAAAAGAAGGTAAATTAGTTTCTTTAGGGGACATTAAAAATGTTCGAAATAAAACTCGATAGTCAACCAGAAGATTTTCTCAAAAAGTCAGATAAAATCTTATTTGAAAGGATCAATAAGAAATTAAATGAACTAAAAGAAAATCAAGTACCTCACGATGCAAAACGGATTGTAGGATATGAACTTCCAACATTTAGAATAGGAAAATACCGTGCACTTTATAGGATAAATCATCAAGAAAATAGAATTATTGTTATCAAGATAGATCATCGAGAAAGAGTTTATTAAAACCAAGTCTAAATTTCATCTAATCACTTAAATTTTCTAATAGTTATAAAACCTCTTCAAGAGGGAATTTTATATAATCAAAATTCTAAATATCTTTCATAGTCTAATAATCCTTTTGGAATTTCAAAATTTATCTTAAAATTATTCTACTCTCCTATTTTAGGTAAATTGATTATTTTTCTAAATCTAAGATCAACTTTTTATTTCTCTCAAAAAGTCTATCATCAACCATTCCAAAAACTCCTTGTAAATCATCTTTAAATTGTTTAGAGTTAATTTTATTAAAAAATTTTGACAATCTATCTTTTAAGTCATATCTTTCTGAAATTTCTTTTTTTACCCAATTTTTATTTTTTAAGGAAGTAATTAAAAGAAAGAGATCTCTAATATCAGTTTGTCTACAAATTATTAATTTCATTGTAAAGAGAGCATCTGTATTAACAATTCTTAGAATAAGTTGTTCACTTATAGTTTTACCTTGTAAATTTCTTAAAACAGAATTGTCAAAAATCCAGTCAGCAGAAAATTTAGCTTTTGTTGCCCTATCTAAAACTTCACCTATAAGAATATCCATACTTACCTTAAAATTTTGTTCAATTTCTTTTTCATATCGTTCAAAATTACCTTCATAAGGAAATTGATCAGAAATATTCTTAACCTGATAATAACCTAATTCAAAAAGTAAGACTTCAATCTTTTCTAATTCATTCCTATCTCTCAAAACAATATCACAATCTACAGAAAATCGAGGTAATGTATAAGCATTAACTGCATATCCACCAACGACTACAAATTTACACTTCTTAATCTTTTTCAACGTTTCAAAGATTTCTTTTTCTCTAAGTTGTAACTGTTCCATATTTTTTCTTCATATATTTATAAGGATAAGCGTAAAAACTATTTACTTTTGCAATTTTTTCAGTTTCTTTTAAATTTTCAACAGAGATTTCATCTTTCTCTGTTGAGTTTATTTTTTTAACAGGGATTAAAATAACAAATTCTCCAATAGTTGAACCTATTTTAACATAATTTGGAATTCTGTATTTATTAAAGAAAGACTTCCAATAATTCAAATCTTTATTTAAAACCTTAAGATAATAAGGGGACTTCTCTCTTCCTCTTTGGATATAAGAGTAATCAGACCAAATTTCTATTGCTGTTAAACCAGTAAATGCATAGGGTTTTTTAGTTTCTTTTATTATTTTAAAAACTTTAAATTCTAATAATCCCTTTAATATTATTTGAGGGTTTACACATTTATAAGAAGTAGAAGAAATTTTCTTTATCCACCCATTGTTCGTCAATAATGAAAATATTTTTTTCTTCATACTTTGTCCAACAATCCAATCTAAATCTGATTGATTAAATTCTTCTTCTAAACCATGCTTTGAGAAAAACAAAGCATACGCTCTTAATCCATAGTTTGGTATCTCATTATACATGGTTACCTAATAGGTAACTCAATATATAAACCTTTCTATTAGTATAATGCCTATCGTGTCTGAAAATTATTTCACCAAAATTATTTAAGATTTAAAAAATTATATAGTAGGGCTCTAAGGCAAAACCTTAAGACATTGACAAACAATAAACTAGAGATCAAAGATTAAAAAAATACTTATTCAAATACCTAAATGTTAAATTTAGTCTTTCTAAATGAACAAAAGAAGTAAAACTAACTAAAACGAACATAGGGAATATATTCTCTAAAATTTCTAAACAGAAAGAATATTCTTAAAATTGATACGTTCTAAAAAAGTAGGATTACGTTCTTTTACAAAAAGTAATTCTATACCTAAAACATTACCTTCCTTATCATAATTTACAATTGTGTTTGTATCTAGTTTTGTATTATGATCAAAATCTCCAATTCTAATTTCAATATACAAAGCATCAACCTCAGGATCATATGTTATTTTCATTTTATATCCAATATACTGTAACAATCTTTATATATTTTTCTTTTAAAAAAATAACTTCAAGTGATCTCTCATTTAATTTTCTTCTTACAAAATACTTATTAATTCCAAGTTTTTCTGTAACATGAGGATATTTTAAAGTCTCTTCAATCCAAACAAGTTCTATTTTTCTTAAGATTATCTGCTCTTTAGCGTGAAAGCTATAATCAACCAACATAAAGAAAATTGAGAATAAGACTTTATCTATCTTAACCTAAAATTTTAGAAAGTCTTCCAACAAGTAATTCATCTCTTTTCTAGCACATCTTCAACATAAGCACGAATAATTTCAGCAACGCTTACAGCAGAACTAATATTTCCACGAGATCGATAAGATCTACTCCCATCATAAAGTTCATTAAGAGTTCCAACACCATAATCTTTCAAACTATGTACAACAGCTTTAAGAATTTTCTTATAGGCTTCTTCTTTTCCAAGTTTAGAAGAATGATGAATTCTTAAATAAGCAGTAATATAAAATCCTAAAAGCCACCCAAAAGCAACACCATTAAAAGAAATTTTATCTTTTCCTTGATAAAAACCAGAGTATCTCATATCTTTTCTTGTTAAACTTCGTAAGCCATAAGGAATAAAGAGTTCCTCAGTAACTTTTTTCACAACTAAATATTCTTTTTTAACAGTTAATAATCTAAAAGGCAAACTAACAGCAAAGACTTGATTTGGTCTTACACTACTATCTTTAACAGAACCATCAACAAGATCATACAAACAAGAATCTTCCTCATTCCAAAAAACAAGATCAAAAGAAGTTTTAACTAAGGTACTTAAAACTAAATATTCTTCAAAATCTTCATGAAATCTTTTCGCAAACAGTTCAGCAATTTTTAAAGCATTATACCATAAAGCATTAATTTCTACACAAACTCCTTTTCTTTTTAATCCAGTCATCCAAGTTAAACAAAGTTCACCTTCAAGAGAAATAAGTCCATCCTTCCTCATGCCAAATCCAAGTAAGGAACGATATTTATAGGTTGTAATAATTTCTTTAATCTTATCCCATAAGTGTAATCGAATAAAATGTAAATTATTAGTATATTTATAAAATTTATAACAAGCATAAATAAACCATAAAGGAGTATCAACAGACCGATACTCTAATTCAGAACCAATTTTTTCAGGAAATAATCCAGCTTTAAAATAACGAGAATAATGTAAAAGTATTTCTTGAGCATCTTCATTTCTTCCAAGGATAAGACATAATCCTGGTAAACTAAGAAAAGCATCTCGAGGAGAATCATAACCAGAATGATATCCAGAAAGAATGCTTTTTTCATTGAACTGATCTTTAAGTAAAAAAGAATCAGAAGTTTGGAATAAAGAAGATAATAAAGGATCTTTCTTTAAGGAATGTGAACAATTCTTAAGTAAATATTTAAGTCTGTGCGTTTCCTGTTGAAAAAAACTAAGATAACTTACAGAATCTAAAGAATAATATTGATCAAAAGTAACATATGCTTCATCTGCAACATCTCCAACAATTAAAAAAGAAACACTGCTCATTCCTTTTTGAACATCAAGAAAAAATTCTCCAGGACAAAAATGCATATCCTTAAGAGAAGAATCTTCAAAAGAATCTTTTTCATAAATGATGTTTTCTATCCAGACTCCTCTCTGTCTATAATGTGCACGATCACTACCAATAATCAAAACAGGAGAACCTTCATAGCTAGGACGTAAAACTGTTGTTTTTTGACTTGCATGTTGATTAAAAACCCAGGCTGGTTCTTCTAACGTTGTAATATTTTCTCTACAATTAATAAAAGGTTTAACAAGAAATTTAAAATGTTTAGGACTAATAAATTTGTAAGAAACAATAAGAGCATTTTTTCCATGAATCATACAAACTGATTTTATAATATCTATTCCTTCTACTCTATAATTAAACGTAGGATAAGAATTAAAAACAAAACCTTCTAAATATGTATTTCCTAAAGGCTGATACACATTTCCAGAATATTTATTGATACCTAAAGAAAAAGCTTTATTGCCTAAAACAATTTCTTCTTCAA
>Ga0209515_10004284_pt1 | contig 19422 bp, 22 predicted proteins | sample Subgroupgradi54m_FD_187454 | JGI IMG/M metagenome (GOLD analysis project Ga0209515, IMG submission 187454) | Subsurface groundwater microbial communities from S. Glens Falls, New York, USA - GMW60B uncontaminated upgradient, 5.4 m (SPAdes)... ...
GCTCACATTGGTATGGAGCGATGAGTTCCTTGAACTTTCCATCTCTGAGCGTCTTCGGCGTGAGCACGGGAATATTTCGTGCATTCGCCCATACTTTTACTTCGCTTGGTGTAATGAGGAGCTTGCGTCCTTTGGGTGCATCGGGCGCGGTGATAACAACGGAAGGTAGATATCCTCTCAGCTCAAGTACGTCGAGCACGATCGTGGCGAATAGGGGTGTTCCGAAGAACGCGAAATGTGGATGTTTGATTGACTCGCTCATTGGTTCTGACTAGTATAGCGAGTGGGTGACATTGTTGTACAGCAAAGGACATTCATGAATGACGAGAACTTTCCGGTTCAATACCCGCCCGAGTGGACAAAGGCGCGCATTGAGAAGTTCGAAGAGGGCGTACGTGATCTGGGACGTAAAAATCCTGGTTTGACCAGAACGGTTGACCAGGAAGGCAAGATCCGAGCAAGTGTCGAAAGGTTTGTAGGGGCGCTCGAACAACTAAAAAACTGTGACGTTACCAAATGAATGTGAACAGCAGGCTAGCGCTTGCTGTTTTTTTCTATCTCGGCGATCTGTTCGGGGGTCATTTCTTCGATGTTCGTTGCGTGGTCAACAAAAAGGATACCATTCAAATGGTCGACCTCATGCTGGAATATTTGTGCGATCAATCCGGAGCCGCCGTAGGTGAATGGTTTTCCTTTTTCATCATGTGCGCGGATGGCCGTCTTTTCGTGGCGGATTGTGTCGCCGTAGAGCCACCGGCAAGACAGGCACCCTTCAGGGACTTTCACTTTTTTCTTTGAGAGTTTGGTGATCTCGGGGTTGATCACTACCATATTGCGTACTTGCATCTCGAGTATCACATCTTTTGTTGTTTTAACCTTTTCCTTATTTTTTAGGTCCTCTTCGATCGTGAATGCGCGGCGCGAGACGATAAAGATGCGCAGGGGAACTCCGATCTGCGGAGCGGCGATGGCGACACCGTCTTGCTCGCGGTCGAGCGCGACGACCATGTGTGCAATGATGTCATTTATTTTTTTTGTCCCGATATCAGAAAGAGCCACTGGCTTTGCAATAGAGCGCAATACCGGATCACCATCCTGAACGATTGTTGTACCCTTGTCCGTTTTTGTCGGCATGCGTCTATTTTACGCATTTTTCACCCTTTTGCCATCAACGGGGAAATTCACATGGGCTGCTGCTGTTAAATGACGCTCTCGGGATTCACCCGCACCGCAACCTCCGTCGGTTGTGCCCGCACCAAGGAAAGCAGCTCGGGATTGGGCCACTCTTTTGGCGGAATCTTAATAAGCGCATTCATTAAATACTTGCCTTTTACTTTTGCAATAAAGCTGGGGAATGAAACAGGGTGGTACACGCCGAATATTTTTTCGATTTCAGTCATGACTGTCGTGCCCTCGACCTTTCCTCCTTCAAAGGTGAACTTCAGGAGTGTGGAGAATGGCGGGTAGCCCAGTCGGTGTCGCACTTCAAGCTCACCCTTAAGAAACTCCGCAATATTGCCTTCAGTCGCGAGCTTAAAGAGCGGCACCGACGGGTCGCGCGTTTGGATCAAGAAATGTTCTCGGGCCTTATCGCGAAGCGTCAGCAGTAAGCGAAACACTTTTTCCCCCATACGGAAGTCGGGAATCGTAAGAAGTGAATTTACTGAAAGTACGGCGACTGTTGATATGGGTTCAGTGAGATAGGGGATCGCCATCTCGGTACCAAGGAGTATCGATCCCGGGGTTTGGTAAAATTTTGCGATCGTTTTTAGTGCCTCGTTATGTTTTGCCGTAGTGTCCCGGTCGATGCGGAAAATATGCGCATCAGGAAAACGTTTCCGTATTGACTCTTCCGCCTGGGTGATACCAATGCCAAGTGGTATGAGCCTCCATCCGCCGCAATGGGTACACGTGACATCAGTGCTTGCCTCTTTTCCGCAGCGATGACAAAGAAAAATATTCGGTATTTCCGATGCCGCTGCGGCTCCCGATTTGCGATGAAGCACGATCGGCGCACTACAGCGTGTACAGGCAACCACTGTCCCGCAATCGCCGCATACCGTCATCGGCGCGAATCCTCGCCGCACTCCCAGGATAAAACAATGCGTTCCCTTCTTCCGCGTTTCTTCAATGAGATCGACAAGCTCTGCAGAGCAAATCGCTACCTTTCCTGTCGCGGGTTGCTCGCCTGAGGTGCGCATGTCGACGATCGTTTGCGTTGCCACAGAGGGGAGGCGCGACTTCGGCCGCATGAGTGCTTCCAGCTCACCCGCTTCTTTCCTGTGGAGCGTTTCGACCCGCAAAAAAAGATCACCCAAAATCAGGTCGGCGCCGATCCGCTTTGCATATTGCTCCGCAAAATAGCGCATATCGATGAACGGTCGCGACTGCAGTGTGTATGCCCCCGAAGACTCGTGATCGAGAATGATGCTTGCGATATCGTCACGCGGGATCGCCAGAAACAGCGGAGTACCAATGATGAGCACAGGGTGTTCGGTTTGCGCGATCGCGGCCCAGCGTTTCTCAACTTCTTTTTTGGAGAGCCCACCGTGGAGTATGAAGGTATAACTTTGGATTCCTTTTTCAAGACTTGCGAATGTATGTTCAATATCCTGCAGAGAGGGAAGTATGAAATAGCATGACTTTCCGCGTGCGAATACTTCGCGAATATGGCTCTTGTATGTCGCGAAACGCTCGGCCTCTTCGGCCTGAAAAATAAATTGTTGCGGATGTTTCTTGCCGCTCGTGATCTGGCCCTCTAGTGCTGGAGCAAAGTGTGCAAGTTTTCCTGAAAGAAGCACATTGGGAAAAACTGCTTGGATTACCGCCCCAGTTGATGCGGCAAAGTATGACGCTGTCGTTTCGGCAGCCTGGACGAATTCTTTGCGAAAAAAATTGGTCGCATGCACCTGTTCGAGTTTTTTGAGAGAAAACTCCGCGCGCTTGATCTCGGACTTCGCTTCACTTGCAGGTATCGAGCGGATCACCAAGGCAGGTGTACTGCGCCCGCGTAAGGGGACCGAAACAAGCGCTCCTTGTGGCACGGACTCCTTGGTGAAATACGACAGCTCGTCGATAGGAATGCCACGCTTGATTGGGGCGACAGATACCAGATACATCATGCTAGTATAGCATGGTTTTTTGGAAAAAATTTGACCCGTCGATGATTTCATGTTAGTACGAAGGCAGATCATTGTGATCAGTTTGAACTTTGAGGAGCTTAGACATGTTAAAGGTCCGTACCGTCGTTGGTTCTACGCGTGAAGGCGCAGCGTTGTTCGTGGCGCTTTTCGAAGAAGCACCGCAGCAAGGAATGTCTGTCTCAAGCCTTGCGTCGATGGCAGAACAGATCGGCACCGAAAGCGAAAGTGACAAGCGTTACCGCGGTATCACGACCGAGGTGCGCTTGCCGACTGATGTGCTCCACCTGCGCCCTGCCTTCTGGATGAGGTTTCATATCTTTCGTCCGCTCACCGAAGCAGAGCGGGAGATCTTCAATAGCGCATTCAAGCGTGGTGTCGAACGAGTGCAAGCAGTCAATACGGGAGAAGCAAAATGATTCAGAAAGTATTTTGCATGAGCGCACTCGCCCTCGCGCTTACTTTCTCTGGCGTTGCTCATGCGCAAGACCTTTCCAATCCGCTTGATTTCAAGCCCGAGAGTCTACCGCTGAATCTGTTGATCTACGCAGATAGTGCGAGTAGTGTCGAGCGACCTAAAGAACCTCGGAGGCCGATGTCGGAGACTGAGAAGAATGTAACCACTGTGGCCCTTGTGTTTGGCACTATCGTCATATGCGGCTTCTTTGTGTGGGTCGGGCCAGGCGCAGATCTGAGGGAGTATTTTTCCAAAAAGAAAAAAGGTGGCACAAACAGCACCTCGTAGATCGCGATTCAGCAACACAGCAGCGCCAAGTAGCATAACTCGGGCGCTGTTTTAATTTTTGCAATTGTGATTGACCGAAGTAATTATGATGCTAGTGTAATACTCAGATTTCGGATTTTCTTTGATTGGAGATGTTTTGTGAATAAATTGCACTCGGTTATTTTTGGCCTTGCAATCCTTGTGTGCGCCGGCTGTTCTTCATCCGTCACTGGGATTGTTGAAAAGATCGAACCGGATGTGGGGTATTTTTCCCAAGATGGCAATGTCGGCATTTCGGGTAATTTCACCGCAGTAACGATCCTTGCAGGCAACGACAGGCACTTGGCGTCATGGCCGTCCGATCTTCCACCCAGCTTCCATCAAGGTGATATGATTTCCTTCAAATTGGAGACTCGCGGTCCCGTGACCGTACTTCCCGCTCACCTGGTCACTGAGGGCGATGTGACCCATGTAGTTTAACAAACCAGGCTCACGTGGCGCACCATCAAAGAGTTTCAAGTTTTGAAGCCAAACCAATAGAGCCCAAATTCCTACCGCCCGATGTCTTCATTCGGCGGTTTTTTTGTTGTGGAAAAGTTGATTTTAAAATATATCACATGTGGTATATTGGACATATGAGTGAACAGGAAAAGATCGGTGCATTTATCAAGAGTCTTCGTGAGCGTAAGGGGATGACGCAGGGCGCACTTGCGGAGTCATTGGGGACGTCGCAGTCTGCGGTCGCGCGCATGGAGGCGGGTAAACAGAACTTCACCACCAAAGAACTCGGCAAGATCAGTATCGCCCTCGAGAGTCGGATCATGACGCTTCCCGAGTCGACAGACTTTCGCATTGAGGGTGGTCGCAAACTCAAGGGGAGTATCACAACGAACTATTCAAAGAATGGTTCGGTTGTGCTGCTTTGCGCCGCACTCCTCAATCGTGGGCGTACAACCCTCCATGGCATTTCACGGATCGAAGAGGTCAATCGCTTGATCGAATTACTCGAATCGATCGGAGTGTCGGTGCGTTGGACAGAAAAGAATACGGTCGAGATCGTCCCGCCCAAACGTTTTTCACTTTCAACGCTGGATGTTTCTGCTGCGGCGCGCGTGCGCTCGAGCTTGATGCTCATCGGTCCTCTGATACACTTCTTTCCGTCATTTAATCTGCCACATGCCGGAGGTTGCAAAATGGGTAATCGCACGATCGCTGCGCATCGCTACGGACTCGAAGAGCTTGGTGTCAGTATTGTCACTCGAGAAAATGATTATCATGTAAGTACCAAAAAACTTCACCACGCTGATGTTGTTATGTATGAAGCGGGGGATACTGCCGCGAATAATCTCATTATGGCGGCCGCACTTATACCCGGCGCGACGACCATTCGTTTTGCCCCGCCAAACTACCAGGTCCAAGAACTTTGTTTTTTCTTGGAAAAGATGGGGGTGAAGATCGAAGGAGTCGGAACAACGACACTCGTTGTTCATGGTGTCACCAATATCGACACAACGATCGAACACCACAACAGCGAAGACCCTATCGAATCGATGATGTTCATTTCGGCAGCGATCACCACGCACTCAACACTCGAAGTGACGCGTTGTCCGATCGATTTTCTTGCACTGGAACTCCTGAAACTGGAAAAAATGGGCCAGAAATTCAGGATCTCAAAACCCTATTTTGCAGAGAATGGAAGAACGAAACTTGTCGATATTGCGATTGCACCCTCTGCACTTCGTGCTCCCTTGGACAAGATACATTCGCTTCCGTATCCGGGGATCAACACCGACAACTTGCCGTTCTTCGTTCCGATCGCGACGCAGGCGAAAGGGACCACCTTGATCCATGACTGGATGTGGGAGAATCGTGCGATCTATTTCACCGAGCTCAACCGCCTGGGTGCACGCGTGGACCTCGCCGATCCGCACCGCGTATTTGTTACAGGTCCGTCGAAGCTTCGTGCTGCCCAGATCGTCTGTCCTCCGGCACTACGCCCCGCGATGATCATCCTCATCGGCATGCTCGCCGCCGAAGGAACGTCATATCTTCGCAATGTGTATTCGATCAACCGTGGATTTGAAAATATTGCGGAGCGCTTTAATGCGATTGGTGCAAACATTCAGGTATTAAATGGAATTTAGTTTGCACAAAAGAAACCGCCTTTCGGGGCGGCAATAATTAGAACCTATCCAATATCTTTTTTGCCCGCGCGCGCGAGCGCCTCAAGTGTTTCATCAAGCGAGCGTCTCTCGAGTTCGACTTGAGGGCTGGGAAGTTGCTCAGAGAGTTCGATTGAGCGATAGATATAAAGTACGCGTTCGCGGAATGCCTCACCGGCTTCACGGCCATATTCGTTTTCTGTAAGTTTGGCAAAAAAATCTATAACACCGACAAGTTGGTCGTCATCTTTTTGAAGACGTCGCAGGTGTTCCTTTGCGTATACCCTCGCGTCTCTTCGTGTCACCTCGAACATCAGTGCGCCGGTACCATTTGCATGAACTTTAGCAACCACGATAGTCTCCTTAAATTTTCTGCAATCTCTCTTTACGCTATACGAAGGAATATTGACTGTCAAAAGACTTTTGCAATGAGTTCTACGCACAGAAAGGTTTGTCAAAAGCCCTTATTCTTCATACAATGAATGGTATGATCACAGACGAACTGTTGAATTTTTTGAGAAGCCAGCACGCAGCGGGGGTGACAAGGGAGGAACTGGAACATATGCTCATTACTGGCGGCGGATGGGAAAAATCCGATATTGACGAGGCATTTCATGCACTTCAACTTGATGCGTCTAAAGTTCCAACGGGGAGCGTGGAGACGACGCTGCCTGCTCCGATACAAGATGAAGTAAAAAATATCGAGCAACCTCTCGTTGCGCAAGATGAACCTGTCGTGCTTCAGGTACGAAGTGAACGCCCAAGTGAGGCATCAGAAATGGTGCCACCCAGAAATGAACACATCCAACAAGGTGGCAGGTTAGTACACGATGAAGACGACTTTCTTGGTATCTTTGCGGGAAATACACATTCCACGCCGGTGGAAGCCGGAGCAGGAGGCGGAGCTCCGACACACGATGCAGAGCCCGTGCATATGCAGGAAGCAAGCGCCGCTACCGCCCCGGCATTTTCTTTGTCGCATGAAACAAAAAAGGATGAAGTGAAAGAAATCGAAAGAAGCAGTACGGTAGAAAGCACGGCAAGTACGAAAGTCTTGCCACTTGAAGATATGCTTGCCTCTGTGACCCACCCCACTGCACAAGAGGAAACGCACATAATAAAAGAACACGAAGCACCGCAATTTGCCGCACCAGAGGGTGCCATTACCGCGCAACCGCTCCCACCCACCTCAACCGGAGTGCATTTTGATCTTTCGTCTCTCCGAAAACCCGAGCCTGCGCCTCTCGCGGTGCCACGACAGCCTATGGCGGGAACTTCAGCAGAAGTATTGGATGCCGTCGCGTTGCCAAAGACCCCTCCGGTTGAGGCAAGCAAACCCATTGAAACAAAATCTGTTGCGGAACTTTGGCTCGAAAAAAAAGAAACACCCGTGAGTACTCGTCCCGAGATCGTAGGCAAGCGCACTATGGCATCGGATATTCTTTTGCGCGGAAAAGGTGCCGCCATTCGTGGCCTCCCAGCAATTTCAGTTCCGGGAGACACATTGAGTGCAATGGGAAACTTGGGGCAAGCAAATCGAGAAGCAAACCCGGATCAAATAGAAAGCACGAGGACTCCGGCTTCTCCACCGGTAATACCCCGGACCCTCCCTGCTCCCAAGATAGTGCAACCAAATGCTACAGATAAGAGCGAATCCTCTTTATCTGCACCCACAGATCCTGCACGCAAGCAGAAAGTGAAAAAAGTACTTGCAATGTCACTGGGACTTCTTGCCACTCTCGTTATCTTCGGTGGCGCGTTTTATGCATTTTTCGCCCTACGTGGTCCGAGTATAACGACAGTTCTCTCTGCGACGCTTGGACAGTTTGTCTCCGCAACATCGTTTACCTATTCGGGTGTTGCGTCCAGCAGTCTTGTGCTCTCTACTGCAACAGATGGTATCGAGCGGAGTGGCACCATCGGATTCGCGACTGCATTTGCGGGGCAGTTAAAAAATGATAAGTCCGGGTATGGCGACGGCAGCCACCATGTAAAATTCAGCGGGGGGCTCCAGTCGGGTGATTTTAAATGGAGTACTGATATTGAGTCGGACGTGCGCATGGTCGCGAATGAACTCTATTTCCACGTATCTTCGTTTCCTGCAAATGCAGGCATCGACCCGGATGTTTTCAAGACGTATTGGGTCAAAGTTGATCTCGCTGAGATTGCAAAAGAATTGGCGCTCTCGGGTGTCGCAATGACTCAAGGGGGCTATGGAGATTTTGGTAGTGGAAGTGATAGTGGTTCCTTTAACGCATTACTCACACGGTATCATCCCTTCAGTGCAGCGGAAAAACTTGACGACGGTACGATTGGTGGAGCCCCGGCAATCCATATGAAATTAAAAACAGATCCGGAGCAAATGCAGCAGTTCATGAATGCGATGTATACAAAATACACAGGGAAGGATCTCACGCTCGACGCTGACCAAGGGCTTCGACTTAAGGATGCACTCGCAAAAATAAACATTGAGATATGGGTCGATGCAACAACAAATGTACTGGAGAAGTTCAGTGCGGACGTACTCTTTGACGATGATATCGCCGGGGTGCACGTAAAGGGTCCGGTCCATATTGATTTCACCTTCACTAATTACAACGCGGATGTTGCGGCGGCACTTCCAACTCCCGTGCTCTCACTCGAAGAACTTCAGTCACGGATGGGTGATTACCAGAAGCAGAGAGAAGTTCGTGGTCGAGATGCGGCAAAATTCGATGCGATGGTATTGATCCAAAATGCACTTGCGAATTACCTCAAAGACAAAGGAAGATATCCGACTGTACTTGCGGAGTTGCGTCAGTCGGGCAAACTCGCGACGAGCACTATCAGTGACAATGAGCTAAAGCGATATGTCTATGCATCCTATGTAAAGCCCGATGTCTTTAATAAAGCCAATCGATGCAATGCAAAATCGAAAAACTGCAGCCAGTATCATATTGGTATCAACTTTGAAGATCCTTCGGACCCATTGCTGCAGAACGACAACGATCAAATATCCGAGGTCTTTGGTGGCGATACTGCTGGTTGCGGAAACGAGTCAAACGTTGCCTGCTACGACCTGCTTTCCCCGGCGACCACAAGTACGGCCCCGTCTCCATAAAGGGCAAGGAATCTGTTTGCGCGCCCGCTTGATTCCGTGTTAGATTGCGCAAATGGCATTCATGACTTCAAAGCTTGGGATCGATCTCGGTACCGCAAATACGCTGGTTTATGTACCGGGGCGTGGGATTGTATTGAACGAACCTTCCGTTGTCGCAGTATCTGAGCGCGGCAATCGCATTCTCTCCGTTGGCATCGAAGCAAAGGAGATGATCGGACGCACTCCCGACGACATTATTGCATACCGGCCGATGCGCGACGGCGTGATTGCTGACTACAGAGTGACCGAAGCGATGCTTCGTTATTTCATCAACAAAGCGATGGGTCGCTGGAATCTTTTTAAACCCGAAGTGATGGTGTCGGTTCCCGCAGGAGTGACCTCGACCGAGCGTCGTGCGGTGATCGAGGCGGCAATGCGTGCAGGCGCGAAGAATGCATATGTTGTGAAGGAACCAATCTTGGCCGCGATCGGTGCGGGTATTCCGATCTACGAAGCACGCGGACACATGGTCGTCGATATCGGCGGAGGTACGACCGACGTTGCAGTGATCTCACTCGGAGGCATCGTTTCGTCAACATCAGTGAAGTGTGCGGGTAATCGTATCGATGCTGCGATCGCCGACTACATTAAAAAGACCTTCAATCTTGCGATCGGAGACAAAACCGCTGAGGATATCAAGATCAACATTGGTTCTGCTGTTCCTCTTGAGGACGAGCTCACAATGACCATAAAAGGACGCGACTTTATTGCGGGGTTACCGCGCTCGGTGAATGTTTCCTCTAATGAGATCGTTAAAGCAGTCGACAAGGAATTGCGTGAAATGATCAAGGCGATCAAAGATGTCCTCCAAGAGACTCCGCCAGAACTTTCCGCCGACATCATCGACCAAGGCATTATCATGACGGGCGGTTCCTCAATGCTCCGTAATCTTCCCGAGCTGGTGTTTCGCCGCACAGGAGTGAAGGCTATTTTGGCTGACGATGCGCTGTATTGTGTGGTGAAGGGCACCGGCGTAGCCCTCGAACACTTAGATACATATAGGAAGAGCATCATAGCGAAGCGGTAAAATTGGCACATTACTCGTCCTTCGCTCGAGAAGTCGGGGAGACGTAGTCTGACTACGCCCCCTCCGACATTCTCTTACTCCAGGACTTCGTACTGCATCCAATTTAACCGCTTGGTGGTTCTATGGAGTCACCGATGCATTGAATTATATCCAAATTTCCTCAGCGATATGTTTTCTTTTGTTCGCACAAGTTGAATTCTTTCGATATCTCGAAAGGTTTTTAAAATGAAAAAGCGGACCACTGGTGTGGTCCACTTGGATGTGTTTATTGTCCCGCGTCGAGAAGAGGTGCGAGTTGATACGGGATATTCGGGTACTTTGCGAATACCTCACGCACGAATCCGTCGAGTGTGTTGCGGACCTCTTGTAACTCTCGCTTTGGAGGAAGATTAGCAAGCCTCCCGTTGACACAGAGAAGCATTTCTACTTCACTGTCATCGAGATTGTACATCGTGTTAATCTGAAAGCATTTGATCACAACCTGGTGATGCTTGTTGATGAATACCTCCCACTGGTAATTCACCAGGCGGTCTTTATCGACACCCGGCTGGAGTTGTTTGCTTTTGTGGGTCACCTGTAGATCGAAAGGTGAATGGCCGAGTATCTTTCCTTCCCGTGTGCAGTGACTTTGTCTCACTTTTTCCAAACACGGGTGCAAGATTCCAAGAATCTTTGTGATCTCGGCGCTCATGTCATCAAGACGCTTGGAACCGTCGAGGAGTATCCCGACTATCGACTTATCGCTCATGATTTTCCTTTCTCAGGAATTAGCCTTCTCAGGCGTTGAAAATGGGCATCTCTGCCCAGACTGGATCTGATCAAAAAACTAATACATTTTTTATTTTTTGTCAAATAAAAAATCCGCCCCCAATTAAGAGGCGGATCATGTGGTTGTAGGCTAATGCATGTGATGCGGTCGGTCGGCAAGAAGTTTTTCGAATTCCGAAATGTATAAGTCGGATTCTGCTTTGTCGCAAAGCGGAAGACGTAAGGTCTTGTCGCCACGGAACATGAGTTGCATGTAGTACCCGTCGTCATTGTCGCCAGCGTTCATTGCCACGATCGCTTCTTTCTTGAAAAAGACGGTTAAGCATTCATAGAAGTCTTCTTCTTGGAGCAGTGTGCGGATCATTTCCCACGCGCTCTCACGGTCTTCCTCTGACGGAAACACACAGGAACTGGTGTCGCCGCTCCGAAGGTGAATGACCATCGCGGGGCGTTCGTTGATGTCACTTTGCGCCAAAAAATCAATGTCGTCGCTTCGGATGAGTGCACCGTCAATCTCAAGTATGCTCATGCATGCTCCTTCTTGTGTTGTCTTTCTTTAGACTGCCACGTAGAGAATTTCTGTCAAACTGCGATGTCTCTTCAATAACGTTATAATAGCGCAATGGAACTCAGTGCATATATCAATACCGAGCGACTACACCACGCATATTTGATCGAGGGGGAGCGTCAAGTTGTCGTTGATCAACTTCTTGCCCTCCTTGCCTCTCTTGGGGTCATTGCGGCAGGTAACCCCGATTTTCATCTCTATGAACACGATGCATTTCTCATCGAGCATGCACACACGCTCCGAAGAGAACAGTCAATGCATGCGGTGTCGGGGAGCCGCAAGATATTCATTGTTGCCTTCAACACGATGCTTTCCGAGGCACAAAACGCGCTTTTGAAAACACTTGAAGAACCGACCGAAGGGACACATTTCTTTTTCGTGACGCGAACGGAAGAAATTCTCTTTCCGACGGTCCGTTCGAGAATGCAGATAATAAAAAAGCAGTCCTCAGTCGCTAGTCCTCAGTCCTCAGAAAAAAATTCCGCAGAAGAATTTCTTAAAGCAACGATTCCTGAAAGGTTGAAAATGATCGAACAATTTACAAAAGTTAAAGCGGACGAGAAGGGGGAGGCAAAAGAAGCAGCCCGCGTCTTTCTCGAGTCACTCGAGCATGCTTTGTATGTAGATCTTTCGAATCAAAAAGATACGGCACCACTCGAAAATGTGCTCACTGCAAAACGTTATCTCTCCGATCGATCACCTTCAGTAAAACTCCTTTTGGAACACTTGGCACTAACAACCCCCCCATTAAAATAAAAAGAGACCCCTTGCCGTTTCCGGCAAGGGGATGGTGCTACTGCGGACGCAATTTCTTGTGTGCCGACTTTTTGTTTCTCCTGCGACGATCGCGGATACGCTTGATCCAGCCTTCGACATAGTGGCTCACGAGCTCTGCAATAATTCCGCTTACGGTCGCGATGAACAGTGCTCCTGTGAACTCTTTCATTGGAGCCCTCCTTTGTTTGTACTACTGTGACAGCGGGGAGACATCTCCACCACTAGCTACACAATAGCACATATTTATGCTATTAGCAAGTTCAATCTTTAAATCAGATAGGACTTACGCAAACGGATGAGATTCGCGTTTTTCCGCCCGAACGATGTCGGAGAAGCTGTACGTGTTGGTACCGCTTCCTGACTCATTTGGGAGTGAGGAGTGGGGTGGGACCCACTCCGCAAGACTCATCGAGGGCTTTTCCGAGCGAAGCGACGAAAAAGGCCCGATGAGTGAACAGTTCCTGTAAGGAAAAACGGGAAGATCGCCGTTTTCGTAGGTCCTATAAGAAAACCGCCGCTATTGCGACGGTGTTGTTCAACGTTTCCAGAAGGGATCGTTGGGGTAAATGCGTTTCATGTTTGTGGCATAAGCCCACGCAAGCATGCCGATATACACGAGCATGGGGAATACGCCCATGGACCAGGCAAACCAGTGTCCCAAGCCGTGAACCGGTTCGTTGATTGCCACGAAGTTGTAGAAGACCGCCCCCATATAGCAGACGAGCAGTGCAACCACGAGCATTATCACTCGGGCGAATACGGGCACACCGCACCATAGGTGTTGGTACATCGCCTTCACGCCGGAAAGTGTTTGCAAGATACGCATATGAAGAACTCCTTTGCGGTTGAGATCCTTTGCACATTCAAGCGTGACGCATAATTTTTGTCAATTTTTATCAGCACCTCCACAAACAAAAAAAATTTGGTAGAATGGGTGCACTTATGACATATAATTTTCAAGGCTTTAAGGCGCGTACTGCCGAGATCGAAGAGTGGTTAAAAAAAGAACTTTCGCTTTTACGTACCGGACGTGCAACAAGTGCGATACTTGATTCGATCACTGTTGATTCGTATGGCTCACAGACACCCATCGCCCACGTTGGATCGGTAACAATGGAGGACGCGCGAACGCTTCGTGTTGCTCCGTGGGATAAGACTCAGGTCAAGGCCATTGAGGGAGCAATACAAAAGGCGAACCTCGGGCTTTCGGTGACGACGGACGAGAACGGATTGCGAGTGATATTCCCAGAACTTACGGGTGAGCGCCGTACGCAGATCATCAAACTTCTGAAAGATAAGCTCGAAGATGCACGCATATCGCTGCGCAAAGAGCGCGAGGAAGTGCTCAGTGATTTCAAGCGGCAAGAGAAAGACGGCGAGATGTCGGAAGACGAACACCACAAAGGAAAAGAAGATCTCCAGAAGCATGTCGACGAAGCGAACCAAAAGTTTGATGCGATGGCCGCAGTGAAAGAAAAAGAGATCGCAGGCTAATCACCGTTTCTTACTTCTTAGTTCAAACCACATGCAGGTGCACCACAAGCGTCATCGCAGAGTCACGATCGATATCTTCGTTTTATTTTTTGCTATCGCCGGAATCCTTGGGGTTATCATTGGGCACTTTCACGGTAGTGATGATTATCCAAAAGTGAAAACACTCTCAGGTGCTGATGCTTTAGAAGGGGAGTCGGGAGGAGAAGCAAGTCTAACACAAGGTGCCCCGGGGGTGGTTGATGAACAAAACACCAAGGGGGATGAGTCGGCGCTTGCAACAAGCAGTGTGTCCGATTCTCCCACATTGATTGTTTCGGATAAAGGAGGAAGTACAACGCAAGAAGAACCCTTACTTTTGGATACCGACAAAGAGACTAATTCTTCATCACACCCGCCATCGCTGCGCTTTGAAGATGTAACTACAACTCGGTATGAAAATTCACGGCTGGGTTTTGTAATGGAAATACCGGACGGTTGGACATTGCGCTATGAACATGCAGACGAGATTGCTTTCGCAGGCGCCGTCGTCGGTGAGATCGCTTCGATTGATGATATGCGTAAATATCCGAATGCGATGTGGGTTGTTGTTGGCCGTTCGTGCGAGAGCACAGATGCGACATCCACAATATTTGCTGCCGTTGAGGGTGGTGAAGCACCGACGCGCGTACATTATGCATGTGTGCCACCCCTGCGTATAAGTCTAGGGCTCCGGAGCGATGTTCCGGACCTCACGGCGCGGCAGTCATTTCTCCTTAATTTAGCGCGTACGATATATCCCATTGTGGGACGCTAGGCATAGGATTCCTTCTTCTTCTGCAATGCGCTAGAATGGGTATCTTAGCGCATGTCGATACTTATCTTTTTCATCATTTTGCTCGTGCTTGTTATTGCCCATGAATTCGGGCATTTTATCGTTGCGAAGAAGGCGGGTATCCGCGTCGATGAATTTGCATTTGGATTTCCCCCGAAAATTTTTGGGATAAAGAAGGGCGAGACAACATATTCATTCAACCTCCTGCCACTTGGTGGGTATGTGAAAATTTATGGTGAGAATCCTGACGAAGTGAAGGAAGCAGACGCGAAACGCAGTTTTGCTGCTCAGCCGAGGATCGTGCAAGCATGTGTGATCGTCGCAGGGATTATATTCAACCTCATTCTTGCCTGGTTGTTTGTTGTGGCTACACTGATGATCGGTATTGCCGCACCGGTTGATGGTGAAGATGGTGCAATGGTGACGTCACCCAAACTCATGATCACCGAGCTTACCGCGCATGGTCCGGCCGAAGTTGCAGGGCTTTTGCCGGGGGATACGATCATCAGCGTGGCCGATGGTGTTGATCAAGCACTCGCAACTGCTCCGGAGGCTGTTTCCGGATTCATCGGACCGCGAGAAGGACACACGATCACGCTCACGTTTGAACGCAAGGGAGAAACAAAACAACTGAGCATGCAACCAGTCTCAGGTATTAACACAAGGGGTGCTGCGATCGGTATCTATATGGATATGGTGGGGACGCTGAAGCTCCCTATCCACAAAGCGCTTTGGACGGGAGCAGTCAAAACATACGAATTCACAAAACTCACTGTGGTTGGAATTTATACATTCTTGTGGGAGGCGGTCACCGGGCATGCCAATATGCAAGAAGTGACAGGCCCGGTCGGGATCGTGCGTGCCGTCGGCGAAGCGGCGGGGCTCGGCTTTTCCAATCTTCTCCTTTTTACTGCGCTCATTTCAATTAACCTCGCAGTAATCAACATCATCCCTTTTCCTGCGCTCGATGGAGGAAGACTCTTGTTTATCGTCATAGAGGCGATCATGCGTAAGCCCATTAAAACAAGTGTTGCGAATGCACTCAACTTTGTAGGGTTCGCGCTTTTGATGCTATTGATGCTGGCGGTCACTTGGCACGATGTTGCAAAGCTCATGCATTAAAATTTCCGTACTATTTGTTTTCCTTAATATATAAAATTCCCCGCTAGTTTAGCGGGGATTGCACTCCTTAATTCAAAAATTCATGCATTGTTTCGTAGTCAGTCGTGTGTGTTCTGACCGCCTTGTCTCTCGGCTGTGAGAGATCGTAGATATCCATGAGCGTCCCCGCCTGCTTTGCGATTGCGACATTCAGATTTTCACCCGGCATGACGTAGAAATGTCTTTGACAAAATTCATTTCGTCCGCCGGAACATCCCATGTGCTGGTGCATCACGAACATGTGGGTCGCACTCCTTTTGACCCCCTCGTCAAACGCGAACATCAGGTCATAATCTATGCTGGGCCTGTACATACGAATACCTCCGATAAAGAACAGGATCACACTGCGTGAATCCTTGCCATAGTATAGGGATGGGGTACTGAAGGGCTGATGAATTTGTAGGCTTGAAAATAAGCAATTCTCAATTAAAAATCCACCTGTTGCCCATTTGGAGGCAGCTTGAGCTTGGGGTACAATAGCTTTCATCATGCGACAGTCACAACTTTTCACGAAAACGCGCCGAGAAGCCCCTAAGGACGAGGTGGCAAAGAATGCCCAGTTATTGCTGCGCGGTGGTTATGTTTATAAAGAAATGGCGGGTGTGTATGCACTGCTGCCGCTTGGCCTGCGCGTATTCAACAAGATCGTACAGATCATTCGCGAAGAAATGAATGCGATCGGCGGACAGGAACTAGTCATGACCTCTCTTCAGCAGAAGGAGACTTGGGAGCCGACCAATCAGTGGAGCGATAAAGAGGTGGACGTATGGTTCAAGACGAATTTGAAGAACGGCACAGAGCTTGGGCTAGCGGTCACACATGAGGCGGCACTCACCAAGTTGATGAAAGACTTCGTTTCTTCGTATCGTGATCTTCCATCCTACATCTACCAGTTTCAGACAAAGTTCAGAAACGAAACACGCGCCAAGAGCGGGATCATGCGTACACGAGAGTTTGTGATGAAAGATCTCTACTCATTCTCAAAGAATGAAAAAGAGCATCTTGATTTCTATGAAAAAGCGAAGGGCGCTTATGTGCGCATTTTTAAGCGCGCAGGCTTGGGTGATAAAACCTATCTGACCTTTGCTTCGGGTGGGATGTTCTCAAAATTCTCGCACGAATTTCAGACGGTCACTGACGCGGGAGAAGATATTATTTATATCCACAAAGGGAAAAATATCGCTATTAACAAAGAAGTATTTACGGAAGAGATAAAAAAAGAGCTGGGACTTGACGATGACTTTGTCGAAGCAAAGGCGGTGGAAGTGGGAAACATTTTTACCCTCGCCACAAGATTCTCCGATGCGTTAGGTCTTATGTTTAAAGATGAAGAAGGCAAGGACACACCGGTCTTTATGGGTTCCTACGGCATTGGACCCGCACGACTTATGGGGACTATTGTCGAAGTACTTTCGGATGAAAAAGGAATCGTGTGGCCCGAAGCGGTCGCCCCATTCAAATATCATTTAGTTAACCTTGCGACTGACGATATCGATACAACAAAACTCGCTGATGAGTTGTATCAAGAACTTACCTCAAAAAATATTGAAGTTTTATATGATGACCGCAGTGGAATTTCTGCCGGAGAAAAATTCAATGACAGCGACCTCATCGGCATTCCGACGCGTATTGTCGTTTCAAAGAAAACAAAGGATGGTAAATTTGAGGTGAAAGATCGCAAAAGTGGAGAAGTGGCGATGAAAAGCAAGGATGAGTTACTTTGATTGCGTTGTAAGTTTTTCAATCTCACAAGGAACGGCCGCACGTATTGAGTGCGGTCGTTTGGGCTACTGCGCGTCGAGGGCGTCGTAGTCACTGAAATCTATTCTTGAAAGAAGGTGCTCGAGGCGAGCGATGGTTTCAGCGCTGCACCGTGCACGGAGCCGTCTGTTGCGGAGCAGAAGCCTGAGCATGAAGCACTCGTGTGTGACTGCCCGCACGACGCCGATCTCTTCGAGAAGCGGTGCGGGTAGCGTTTGTGCTTCGCGTTCCAGTTGCTGTAGTGCCGCAAGCCCGTCAGCACTCGCTTTGAATTCAGTGAGTTCTGCGAAGGCACTCGAAGGATATGTCGGGACACTCATGAAAGACATGATGCTCTCCTTTTTGATGTTCTTTACTGCTATTATTCTTACGCTTTACCCGATACCTGTCAAGTGCTTCCCGCAGCTATAAAACTGCCTCGAGGGTGAATATGGATTTACACGCTTAGTGTGCCAAAGATGTCGGCACGTAGTGCTTTCATATTTGGATACAATACGACGGCTTGCACTGAGGCAGTGTTTGATAAGCCGTATGAGCTATACTGCTTACAAACCTGCCGAAGGAAAGCCTAGTAGTGTGCTAAAGATAAAAGGGGGTAAATTCGCAATTTTAGATGCAGTGTGAGACGACAAACAAAAAAACTTTCTATGCTGTACATCTGAGTACTGCGTAGAAGTTTTTTAGTGCAGTCAACGAAGCAATGCGCTAAAATTGCGAATTTACTGGAAGAATGCGGGAAGATAGAGCAGTACCATCGAAACCGCTACGAAAAGGCCCATTATGGACCATATGGCATTTACCAGCTTCTTGTGTTTTTTGTTCCGAAGGAAAAACATAGTTTGTTTTGTTGATTATGTGGCTAGTTTCCGAAATTACGTAGCGTAGTATACTACGGGTATGTCTCAAATGCTAGATTTTCGCGAGCGTTCCTTCTTGCGCAGAGCAATCTACGCTAAACCGACTATCCTCCTTCTTCTGCTTCTCACTGTGCTCACAATACGAGGTGCCTTGGGTATGTACGAGAAAAGCAAGGAGGCAAATGCGCGACGTGATAAGGCAACAGCAGAGCTTGCGGCATTACAAGAGAGAGAAGGCCAGCTCTCCGGCGATATTGCAAGGCTTGGAAGTGAGCGCGGGCAGGAAGAGGAGATCCGCAATCGTTTTATGGTTGCGAAAGATGGTGAAAAAGTTATCATAGTAACTCAGCCGGAAACACAGACGGCACACACAATTACCGTGACTGAAGCACCCACCCCGACATTTATGGAAAAGTTGAAAGCAGCGGTCGGTATGTCTGGTGAGTAATATGCGGGATTAGTTTAGTGGTAGGATGCGACCTTCCCAAGGTTGAGGCGCGAGTGAGGTGCGACTATGGGAACCCATTCTGATGGGGTCGCACCGCAAGACCTTTTGAGATTTTTTCTGAAAAATCCAAAAGGTGTACAGGTCCTGTAAGGACCGATTCCCAGGAATCGAACAGGGATGATAATATACATATGTAATGCGGGATTAGTTTAGTGGTAGGATGCGACCTTCCCAAGGTTGAGGCGCGAGTTCGATTCTCGCATCCCGCACAATCGGACAAAACACAAGCTGAATAAGCTTGTGTTTTGTTTTGCGATTGCGATGGGATGCGAGAATCGAACTGACCGCAGCTATACCGAGGTTTTACGAGGTAGCGAGGTGGGATCGAGAACACTTAAGCTTTTTCGAGCGAAGCGAAGGAAAAGATTTAGTGATTCGTGACTTCGATTCCCGCATCCCGCACCACATTGACGATTTCCACGTTCTCCACCTCAGCACCACTTCCATGGTATAATTGAACCACTATGGAACAAAAAACAGCAGATGGGTATATCGCAGAGGGCCTGAACAAAGGTGTACTCCCCG
>Ga0209515_10004285_pt1 | contig 19420 bp, 18 predicted proteins | sample Subgroupgradi54m_FD_187454 | JGI IMG/M metagenome (GOLD analysis project Ga0209515, IMG submission 187454) | Subsurface groundwater microbial communities from S. Glens Falls, New York, USA - GMW60B uncontaminated upgradient, 5.4 m (SPAdes)... ...
AACAAGGTAGCCGTACCGGAAGGTGCGGCTGGATCACCTCCTTTCTAAGGAGACTTCTAGTTGCTATCAGCCAATGGCAGTTAGTATATAACTAGAATAGGTCGGATCATTTGAAGCTGATAAGTTTGCTTAGATACTTATTAGTGAATTGATGGCAGGTTGCATTTCGGTAAAGAGAAGTTTTTAGCGTAAAATAAAATTTTCAAGTAATTAAAAAATTAAAATACTTAATTAAGAATAAAATTTAAAGAAATTTTTAGATTCTAATAATATATGTCAGATTTAATTTTGATAGTATTATTTTTACGAATAAATGAAAGTATTTTTACAGCCAGTTAAGTTACCGTCTGGAATAGCTCCAGAAATCAAGGAATTTCCACAAGGAAGAAGCTCTGTTTTATTAGGCAGTTCTGCTGATTGTAATATAAGAATTTCTCATGATGCAATAGAACCTGAACACCTTACTTTTCTTAGACTTCCTAGTGAAAGAAATTTATGGAATGTTATTTCCTTATATACTTGTAGAGGCGTAGATATTACTGCTCCTGATGATACAAAAATTGAATTAAAGCCACATGAACCAGTAAAAATTGAATCAGGCTACAATATTAATTTTGCTGATGACTTGGGATATGTGCTTCTTGATGAAAGCTTTGCATTACCAAAAGGTCATCAAATGTATCCTACTTTAAATCCTTCTGATGAAGCAGAAATATCTAGGCTTCCATCTTCTATAGGAGTTTCCATAAAAACAGCTCCTCCTACACAAAAAAGATTTTTATTGGTTAAAACCTTTGTTAATCCTGAATCTCCAACACCGGATGAACTGCAAACATTTTTAATAGGAAGTCCTGAAGTTGTCTTAAAAAATGGCGAGAGCTTAAATATAGGAAGAGCTATGCCTAATGTAAATGATTCTGACTATAGATATGTTTCTGATAAGTTTATAAATGTAAGTAGAACTCATTGTTCTTTTTCTTATAACAATGGCGAACTATCAATTAAAAAATTAAAACCAGAGTGTTCAGTTCTAGTTAATGGACAAAATATAGGTACAGGCAAAAAAATATTAAAACATAATGATTCAATTGCTTTAAGTGCAAAATGTAAATTTACAATATATTTTCTGAATTAAGTAGAGTTAAATGAAAGTCTTTTATATACAATCTGTAATTGAAAGTCCTTTGCTAGATAGGTGATACAGAGTTTGATGTTTCATTGAAAAATGTAAAAAGTTAGTTGGTTTTTATAGGTTGAATTGATATTGCAAATCTGCTTAGCCAGTAAAGTATAGTTAGTACTAAAAACAGTCCAGCAATTACCCTTGTTAAATCTCTTTTTTTTACTACATGAAGTTTTCCGATAGTTTCATCTTTTTCGATATTATATTCTGGAGATATAAACCAACCTGTTACTAGTCCTGTAATTACTCCGCCAATATGAGCTGAATTGTCTATGCGTGGAATTAATAATCCAAGCATTAAATTTATTATTATTAATGTGTACATAGATTTAAATCTCATTGTTGCTCCAGAAACCTTTTCTCTTTGTCTGAAAAAAAACATTACTAAGCTTCCAATAATTCCAAATAAAGCTCCAGAAGCACCGATGGCTAGATTAGGCGAGAAGGCATAACTTGCAAGTCCTGCTCCCCAGCTTGAAATTAAATAAATTAATAAAAACCGAAAAGAGCCAAATATTGATTCTACTTCACTGCCAAAAATATGCAGGGCTGCAAGATTTAAAAATAAATGCAATAGTCCACCATGTAATAATGTACATGAAAAAAAACGCCAATATTCACCGTTTGTAATGCCTTCATTCCACTTTGCTCCTAAAATTATTAATGCTTTATCACTATAAAGCCCTTTAAAATATATTTCTGCAATAAACATAATGCAAATTAAAACTATTATTAATCTTGTTAAAATTGGTTTATGCTTTGGAATCCTTGGATCAAAATTTACAAGTTCTTCTGGTTTCATAAAATAAAAATCTAGTTTCTTTCAGTGATTTTGTTAAAGTCACAGATTTTTTCAAAAAGCTCTTTTCCTTTTTTTAAAAGTACATGTCTTGCTTGTTTGATTTTTGGATCTGGGTCATTTACAAGAACTTTGTCAAAGAAATTGTTTATTGGTTTGGTTAGTGTGATTAACTCAGAGAAAAGATTTGAATATGAATTAAATTGCTTGTTGTTTAACTCGTCAATCTTTTTTAAAAGAGTTTTTTCTTCTTCTGTTTTTAAAAGACTTGTATCTAAATTACCATTTGTTGTTGGCTCCACGATTCTTACTAATCTTTTCGCGGCAGTTAAAAATTCTTTGTCTTCTTCTTTTATTTCTAAACCAAAATGATCTGTTAATAAAATTAGCTTATCTTTTGCTTCGTAAATATTATTTAGTGGATTGCCAACAGCAAATACTGACTCGGTCAAATCTTTAAACCCGCTATGTGAAGACTCGTATTTTAATTTTAATCTTTCAAGTAAAAATTCAATGACTTTGGTTATGTCATCATTGGTTATTTTATGATTGAAAATATTTTTAGCATGATGATTTATTATCTCTAAAAGCTTAAAAGTTACGTTGTATTGATCTTGTATTGCCTCAATGATTATAAATAACCAATTTGTTTGACCTCTAAGTGCAAAGGGATCTGCTGAGCTTGTTGGTATTTTCTTTATTGAAAATAGGCTTATTAAGTTGTCAATTCTATCTGCAATTCCGAGAATCATTCCAGTTGTATTATTTAAATAAATGCTTGAATTTGAGTGGTCTGCATATTGTCCTTCTATGCCATTGCAAATACTATCTGGGAAATCATTTTTTTTTGCATATATGCTTCCAATCTTACCTTGTAGTTCCGGCATTTCAAATACCATTTGAGTTGCTAAATCTAATTTACTAAGTTTTGCCGTTTCAATGATATCTTTCCTGCTACAGTTAACTTCAGAACTGTAAGGTGAAACCATTCTTTCTTTACCTTGAGAAATGTGATCATATATGTAGGCTGATAATTTTACAATCCTTTCTGTTTTTTCCTGAATGGTTCCAAGTCCTTTTTGAAAAGTTACTTTTGAAAGAGTTTTTATTTTTTCTTCATAAGTAAAAGGTCTTTTTAAATCCTCTTGATAAAAGAATTTTGCGTCATTAAGCCTTGCTTTAACAACTTTTTCGTTGCCTTTTTTTGTATTTTTAATTATTTCCTCTTTATTCTTCTGAAGTTGTTCTAACCCGTTTGTAATAACGATGAATTTTGATGAGAGCTTTTTATTCTCTTTATTGTAGAGAACTATGTATCTTTGATGTTTTTCAAGAACAGTTTTGATGATACATTCAGGCAGAGATAAAAACTCTTTTTCAAATTCGCAGGTTAATAATCCTGGATATTCTGTTATGTTTTTTATTTCATCAAGTAAGTCTGGATTGTTTGCAGGGATTGTATTTAAAGTGTTTGCCTCTTTATTTATAAGATCAATGATTTTTTGTTGTCTTAGGCTTGGATTTGCAATAACAAAATTTTCAAGGAGTTCTTGGCTGTATGATTTTGCTTCTGCAAGTTTGATTTTCTTGCTTCCTAATGTCTTATGTCCAAAAGTATAATTATTGCTTTCAATATTTGCATATTTAAGTTTGATTACATCTTTGTCGAGTATTGCTAAAATCCACCGTATCGGTCGAGCAAATTTCTCGTCATAGTTTCCCCAGGACATAAACTTTTCACCTGAAGATTTTTTTATTGATGAGGGAAGAATACTTGAAAGAAGTTCTTTTATTTCTTTTCCTCCAGTTTTTGTAGTTACAAAAACATATTCAGAATCATTAATCTTTTTAATTGTTAGATCTTTTGGTTCAAGATTATATTTTTTTGCAAAGCCCATGGCAGCTTGGGTCGGGTTCCCGGATTTATCAAAAGCTTTTTCTTTATCTGGACCTTTTACTTCTATTGTTTTTACTTCTTGCTTTGCAGGTAAATTTTTTATATATATTGCTATTCTTCTTGGTGTATTGTAAGTTTCAACATCATTGTTAGTTACTAAAACATTATTTTCTTTTAGTTCGCTAATAATATTTTCCTTAATTTGGTTAGTAAGGCTCAAAATTGAGTTAGGGGGTAATTCTTCACATCCAATTTCAAATAATAGGTCTGGCATGACTATTTGTATTTCTATTTCTTGTTAAGTAGTTTATAATTTATTGTTTTCTCTTTCTTTATTCTATATTAACTTGCATTAAAGTTAACTAAACTGTTAGAATAACTGAGCTTAATTAAAGCATTAATATTAATTGAAGGAAGTTCCAGTGAGCTTGGAACTATTGAAATAAATGGCTTGTCCAAAGAAAAAAACATCACACAGAAAACAACATCAACGCAGAGCAAAGTGGGTAGCTTTTTTGCCTAATATAGCAAAATGTTCAAATTGTGGAGAATCATATATATCCCATTGCGCATGCACTTCGTGTGGATATTATAATGGCAGAGAATATGTAAAAGCATTGCCAAGAAAAAGTAGAAAAGCAACAGCTTAGTTATATATTTTGTTTCTAGCATTTGGTGTAAAAGATGGGGAATAATTAAATATGACAACAATAGCAGTAGATGCTATGGGTGGAGATTATGCGCCGGTAGAAGTTGTCCATGGTGCATATGTTGCAGCTAGAGAACTAGGAATTAGAGTTCAGCTAGTTGGTCATGAAGATGTAATTAAATCCGAATTAAAAAAATATCAAATGTCTGAAAGTTTGCCTATTGAAATAATTCATGCTGGTGAGGTTATTGATATGGGCGAAGTTCAGCCTGCAAGTGCTGTTCGTAAAAAACAAAATTCGTCAATTGTTGTTGCAATGAATCAAGTTGCTAAAGGTTTAGCAGAAGGTGTTGTAGCTGCAGGCAGTACTGGTGCAGCAGCAGCAGCAGCACTATTAACATTGAAAAGAATTGAAGGTATTGAAAGGCCCTGTATAGCTGCTGTTATGCCTACTAGATTAAAGCCATTAATATTAGCTGATGCTGGTGCAAATGTAGAATCAACAAGTCAACAATTACTTCAGAATGCTCTAATGGGTGTTGCATTGTCAAAAGGAATTTTCAAGTTACAAAATCCAAGAGTTGCATTGTTAAATATTGGAGAAGAGCCAGGTAAGGGAAATAGTTTAGTTAAAGAAACATATGAGTTGCTTAAAAATGAAAAATCTTTAAATTTTATTGGAAATATTGAAGGAAGAGATGTTCCTGATGGTGCTTGCGATGTATGTGTGTGTGATGGTTTTGTAGGAAATGTTTTTTTAAAAACTGCTGAAGGCATGGTAAAAATGGTTTCATCACTCTTACGTGAAGAGTTAACAAAAGATGCAATGGGTAAGATTGGTGCTCTTTTGTCAAAAGATAGCTTTTATCGAATGAGAAAAAGAGTTGATTATTCTGAATTTGGAGGAGCACAGCTTTTAGGTGTAAAGGGAGTTTGTGTAATTGCTCATGGAAGTTCAAGATATATTGCTATTAAAAATGCTATAAAGGTTGCTCGAGATGCTGCAGAGGCAAATATAATTAACATAATTGAGTCTTTGATAAAAGAGTATGTTAAAAGTTAATAAGCTGTTCTAATTGTTTGTGTAGAGGAGTCTAAGCTAATGCAAAAAAACTATGGAGTAAAATTTCTTGCATTCGGAACTTCTTTACCTGAGATGGCAGTAACAAATATTGATTTAGAAAAATTATTTGAAACTTCTGATGAATGGATTTATACAAGAACGGGAATTAAGCAACGAAGAATTATTAGTAAAAATGAGACGGGTTTAAGTTTGTCTTTGGATGCTGCAAAACAAGCATTAAAAAAAACAAACATAAAACCTGAGGAAATTGATCTAATTATTGTAGCGACTGCTACTCCTGATAATTTATATCCGACAATGAGTTGTATGCTTCAAGGAGAACTAGGAGCTGTTAATGCAGTAGCATTTGATTTGTCTGCAGCTTGTTCTGGCTTTGTTTTTGGAATTGTAACTGCTGCTCAGTTTATTTATACAGGACAATATAAAAACATTTTAGTTGTTGGTGTTGATGTTCACTCAAGGTTTATTGATTGGAGTGAGAGATCTGTTGCGGTATTGTTTGGTGATGGTGCTGGAGCAGTTTTGATGTCTAGAGCTCTAGCAAAAGATGATCAAATCTTGTCCTTTTCAATTAATTCTGAAGCTGATAAAAATAAAGATTTAATCCTTGAAAATAAAAATGTTAATTTTTTGAGTTTTTCAAATAAAGGAACAAGTCGAAACTTTGTTAGAATGAATGGGAAAGCAATATATCAGTTTGCAGTAAGAGTTGTTCCTGATTTGGTAAATAAGTTGCTTGATGAAACAAAATTAAAACCTAATGATTTAAACTATTTAATTCTTCATCAGGCAAATCAAAGAATTATTGATTTTATTGCAAAAAAACTAGATTTTACTTCTGAGCAAGTTATTTCAAATATTAGTAATGTTGGAAATACTTCTGCTGCAAGTATTCCTTTGGCTATTATGGATGCAGTTTCTCAAAAAAAGATTCAAACTCCTTGTACATTGATGCTAGTAGGATTTGGTGCTGGGCTAACATGGGGTGGTATTGTATTGAAGCTAGATAAAATAGTTTAAAAAATGAAAAAGATAATAAATTGGAAAAAATATTATTGGTATATTATTTTCACTTTGTTTCTTTTGCCTGTGTTTAATAGCTTTTTTGTGAATCTCAATAAGATTGTCAAATCTGTTATAGCCTATAACGAATATAATGCTTTACTTGGTAAGCTTTTAAATGATAATGATAAGTTAGTAAATAAAGTAGAATACTATAAAACATCAATGGGTATAAAGAACTTGGTAAAAGAGCGATTAGAAAAAGTCGAGGATGGAGAAGTAATAATTAAATTTACAGATCCGCCTAAGATGTTGGAGTAAGTTTTTAAATTAATATGAGCGAAACTAAATTAAAAGTTAATCTTTCTAAAAAGGAAGCTAAAAATCATTTAGAGGTTTTTGTTGAAGCTTCTACTGAAATATCAAACAAGCACTATATGCTTACTTTAAGAGATATTTCAAACAAAATTGATATTCCTGGATTTAGAAAAGGAAAGGTTCCTAGAGAAATTGTTGAAAAACAAGTTGGAGTTGGCTATGTTAGCCAGCATGCATTTGAAGGGATTTTTTATCAGCTTTTAGGTCAGGCAGCAGTTCAAGAAAAATTGGACATTGTTGATATTGTTGAAATATCATCCTTTGAATTATTGCCTGATAAACCGTTGACATTTAAGGTTATAGTTGAATTAAAGCCTGAAATAAAACTAGGAAAATATAAAAATTTAAAAGTAAAAGCAAAAAAGATTCAATATGATAAAAAACTTTTTATTGAAAAGACTTTAGAAAAACTTGCAAATAATTTTGTTTCATATAAGAAATCCTTTGATGCAAAACTTAAAGAGGGGGATCTGGTTACTTTAGATTTTGAGGGTAAATTTGAAGATGGAACTGATGTTCCTGGAGGTAAAGCTGAAAATTACCAATCAATATTAGATAAGCAAAAATTTCTACCTGATTTTGTGGATAAATTAATTGGAGCAAAAGTTGGTGATACAAAGAAAGTTGTTATATCCTTTCCTGAAAACTATGCTGAAGGCTTTTCTGGGAAAAATGCAACATTCACTGTTAAGGTTAATGCTATTGAGGAAAAACAATTACCCGTTATTAATGATGAGTTTGCAAAACAACTAAGTGTTGAAAGCCTTGATGTATTAAATGAAAAAATTGTTTCTAATATGATTGAATTGCAGGAATCAGCATCTAATAGAGAGTTGGAAAATAATATAGTTCAAGAAATTGTAGATGCTTCAAAATTTGATCTTTCTGAATCCATGATTGAAAAAGAAATAATTTTTTTACTTAAGGATGTTAAGACTCAAAGTGAAAAAGCTGGTGTAAATTGGGTAGACTTTATCGCTGATCCAAAAAATAAAGCACTTCTTGATAAAGCAAGAGAAGCCGCTATAAAACGCATTTCAATTGATTTGGTCTTAAATGCTATTGTGAAAAAAGAAGGAATTGTTGTTACTCCGGAGGAATTAGGTAGTGAGCTTAAGGCAAGGATTGATCAGTTGGGTGAAAAGTATAATTATTTAGAAAATGATGCATCATTTAGAAATACAGTAGAAATGGTTTTGCTCAGGAATAAAGCAGTTGACTTTTTGTTGAAAAATAATGAAGCTGTTTGGGAAGCAACGCCTACAACTGTTATGCCTGATTAAACTTGTTTACAATGTTTTGTTATTTATTGACTAAAAAGTTATACTAAAGGGTAAATTGGAGATGTTGAAAGATTAGATTGAAAAGGAGACTACTGTGCAAACCTCTCAGAATGACAAATATTTTATTGAATCACAAGCCAAAGCTTTAAATGCTTATTATAATTATGTGCCGTATGTTATTGAGCAAACTCCAAGAGGAGAAAGAGGGTTTGATATCTTTTCTAGATTATTAAGAGAAAGAATAGTATTTTTAGGTACACCTATAGATGATACTGTTGCAAACATTATAGTTGCACAGCTTCTTCTTTTAGATTCTGAAGATCCTGAGAAGGACATTATGTTGTATGTAAATTCTCCTGGAGGTTCGGTAACCGCTGGGCTAGCTATATATGACACTATTCAACATGTTCGCTCTCAAGTTTCAACAATTTGTCTTGGTCAGGCAGCAAGTATGGGAGCATTTCTTTTATGTGCTGGTGCCAAAGGAAAAAGACTTGCACTTCCGCATTCAAGAATATTAATTCACCAACCGTTAGGTGGTGCTCAAGGTCAGGCCACTGATATTGAAATCCAAGCTAAGGAAATCTTACGAATTAAAAAGCAACTTAATGAGTTAATGTCATCTCATACGGGGCAGCCAGTAAAGCAAATTGAAAAAGACACTGATAGAGATTTCATCATGACTCCAGTAGAGGCAAAAGAATATGGAATTATTGATCAGGTAATTGTTAAATTAAGCGATGCTAAAGAAAAAGCTCCATCCTTAACCTCTGTATAATTGAAATCATATAAATATTTAGTAAATATACAGTAATTGTATATATTTAAAAGCTCTTTCTAAGAGCTTTTACTATAACTTTAACTTTCTTAGTTGTATTATAGATTTAATAGTTTGGATTTGGATTATTAATGGAACCATACTTATACGGTTATCAGTCTTATGTAAGAGAGTAATAATATGGCAAAGCACGAAGACACAAGATTAAAATGTTCATTTTGTGGTAAGAGCCAGGATCAAGTAAAAAAATTGATTGCAGGCCCTGGAGTGTATGTTTGCGATGAATGTGTTGATTTATGTAATGAGATATTAGATGAAGAGTTATTTGATTCAAATGCGCAAAGCCAAACCCCTTCAAAAGAACAGTCTATACCACTAATATCAGAACTTCCTAAGCCAGTTGAGATAAAGTCTTATTTGGATCAGCATATTATAGGACAAGACTCTGCAAAAAAAATATTAGCAGTGGCTGTCTATAATCACTATAAAAGAATTAATCACAATATCGAAAATAAAACTCCCGACTCTGTTGAAATTCAAAAGTCAAATATTTTGCTTGTTGGACCAACTGGGTGTGGAAAAACATATCTTGCTCAAACATTAGCAAAATATTTAAATGTTCCTTTTGCAATAGCAGATGCTACTACATTAACAGAAGCTGGTTATGTTGGTGAAGATGTTGAAAATATTCTACTTAGACTTTACCAGGCTGCTGACTATGATGTTAAGAAAGCTGAAAGAGGGATTATTTATATAGATGAAATTGATAAGATTTCAAGAAAATCAGAAAATCCATCCATCACAAGAGATGTTTCTGGGGAAGGTGTTCAGCAAGCGCTTCTTAAAATGATAGAAGGTACAACAGCAAATGTACCTCCTCAAGGTGGAAGAAAGCATCCTCACCAAGAATTTATCCAAATTGACACATCAAACATTTTGTTTATTGCTGGTGGTGCTTTTGTTGGATTAGAAAAAATTATTGAGCTTAGGTTAAATAAAAATAGAGGAATTGGTTTTTCATCAACTCCATTTACACAAGGCGAGCGTGATATGAGAGCAGCTCAGGCATTTAAGTACTTAATACCAGATGATTTGCTAAAGTTTGGTTTAATACCAGAATTTGTAGGCAGAATACCTGTAGTTGCTGCACTAGATGCACTTGATGAGAATGCATTGAAACGCATTTTGGTTGAGCCAAAAAATGCAATTATTAAACAATATCAACAGTTGCTTAAGCTTGATGATGTAGATTTACAATTTGAAACTGATGCAATTAGTTCAATCGCCAGTGAGGCAATTAAAAGAAAAATTGGAGCTAGAGCTCTTAGAAGTATAGTTGAAGAAATTATGACAGATCTTATGTATGAAGCACCTTCTAGACCCGACATGAAGAAAATTGTAATAAGCAAGGATCTTGTAGAAAATAGAGCAAAAGCAGAAGTTGTACCACTTCATATTGATAAAAGGAAAGATGAAATAGCCTAGTTTTCTTTTTACTAATTTTTGTAATTTAATTTATAATGTAGTAACTATGAAAATTGGTGTACCTAAGGAAATACTAGATCAAGAATATAGAATTGCTTTGTCTCCTGCTGGAGTGCATGCATTGAAAACTAATGGGCATGAAGTATTTATTCAAAACAATGCTGGTTTGGGAAGTAGTATAACTAATGATGACTTTATAAAAGCAGGAGCAAAAATATTAAATACTCCTGAAGAAGTGTTTAATGTTTCAGACTTGATTCTAAAAGTAAAACAACCCTTGCCGGATGAATGTAAGTTTTTAAAGCCATCTCAAATACTTTTTACTTATTTGCATTTAGCTGCTGATAAAAAATTAGCAATGGATTTGTGTAAATCTAAGGCAACTTGCATTGCTTATGAAACTATACAATTACCAAATGGTGCACTACCTTTATTAATACCAATGAGTGAGATTGCAGGACGCATGTCCATCCAAATTGGTGCACATCATCTTGAAAAGTATTATGGTGGTAAAGGGATTTTGCTTGGTGGTGTTCCAGGTGTTGAACCTGCAAATGTAATTATAATTGGTGGTGGGATTGTTGGTACGAATGCTGCAAGAATGGCTGTTGGATTAGGTGCAAATGTAGCAATGCTTGATAATAATGTTAGTCGATTAAAAGAGTTGGATGATTATTTCGTTGGAAGATTGCAAACAGTTTATTCTACTCAGCATAAGCTTAATGAGCTAGTCCAAAAAGCAGATTTAGTTATTACTGCAGTTTTGGTTACAGGTGCAAAAGCTCCTAAATTAATATCCAGTGAAACTCTTTCAAAGATGAAACCTGGTTCAGTTATTGTTGATGTAGCCATTGATCAGGGTGGTTGTGTTGAAGGGGTTAAACCGACCAAACATTCTGAGCCAATTATGAAAATTAATAATGTTTGTGTTTATGCAGTCCCGAATATTCCTGGTGCAGTGCCAATAACAAGTACAAGTGCACTTACAAATGCTACTTTGCCATATGTGATTAGAATTGCAAATGCTGGCTATAATGCTGTTTTTGAAGATACTGCTTTGGCAAAGGGTGTTAATGTCCATAATGGTTCTGTTGTTCATAATGTAGTTGCAAATGCTTTAGATATGGAAGTTACTTCTATAAATGCATAAAACTAATCAAATCTTTTTTTTCTCTGGAGATAATTTATTTAATATTGAGCAATGTATTAAACAGGTTATATCTGATTCCGGCTGTTCTGATGTAGAGAAAACAATATTAGATTCAGAAGAGAGTATAGAGAATCTTTTTTTATCTCTTACAAAAGTTCCTTTGTTTATCGATGAAAAGATTTTAGAGGTTTCTTTAAATAATAAAGCTTTGAAAATTCTTGAAAATGAGATAGAGAAAAATATTGAAATAATCAAATCTTCTAAAGCTTACAAATCAATAATACTTTTATTTTATTTGCCAAAATTTGATAGTGCAGAAAAAAAACAATTAAAAGAATCAAATTTCTTATCTGCTTTTTCAAAGATTGCTACTGTTGAGGAGCATTTAAAGCCCAATTATTGGCAAACTGCTCAAATAAAGACTTATATCTTGAGCATTGCTGTTAAGTATCAACTTGAATTTACAAGTGATGCTATTGAGTTGTTTGTTGAAGCTCTTAAGGAGCGATTGGATGATGTTCCTGCTGAGCTTGAGAGACTAAAAATCTATTTATTACCAACGAATCAGATTACTCCTGATGTTGTTAGAAAATTCTACTTGACAAATGCAAGCCTTGAAGACTTATACAATAGATTTATTTCTAAAGACTTTAATTCTATTTTTGGTGTTGTAGATTCTCTTGTTAGCTCTTATTCGCCATTATACTTAATTGCTGCTCTTCAGAATAAATTAAGGACTGCATATAAAATCAAGGTTCTTTCAGTAGATGCAAGTCTTTCTTCTGCTCAAATCTCTAAAATTATAGATATGCACTCATATAGAGTTGAATTAGAGTTGAAAAAGATTGGAAAAACTAATGTAGAATATTTATCAAATTGCTTGTCTTTGTTAAGTGATATTGAATATAGGATAAAAACAGGTGTGGTTAATGTAAATCAATCACTATACTTATTTGCATCAATGCTTAAGTGTGCTTAACCACAGTTTTTATTGTCTCTTTTTTCTCAAATATAGTATCAAAAAAAGTAGAATTTTCCCAAAGAACTTCAATCTTTGTAGACCAAAAACTTATTGGAGCAGCCTGGCATAAATCAGTTATTTTTACGGCATCTTTTTCGCTTATTATTATGTTTTCTGTATTGTATTCTTTGCAGACTTTAATCATTTTTTCTATGTCTTCAAATTGATAGTTGTAATGATCTGGATATATTATGTAATCCGTAATTTTTATTTCATTTCGTTTTAAAAGATCTATAAATGACTGTGGGTTTCCTATTCCACAACAAGCAATTGCTTCAAGTCCTTTTGCGCTGCTAATATTTAGTACTCTTTTTGTGTTTAGTGAAATAAGTTCTTTGATTTTATAGCTTATTTTCCCGACAGGTATTTGCTTTGCGTATTTTTTTATTGTATTTAAATCTTTTTCACTTATATGAGTTCTGTCTGAGTTTGAGAGGATGATTGATGTTGCTCTGCTAATTGAATCTGGACATTCTCTTGATTTTCCTAGTGGTATTAGCCTGTTCTTGTCAAAAGGATTATAGCTGTCAATCATTAGAATGTTTTCATTTCTATTTAATTTTATATATTGAAATCCATCGTCAAGGATAATTACACCAGCTCCAAGCTTTATAGCTGCTTTTGCACTCCTTATTCGATCCTTCCCGCTAATAACAAGTGCATTCGGTAAATTCTTTGCAATCATATATGCTTCATCGCCACAGTTTTCATAATCAGTTAATAATTCAGTTCCATCATTTACTAGTGTTACTTTATCTTCTTGGTTTGTGTTGTAGCCTCTTGTAAGGATTGCTACTTTATGACCAAGGCTCATAAAGTATTTTGCAGTTTCAATACTGATTGGAGTTTTACCTGTTCCACCAGAAGTTATGTTGCCAATGCTTATTATGTATGCAGGGAGAGTTGTTGTTTTTAATATTTTTATCTTATATAAAAAGAGCCTTGTTTTATAAAGTAAGAAAAAAACAAGTGAAGAAATATATAGTAGAAGTGAGAACAGTTTATTGTTTCTGTTCTTATTATAAATATTTATAAATATGTTCAGTAATTTGTTTTGTGATGTTTTCATTTTCTTGAATTATTTTTTTTCCATTAGCTATTTTAGTGTTTATTAACTCAGAGTCTTCAAGAGCTTCTTCAATCTTTGCTGTAAGTTCACTAGTATTATTTACCGGTGTTATAGCATTCTTGTCTTTGAATATAGTACTTAATTCTTTAATTTTAAAGTCATTTGGTCCAATTATAGTGTAAGAATTTGCTCTTATTGGCTCTAATATATTATGTCCGCCAATTTTAGCAAAAGTCCCACCCAATACTGTAATCTTAGCTTTTTTATAAAAATCTTGAAGTTCTCCTATAGTGTCAAGCAAATATATGTCGTTCTTTGATGATATTTTTCTTCCGGATGATCTGGTAATTTCTTTGTATCCATTTTTGTTTATTAAGAGTTTAATTTCTTTTATTCTGTTTAAGTGTCTTGGGGCAATTATAAGTCTTAATTTTGGATATTTGCTGCTAAGCTTTTTGTATGAATTTAAAGCAATTTCTTCTTCCCCTTTATGTGTACTTGCAAAAATGATTTTTGTTGTTGAAGTGTCTTCAGAGTCAATGCTCTCTGCCATTTTGCCATTTATTTTAAGTGATTTTTTACCTGTAGAGAATTTTAGATTACTAAATACTTTAACTTTTTCTTTCTCTGCTCCTATTGCTATAAACTTTTCTGCATCTTTTTGAGATTGTGTAAGTATTTCTGTAAATAGGTTAACGATGTTCTTAAAGTAAAATCGAAGTAAATAATAGTTTTTAAAAGATTTGTCAGAGATTCGTCCATTAATAAGAACTACTGGAATGTTTTTAAGATTGCATTTCGATAATGTTGTTGGCCATATTTCAGTTTCTGCAATTACTAGAAGTTTTATGCTTACTTTTTTAAGGAGAGATGAAACTATTAATGGAATATCAAATGGGAAATAAAATACAACTATGTTTCTTTCATCTTTTGTCTTTGATCTTGCAAGTGTGTATCCAGCTTTTGTTGTGCATGAAATCATAATTGGGTAATTAGATTTTTCATTGTGAATTAGCTCAATTAGTGGATATATGGCGTTAAATTCACCGACAGATACTGCATGGAACCAAATCCAATCTGCTCTATCTTTCCAAGCTTGAGTTAAATCATTTGGCCAAACACCTATTTTTTGTAAAAAATCATCAAACATATTATCTGTTTTTATATGCTTCCAGGGTATTTGAAAGTAACATTGCAATAGTTACTGGCCCTACTCCACCAGGTACTGGAGTTATAGCTTTGCATATAGCCTTTACATCCTCAAAGTCAACATCTCCAACAAGTTTATCTTTGCCTTGTTCTGTAATTTTGTTAATTCCAACATCAATAATGATTACGCCAGGCTTTACCCAATCTTTTTTTACAAGCTTAGGTTTTCCAATGGCACAAACTAAAATATCAGCAGTTTTTGTGATTTGTTCTATATTTTTGCTTTTGCTATGAACAACTGTTACCGAAGCATTTTTTTCTAATAGCAAAAGACTTACAGGTTTACCAACAAGCGGCGATCTTCCTATTACTACAACTTGTGCGCCAGTAATATTGATTGAATAATGTTTTAAAATTTCAATTATGCCAAGTGGGGTACAAGGTTTTAGGCATTGCTGACCAGACATAAGTTTGCCTAAATTAACTGGATTTAGTCCGTCTACATCTTTTTTAGGGTTTATTGCATTTATTAGTTTTTGTGAATTCAAGTGTGATGGCAATGGCAATTGAAGAAGAATTCCATCTATTTTATTATCGTTATTCAGTTGTTCTAGTCTTTCCTTTAAATTTTCTTGATTTATATTGTCTTGAAATTTATGAACTTCAGAGTAGATCCCAATATTATTACAGGCTTTTTCTTTATTGTTAACATAAGTCTTGCTGGCTGGATTATCTCCAACCAGTAAAACTGCAAGACCAGGAACTCTTTTATTGTTTGATTTTATGGTATTAATTTCATTTGCTACATTTTTAAGAACTTCAGTAGCAACTTCCCGTCCGTTAAGTAAAATAGGTATTGTATTTGTTTCAACCATAGTTATTAAATTATAAATGCCAATCCAGTATCCAAAACCATTATTTCACAATGCAACGATTGGATTAATTTGTCCAGCGTCCGGCTTTACTCAGTATAAAGAGATTAATCAGAGTGTTAAGTATTTAAAAAAACTTGGCTTTAAAGTTAAATTAGGAAAATCTCTGCTTTCAAGGAGTAAAAATTTTCATTACTTGTCTGGACCAGATAAGCTAAGAGCCAATGATTTTAATGATTTTTGGAATGATAATAAGGTTGATGCAATCTTTTGTCTTAGAGGTGGTTATGGTTGTTTAAGAATTTTAGATGATATTGATTTCAAATCAATAAAAAGCAAAAGAAAAATACTTCTTGGTTTTAGTGACATAACTGTACTATTACTAGCAATTTATAAAAAATCAAATTTACTTACTTTTCATGGACCTATGTTTGGTTATAAATTTTTAAATAAAGATTTATCAGTTATTGATAAATCCTCTGAAAAAAGTTTGTGGAGCGTATTATTTGATCCAAGTTTTTCTTTTCACTACTCAAATAAATTAAGTGGTTGTACTATTCATTCAGGCAAATCGTATGGAGTGCTTTTAGGTGGAAATCTTACCGACATTTGTTCAATGATAGGGAGCCCATATTTGCCGGATTTTAAAGATTCAATTTTACTCTTAGAAGATTGTAACGAAGAACCATATAAAATTGATAGGATGCTGACTCAGTTAGCTGTTTCAGGAATATTTAAAAATATAAAGGGAATAATCTTTTCAAGTTTTTATAAGTGTAGCTTTAAAAATAGGAAACAGCTCTTAAAATTTCTTAAAGAAAAATTTGCCAGCTATAAAATACCAATTGTTTATGGATTTCCAATTGGGCATGAAAAAAGAAATCTTACAGTGCCTATTGGTAAAAAAGTTTTTTTTGATGCAGATAATTTGCTTCTAAGATCGCTTTAGCTGTCTCTACGTATGCCTTTTTCTTATTTCGTGTAGAATTGTTATATAAAAATGACAACCTATCTTTTACCTTTTGAAAAAATGCATGGCTTAGGAAATGATTTTATAATTCTTGAGCGAAGGCACATGCCAAGAGATGTTGACGATAAAAAGTTAGCTGTTCAACTATGCAATAGGAATTTTGGTATTGGCGCAGATGGATTAATTATTGTTGATTTTAGTAGTAGTGGTAAAACAGATTTTGATTGGGATTATTATAATAGCGACGGGTCAATTGCAGAAATGTGTGGCAATGGAATCAGATGTTTTGCCAAATATGTTTATGAAAGAGGACTAACTGATAATCACACATTTACAGTAATGACTGGAGCTGGTGTTATAAAGCCTGCTTTAGAAAGTGATGGAACGGTTACGGTAAATATGGGACAAGCTAGTTTTACTGCTCCAAAGAAACTGGTAATTGAAGGTAAATCAATTGATTATACATATGTAGAAGTAGGAAATCCTCATTGTGTCATATTTATGGATTATGAAATTTCGGATGATGAGTTTTATCGATTGGGTCCAAAAATAGAAAAACATTCAACCTTTCCAAAAGGTGTTAATGTTGAGTTTGTAAAAATAGTTAATAAAAATGAAATTAAATGTAGAGTTTGGGAAAGAGGTGTTGGAGCAACTCTTGCTTGTGGTACAGGCGCATGTGCTACGTTAGTTGCAGCCAGTATAGGTAATTATGTCTCTGATTCTATTTTGGTTTGGCTTCCCGGAGGTGGATTAAAAGTGTTTTGGAATAAAGATACTAAAATTGTAGATTTAAATGGACCAGCCTCTTTTGTTTATACTGGGCAGTATTGTTTGGAGCCAAAATCTGTTTGTTTTAGCAATAAACTAAATATAAAATGATTGGTCTAGAATCAAATCTATCTTTGAAAAGAAATAAATATAGAAAGCGACGTAATGTCTTTCGTAGATTATTTTTATTGTTGTTTATTTTAACTGTATTTTTATTATTTTTTTATTTTAATACTGCTTCTAAGAAACCTCCAACGGTGAAAGTTGTTTTGCCTGAAAAACATTATGTTAATTATGAATTGCTTTTAAATACTCTCTCAGAAAGCATTAAGGGAGTTGATTTCTTTTCCATTTCGCCTAAGAAAACCTCAGAGCTTTTAAAAACCCAATATCCATTATTTAAACAAGTGGTTGTTAGGAAATATATGCTCCCGGTTATGAAGATTCTTGTGGTTATACAGGAGAAAAATGTTTGGGGTGAAGTGGTTGATGAAGCAAGTAGTAAGCTTAAAATTTCTTATATAACAGATGATGGGGATCTTGTTTCTTCTGAAATTTTAGATTTAGTTTCTTTACCCAAGCCTTTAGTTCGGATTTATATAAATAAAAATTATGTTTCTGATCAACACTTGTTTTCATCATTAAAAATAGCTGTTGATAAGATTAAAGATGCTGACTTTTTGATTGATAGAATTTTAGTTACGAAGGAAAATGAATTGTATATTTATCAAAAAAATAGTGGATTGCAGGTTATTGTAGGAAAAATTGATAGTGGATTCTTAGATCGGGTTGGACGTTTAAAGGAGTCATTAAAGGTTATTAGTGAAAACTCACTAATAGTTAAATCATTGGATTTAAATCTTGATAGTAGTGCAATATTAAAGACATATTCAGAGGATGAAAAGGCTAAAAACAGCATATTTCTTAAAATTATGCTTAATTAGTTTCTTTTTATGCTTGAATGTGCTTTGTCTTTAATTTATCTTTATAACTTGCTTTTGTATCACTTTTTATACTGTAAATTGTGATTTAAATCTATGCTAATATATGAAACCTTGATTAAATTTAATTGCTGCATAGGCTATAAATCATGAGAAATACAGGACCAAAAGACAGATTATCCAGAAAGTATGGAGAACTACTTTCTGGAATGCCAATGTTTGAATTGAATAAAAGGCCTTATCCTCCAGGACAACATGGGTTGAAAAAAACAAAGACTTCTGAATACGGGAGCCTTCTTCAAGAAAAACAAAAGCTAAAACACTGTTATGGTATTCCTGAGCGTCAATTTCAAAATTATTTTGTAAAAGCCAATAAAATTAAAGGTCCTACCGCAGAAATATTGATTAGATTTTTAGAAACAAGATTAGATAGCTTAGTTTATAGAATGGGATTTGCACCAACTCTTTCAATGGCAAGACAGTTGGTAACTCATGGTCATGTTTTAGTAAACAATAAAAAAATAGATATTCCCTCTTACCCAGTTAAAGTAGGATCAGAAATTTCTTTAAGAGAAAAGGCGCAAAAATTAGAAACAGTTAAAAATTCAATAAAAAATACACCACAAACATTGGAATATATCTTAGTAAGTAAAGAAGAATTTAAGGGAAAACTTAAAGATATGCCACAAAGAAATCAAATTCCAGTTAATGTAAATGATAGGTTAATTGTTGAGTTTTATTCAAGATAAGCCTTCAAATAATAAGTTTATATAGTGATAACCCTTGAAATTTCCTTGGTTTCTTATTTCTCCCTTTAACATTTATTGCAAAAATGGTAGCAATCTTAACCAACCTGAGATTGTAATAAAGTAAGCTAGGTAATTAGAATAAAAAAATGGATCAAATAGATAAAAATTTTATACCAAGTACTTCTATAAG